>Ga0307507_10000469_pt1 | contig 84710 bp, 148 predicted proteins | sample 7_EM_MG_FD_207223 | JGI IMG/M metagenome (GOLD analysis project Ga0307507, IMG submission 207223) | Populus trichocarpa ectomycorrhiza microbial communities from riparian zone in the Pacific Northwest, United States - 7_EM | ecosystem: Host-associated > Plants > Roots > Unclassified | place...
ATGCCCAAGGATCACGCGGCTCCTTGGGCATTTTCGCTTTTATACTCTGCAGCGCATAAAATAAGTTAGGCCGCGTTGCTCTCTTCGTCCGGTTCCGGCGAAGGCGCATTCGGTCCCGGAACGATCGACAGCCGATGCGCAGGAGCCGGCGCGGCCGAATCAGAGAACTCCTCGTCAGAAGCTTCGGCGACGGTCGTTTCCGCTACGGCGTCCTCGATATCGGTTTGGCCGTCGTCCTCACCCGAATCATCTTCACCATTGATTTCGAGCCCGCGCGCTCCGTCCGCGATGTCGGCGAGGCCAAGATCGTCAACGTAGCTCAAAAGATGAGGCAGCGTGACTGACAGTTTCTCGGGATTGTCCTGCCCCATCTTCCACAGTTTTCGGACGATGCCGAACGCCGCCTTGTCCAGACCGCGCGTTTCCGCCGCCTTGTCGATCAGTTCCTTTGCCGCCATCCCGATCGTCTTCTGATCGGCTGCACGCGCGCAGACCTGCTTGACGAGCTTCAGCAATTCGTCGGGATTTGGCTTCTTAAACTCAGCGCCGGAGCTTTGCAAGGAGGCCGCTGGCCGTGCCGCCTTGGGTGCCTTCGCTGCGCGGGGTTTCGCTCCGGTCTCTCCCTTTTCGGCTTCTCGCTTCGCCTTGGCTGCTGCCTTCTCGGCCTGAGACATTTTCGGTCGGCCCATAGTGTTTTCCTTCTGTGTGTGTGAGATCGGCGATTTCCAAATCTGGGACCGCGCCGTCCGGCCAATTTGCGGGATCATGAAACCACAATACGACCCTGTCGTAAACTCTGAGGGTCACCGATCCCTGTTTATCTTGGCGTTCCCCAGCCTCGTATCTTTCGATCAGACTGGTAAAAAACCGTGAGTCTTTAACAACTTGCCTTCCGGCCGCTGAAATGGTGTTTCCGGTAGCCTCGCTCCATGCGGAGGCGAGCCGAATCAGGTTTGCTTGGGCTTGGCGTTCAATGGGAATTGGCTTCATTGCTCATCCCTATAAATCAATTTTTGGGATTTGCAATATTTACCCTTGCGTTCTGTGGAAAAACCCGCCATGGTCGGATTGCAGCAGGAGATAGCACCATGAATAACATTGGTTCGACGGTCGCCATTATCTATCTATTCACCCTTTTTTGGACGCAATCTGGGTGGTACCGAATTGATTGCGCTCTCGGCGAGCAAAAGGCGTGTGAACTGATTCGCGCCGAATATTTCGCGAAGGCCAAGCCATGAACCTCCGCACCCTCCAAATCCTAGAGCACGTCCAGTCGTTCGGCTTCGGTACCGCGATCTCTGGCGTGCTCGTCATCACAATATTCTTCGGTTTGGTCTTCGGCGTCGCAACCGGCGTCGATCTCATTGGATGGGACTAAAATCATGGCAAAATATGAATTTACTGGCGAAACCAAGATCGAATTTGGAATCAAATTCAATCGTATCCGTGCAGTCGTTGCGATTGCCGCTTTAGGCATTGCCGCTGGCGATCTTGGAGGATGGGTTGAGAAGGAAAGCAACCTTTCTCAGGTCTCCGGCGACGCTTGGGTCTCCGGCAACGCTCAGGTCTCCGGCAACGCTCAGGTCTACGGCGACGCTCAGGTCTCCGGCGACGCTTGGGTCTACGGCAACGCTCGGGTCTACGGCGACGCTTGGGTCTACGGCAACGCTCGGGTCTACGACGACGCTCGGGTCTACGACGACGCTCGGGTCTACGACGACGCTCAGGTCTACGGCAACGCTCGGGTCTCCGGCGACGCTTGGGTCTACGACGACGCTCAGGTCTACGGCAACGCTCGGGTCTCCGTTCCGATCATCGCCGCCACCCGAACGGACGGCTATACGTTCGTGGTTGTTCAGACTGCCGATAAGATGCCGCGTATCATCGCTGGCTGCCGATATTTCACGTTTGAACAGGCTCGCGATCATTGGAAGGATCGCGAAGGCCCCAAAAACCTACGTGATGAATCGATCGCACTCGTGGATCATCTGGAGCGGATGGCAAAGATTCATGGGTGGCTCAAATGAACATCGAAATCCCGCTTTGGTTCTGTCTTCCCAGCTTCGCGGCTTGCGCGATCCTTGGATATCTCGCAGGAGGGTTTCCGCTGTGACCCGCATCTCTCACCGAGTCCCCCACCACGAAATACTTGAGGCCGGAGAAAGGCATATGACGATGGAACTGGACCATACAGATTTGCCATGGAAATGGCACAGCCGAATCGAGGACGGTTTACAGACCGGTTCAATTTATTCTGAACCGCGCCAAGGTCATGCTTATTCTGTCGCTGTTGCGCCGAAATATCAAACTCCAGAGCAATGGAAGGCCGACGCCGAGTTCATCATCAAGGCAGCCGAGAATCATTCTGCTTTGATATTGGCACTGCAGGATATCGCCGCCCGCGCTCGGTTCGAATTGGAACATCCGACAGAACTGCGCGATACGGCATTTTCGCTGATCGAGAAAACTGCACTCAAAGCCTTGGAGAAAATCAAATGAACTACCGGAAAGGCGACAAAGTTTCCGTTCTCGGAATCGTCAAGCACAATCAGAACGAAGACAAGAACATTTTCGTCGATGTCATCGGCTCCCACGAGACGCTTTGGCTGGAGCCGAAGGACATGACCTTGGTCGCACCTATGTTCGAGGTCGGCGACGAGTGTCAGTGGGGCGGTACCGGTGAAAGTCTCGGTATCGGCACCGTTCTCGCCATCAGCGACGGCCATGCATGGATTGATCGCGGCGGCGGGGATTACTGCACCCGCATGCTTACGACAATCGAAAGGGTCGATTCCGATGACTGATCGATACGTCTTTTGGCGCGACTCGCTTGCCGGCCTCAAGCCTCAAATCACGAACGAACACCCGATGCCGGGATTCTACCGCATGAAGCGGGGAACCGGATGGGTTCCAGTCGCCGTATGGCCACTCGGTCCAAGCGCCGGAATGGCGAGTCTTGGCTTCAAGATCGGTCACGAAAAGGTCGGCGCAGATATCGGAACCGAGCGATGGCCTTGGTACGCCGCCCATCCGATCACCGAGGATGTCTACCGCGCGGTAGCGGAGCGCGGCGAACAATGGCCCGACGAAGACGCGACCGTCGCCGCCATCCTTGCAACGAATCACGTCCCAGCCGCAACACAGGCGGCTCCTGATGCAACAAAATCGCCGGCCGATCCTGTCGACGAGATGCGCGAGCAGATCGCCGTCGCACTCCGAGGCGTTCCGACATACGCCAAAATTGAGAGCGAGGATGCCAACGCAGCGGCGACCGGGTTGCGGAACCTGCTCAACGAACTCGCTGGCGATGCCGACAAGGCGCGCGTAGCCGAAAAGGAACCCTTCCTGGAGGGTGGCCGCAAGGTCGATGCGAAATACAAAAAACTGATCGACTCGGCCAAAGCTGGCGCGCTGGAGATCAAGAAGGCCCGCGATGTTTACGAAGACATGAAGCGCGAGGCTGCCCGACAAGCCGCATTGCGCGCGGCCGAAGAACAGCGACGAATCGATGAGGAAGCCGCACACCGCGACATTTCCGAACCGATTCCAGTCGTGCAATCCAAATCCAATCTCCCGCCGCCGGCAGCGCAAATCCGCCCAACCTATGGCCGTGCCGCGAACGTTGGAACCAAGATGGTCGTTACCGCCGTCGATTGGGACAAGATGATTGCCGCGCTCAAGCCACGCCCGGAATGGCCGATCGTGGAGGATTTCCTGCGCGAGATGGCGCAAAAATTGGCAAACAAGGGCATCGTCCTGGATGGCGTGACGACGCGCGAGGCAGCCGATACAAAATAGGAGGAATGCATGGGAATATCATCAGACGGAATACTTTATTTCGGATTCGAAGTTGGGGGCGAGGATGAGCCGCCGCAATGGATGGAAGATTTCGAGGATTTTGACGATTTCATCTGCGCCAAAGCTGGTCTGCCGATCAATGCCAAATACGAAAAGCGAAAGCCAGTGATTGAGGCTTGTCCGGCAGATTTACAGCAGTTTTGCTCTTACGAATACCCCATGTATATCCTTGGAGTTCGTGGCGCAGAACATCGTGTCGCGCGAGGCTTTACCAAGGAAATCAACGTAGCCGAGCTTGCGGTGGATCAAGCCAAGATCGACGCCTTCAAGGCGTGGTGCGAGGCGAACGATATCGAATGGCAAGAGCCGAAATGGCTTCTTTGCAGCATGTATGGATAGGAGGCTCCCTTGCGCCACATTTTCATAAACGTCATCGCCAATGGGCAGGTGGATTTCAAGAGCCCATATACCGCCGCCCATCAGCCTAGCATCCGCGAATGCGCCATGATCGGAACCGATTCCGAGGACGATTCGTTTCGGCTTGAAATGACGGAGCCGAGCGGTTTCAACCTCAATGTCTACAGCAACTTGATCGGGGCCGGAGCGGTTGTCGTCGGTCATTCGGTCGAATTTCACCACGGTTATTTGCGCGCCGCGATGATCCCTATGGGCCTCGATCCATGCGATAATCGCGTCAAAACTATCTGCACAATGCTGTCACTCGCCGATGTCGGCGTGAAGTCAGGAGGCCGGAAAGGCTGGCCCAAGTTCCAGGAGGCGTGCGATTACTTCCACATCACGCGAGCCGGCACAGAATCAGCCGAAGACAACGCACGCTGCCTCCTGCAGGTTTTCCGAGGAATGGAGAATATCGGCGTGGTGCCAGAGGTGCGGGTCTGGAAAGAACGATAATATCCGGCGAGGCCCGGCAAGCCATGGCTGGGTAAGGTGATGTCGGGCAAGGTATGGCGTGGCTCAAAATAGATGTTGCAATCGCGTGTATTTTCCCGCATATTTCTGACCGCAGCAGGAGATTGATTTATGAACGCCACCGCCAATTTACCCGCGAGACAGGCGGCGAATGCTGTCGCTGCATTCGATGACTCCCAGATCGATCTCATCAAACGCACAATCTGCAAAGGTGCTACCGACGACGAATTGCAGATGTTCCTGCATCAGGCCAAGCGAACCGGCCTTGATCCTTTTGCGCGTCAAATCTATGCCGTCAAGCGTTGGGATGCCCAAGCGCAACGCGAGGTTATGGGAGTTCAGACCAGCATTGATGGCTTTCGCCTGATCGCCGAACGCACGGGAAAATATGCCGGTCAAGTCGGTCCATTCTGGTGCGGAAAAGATGGAATCTGGACTGATGTCTGGCTCGACGACGCGCCCCCGGTAGCGGCCAAGATTGGTGCCCTTCGCCATGACTTCAAAGAAGTATGCTGGGGCGTAGCGCGCTACAAATCGTATGTGCAAACCAAGCGAGGCGGTGAAACCACGAGCATGTGGGTCAAGATGGCTGACATCATGATCGCGAAATGCGCTGAAGCGCTGGCGCTGCGGAAGGCATTTCCACAGGAACTCAGTGGCCTCTATACCTCCGATGAAATGGGGCAGGCCACGACTGCAACTGATCACGAGCAGCGCGTCCCAAGCCCATCTGAAGCGCAACAAATCGATAAGTCAACACCAGAGACAACCGCCGCACCGAAGCATCAAAAGCCGCGCACCATCGTCCCCGAGGAGAAGGACACGTTCGAGAAGTGGACGGCTCGATATCTGGCCGGTTTGGAAGGCGCAAAATCCATCGCCGAATTGATGGAATGGGACAATCTCAACGATGAGCCACTTGGCACGATCAGCAATAAATCATCGGCGCATTACAGTAAGATCATGAACCGGTTCGAGGAACTGAAAGCCAAACTCCAGCGCGATTCGATTTCGACTGGCGTTCCAAGTCCGCAGAAATCAGCGCCGGTAGCGTCCGATCGCCCCACCGGTATGCCTGATCCAGTCAAGGAGCCGGATGCATTTCTCAAATGGGCTGATGGCCAGATGACCGTCATCGATAATGCGGACCATCTCATTTCGGTGTTCGAATCGATAGATGCTCACACAGATGGCATGTTCCCATCTGATCTGGACGAATTTCAGGGCCTTCTGAAGAAGCATAATAAGCGTCTTGGGGCAGACTGATGGATGAACTCCACATGGTCCGTGAGGGTAATCACCTTGTTCCGGTCGACGAGATGTCGGCGGAGGAACTAGCGAAATTGCCCTTGCGTCAACAGGTGCTCGTTAAGGTCACGATGCCAAGGAATTTGCGCCAGCATCGATTAGCTTGGGCCTTAGCCACGAAAGTAGCTGAAGCCTGCGACTGGTTACACGATCGCGAAGACGCTATGGATTGGCTCAAAATCAAGGCTCGACACGTTCGCTATATCCACGATCACCGCAATGGCGAAACGCAAATTGTGCCAAAGTCGATTCGTTTCGCAGCATTAGATCAGACTGGTTTTGATCGCGTATTTCGAAGAATGGTTTATGTGACTATGTCCGAGATCATTCCCGGTCTTGATGAGGCGGCCTTACGTGCCGAGATCGAATCCATGGTTGGTATCGATCCTGGTCCTCCACCCGAGCCAGAACAGCCCAAACGTCGGCGGCGCACGCGCCCTGGATTGCCCGACCCGGTTTCCATAATTCCGGCCATCGAGCCGGTAAATGCCGGTGATAATCCCGCCGGCCCGGCTGCGTCCGAGGAGCCGCCTCCAGAGACGCAGCCAACCACCAATTCCAATCCGGCCCCAGAGCCGGTAACCGAGCCGAAGGACCCTAGCCCCGGGCTTTCGGCGCAGCCTGTCCCGCCGCCCCCTCCTCCTGCCCCCAAGGCGGGACAGGCTGCATTACCTATCGACTTCCCGACATGGAAGGATTTCGCGCTCTCATGGATCGCGGCCGATCGCGATGATACCGAGAAAACGGACCAAGACATGATGATCCGTTGGAATCGAGAGCGGTCCTTACGCAACAAATGCGGCGTGACCGATGCCGAGCGCCAGCCGATTTTCGAGGTGTACACCGCTGCGGTTGAGGAAAAGCAGAAGCGAGGGAAACCGTTATGAGCGATATGGTGGAGCGGATAGCGAAGGCTCTCCGAGAGAGTGATATTGACCACGGACATGCAGATGAAGGCACAGAATTAGGGAGTTATTTTGCTCCGGCCCGCGCCGCGATCGAAGCGATGCGGGAACCCACCGAATCTATGTGGGATGCTGCAACTAAAGCCGCCGAGCGAGACGAAGCACACATGAGCACCTATCATTGCGTTGGCGAGGCTTACCGCGCTGCAATAGACGAAGCCCTGAAATGACCATTCCCCAGCAAATCGAGCGCACTCGGGCGCAACTCCGCTCGACCAAGCCGCGCGCCGCCCGCCGTACCGTGTTGCAATCGCGGTTGTGCGTGCTCATGGTCAAGCAATTGCGCCATGAGATTCGATCGCATCGGAAATCCAAGCGATGAGCGAAGCCGCGCTGATCCGAGAACTGGAGGCGATGCTTTTCGATCCGAATTACGATCCGATCGCCGCTATCGTAGAGGGCGAGAAAAAGCACGGTTTCCATGTTGTCCGCCCCGGGGACAAACCATGGTTCCTGGCTAAGGACTGGAAGGCTGAATCAGTCGCCTCAATCGATAGGGACACGGTTCGGCTTGTCCTCATACATGCCAAGCGAGAGGGTAAGGGCGCATTCACACGGACGGTAAAGGCCATCGAGGATGCAGGGCTATTGCCTACCGTCATTGAGCCTATGCGCGGATTCGCCGAGACATTGAGACGGCGAGGTTGGCGCGGCAAGCAAACGGGGCGGACTTTCGAAACGCGCGAGACGGTTTGGCGGCCGAAATGAGCGAACTCCGACAACGGCAGCCAAGGATTCTTGATCCTGGATTCCTCGCTTTTACGCGAGCCTTGCCATGCTGCGTTTGTGGAACAATTGGAATGTCTCAGGCAGCTCATATCCGTATGGCGAATCATTCGCTTGGAAAGTTGCCTACAGGTATGCGCGAAAAACCATCGGACATGTGGTCAGTTCCCCTATGCGGCCCAAAATTGGGGCAGTTTCCTGCCGTGATCGGCTGCCATGCCGAACAGCATGATATGAATGAACGAGATTTCTGGGACCGCGCCGGAATGGACCCGTTTGTGATCTCCGCATGGAATTATGCCAAGTATCGTTCCACTAAGCCTGCGGAGCCCTCTGGTGAGCCTACCGCCTCCAAGCCCCGAAAGGCCAAGACCAAGCCGAAAGCGAACAGGAAGCCGCCGGACGGCCATCGGTGGGCATCAAAGCCATTTCCAAAGACCAAGAGGAAGTTCCGAACATGAACGGTGAAGTTGGAATTTTGAACGTCGGAGCAGGCGACACCAAATTGACCTTTGATCCGACTAACCCGCAAGAGATGATCCGAGCCGCGCGTGTCGTTAAAGACATGCTCCGGCGAGGTTACGCGCTGCTTATCGAGGTAAAAGGCGCGGAAGGCCAACCGTCGACATATCAACGCGCCTATGATTTCGACGAAAAGACTTGCGAATATATCATTGCCGACCTTGACCCGATGGCAGCACAGAAAGCGGATGAACTGGAGACCACCAATCATGAAGAGGCTGAACCGGAAGCAGCGGCGGCAGCAAGTTTCCAGAAGCCGAGAATCGGCAAAAAGACAGGGGCTACGAAGCGCGTACATGCCTCCACTACACGAACGGTCGCCGTCGCACGAACAGCGGGCGGTTGAACTATTCGAGAAATTCGACAACTTCGCTGATTTTCGCAATGGCCTTCGCAAAGTAGCTTCCGAACGTGACGAATGGGCCGGGATTCCTATGCCGCTTGAAGGTGTGGAATTAATTATTGAACCGTCACACCGGATGGCTGCTGCATTTCCGCGCAAGCCGATCGAAGAAGAGATAGGGATCAAGGTTCGTAATTCGTGGTGGTCCTCGCGATTGCGAGGCGTGGTTTATATCTATGAGGATAACGGTAAACTCTGCCATGTCGTTGACCATAAGCCGCCTCACAATTTCACCATGGAGATATTGGGTTTCGGATGCATGGATGTCTGGGGCTTAGAGCAAGAACAAAACGCTATGCGGCTTTTGGGTACACTGATCCGTCACCGCCAACTAAAACAATATATCCTGACTGGTGGATTTCTGGAGACTAGCAAACGATCCGGATTGACCTATTATTTCCGCCGTCTGAGGCCAACTGTGGTGCTTGATGCGAGAGATCAGACGAGCGATAAACCGACACGCATTCTATGCACTCTCTGCATGCATCCGATAGCTTATTATGCTGGAACTTGGTCTGGGGCAATGACACCGACTGATGACCTGATCGCACATTTAATGCTTATGCGTGGCGATGAAAAAATGTATTGGCGCAGAGCAAATCAACATCCTCCAGGAAGACCTGAATCTGGATTATGAGAATCAACACCTAAGAGGTAACTATGACTGATATCACGACCCAGCGAGCCTATGTCCGCCCCGTCTCCACAATCGAGCGCCGCGCGGAGGCCCTGGACGAACTGCGCCAACTCCATATCGAGTGCGAGGCCCTCCAGAGCCAATCTGTTGAGGACAAGCGGTTGATTGCCCACCTGAACGATCGGAACCAATTCCTGCTCGAACAATTGCGCATCTCACAGCAGACCGAACGTGTTGCGATGCGCAAACTCATGCGTCTTTCTCAGTCAATGAGCAATATCGGCCGGCTCACTGAGGAAGCCCAAGAGATCATGAAAAGCGCGCAGGAATATCAGGACGAAATCGACCACTCTGCAAAAGAATCGAGAGACGATGTGGCAACAGTGAATGCGATAGCGGATCAAATCAGTGCAATGCCTGCAATCTGGCAAACCGATGAGGTCAAATCATGAAAACATTTGAAGCTGCCACCAAAGCAATGATCAACGAAGACCGCGAGCTTGGTCATATCGGCGTAGACGATCCTGAGTGGGGAAGGTACGAGAGCATGCTACGGGCGGCACTATTGGTTGTGCAGCGCAATCTCCCAGGTTCCTGTCATAACGCGCTCGCCGCCGTCCTCAAAGGCGAGGCATAATTACCCTCGATCGAAAATCGCTATCAGGATGAGGATCAGGAGGGTGTAGGCGACGATGCCCATCGTTTGCGCTCCAACTGATCAGCTATCCAGCCGCATCCAACCCAAAGCGCCCAGAACGGCGCCAGCACGATCGCAGCCATGATCATCAGCCATCGAACGAGGTTGATCATATGCCCACCATTGCCCCGCGAGCTACTAGATACCCGATTAGTAGCAGGCCAATAGCACAGGGAATCGCGATATTGAAGATGAAGTACCCCATCAAATTGCTCCGTTGAGAACACTGAAGAACCACCACAGGCCGGCTATAGCGCCGATGAACATGGCCCAAGCGCAGATCAGAGATTCTTCGTCTGTCCATGCGTCGTAGGGTCTCATATCAGTGGCACCGTTCGATCTCGTAACCATTAGTGGCCTGCTTCAGGCAGCGCTCATGGTCTTCGATATATGCCCCTCTGGACTCAAGCACCATCCCAACAATGACGATGAGAGCGAGCGCACCGACAAGAGCAATGATTCCCACGATCGCATGAGCAATAACATTCCTGACTGCCAGCCACGGATCATCTAGTTGCATCTCATCAATCCTTGTCGGTTTTATAACCTATTCCGTGGCGATCATAATTGCGGCGAATCCTAGGTACCCATTTTAAGGGCCAGATTGCCTCAGTTACAGACTGCAGCAAGCGAAATCCATTCTCATGATTTGGCGGCACTCGCGAGTTCAGAGATGCGGCATTCACCGCCAAGATCAGCATACCTGGAATCAGATTTCCAGCGGCGATGAGAGACGGCTCCCAAAAGGTGCCTTGAGCCAGTATGGTGAAGCCCAAGAACAAGACTGCAGTCCTAAATGAAAGCCTCCGTGCCTTGCGAAGATTTATCGTTTCCCATCTTTTTAATTGAAGATCATTATCGGCTTGGGAACCTACAACCGCCAGCATGAACATGCCGGCTATCGCGAACAGATCATATGTCAGCCAAACCAATGGCAAGTTGAGCAAGCTATTCATTTCTCATTCTTTCGATGTGCTTCAACCATTTAGCCAGTTGACGATCCGCCCATTGGCCAATCCGTAATCCACCCATTCCGATCAAGAATGCCACCGACCATGGGACGAACTTTATCGCCGCTTCTGGAAATTGTATCTTCGTCAGTAGTTGCGGCACCGCCACAACTATTATCAACAAAAGAGGCACGAAAAAGTTCGATGCAAATCCACCAAGTATGACATACCTGACCAGTTTCCATGGAGTAGGAGGATTCGGCTCCATGGATATGCGAAAAAACCCGCCCATGAATCCGGTTATGAGAAGGTTAAGATTGATTATTTCATAGCCACCCACAGGATCATGCAACATCTGCCCCGCCGCCAGCCATAGATGCTATTGTACTCGTAATCCAAAGTAGATCGCGTGGGGTCATACGGCATGCTGGAACAACTTTGTTCTCAGGAAGCCACCCGCAGAATATGAGACCGTCCGCAATGTACGACGTGCATTCCCACGCCCCGGGATCATGCCAATTGTGCGAACTGAAGGGTCCGAAAAAGTAGAGGATCGCGATCGGATCATAGGGCTGGCCAACATGGCTGCGCAGCCGAGCAAAAAACTTGGTTTCCTGCTCCGGTGTCATGTTCAGATGAACGAATGTCTCGTGCGTGAACTTGCCACCATCGTAGTCCAGTTTTCGTTCCTGCACGCCACCGAGTAGCAAAGCCCCAAGATACGTCCCCTCCGATGTCTTGGCATCGACATGGGTGTACTTCACCCCATACTGAACGATCCCGCATAAGTCGGTGAAAATTCCGGGGTGCTCGACGAAGCGCAGATCGGTCATTTTCTCGTGTTCTTTTCAATCTGGCAAAGCCGGTAGATGTGAATACAGGCGGCCGGGATGCCAAAAACTACACCGATCACCGCGCATATTGCTGTGATCCATTGGGGAGTCATCTTACCATTCTCCAATGAATCCCATGCTTGATCGCACAGGCTTTCGCCAGCCATACTTTCGAAACTGGCGTGGCTGCCACAATCGGCGCGGGAACCTCATAGATTCGCGCTCGATCGAGGTCCGCCAGATCGATCCCAGGAAAAAGAGTTGCCAGCAGAACGGCGCAACTCATCTCACAGCTTTTTAACTGCTGTGGTAAGGGCGTTAGCCTCTGCATGAAGTTTGGCGGAAAGAGCGTTGGCACCGATGACCGCTCTTTGAATGAAGCTCTTGCAAAACCACACAAAGGCTGCGCCCGCGACAAAGCCAAGCATACCTGAAACAATCCACTGAGACATTTTATTTCCCCTTTTGGGTCACTGCGAGAGTAGCCGCCATTCGATCTTGACCACGCAACATCATGCGATCACCGAACCAGAAACCAATGATGGCACCGAACATAGCTTGGGTTTCGGCTGGCCACAGAACCTTAACAAGTTGGCCAAGATCATAACCGCTGTTCACCGCATAGATGAACATGAATACCTCTAGAAGTATCCAGAGATGAAAGAAAACCAAGGTAATATACGGCCTGACAAAAATCGCCAATCCGTCCACAAACTTGTTGCCAGTAAGGCCGCTGCCAAAGTTGTAAATGTGATCTGCCTGTCGAATATCAGCCTGAGCGTTTGCGAGATCGACCTGTAGAGCAATGCCTTCCTTCTGAGCTTGTAGCTGGAGTTGGGCCATTGCCAATTGCTGGGCATTTTGAGCCTTCAACGTAAAGAGTTGCACGATCGCTGGTACCATGCCGGCAAGCGCGCCAAGAATGGCGGGAAGGGCCGCGAGAATCGCTATCATGGTTTAGCCGCCATATTGTTGATAGTTGCATCCTTGACGCTGGATGATGCAGACGAGCCAACCCAATACGAAACAACCTGACCGAACGCGGCACCGAGCGCTCCGAGCATCACGAGTTGAACTTCCGATGTCGCAGTGCCCTGCACTTTCGTCGTTAAGATGAGAACCAAAATCCACATAAATCCGGTAACGACCACCACTGAAACGATGACCCGGCCCCAATTATTGAGTTCGTACATTGCTAGGCTCCCTTTGGCCTGAACAGCGCCGCTACCCGGCCCCAGAATGTCGGGGCAAGACCTGCATGGGCTACTTGTCCAGGTGGGGGCAACGGAATGTCTGGTGCCTTCGGCAAGGCCGGCGCAGCCGCCAATAACTCCAGCCCGTGCTCAATCTCTCTCATGGTTGCGGGACCGACTCGGCCGTCACTATCCAAACCTCGTTCTGTTTGGAAGGCTGCAATAGCGCCTCTCAGTGCTGGCCCCACAATCCCGTCTACGGCTAATTTTGGATCGGCCCCGAGTTGGTTAAGGGATGCCTGCAACCAACTGGTGTCCTTGGCAGGCGCGGAAGTGATCGGCGCATCTGCGACGGGCGGGGTACTGATGCCTTTGAAAACGATTCCCTGCGCCTTGATCCAATCGTCATCTGGCGCTGGATATTGTTTGCCTGCCTCATGCCAAGCCTGTGCCTTCAAGAAGGCAACCCCCAGCGGACTACTCAGCATATTGTCTGACATGACCGTGTCCTCGGTCATACCTGGTGCCCGCTTCTTAACGAAATCGATGTAGGATTGGACCCAGTTGCCGCCGGACCATACTTTGATCGCATCAGCAAAGCGTTTGTTGTGGTAGCGCGGCGAGCGCCATAGATCGATTTGCGCACAGATTCCATGAACATAGTCCGGGAAAACTGCAATTCGATTACCCTGTCCGAGGCCATCGTTTAAAGTGACATTTCCCATCTCTCCCCACTTTTTGGAGATGGCATTCCCGCCCCACATTGCGCCCGGATTTTTGTATCGAATTGATGCCGGTTCCATAAAATAGTTCCCTTTCAGTTATTGTTTTTAAATGATTTTACCGGCTCAACTCATGGTTTCGAGTTCACTGTATCCCAAAAGTGACACGACTCCAAGTGGCCTACCTAGATTGTGGTGGAAGACCACTTGCATAAGTCTAACAGTTATGATTTAGACCTAAATCGCATGAGCGGGAAAATTCCACAGAAAATCAAGCCGAAGAAGAAACGTGCTCCTCGCGGTACGTTTGATCGCACAGCCTATATGCGTGACTTCATGCGCAAGCGTAGGGTTTTTCGCACCCCAAAGATTTCAATCACCATCGGAGGCGTTTCGGTATGACCCTTGAAGAAACGGCTATCGCATTTTTCCGCGCTATCAGAGCGGCCGGGAAGGAATGCCTCGGCCACGATCGATTCGGCTTCAAGATAGATGTCAATACGATGTCGCCGCCGGAGGATAAGGACGCTGCGCTTCTTTTCGGTGCTAAGCTTCAGGAAGCGCTTATTGCCGCATCCCGCACCGTGCAGCCTGTCACCATCGAAGGGACGACGCTGCAATGAGCGCAATTCTGGTAACCGGTGGGTCAGGGACTTTTGGCCGCGCGTTCGTCCGCCACCTGATTCGCTTCGATATGGCAGATCGAATCGTTGTTTTCAGCCGAGACGAACAGAAACAAGAGGAAATGGCGCGCGAGATTGCCGATCCGAATAAGCGCGTGCGCTACATGCTGGGCGATGTCCGCGATTTCCCGCGCCTCTTTATGGCCATGCACGGGATCAATACCGTCGTGCATGCCGCTGCTCTTAAGATCGTTCCGAAATGCGAATATGATCCGATAGAAGCTGTGCGGACCAATGTCGGTGGGGCTGAGAACGTCATCCGTGCGTCGATCGCAGCCGGTGTCTCAAAGGTCATCGGCTTGTCAACGGACAAAGCCGTGGCTCCGGTCAACCTCTATGGCGCAACCAAACTCACTGCCGAACGGCTTTTCATTGCAGCAAATCACCTATCTGGATCACCTGGAAATCCAAAATCGACGCGATTCTCTGTGGTGCGCTATGGGAACGTCGCAAATTCGCGCGGATCAGTAATTCCGCTGTTCAAGAAATTGTTCTCTGAAGGCAAATCGCTCCCGATCACACATTCTGAAATGACCCGGTTTTGGATTACGATCGATCGTGCCATCGCCTTTGTGTTTCAATGCTTGGGCAATATGATGGGCGGGGAGGTCTTTATCCCACGCATGCCATCATTTCGGATTATTGATTTGGCTGCGGCAATTTCAGCGAATCCAAGCGGTCAATATCCTTCCGTTGATATAGGCATGCGTCCGGGCGAGAAAATCCATGAGACGCTGATCACACTACACGACACACCTATGCTTGTGGATGATGTCGGACGCGATCGATTCATGATCATGCCGGAATGGTCCCCGATCGCCAAGCGCCAATTGACCGATTTCACCTATTCGTCCGATACCAACACAGAATGGCTGTCGGTTGACGATCTGCGGGAACTGGTCAAGTGACGAACGAACAACGCTATTACGATGCCCTGCATCGGATCGCAAAGGAATACCAGACCAGCGATCAATTGCGCCGTGGTGCCGGTCAGTTCGGCTGCAGCCTCGCCGAAGAATTTGAAATGGCATACGAGAACATGCAGTCAGTTGCAAAGACTGCGATCAAGGGAAAGCAGCGCCCGAAATGACAACCTCTCTCAACCCATTCGACGTGGTCCGGCAATTCGAGGCCGCACTATGCGATTATACCGGTGCCAAATATGCCGTGACGGTCAATAACTGCACCATGGCGTTGCTGCTAGCTGCTGCCTGCTGCAGGCAGGTAATCCTGAAGGGTTCAGACGGGAACGCCGTGGGCATCCCCAAGCGCACCTATGTTTCCGTTCCGATGTCGATCATCCATGCTGGATATAGGCCGACGTTTCGCGATGAAGAATGGATCGGGGCTTATTGTCTTGCCCCGCTTCCGGTATGGGACTGCGCACGTCGCTTCACATCTGGGATGTTTATTCCCGGTCAAATGCAGTGCGTCTCGTTCCATTGGCGCAAGATTCTCGGAATCCAACAGGGTGGCGCGATCCTGCACGATAACCCGTTCGCCGATGAATGGCTGCGCCGAGCCCGGTTCGACGGCCGTCGCGAGGGTGTGGCACCCAAAGACGATGATTTCGATATGATCGGATGGCACTGCTATATGTCGCCAGAGATCGCCGCAGAGGGTTTGGTGCGACTGGCGAACCTGCCGAAGCACAATGCCGATCTGCCCAATGATCCATATCCCGACTTGAGCCTAATGAGGATTTTCCGATGACGCCAGACCTTTGCATCTATCACGGTGGCGAATGCTTGGACGGCTTTGCGGCGGCTTGGATCGTCTGGCGTAAGTTCGGCGATAGCGTCAAGTTTCATGCCGGCGTCTATGGCAAGCCTGCACCTGATGTGACTGGACTTAACGTCGCAATCGTGGATTTCAGTTACAAGCGGCCGGAGATGATTACGCTCGCTAAAAGTGCCAAAAATATTCTGGTTCTGGATCACCACAAGACGGCAGCGGCCGAACTCCTCGGTCTTGAAGACGATCTTAGGAATGCAGAAATCGTTTTCGAGATGCAGCAATGCGGTTCAATGTTGGCATGGCAACATTATTTTCCGGGGGAACAAGCCCCATTGTTCTTGGCCTATATCCAGGATCGCGACCTCTGGACCAAGAAGATTCCCGGTGTCGAGGAATTTACATCAGCGCTGCGCTCATACCCCATGGATTTTGGGGTTTGGAATCAGATCATTCTTGAATCAATCCGCGCAGAAAAAGCCGGATTGCCTGAGCCGCTCATCAGCGAAGGCGTTGCGATCCAGCGCTATTTCCGAACACTGGTCGAGAGTACCAAGAAGCACGCCCATATGCGCGAGATCGCCGGCTACACAGTCCCAGTCGTCAATGCATCGCTGTTTCTGGCCTCTGAGGTTTGCGGCGAGTTATGCGAAGAAAATGCTTATCGCTTCGCGGCCATGTACGCCGAGACAGCAACTGATGTGATCTGGTCGCTACGCTCGCGCGGGGATTTCGACGTTAGCGAGGTTGCGCGCAAGTTTGGTGGAGGCGGTCACAAGAATGCCGCAGGCTTCACGGTGCCGCGTCCATGACGGAAATAGTCTGCGAAATAAGCGGATCACACGGCGGCAAGATCGAAAACGCCGTTCGGCTTATCCAAGAAGCCAAGCGGGTCGGTGCAGACTCAGTGAAATTTCAGGCTTTCATCCCTGAACGTCTTGCCGCCAAGCGTGCCAAGAATCCGCGCGTTGTTCAACTGGCGATGGATTTCCACGGCCGATCGCTGATTGATCTCTATCGCGAGACGCATACCCCGAGGCATTGGTTCCCGACGCTCATCAGAATCGCGGAGATGGAAAGCATTCCTTGGTTTTCTAGTGTGTTCGATGCTGACGATGTGGCGTTCCTGGAAACGCTGGATTGCCCCCGCTATAAGATCAGCGCGTTCGAGATGCTCGACGGCGATCTGATCAATGCTGTGGTTGCGACCGGAAAACCGATCGTGATGTCAATCCGCCCCATGGATGGCCTGACGATCCTGCGCGCGACCGAATACGACGACAAAGAGGACGGCGCACTCGGAGTTTCGGACCATTCGCCAAATATGAGGTTCATCAGCTACCGATGCCCGATGGTTGAACGGCATTTGCAATTGCCGGACGTATCCTCGCCGGATGACGAGTTTTCATCGACGCCGGAGCAATTCCGAGAATACGTCAAAGCAATTAGGACGATGAAGGCATGAAAATATATTTCCTTCCACAGCAAGATATCAGCGCGTTTGAACTTGCCTGCATATTTGCAAGGATTTCTAGTCATGTACCGCCGCGTCATGGTGTAAATATCTCGGAATCTCAATGGGACTCATTAGCACCAGAGATTAAAAAACACTGGTCTCTTGAACCTCCGAAAGATTAACGATGATGGTCGCATGCAAGGAATGCTCGACGATCTATAACGATGCCGATCGGTCGACCATTTGCCCGCACGACTGGATTATGCCCCCGATTGATCTGATGCAGAAAAAACTGGCGCTTGAATTGATTGACCACGACATCTGCTTTGCTCACCAGCCTGACGGTCCAACCCACCGCATTCAATCGATCACATGGAATGGAATGGTGACGTTGCACGATATGGTTGGTCAGTTCGCGCCGCATCTATTCGTAAAGGCAAACAAGGAAACCAAATGAACCGAGTCTACTGTGTTCGGTGCCTTATACCTGCCGAAAAACCTGATATCAGTTTCGATTCGTCTGGTCTCTGCTCTGCCTGCCAAGCCTTCGACGCGCGCTCACTGATCGATTGGGATGCACGGGAAACAGACTTCCGCAGAGTGGTCCTAGAAGCCCGTAGGGAGGCCGCTGATCGTGGTGCATCCCATGACTGCATTGTCCCCGTCAGTGGGGGCAAAGACAGCCATGCTCAGGTCCTACGGGCTCTGGACTACGGTCTGCGCATTCTCGCCGTCACCGCAGAGACCGACCACCTATCAGACATCGGCCGGCGCAACCTGGACAACATTGCGAAACTCGGCTGCGACCATATCGAGGTGAAGACGAATCCCGTGCTCCGGCGTAAGATCAATCGTTTCACGCTGGAAACCATTGGAGATATATCGTGGGCCGAACATATCACGATCTTTTCCATTCCGATCCGAATCGCCTCGATGATGAAAATTCCATTGGTCATCTGGGGAGAAAACCCACAAAACGAGTATGGCGGGCCGGCCGAATCACAAAAGGCAACCGAACTAACGGAGGCGTGGCTAAACGAGTTCGGCGGGCTAAATGGACTGCGTATCGACGATGTCGAAGCGAATTTAGGACCGATTGGTAACTTATATCGTTATCCTGAATTTCATCCGGACGCGCGAAAGTTAGAAGGCGATGCTGCACCAAGTGGCATCTTCTTGGGCCAATTCTTTCCATGGTCAGGATACGATAACGCCATTCTGGCTCACCAGCACGGATTTGAATTATCTAAGGAACCCGTGGAGGTTTCTGGGTTCTGTTATGAGAACTTAGACAATGGACAAACTGGCCTGCACGATCGAATGAAATTCACAAAGTTCGGGTTTGGACGCGCCACAGATATATGCTCGAACCTCATTCGACGTGGCCTCATGACGCGAGATCACGCAATCGAGCACGTCAAGCAATGGGATGGCAAATTTCCGTTCACCTATCTCGGTATCGGTATTGGAAAAATCTTGCGTGAGATCGGCATGACCATTGACGATTATCTGGCTGTCGAGGCCAACTTTGCCAACCGAGACTTGTTTGATATCGGGCCAGAAGGCATCGCGATTCCTAAGTTTGAGGTGCAGTGATGCATATTCTTTATGACGAAGACGAATTTGAAACCATCGTCACAAGTCGCCCCTGCATGTCTTGCGGTGGGAATCGGGGGAAGTGTCGTGGCGTCGGCTGCAACGGCTCATTCGGAGTTGGATCGCGCCGACGTACCCCAGCCGAAGTGAAAGAGATCAAAGCGAAACGCCAACGTGAACATGAAGATGCCATCTTGGCTGAGGCCGATTTGATACGGCATCGTCGCGGCTTACGCTAATACCAGAGCACACCATGAAATCCATCCGCCTAACCGATGTCTACACGCAGCAAGTCGAGAGCATGGTTGCAACCGTTTTCCTGTACGAACTACTGGCCGAGCGCGATCCGGTCACAAACATTAGCCATCGCGAAATGCCGTCATTTGATGCGCACCGGACCTTCGTCGATTCTCGCCCTTACAAGGCTTGGTACATCGTTTTTTTGGATGACGAACCGATCGGCGCAACCTACCTCTCAAACGAGAACGAGATCGGCATTTTCATCAAGAGGGCACATCAGGGCCACGGCTACGGTAAGCAGGCGATTTACCTGCTGATGAAGATGCACCCCGCAAAACGGTTTCTAGCCAACATCGCGCCGGGAAATTCGCGGTCACTCGCGATGTTCGAAAAATTGGGGTTCGAACTAGTCCAATTCACATTTGCAAAGGAGAAATAACATGTCGAAATTTCGAAAGAAACCTGTAGTTATCGAAGCATCGCAATGGTTCAAGAACGGAGATCATCCGGCCGACTATGAACATGATCAGGACGGGATGGAAAAAGGCGTGCAACGAACTTTCTCTGGAGCAGAACGCAAAGCTCGCGGATGGGAAGGCGGCATCGTTCGTTATTATCGCCGTCCAGACGATTCCGGTTCTCGCGCATGCGAGCATTGCAGCAAGACGATGCACGAACATGGTTGGATCGATACGCTTGAAGGTGGCCACAACGTCTGCCCTGGCGACTGGATCATTACTGGGGTCAAGGGCGAGCGCTATCCATGCAAGCCAGACATTTTTGCAGCCACATATGAGCCTGCAGAGTAATGTTGAAAACGCGTGTTATCCCCGTTTTGCTCTGGGACCAACGCGGTCTTTGCAAGCCTGTGGCATTCAAGCGTCCCGGCCGATTCGTCGGGTCGCTGATGTCGGCCGCGCTGCTTTATGAGAATCGAACCTGTGACGAATTGATCTTGCTCGATATCGATGTAACATCGAATGGTCGCGGCCCTCGCTTTGAGGAGATCAAGCAATTCACATCAAAACTGTTCTGCCCGGTCACGGTTGGCGGTGGCGTTCGATCCTTGGAGGACATTCGTGGTCTGCTCCATGCCGGTGCCGATAAGGTCGTGATCCGCTCGCACGCCTCACCTGATTTCATCCGAGAAGCTTCCAAGAAGTTCGGAGCGCAATGTGTCGTGGTAGCGATCGACTACACGGTGACGACTTTCGAGGATACCGGCATGGTCGCGCTGCAAGCCGCTCACATGGAGCGATGTGGTGCAGGCGAAATTGTCCTGACCAATAAGGATCGTGACGGGACTCGAACCGGCTATGACCTCGAAACCTTGAAATTGGTCTGCAAGACTGTCGATATCCCCGTCATCGCCAATGGGGGCTGTTCTGGCCCAATCAATATGCTCAGCGCGATTGAGGACGGAGCCCACGCGGTTGCAGCATCGTCTATATTTCTTTATGAGAATATATCGCCTTCGGCATGCAAAACGTATTTGGCCAAGGCTGGTATTCCCGTGAGGATAGAGGAAAATGGTTAAGTATGCGTCTTCTGCCCGCGCTGGTGATATCGCTAGGTGCATCAACGGCCACGATCTTTACCGGCTATTGGCCGATGTCGTTCCCGGCTCTGTGATGCAATCCAGCATGTTTGAACCAATCGGGGATACCCCTAAGCCGCAATACGGCCAACAGATCGAGCGTTGCCACATCTGCGGCACACCTTGGGTCACCAGTGGTCCGGGTGGCGGCTGGGTGTTCTGTAACCTGCGACGGCAGATAGAGATATGACACCAAGATTACGATGGATTTGCGCAATCGTCTCTGCGCTTAGTTTCTTGTGCGGTCTTACTGACTTTGGCCGTAATATTGATTGGTATGCCATTTTGGTGGTGATAGTTTTTGGTGCTTTTATCGCTGGCATCATCATTCATGCTGGAAAATCTTCGGAAGGATCATGATGCGCTATTTTCTCGACACAGAGTTCAACGGCATGGGTGGAGACCTGATTAGTCTTGCGATGGTCTCGGAAGAGGGCGATCGTTACGCCTATTTTGCCACCAAATGCTTAAACCCAGTCCCCTGGGTCGACGAACATGTTATGCCGATAATAAAACTTGTCGGAGCAACTCCAATGCCCGTGAAGCCAGATCAATTCGGCATTGGCATCTCGCTATTCCTTTCGCGAGACAGAGAGCCAATTATTATCGCCGATTGGCCTGACGACATTGCATATTTCTGCAAGGCTTTGATCGTCGGCCCGGGCCAGATGGTCGACATCCCATCGCTCAAATTCGAAATCATCCGGATTGATGCCTATCCGACGACACTTGCCGGCGCTGTTCGGCATAACGCGCTTTGGGATGCGAGGGCGCTGAGGCACAAGATCATGGTTGAGAGATGAATTATCAAATCAACATTTCTGTTCGGTTCGATCCATGCGCATTGCGGGAACATGATTTTCAGCCAGATACGTTCGGGCTTGCGTCTTTGACGAAAGTCGAAACCTGCACCCGTTGTGGGCTATTTCGGTATCCGAGATTGAAAATGAATGGGATAAATCGCAACGCTTCATTAATTTGGAAGAATGCATGACTACGGCCATCATCTGCCAAGCTCGTATGACATCTAAACGATTTCCGGGGAAAGTGCTCATGCCACTAGCCGGCAAGCCCGTGCTTGAGCGAGTGCTCGAACGGTGTGCGCTTGTGCCATTTGTCGATACCATCGTGTGCGCGTTCCCAGCCGATGACGCCTCCATCCCGATCTATCAACTTTGCAACTCCATGGGAGTGGCTTGTGCGAGCGGTTCGGAAGACGATGTGCTCAGTCGTTATTACGACGCCGCAACTATGTACGGTATCGATACCATCGTCAGGATTACGGCCGACTGCCCGTTCCTTGATCCAGTTGTGGCCGGGGAGGTGCTGGCGCTGCTCAAAGCCGAGAATCTCGATTATTGCTCCAATGTCTTCCCTGTGCGGACTTATCCGAAAGGATTTGATGTGGAGGCTTTCAGTTATGATTGCCTTGAGGCCGCACATCTTCTCACAAAAAGTGCAGAGAATCGCGAGCACGTAACTTTATGGATGCAGCGCCGCAAGGGACTTCGTCGTGCCAACGTTCGGCAGAAGATAGACCGTTCCGGCCTGAATTTCTGTGTTGATTATCCCGAAGACATCGAACGCCTTGAAAAACTCGTCGCCAAGATGCGCCTTCCCGGCCTCGGGATGAACGCTACCGGAACCCTTCCTGCGATCGATAAGGTATCGCAATGGACAAAACAGTTGATGGAGATGACGACTGATGACCGAAAACCGAACTAAGAACACCGAAGCATGGGCCGGCGGATGGGGAAATTCGTATCAGGAGAGGAATCAATCATCGTGGGTCGGTATCAAGAACCGCTCCCGTCTGTTCGGCGACATCTTCCAAGCCATGGAGACTGCCTGCAAGTCCTTCCCGACCTCGGTGATTGAGGTTGGAGGTGGGTGCGGGGATAACCTGCGGGCCATCGACATGGTCTATGAGCGGTCACGCCATCCCATCAAACTCATGTCCTGCGATCCGAACGAAACCGCCCGCAAGGCCATGGCAGACGTGGCTACGGTACTTCCCGGGGACCTCAGTCAGTTGCCCTATCAGGACGATGCAGCCGATCTGGTGTTCACGTCAGGCGTTCTTATCCACGTCCCGCCAGCCGAGTTGCCTCGCGCACTGTCAGAAATTCACCGAGTGTCAAAACGCTGGATTCTGTCGATCGAGTATTTCAATTCGACACCAGATGAGGTGGTCTATCGCGGCCAGTCAGGCATGCTCTGGCGCCGAGATTGGGGCGAGGCATGGATGACACAGTTTCCGACGCTCAAGCCAATCGGAAATGGCTTTGCGTGGAAGCGGACCACTGGTTTGGATAATGTCCACTGGTTTCTCCTCGAACTTCCGTAGGGAGCTACCGCGTGAGAATATGTTCGGTAGAACGTTGTGAGAGAGTGCATCTGGCTAAAGGTTATTGTCAGATGCATTATTTACGTATGTATAAAAATGGCTCTCTTTCGAAAAAAGAAGGGCATGTCAGAAAAAATGGATACAAATATTTTGCAAAGTTTAAAAAGCTTGAACATGTCATGATAGCCGAAAATGCCTTGGGAAAGTCGCTTCCGAAGAGAGCCGTGGTTCATCACGTTGATGAGAACCCTTTGAATAATTCACCAACAAATCTCGTTGTTTGCCAAGATCAAAGATATCACATTCTATTGCATGTTCGCATGAGAGCTATAGCAGCATGCGGAAATCCAGATTGGCGTCCGTGTAGTCGATGCACCAAATATGATGATATTGCTAATATGAAACCGAGAGGTAGACAATATCATCATGCTATATGTGAAAAAGAATATCAGCGCGAATATATCTCAAAAAACAAAGATCATTTGGTAGCCTATAAGCATAATTGGTATATAGAAAACAAAGGATAAAATCATGAATAAGTTTGGCGATGCGCCGATCCAGCCGAAATATCACAACATGATCGCCATGTTTGCAACGCTGAGCATCCTTAGACAATATTGAAGTTGGCCGATTTCAGAACCGCTGCGGGAGTGTGAATAGTCACGCCAAATCCAACACTTCCAATGACGGAAACGCTGCCCCCAGTAACAGCATTCACCGTAAACGAATCGGTGCCAAACTCACATTGTGAAAATGTAGTAAAATACGAATGCTGTATATCGACTGGGCCTGAGATAACACATTGACTGAATTTAGGCAGACAGAATGTTCCTCCAAAACTGTCGTCGATGAATATGCTCTTGGTAAAAACACCAGAAAAGTCGCACATCACGAAAGCATTCTCTTGTGATGTAGCTCCTGCAAAACCAACACCTTGCCAAAAGGCATACCGTTGACTTGCAAAGGAACCATTCCCGTCGAAAATACAGCGGTTATACCAATTTGCTCCATTCGATACGATACAGTCTTGGCACCCCATAATCCAAGTATCAAAGCAATGCCCATCTATTCCTGAAGTAACTAAGCCTGCGCTTCCATACCAAATCGTACAACTTCCAATGTAGACAGGAATGTCTTGTGCCACGGTTACCGTATTGCTGGTGACTAAGGCAACATTTGCATTAAAATACCCCTGTGCAGTTAGATGTTCTAATGAACATCCTCGCAAACAAGAACTATCAAAATGAATGGTATCTACATTAGTCACGAAACCTGAAATATACGATACATCTCGACCTGCACCGACCAATCGTACACGACTCTTCACAGTTATGCCTGTGGTAATTGCGTAAATCCCTGGAGGACAAAATACGATGCCACCTCCGAATGTGGCAGCCATGAAGTTGATGGCATTCTGTATCGCAGTGTCACTTGACACCGCGCCAGTCGGGTCGGCACCCCATGCGATAATATCAGTCCATGGACGACCGCTTTTGAAGTATTGATGTCCAGTCCAACTATTGTTGCCTGCAAGCGAGATACCACCGCCTGACGGTGGGGTTGCAAATACGCCATCTTCACGTAGGAAGTTGGATGTTCCGGGCGTCACCCCCGGATCGGGGACTAGACCGATAGAATGATTCGGACCTGATGCACCGAAGACAGAACTTGCCGCTGATGATAGTGGCAATGGTTGTCCGGTGTTGACGTTAACGAATCGTTCCGCAACCATCATCTCTCCTTAAAGGCCGCAATCGGCTTGATAGTGCAAATAGCAAAAATGGTTTGAAGCAGATACGGCAGCCCCAATTACAAAAGCTCCCTTGGGAGATACAGAACCAGTATCGAATGAGGATGCAACACTAACACTCGTTGTATTATCCAGCCAATTTGGCGTAGCCCCGGTGGGGCTATACGCGACGAATGATGCCGTCGCATACATCTCTACCGGCTCGAAATTAATAAATAGTCCGATCTGTGATGCCGCAGCCGATACAACTTCTATAGACCCAGCTAGACCAGCAGCCTGTGCAGGTGCCGTTCCGTAAGGGAATGATTTACGGAAGAACTTCTTGCATTGTCTCAGGCATACATCAAACGGCAAATCCTCAAAGGATTGTACGATCGCACCAGGAACAAGACAGAAAGCGTCCAAGGTGATCGAATCGTCTGTTCCTGCCGTTCCTACAGGAGTCCATGTGACCTGTAATTCTCCCTGCGTAGCAGTTGCGGGTACGACTGCAGCGCTTGTACCTGAGATCGTCGCGGATGATCCTGCCGTTATATTGGTGGAGATTGAGACCGGGTTTGTCTCACTAGTGAACCCGCCGCCTCGCTTGCCGGCCGTTCCTGTTCCAACATAAAAATTGATCAATAAGGTGCCAGATGCCGGAGACCAATTTGCACCAGCTTTGGCAGCACCACTGAACGAAACTAATCCGCCGCGAATATTCGCTAACTCATCTGCCGTCAACGGATAGCCGAATATCAGAACTCCGGTTCCTGTTTGTCCGCTATTACGCTGTATCTTAGCGGCGTGAGCAGGAGCGACAGAAGCATCAAGAGAATTTGCTGGCGTCACAGTAGTAGCTTGATTCGTCCCAGTCGTAAGATACCAACGATCAGCAGTGTAAGATGTTGTCGAAGCCGGAATTGGGAAACTTGCTGCCGAACCTGCCCCACGCTGCCAAATGTTGAAACTCCCATTCGCCATCAAGACATTCGCGAACGTCGGGACCGTGTTCAACTGTGTCATTACGGTTGTGAGCGCAGATGCTAAATCGGTGAAAATTGCATCCCAAACTGCGCTTTGCAGCACCTGCCCTGGAGCCGCGTTCGTCGCACCATTTGGCGGGGTATAGAGATTCCCTGAAAACGGCATTTGATCAGACCCCCGTGTAAATTAATTTATTGATGATGATGGCAGGATTCATGATGGGATGAGAAGTACCACCAGTGTTAGTAGATGAAGCTGGCGCATTAAGAATATTTGTCCAACTGTTTTCCTGTTTTTGGGGGACCCAATGAGAACCAGATGACGCATCAGTGACCTGAATATTTGCAATGGCTGATGCCGTATTTCCTTGCGCGACAAATCCGGTAAAAGCTATTTGCGATGTAATAGATGGTATTTGGCTCGCTGACAGTGTTTGGTTTTGACCGCCTCCAGTTCCACCATACACGAGGCCGTCAAAATTTCCTCCAGCCACCGTAATGCGACCCGCCGCCACGCCGCCCATGCCATCATTACCAAAGGCTGCTCGTCCTCGAAAATCAGGGATGCCAAATGTTCCGACCCCTGATCCATACGTCGTGCCAAGCACCGCGAAAAGTGCCGCGTATGTCGTTGTCGAGACTTGTTGGCCAAAGCATTGCAGCCAGCCCGATGGGGTAGCAGTCCCACCATAGTCGATAAGTGTGCCGATCGGGACAGTTCCCTTGGTGGCGCTAATAGTTCCTGTAAATGTCGCGCCACCGGCCCATGTCGTTGACGTGTCGGAATTGACCGTGGCGGCCTGTACACCATTTACGGCAATACCGATCTGATTCGCGCCCGCAAGATAGAACCCAGTCTTTGTTGCACCATTGAACCCATAACCAGGAGATGAAACGAGGCCAGCCGATCCGACAAGTTGGCCTGTCATGGTCGAAACGCCAGTGGTCGCCAATGATTGTGTCAGAGCCGTGGCTAAATCATTGAATAGCGTATTATCGTCGGACGCCTTGATCAGCCCGCCGGGGACAAAGGCACCGATCGGCAATGTGTATGTACCGTTTGAACCTCTAGGCGTGGCAACCTCCTATTGTCCGCGAATTGCGTTGACCATATCATCTTGGCTCGGCTGTGTCTGTGTCGCTGCTATACCAGCCGGCAAACCAGCGATGCCGTACTTTTTCAGAATGTCGATCAGTTTATCATTGAATACGATGTAGTTGCGGGAGCCTTCGCCGGAAGTGCGGGAGCCTTGGTCTAGGTATTTGATGCCGGGGAGACCAGCTTCTCGGAGTTTTTCAGACGCTATCTGCTCATCAAGGCCAATGAATCCTTGTTTCATGGCAGTACCGGCTTGCGCCGGATGAAACTCATCCCATTGACGAGGTCGCATCGCTTTCTGCAAAGCATCAACAACGACGGGATGCTGCTCACTCAGCGGCTTATCCCAATCGAGGAAGTGCTCCGGATCCGCGTTGATGTTGACCTCGTACATGCGGCCGGGGTTGGACTGCAGCGGCTCCGCTTTGATGCGTTGCAGTTTAGCTTGCGCAGCATCTCGCGCAGCTATTGCAGCGTTAAATTCCTCTTTCGTGCCAGACATCGCCTTGCCTACAGCCATATAGGCATCATTGTACGCCTTACTCGCATCTGCCAATTCAGGATGTACCGGAGTCGTAGCCAATGCATCGCGATAACTCTTCGCAACGGGCTCCGACTCCGCAAAATACAATCCATGCCCGTAAGCCTGCGCGCCCTCTCCGGTCCCGATCTTGGATAGGTCGAACGCATCGAAGTCATGCGGCGAGCCGTGATAAGCCTTGATGCCCATCCGCATCGCATTGGCTTCAGCCGGGATAGCTCCAGCACCTAGCGTCAACATGCTAGCCATGTCAGCCGCAGGCTTGACCATCTGTTCTGTGGTGATCGGCGTTGTGGACGCCAACGCATTTCCGGGGGCTGCCATTGCATTAATGAGCGGCTCTGCCGTTTGCTTCAGAATTTCCACATCCTTTGGTGCCGCCTGCTTCGCCCAATCACTCAAGAATGGCGGGACGAACTGCTCCGCATCAAATTCCGGCTGATGATCAACGGGAACGAAATCAGGCATCACGGCCTCACTTCGATGAATTTTCCGGGGCGATTTGGGTCATTTAAATACCACTTACCGTCCTTCGCCTTGCGAGCGCCCGGAATCGGTGGCGTAGCGGTCTGACCGCCTTTGATCTGGTTTACCAAGGCTTCCATGGTTGGCGATGTCCCGAACCTATAGGGCAAAACCTGATTCGAAAGCATGCCTTGTGTGAGCGGGTTCATGAGGGCTGCGCGTGCGGCTGGACGCATAATGAATGGTCCCATCGCTTCGCCGAGCAGCAATCCGCCAACACCACCCTCACTACCGCCAAGCAAATGAGAACCAGCCAAGTAACCGCCGCCGCCACTCAAAGCGTGGGTCAAGCCACCTCCGACGCTGGACATGGCCCTTTCAATGTTGAGACGCGAAGCCGTGCCGCTATCGGGATACTGCTTCAGGACATTTCGGCCGGCATCAGCCAATTCCGAAAAATCATCCATCCCGCGCGTATACTGGTTTTTGCCGTAAACCCGCTTAGCCGCTTGCGCCAACGTGGCCGGTGTCATGTTCGCTGATCCGGCCCAATCTTGAAGCACCAAAGCGTTCCGATAGTCGCGCCGCGTCTGAGCCCATGCGCCAGCATCGTTCGGATTAGTGCGCTGTATCGTCCGCTCCATCGCGTCATCCAGTGCGTTGGTGACACCGTGCAGACCTTCGGCCCGCTGCGGATCGGTCGCGCCCTGTGCGGCTCTCCTCAGATTAGACCGCAGCATCAGATAATCCGCGCCGCTTAAGTTTCCCGCACCGGTACCGATCGCATCTATCACACGCCTGATGCTGCCATTCACGCTATTGACGGTTTCTTGCGGATAGAGCCCAGGCGTCCCGTTATACGTGTCGTGGATGTCTCGAATATCGTTGACCAGCTGCTGATCTGCCGTGACATTATTTCGAGCCGCCAAGGCATCGAACTGGCCACCAACCCGGTTCATCATCGTATTGACGGCACCGGTTTGTCCGGTAATCGGCCGATCGCCAATATGTTCGCCAACACGATTGAATGCCGCTTGTGTGAATGCCTGATCTTGAGCCTCGTTTCTCCCATGGGCTAATTCGGATTCGGCTGCTTTGACTGTCCTGCTGCCGATTCGGTCGCCAGCGGTGAGCGGCACGCCTTCGCGATCGAGCACACCAATCATCGCTTGCCGCTCTTGAGGGATAATGTTCGGCGTAACCAGTCGCGGCGCAGCAGTCGTTCCGTGCCCACCCGCGATAGCGCCGATCAATTGCAACGCGGCTTTCGTCTTCGGACTATCCGGCGCAAACTTATTCGCTACATCCCCCATCGCCTCAGACCCGACAGCACCACCCGCAGCCGTCGCGGCTTTCGCAAGCATGCCACCTGGACCGAGATAACTCTCAGGATTTCCGACGAACTCGCCAGCCGTCCCCGCATATCGGCCATAGTTGGTCTGTGGGCTCGCTTCAATCCCCGCAGCCTTGGTGATTTGCTGACCGTAACCCGGCTCGGCCTGTGGTCGTTCAGTGAGACCAAAATCAGCCATGAGATTTGCAAAATGGTGCGACGGACCAAACGGCCCCGCAAAAGCCTCGCCAACATCCCCAACCGCACTAGCGAGCCCGCGACCTAGACCCTTGGTACCTTCCTTGACAACATCCTCGGTGGTCGAACGCGGTTGAGCCGCCGCATAAGCCGATTTCAGTTCATCATCCGACATTTTACTATAATCGACCGGAGGCGGTGCCGCAGATGCAGCCGGCGCAGCCTGAGAGGCCGCATAAGCAGCCTTCAGTTCGTCGTCTGACATCTGACTGAAGTCGGCCATTATTGCGAAACCGGTGCGGTTGCGGGTTGATCCTTCAGCAGGCCACGTCTGCGCATTTCAGCCTCCAGACCGGAAACATCGGATGGTGCCGAAGGTGCAGCAGCAGCTTTCGGAACTATATCAGGGATGCGTGCTTTCGAAATCTCGCCGCGCAAGGTCTTATCAAAACCGGCATCAAGTTTGCCGTGCTTCCCGACATACTCGTCAGCCATATCGCCCCATTTCATCATGAGGTTGCCGGCCTGATCGATCAGGTTGAGTTTGGCCCCGATGCCGGCCGCAGTATCCTCCGGCGTGATGTTGGCCTTTTCTTCAAGGTCCAACATCGATTTGAATATACGGCCTCCAGTTTCTCCGGTTTCTGACGCCATCGATTTGATACCTGAAATCTGATCGGCCAAAATTCGGGTTGCCACCTGATTGAAGATTTCGCGCGGCGCGGCACCTTCTGGATTGATACCGAACTGAGCGGCGAGACGCTGCAAGCCAAGCGCAGCCTCACTGCCAGCACCCGGCGTGAAATTCGGCGTAGCCGCAACCTGCCGCAGCATATCGATATTCTGCTTTTGCTGCGCCGCGATCATCGCCGAACCGGCCAAACCTTTGTGGAGCGAATCATAATATTTCGCAGTCGCCTCACCGCCGGTTTCCGCTGCTTTCTTGGCACCAGCCTGAGCGGCTTCAGCCGCCTGAATGCCTCCGATCGTCGAGAGGTCAGGCTGTGCGGCTGCCGGATGTGGCATATCTCCACCGCCAGACGATGGGGGTGCTCCAGTCGATTGCACGCCACCGCCCGGCGAAAGCGTCGTGGTTTGCCACTGCCTCGTGGCTGGATCGAAATGGCTCACGGTCGGGATTTCGGCCGAACCAATCTTGACTGTCCCGAACTTTGGTTCCGGAATGAAGACTTTCTGGCCAGCCGCGTTGAACATCAGCGTTCCGCCCTCAACTGGCATTGATTGCGGCTGTCCTCGCTGCTGGATCATTTGCAACATGGCAGCCTTGGCCGAATCCGGTACCCACGGGTTAGCCAGCATCTGTGTCAATTGCTGCGGATTGATCTGGCCAACCGGAGAAGTAAGCGGCTGCGGCAATCCAGGAGGCCCGCCAGCGGCCATAGGAGCGCTACTGGTGGGCGGGCCGTTCTGAGCCACTTGGATAGGGGCGATTGGAGCCGGCGCACCACCGCCAGCGGCAGGAGCCGGCGCACCCCCATCGCCGCCAGCCGGAGGCATTGGACGCCCCGCAATGGCGTTAACCAACGTGGCAGGCGGAAGTCCGGCACCCTGCGGCAATTGTTTACCATTGACCGATACCGGCCCGAATGGCGGTGGCAATGGAGGTTCCACCAGTGGAGCGCCACCAACTGATGTCGGCCCAACAGCCCCGGGGATCGCCGAACCGGCCGGCAGCGGCATCGTTGGACGTGGCATCGGCAGCGGCACAGGTCCGCTGATGGGTGGCACTGGCGCAGCACTATCTAGAGCGGTCGCAGGAACGGCCGGAGTATTCGGTATCGCACCCGGGCGAACAAGCGCCATCATGGCCTGTTCGGCCGGTGTAACCGGAGTGGCATTCGGTCCAAATAAGTTTGGAGTTCGAACGGGGCCACCGCCGATAGAACTTTCATCAGCAGGAGGGACGGGCGGACCCTTTGCCGCTTCCATTGCGGCAGCCTGTCTTGCAAAATCATCATTCGGCTGTGGCCGAACCAACGCCATCATCTGCTGTTCGATCGGGTTCAGGGGCTTCTCTGCCAGTGACGGAGACTGCGTTGGTCTCAGTTCTCCACCGCCAATATCCGTTGATGTCTGAGGAACCGACTGCTTAGCCGCCTCCATCGCGGCAACCTGCCGTTTAAAGTCATCAGGATTCCATGGAACTCCACCGGGAGTACCGGGCATAGGACGGCCAGCAATGGCGTTGACCATTGGAGACATGGGCGATGGCATAACCGGTGCCGCACCTGTGTCAAACACGCTAGGCGGGGGCACGGCCGGCCCCGACGTGCCTTGCGTGATCAGGTTCGGCAATGCGCCTTGCGTGCCGGCATTTGGAATCATCCCCGGAGGTGGATTACCGGCATAGGCGAGCCGTGTCGGAGCCGCAGCGCTCGCCTGTGGAGTTACAGGCGATGGGATCGGTGCCAGCAAACCTGTCGCAGCCGGCGCGGTTTTCGCAGGAGCCGCAGCCATACTCAATGGCACGCCATTCTCATGCCTAGCCATCGCAGCAATCAACTGAGGCCGCATTTCCGGAGGAATCGGATCGTTCGGCCCAATCCCCATCTGAGCCGCGACATGTTCCGCATAGGCTTTCGTATTGTTGTTATCTGACGCAGGAGCCCAACGGTTGACGATGCCTGAAATCGTATTCAGCCCGTGATTCCTTTGGTAGCTGTCAAGCAGCGTGCTTGCCGCCGCAACACCGTGTTCGGGAGCCTCGAACTTGGCAAATCGTCCGTCCGATCCGGCATAACCGGGCTGGGATCGTGCAAATTGGCCATCCTCGATATTCAGAGGGTTGTTGTTACGAATACCACGAGGTGCCGATGAATCTACGCTCGCGCTCGTAGTAGCCGGTGGATTTGTGTTGCCCCCGCCAGTCCCGCTGCTATCCGAAGTTGGGGCAACGGTAGGCGAACTACTCGGGGAACTACCAGCACTGGGAGATGAGCCGCCGCCTAGATAAGGCGAATAAATCCGCCCTATGGCTTCCGCGCCTTGTTGACGCCCCGCCGTCTCGGCCTGTCGCGCGAAATCGGCCTCTCGATTGCCTTGTATCGCCCGCACGAGTTCAGCAAGTCCCTGCGTCCAATGGTGGATGCCACCTTCCGGAGGTTGTTGCAGCGCCATCGCATGTTGGCGCATCTGCGCGACCTGTTCAGGCGTCAAAGTCGATGGATTCGCGAGCGGTGCTGTTGAGACAGATGATGCACCCAGTGGAGTACCAAGCGGACCAAGCCCCCATGAGCCTACAGTGTTTGGATCAAGCGCCATGGTCCCACCACCTTATGCAAACGCCATCTTGCCAAGCGATCCAAGCATCGAATTACCGAAACCACCAGTCCCGCCACTGATCGCCGCGCCACCAAGACCGAATAGACCGCTCATCATGGCGTTCTGTTGTGCTAGATCAGCATTATATTTGGCCATATTGGCTGAATTGGCAGAAGATGTAGCACCAACTAGATCGGCCGGGTTCATCGACGCTCCTGGTGTGGTCGTCAAACCAACTCCGGCCGGTTGAGAAAGGCCCATCTCCTGTGCGGCTATTTGTCCGGGCAGCAAATAACTCGATGTCGCCTGTTGGTAAGCCTGTGGTTCGGCAGTCGCCAAAAATCCGGTCACAGCCTGATTTTGATTGAGTTGCAAATCCCGCATCTGCTGCTGATAGGCCGGAGAATCCGGATAAATACCCTGCGCCCGCAATTTGGCGTCAAGTTGATTTGTCTGCGTAGAAAATTGTGGGTTGAGATAATCGGTCTCCTGCTTCAACAAAGCCTGAGTGTTGCCAGAGGTAGCATCTCCAATCACCTTTGACGGATTGGTCGCGCCATAGTTAGCCCCGGTCAGAAGTGCATTGGCCTGCTTACCCGCAACCCCTTGAGTGCCCTGCATTTGGGTAAGCAATGCTTGCTCGGCCGGCGAAAGTGATTGTGTCGCCGTGTAGGTCGGAACACCATTCGGACCAACCCCGGTCTGGGTATATGTCAGGGACCCAGTAGGCGTTACCTGATTGACGTTAGATGCCGCCTGCCCTGTTTCCAATGCCTGTAGATTTAACTGCTGCTGCTTGTCCGCAGTCACATTCGGATCAGGAACGGCCGGGGTGCTCGGGGATGACAGGCTCATTTCGCAGTTTCCTTGTCCTTCGCAAACCCAATCCGTTTAAGGTCTTCTTTGAAGAGAACGAAAACCGCCGCATCGCCGTAAGGTCCATAATAGCGATGTTGCACACCCTCGAATTTGAATCCAAACCTCTGAAACATTTTCAGTATATTGGAATTGTTGCGGTTTGTCCGCATAGTCAGACGATCAAGATGATTGAACCTCGTTAGCGCATACTGCGCCAAACCTCTAGCAATTCCAGCCGAAAATGTCTGTGGTCCATAATAGCTGAGTTCGACGTTGAATCCGCTATAGTTTTGAAAAATCGCCGCTCCTATCATCTTGTGCAGCCTGATGATCCCTATCGCAGCATCAATAGGCATAGGTGTGAGACAAAATTCATTCCACGCCCAAGCCGCCACCGATGCATCATGACCGAACAATAGTCCATGCGGCAGGCAGAGCCCGCGCTGTCGTTCATCTCTGGTAGGATTCGGGATCAAATATATGCTCCAAGCTCAATTACCGCGTTAAAGGCATTAATTTGAAGAATAGACGGCTGTTGCCCTACGTATCCATCGAATATCATGTTGTCGAAGGTGCCGGTATCGAATACGGAGTTCGCTCCACCGCCGCTCGGCAAGACGTTCACCTTCATCCGCACCGCGAGTGCATGGCCTTCAGCCTGTACGGATTGCCAAGTTGATTGTGGCAGCGGTCCTTGCGCGTAGAACGCCGCATCATATACCGAGGTGTCATAAATACCGCCAGTCGCCACGAAAGACGAAACTGGGGCCGTTGGCGATATCGAGCCGAAATCAACATCTACACCGATCGTCGGAACGATCGTGCCGCCAGTAACCATCAACGGCTGAATCATGCTCATTCGCTTGGTGCGACCCGGAGCACCAAAGAAGTTGAATGCGCATTGCATGTCCGCAACGATCGGGGAGACGAGATCGGCCGGACCTTGGTAGGCGTTAGCTACAATTCCATTATTTCCACCGAAATATAACTGATCGTTGAAAATCTCGAAACAATTCGCATTCCATCCCTGAAACTGAGTCCATGCTCCGTTCAAGAAGTTCTGCACATATTGAACCTGTGACGTATTGGTCTGTTGAGGCACGTTCAGGAACAACAATCCCTGTGCCGGATAACTGATCAACTCCCATCCAAAATTATTCTGGTAAGAAGCAGCGGCCTGCAACATGGCGTTCTGAATGCGACCCGTGATAGCAGCTTGTCTCACCGCACCGGTATCAAGTTGGATGGTCTGTGACAGCGGCAGAACACCTTGCAGTGTAATGATGCCAAGATCGGAACCGATCTTTGTGATGCATCGATTGCCCAGTGGTGGGGCAAGGTCAAAGGTACCGACTAGAGCCCAATTGCTTGCACTGGTAGGATCGGGACCACTGTAGACAATGACTTGGCCACGAGTCGTTACAAACACAGCAAGACTTTGTGGCCCAGTACCACCGTTATAATTCCATGATCCCATAGATTGGATAAAACCACCCTCATCCATGAGCGCACCGAGATCAAGTGTACCAGCGACAGCCCCCGTGATCGCATTCGGAGCCAAATAATAGGCTTTGGTGGAATTATTTGGTATGAACCAGAGTCGGTTCTGATGCGCATTGATGTTGACAAACGTCGTCTGCGGCGGCCCGCCCGTGATCGTCGGTGTGGTCCAAGTCGTCCCATCCCAGAGTTGAGGATTATCCGACCCATTGACCATATAGAGATACTGAGACCCACCCGGCACAATAAAATTGAGGTATTGCCACCTATTGCTAGAAAATCCGCTGCGAACTAGCACAGGAGCGGATTGGTTGCTGACGTTGTAGATATTACCGCCGCATGCAGCGAACAGAAATTGAGTGCCACTTACCGGCTTGTATGTCGCCAACGTCTCTACCGGGCCATTTGTGCCAAGTCCCTGAACCCACGCATTGTATCCAGCACGCATCTCTATCCATGACGTGCGAGGAACCCAGTTGATCAGGATCGGAGCATATTTCGGGTCCATGTTCGCAAGAGGGTCAATCGCGTTCCAGCCACCAGTTGGTGCCGGAATCGGTACCGGTTGCGTCTCAGGTTGAGAAAATGGAGTTTTGGGTCGAGCTTGGATTTTACGCATCAGTTAGACTGGAAGCCTCCAGGTTGCGGAAAATACCCGTCTTGGACTGCCGTCTCTGGCGAAATCAGGAATGGATGTACTCGCTTCACCAACGACAGCGTCTCGGTACCACCATCGCGAGCGATGAGACGGTCAACGAAATCGACGTAATCGTTACGGTCGTCCTCCCAACCTCCATATCCCTTGATCTTCTTGAACCGCCATTTCAGGCCGTCAATCAACGCGCGATCATCCAAGAACGAAGTGTCGAGATCACTTGTGAACGCCGAGTTCGTACCGGTACTGATGGTCGATCCCGTCATATTCACCCAGTTCGTCGACAGATATTCGAACACCAACTGAATCGGGTTCACCAGTTCGGCCGGTGCCGGCCAAATCCGATAGGTGCTGTTGAGCGAATTACCGAGTTGTCGCCAATGCCGGCGAGGTCCAGTCTGGACGATGCCGGAGCGATGCCACTGGTCAAGTTGCGGCGAATCCGGACCAAGTAACGCCCACCGGTTCGTTCGATCCCACCACGTCCGCGCGATATATGCCTTGAGATCGGCCGGAAGCGAGTAGGTATCCTGAGCAAACGTCAACGGAGTTGCCGCAGCGGTGCCGGTCGATTCCATCGTCAACGTGACGGTGGTTGTCGGGTTGTTGCCGCTCAGATCGCCAAGGTTTTTAATACGCGAGGCACTCGGGAGGAAAGAACCGAATATCGCCCAATTCCCCGCCGTCAATCCGGCCGTTGATGGGATGTTGGAGACAACAGGAGAGTTGGTGCTCACGTCCCCGGTCGTGATGATCGGCGCATTCACGATCAGATTGAACTCGGTCTGCATCGCGGTCCAGCCGTCCTCCGGCGTGTCCCGCAGTTCTTCGCCTTCCTTATTGAGTAGGGCAAGAACCTGAATTGCAGTTGGGTCAGTGTTTCCGATCAAAGTTAAGACCTGGGGGAAACCAAGTTCCCCCAGCATCGCGTTAGCAATTTGCAGACATGTCTTCGGCGTGAACGCGGTGACAGGCATTCGTCATGCTCCAAGCCTCGATTACACAGAAGCGAGAATCGCGTCGAATGTTGAGGCCGTCACTGCGTAGAAATAACCACCGTTACCGACCGATATGCTAACCCCAGTCGCAGTCAATCCACCTCGAATGAGCAATTGACCGCCTACTGGAGGCCAAACAACGCAAGTTGCTGTCGTATTCATCACGAAATATTCGCTTCCAACCTCAGCAACTGACGGCAGAATGAGACCAACACCGCTCGTCGCAGTGCCTATCGATCGAACATAGAACTGAAACTGCCCAATCGCCTGAGCCGTCGCCTGACTAGTACCAGCAGCGCTTACGCTCGTTGGATCAAGGCCAAGCCGTTTCGCAGCTTGTCCCGGAAGTCCAAACGTCATCAATCCGCGTGAATTTGCCATTGTATTCCCCTCTTATGCCCGCCTGAGCGGGGAGAGTTCGGGGCCGCACGGAATGTGCGGTTTGCCCTTATGCCGCGTCTGTGGCCTTCCGTGGGCCTCTCGGCTTGCCTTTCGGCCATCCCCGAGCCTTCGGCGGCTCACCCGCTGGTGCGCTCTGAGGCCCCATCGGATGGGTGGCGTTGATCTGCGCCGTCTGGGCATCTACAACCGGCGAATTGCCGAACGACGGAGCCCGTGGCATCGCGCCACCCGCAAACGTCTCGGCCGGTGCCGGCGCGGCTTGCCTCGGTGCACCCATCGGCATCCCAACGCCCGCATTCGCCAGCAACTGCGAATTGATCTGTTGCATCTGGTGCGCCATGTCGTCGTTTTGCTTGGCCAGCCGCGCGTTGTCCCGCTTCATCTGCTCAAGCTCGAACTGCATCTGATGGAATGCCGCACCGTTGGACGCGCCGTGGATGTATTTCTGCGCATAATTGACATAGTCCTGACCGTGCATGCCAATCGCCGCAATCGCGGTCGAACTCGCGGCAGCCAGATGCTCAACCGTCATGATGCCAACCGCCTGCAACATCGCAATCGCCGCCGGATGCCGGGGAAACAGCAGCCCAAGCGGCGTGCCCTCCGCGACTTGATCCTTGCCGGCTGCATAAGCCTGCCACTGTGCCGGCCACCGCTTCATGTCCAGATCAGACGCCGGACGGTCGACCTTCTGCAGGTTGCCCTCTCCGGGCTGCTGGATCATGACATAATCCTGATCCTCATAGATTGGACGGCCTGCCGATGCCGATTTGATCGGATTATGAACCGCCCGCTTGTAGAAAATGCACAGCATCGACGCATCGCCGGGGGTAGTTTGCACCGAGCCATCCGGCCTCATTCGATACTGCCCGCTGTCGGGAACGCCGTCGCCAATGTAGCCGCTCATTCGCTTTTCTCCTCAATTTCCTTTGTCAGTCGTTCAGCTTCGATGTCAATCATCGCCTGCATGTCGGCAAGTAGGCCCGGCCCATGGAATACCGGCCTGAACAGATGGCCAAATGCCTGCAGCATTTGTTTGTAGTGATCGGCCTGCGCAAGTTGATATCCCGCCACACGATATTCACGCGGCTGCGGAAAAGACGGACCCATTCCAATCTTGACGTTGTAGATGTCGCCCAAAAACTCTTTCGTCGAATCCGTGAACGGATAAGCATGGTGCTCATCGTCAGACATTCCCATACATGAATCAAATCCAAAGAAATGGAGTTCGTTGAATCCCATCATCATCGCCAACGTCATTGCCCGGAGACCGACCGTACAGCCCCCTCCGACCGCGACCCATCCAGGGGTCTTTTCTTGAAGATATTCACGAGCATCTTGATCGCCAGCGCCAATCGGCCAGCAATGCCACATCGTGACATCATAACCCTTAAGCGCTTCAAACACCGTCGAATTACAATGGCTCGAAATCAGATACTTCGTGTTTTTATCCGGTGCCCTGAGATAGTTTGCCATCACAGGATCAGGATCACATACCGCGCAATAGGTTGGAACGCGCGGCGAGTTCGCCTGTAGCCAATCATGTGCTGATCCGCATGCAATGATCGCCTGAAAGTCCATCAATTCCGAAATTGTATCGCGGATCGACGGACCTCCCCCAACCAATGCAATGCGACGACCAGGGACAAAGTCCTCTTGCTTGACCGGAAACTTCTCATGAAACCATGGCAATTGTCGCCCAATATTAGCGCGGACGTTGTTCATGGATTCTTCTGAAGGCGTTGCCGTCTGTGTAGTGACACCGGCAAGCCGGTTCCAATACAAAGACGACATCGCATGCTCTTGCATTTCTGGAGTAGGGAAATCGAGTTCCGCCATCTTACTGCGTCGTCCCTCTCATGTACGCAAAGACCAACTCCAGCGCTGCTGTAGTGCTCACCAGCGACACAGGAATCGCCGCGTTGGTCAATGCGGCATTGGTTGCTGACGATGCAACAGTGGTCGTAATAGACCCTGGAGACGAAGACGAAATATACAGCGTAGCCTGTGCTGCGGCCGTAGAAAGAACGTTGACCAGCGCGCCACCACGGCCCGCCACCATCGCCCAGAAGTAATCGCCGGCATTCGCAACAGACACCTGAAATTCCGCCAGTCCGAGTGTCTTCGAATTTGTGACACCGTTGGCAGTCGACCAGTCGCAGTTGTTCGCATTGAACGATTCGTCGATCTTGACGATATTCAAAGCAGTAACAGTCGTGCTCGCTTTCACGCGAACCCACTGAGACCCACCGATTCCTTGGCAAATATCGCCAAGGGCTGCTGACGGTCCCGGAATTTCCGGGGCAGTCGTGACCGAAATCGTCTGAGGGTTGTTCAGATCAACCCCCGCCTGATTGTCGACCGTGTAGAAGTTCGTGATGATAGTGGCCATAGCCGTTTAACTCCTGTTTTTCCCTCTGAGGCTTCCTGACGTATCAGAAAGCGCAGCAACTTATGCCTTAATGACCCCCTGAAGGAAGGCACAAGAAAGCGTTGCGTTCCCCGCCCATCCAATGAGCCGGACCATCGCGTCCTGATTTACGCTGAACCGATCGGGATCGAGCGGGACCATGTTACGTCCTGCATACGGCCTCCAGTGGATGAAGTTCGTATTCAAAAAGTACATGTGATTGCTGGGTGCGCCGCCGACTGCGGACGTACCTGAGCTGGTCTGGAACGGCAGCGGATCGCTTGACTGTCCCTGATAGCCACCGTCGAGCACGACATCGGCGTTCAGGTACTTGAGCGTCTCGAATCCGAGGTTTGCCAACTCAGTATCGCCCGCAAGCCGCTGGATGGCCTGCAGTGAGGACAGATAGAAGCGATACATGTTGTTGTCGGCGACGATCAGGTCGGGATGGTCGTTACCCCGAACCAACTGGACGTAAATCTGGTCCATGTAGTCCTGGATGTTGGCCGCGCTGCTCGGTGCACCGCCGTTCGTCGCGGCAGAGAACGTGATGTTCTGCCAGAACGAGAACTGCGACCGATCAATGCCGCCAACCGTACCGGTGGTCGGAGAATCCGCCACAAGCAACTGAAGTCCGCCGATCGAGTTCGCAACCGTGCCGTCACCATATGCACCCTGTGAAAGACCGTTCAAGAACGTGCGTTCGCCGTTCTTCACGCGACCTTCAAGCAGGTTGATGATGGCTTCCTCGCCTGAGTTCTGGATTTCCTCCAGACCAGAAATCGAGATCGCCAACGCAGACTGACGAATCGGAAATTCCGCCGCAGTAAACGTCTGCGAAGGAGAAATGTTCAACGATTGATATCCGCTGTACCAGACGAAGGTCGAGTTGTTGTTGTAATCCAACTCCTGGACGATCGTTCGGCCGCCGTCGAAGGTTTTGATATTGCCCTTCTTGTTCAACCGATGGAGCAGCGCGTTGTTTCGCAACTTTTTCTCTATGTTGGCTCTTTATCCAACATTTCCTGCATGTCGCCATGCAGAGAAGACCATCTCATCATCTTCCTAGCCCGCTTGGTTGCGCTGATCTTAGCACCGTGGCCTTTCGGCTTACCAAGTTGTGCCAATCTACGTTTTTCGTTCGCCTTGGGTGACCAGCGGTCGCCAACTGAATGGCGGGACGCCTCAACACCTTTCTTGATGGCCTCGGGTGAAAGTTCATAAGCCAGCCTGCTTTGATTGTAGAGCAGACCTTGCTCATTGAGGTTGGCCATCCAACGATGTTCGGCCTTCCTCTTATTTTCAACCGAACCTTCGATTTCTTCCAAAAGTCTCATTGCGAAAGCTTGTGAACCATATTGGTTCCAGTCTCTTTGCAATTCCGGCTCAGCATGTTTGCCCTTATTGAGAAGGCATCTATGTTCCCTGAACCGTTTCGACAGTTTGGCCTTTGTTGATTTATAGGGTCGTATTGTGTTTGCCCTACCGTCACCAACGCTACCAACAAGGGTTTTCATCGAAGTTAGGTGAACTATTCCGTAGATCGCTGCCATTCTGGAATCCCATCTTTGGCATTACTAGAAAGAGCCGGGCGCTCGTGGATGGATTATTCTTTCGTCACCATCTGGTCGTTAGAGCTTCCACCGCCCTAGGGCTTTCGCCTTACATCGGTGGCTTGCTACGGGATTGTCTCAGTCTCCCTGAGAGGTTCCCCGTTTCACCCGGTTTTACGTCTCCCGAAGTCTTAAGAGACGTTGTCTTGGAGAGACCCCGTGCGATTCCGCAGCGTGGTCGTAACAATTTCAGAGAGGCCGGGAGAGGCCATGGCACATGTCCCCCTGTGGGGTTAGTGCTGCGTACCCCTTAACTCGGCAAGAGCGCGGGAGATGCTTTCCCGTGGCGTTTCGATCCTTGGCGCGTTGGATTGGCCGCTTGGGACAGTACCGGCTGGGGCTCCGGATCGCACGCTTGCGCCTGCTTTCCTCGCCTTCTCGGCTGCCGTTCTGGCGTCCTTGTCACGCTTCGCCTGATCATCTCGCAGGAGCGTTTCGCGCACTTGTGGGTGCGCGTAAATCGCTGCCTGATAGGCCGCATCCATATCGATGGCGCCGTCCTTGATGGTGTTGCTGACTTGCGGTTGCCCTGCGTTGATAAGTGCAAGGTCCGAATTGATCAGGTTTGCCATCAGACCACGTACCGTTTCGGCGTGCGGCTTGTCTTTCGACCAGTTTGTCCACGTTTGTTTCGCGGCATTTGCAGCCGCAGCAGCATTCTGCTCCTCGAATGACTTGATACGAGTTTCGAGGTTCGTGATCACCGGTCGGAGATTTTCAGGTATCGTATTGCCTTGGTCAGCATCCGCTTTCTTTTCCGGAGGTTCGGTGGCGGACGCAGCAGGAAGGGTTGCTGGGTCAATACCAAAGGATTTCCCGAGTGCAATAAATGCCTGAACCTTGTTGGGGCCAGCAAGCTCCATATGCCATTTGAAGAGTTGGGTAATGGCTTGGCCGGGTGTGACGTTGTTTTGCGTCATCACGGCTTTGTATGGTGCAACTGCGGTATCGATATCCTGGTATCGTGTTCGTAGTTCCTGTACGCCCTTCTCGGTGTCGGCCTCGCGCCGAGTAATTGCCGCGCGTGCGGCCTCGGGTAGGTCATTCCAAAGGGCTTTTTCTTCCTTGCTCCATGCCTTGGGCGCGGCGGACGTAGCCTGTGGGGCCGTCTCGGTGTTGCCTTCGGTCGTGGTCTCGGAACCGGGTTTCGCAGTGGTGTCGCCAGCGGCGCCTTCCGTCTGCTTGGATTTCGTAGCTGCCTTGGTCGTCTTCGCCTTAGCGGCGGCCTCAGCCTTTTCCTTGGTCTCTGCCGTAGCGCGCTTGATGCTCTCGGTAATTGTCTCAACGCGCGGCTTGGAATGATCTTCGACGGCTGCGGCAGTTGTGCCGCCCGTGTCGCCAGATTGCGTTTCGCCGCTTTCTACGTCGCCGCCCGTATCGTCGGTTACGGTCGTTTCAGTATTGGTCCCCTCATCGGTGCCGCCGGCATCAGAACCGGGGACATCAGGAGGCGAAAATGCAGCAACAGATGAAAGCCAATTTCTTATCATGGTTCCTCCAATAACATTGAATTATCGATTTCGCAACTGATCAATTGCTCGTTTTATATCTGGCCCGGCTCGCGGCGGCTCAATCCACTTGCGCGGCTTTGCGGTCGCTTCATTGCCAACACAAGTCGCGCCGATTGCCTTGTCCTCTTTCCGGAAGGCCGATTTACTATCGAGCATTCGACCGGTGCCCATATGGCGAAGGTGCGTCCCGAGGTCATCCCGAATAACGTTCGGTGCATCGCTATGCTTCACGAACCGCACGCATTCAGTCGGCCACGGCTCCTCAAGATCGTGCCAATTCCCGCAGACTTTGCACATTCTTTGGGCCAATCATTCCTCCAGCAACATCCGAATAATCATTTCGTCATCACTATCCATTTCCTCTTTCGTTGCAAGGCGAAATGGTGGCGGATTCACATGCAACGTTGGCACCGGGCGGTGAGGTGGTGCCATAATGAGAGATGGCATCTGCACCGGTTTGATAAGCCGATTGATTGGGATAAGGAGGTTCGGGACACGCGCGACCGGCGCGGGTTCTTCCTCCTGCGTGGGTTCGTTCACCCATCTTTTATTTACTTCGTCGTAATATTCCTGCTCATAAACTGTCGGATGGCGGCGATGATAACTGCGAACTGGCCAGCCGTAATCATGCTTGTCAGCCTTCGGACTTATCGGTGCCTTGAACTCGTAAGTCCACCATTGCGGCTGTTGGCCATATCTCGTCCAGAGTTTAGCCGCTCGCCCCGGCGCAAACGGCATAAAATCAATGCCGATGAGATTGACCGGAACAATGGTAAATCCTGTTTCACAGTAGGCCACCCAGTCTTTAGCCAACCGAGGCGGTATCGGTGGCTGACTAAACGATGTGAAGAACGAAAGCGTCGTAGTCTGGACAAAATAGTCCCCAGAAAATGCAATCCAGTCTCTGGCAAAGTTGCGTGGCCGTGGCGGCGGTGTGAATTGCGAGAAAACCGACGAAATCGGTAGTGTCTCGACATAAACATCACCGGAAAACGCGATCCAATCTCGCGCAAAATGCGGCGGTTTTGCCGGTGGATCAAAGTTTGTAAATGGGAATAGAACAGCAGGAGGACCAACGATGGTCCTATCGTAAAAGGCTATCCAGTCCTTAGCGAAGTTAAGGGGCCGAGGCGCTGGCGGCCAGATATTGAAATCGCCAATAATATTCGCTTGCGCGGGGCTCGGGTTTGATACTTGGCCAAGCGCTTGCCGTCCAGTCGCATCAAACCCGAGAAATGACATTTACGGTCAATCGTTGAAGCCTCTTTAGTCCGGGAAGAACAGACCAAACCAAGAGGTGTGAGCCGGGTTAGGATCGATAGTGACGGTTCCAGGAGATGCCGAAGCCTGAACGTAATTTGAGATTTTCCAACTATCCCCGCTATCGACATGAACAATTGCGGTGAATTGGTTCTGTCCTGTGTTCGGATAACTTCCCAAGGTACCGATCGCCGCCATATCCTGACTAATTCCGCCCTCCGTCTTGTTGCTGCCAAGACTGTCTGTTCCGATCAACTTAGCAGTCATGCCATAGCCTTGCGCATTATAAACGCCGGCTTGGTCCCAAACCTGCCAACTAGCCAACAGAAGACCGGAAGCGAGCGGCTTCCATACATGGTTGGTCGTATCGAACCATCCTGTGGTGTCACGGGAAACCGCGTTCCAGTTCACTTGAACATAGTTCAGCGGCGAAGGAGGTGTGAATGTCTGAGCCGCGCTAAGATAAGCCCTAAATGACGGTATCATATTTGTATCCTTGTCAGGTGATGTTGAAATTTGCCGCTTTTTGGAATTGAGGCCCCGGAAGGTTGAGGGTTACACCGAATCCCATACTGCCAACAACGGAAACTGTACCCCCCGATCCGCCTAGGGTAAACGATGACGAGCCAAATTCATGGCCAGTGAAGGATGCAAAATAGTTGTTTGAAATATTGATCGGCGAACTCGTGATGCATCCATTAAAGATGTTGATTGAAGCCGTCCCGGTATATCCATTTTGGATATTGAGCGAGTTCGTGAAATTCCCTGAGAAATCACACTGTTGGAAATGATTCTCTTGCGATGTTGCCCCCGGATATCCAGTTCCCTGCCAAAAAGCAAAGCGTTGGCTGCCGAACGATCCATTCCCATTGAACATACAGCGATTGTACCAGTTAGCTCCGTTGGAAACGACGCTATCAAGACAACCGTTAAACCAACTGTCAAAGCAATGCGAATCGATACCTTGGGTAAACAGACCAGCGCTGCCGTAAAATGATGTTACGTGCGAGATGTTCGCCGGAACATTTCTAGCAACCGTAATCGCATTTGAGCCAATGAGCGCAGGGTTAGGGTTATAATACCCCTGCACGGTCAGATGTTCGAGCCCACATCCACGCACACAACTCGTATCAAAATTCAGCGCATTAACGTTCGTCGTGAACCCACTCAAAAATGTGCCATTACGGCCCGATCCGATCAATCGAACGGCACCCTTAATATTGACCGTATTGGTTATCTGAAAGATTCCAGGAGGCATGAAAACAACGCCTCCGTTGTAAGTGGTATGCATGTAGTCGATGGCTTGCTGAATGAGAACTTCATTCGATGGATTCGACGGGTCAGCACCCCAAGCCGCAACATCAGTCCAAGGCTGTCCGGTTTTGAAGTAGAAATTGTCAGTTATGATCTGGTTCGTCATTTTTACATCCTGAACATACCTGTGAGAGTTGCTGCTGTATTTACATTCATCGTATTGGCGTGCGTAGCGTCCCCTTGCTCATTCGCAGAAACAATCTGCACACCAAGCAATGGTCCTAATGTTCCACTTGATGATGCCATGCTATCCACCGCAGTCGTGGAAGTCGTAACGACACTCAAACTTGGAACAACAAATGTTGTCGCTGAATTAAGACCAATTCCCACGAAACTAAAACTGCTTGCAGTAGCAGTAGTGGTTATACGTGTAGCATAAGAATAAACAAAACCGTCTTCAGCTAGTCCGGACAGATATGTAATCTGATTTCCGCCACTAGCTCTTGCTTGCCTGACCGTGGCTGAGGAATAGGTATACGAAACTCCATTATCAGTTACGCTAGTACCTATGATGACCCGGTTATATGTGTTCCAAACACCAAGGAAAGCCGCCGTTCCCCCCGATGCTGCGGCTCCAAATATCCAATCTAATTGGGATGATCCGTTGCTTCTCGTCGTTCCTACATATGTTCCGCGAGATGCCGCTGGCCCGTTGGTGATAGATGCATTATTGAGCAAGACACCGTTAACCATAACGAGCGCGGTACCGGCTGAACGTGCGGAATCGCTGGTCCAATCAGGGCCGTGGCCTATGCGCGTCGTTCCCGCGTCATCCCAGACGAACCAATCATTGACTTTGCTAGCCCCTATGGCAGCCGGACTTTTGGTGGTGTCAGTAGTCGCAACAGATAATTCCGCGAAGGCTACATTCCTGAAACTCACACCGTCATAAATCGGAACCTGATTCCCGACATATGGCGTGTAAAATATCGTCGTCTTAGCGCTTTGCGTCGTCGTCATGACCGGTGTAGCGGTCTGCAGCGTCAAGCGTCCCTGTGGAGGATTAATGAACACCAAGTCTTCCGCGAGAGCTACCACCGAGACTTGAGGTGCGGAGGAAAAATTGATCTTTGCCGTAGTGCCAGCCGAATTGAAAAGAACCGTCGCCCTAGTCAGAACCGTTCCCGCAGTGGTGTAGACCCCATAACCTATTTCCCACTGAGTGAGGTCCGAACTTTCAGCCCGATATCGATAGGTGCCGTTATTGGTTGCGCCTGCGCCGGCCGGCGTCTGATACCCGGTAACAGCGGACGAGACGGTCCAATCCGTAGTCCCGCCTGCAGTCGGGTTGAATTTACAGACATCAAGGAAAGAGGCCATGCTAGGTCCCTATCGCGATGATAGGGGTTCGTTCCCACTCCGCAAGTTTGGCGCGTTCCGCACCATCCGCTTCCATCTGCTCAATCATCTTTTCGGTTGGAATACACTTCGCTTTCTTTACGCATTTCGGACAAATAATTCCCATGCATTGCCGGCAAAGACCACCAAAATCGGCCGGATCACAGTATGGCTCAACCACGATCACGAAGCAGCAATGCTGACAGGTCGCAGTATCGCGCCGAAATGTTCCAGCCTCGCCATAGCTTTCTAGAAAGCCTGTCGATTTTCCGTAGCGCAACGACATAGGATTACTCCTGGAAATACAATCCAGTCTTAACCGATGCCGAGTAGGACGGTGATAGCGCGCGGAACGCAAAGCCGTTGAACGATGTTGCAGGCCAAATCAGCATCTGGCTTTCCTGTGCCGCTGTCCATCGCTGCGAATTGCGTTGGTTGAGTGCGACGGAAAAAACCGTGCTATTGGCCGTCACGGCGTTGGACGCTGCAGTCCATGCGAGAGCGGCAGAAGTCTGCAATTCCGCAGGATCGGTACATTGCGGCGCGTAAGAGCTTCCTGAAAGCGCAGATGTTGTCGATCTCGAAAGATCATATGCGATCGGCGTATCTGTTGCTGACGGTGCCGAAGCGGCCCCCATCAACAACTCATAGGTTCTGCCACGTCGCAGTGCCGAACCGTTGCTGGAACTGGCGTAAACCAACACACCGTTGGAATTGAACGCTGCGGAGGCAGTCAAACTGCCATCTATATAATAATAGGGCGATTTCGCCTCCTATTTGACTGGAGTGGTGACTAATTTTAGAGATTTTGTCTCAATTGTAGATACTGGACGGAGTGGAACACGATCATTGCCCCAAACTCGGCGTGCGTAATCAATACCTTCTGCCGCGCCTTTAAGCAATGCCGTGTCGATCTCCGCTTGGCGCTTGACGCGCTCAGCCTCTTTGATCTTGCCCTCTAGTTCATTTTGATAGACGCACATTTTACGGCCCTGCGGGGTGGCATCAACCCAACCATAAAGGGACGGTGGCCGCATGATATCGCTCTCGTCCGGTGCTCCAACCTTGATCCCCATAGCCATGCACATCACGATGAAATGCTGCATCGCGGGACGCTGATCGGCATATTCGCCGGGCAACGTCATATCGATACCGTAGAGCCCGATTTCGGTCGCGCCCTCCGCAATCGCCAGCGCCATCATATAGGCAAATGTGCTTGTGAAAAAATAGAGCGAGTGCTTTGCGATCATTTCTTCAAGCGGATACGGCGTGGCGTGCTTGATATATTCTCGGCTCTGCGCATAGATCAAAAACTCTTGCTCGTTCAGCCAGTCGACATATTCGCCAGCGCCCCATTTCTCGCTCTCTGGCCAGCCAAGATCACCGTGGATTTCAAACCATCGCGTGACCCGTGGCAATTTTCCAAATGCATTTCCGGGAGAACACGCCCAAATCTCCCAATCGCCATTTGCGTAAGGCGCGAGCATGCGCGAACTGGGGCAGGTACCGACTAGGGCAACTTTCAAACTGGATTCTCCCCTTCAGGAATTGGCTCAACGCCGACCGGCCGGCCATTCGGCCCATACACGATCCTTCGTCTGGTGTTGGCAGCCTTGTGGATCATAGCCGCCGCCTCCGCAAGGCTCCGGACGTTGTCCTGATGACCTTGCGCATTCGCCGTGGCCATCGTCGGTGCTGGTAAACCGTTCGTGGCCGCATGCGTCATGCGCTCGTGTGCCAACTTTTGCATTTCGAATGCATGTTGTTCGCGAGCCATGGTCTGCTCGAACTGCATCTTTTCCATTTCCCATTGATGCTTCATCGCGGCTAATTGTTGCTCTCGCTGATCGTTCGCCTGCTGCGCCTGAGCTTCGATTTTGGCGTTGGCAATTTCGGCTTGAGCTTTGGCGACATCGGCTTGGCCCTTGGCTGCCTCGGGGCTTTGATGACCCGCCATACCGGCTGCGGCATTTTGTGCCAGTTTTTCGGCTTTCTCCGCATATTCATCGATCGCCGATTCCAGATCGCGTCCGGTTCTGAACTTGCGGACACCCCATTGCAGCATTTTGGCCAATAGCGGGACAACCGCCGGATTAGCCGCCCCCAACAATTGAGCGGCTTGCATGAATTTCGTCACCGATTCGATAAATGTAGTCGCATCGGCCCGTTCTTGCTGAACATCGCCAGCGATCATCGTATCGGTTTCGATGTCGATCCGGTAACCGCGCGAGATATCGGACTTCAGAAGGTCTATCGCCTTCTTAATCTTCGCCATGGTCTGCAAGACCTTCGGCGAAAGTAGCGGTGCCCCTGGAGGCATCATCGGCTGGACATTTTGGGCCGGAGGCTGCATCGGCACCATGGCAGTGCCGGGCTGCGGCATTCCTCCCGGAATTTGTGGCATTCCTACCGGAGGCTGTCCCTGAGCCATTGGCGGGGCCATGGGTGTGCCTTGAGCCGGCGGCGGCAACTGTGCCATCCCGCCCGGCGGGGCCATCCCGGGGGCCGCTCCGGGCATCGGTGGGGCCAATGGCGGGGCATCCGGCGCAATCGGCTGCATCGAAACCGGGTCAATGCCCTCTTCGTACAGAATCCCCGATATTTCGATCAGCGTTTCAGGTTGGAAGTGCTTGGCAATCACCTCCGCGACCAATCGCACGACATCCTGAGCAAACCTGCTCACTTCTAGACGGCGATCCTCGATCCGTGTCTGTCCGCCATTCGATTTGAGCCGCATTCCGCCCAAAGTCTCGCGGCCATCGCTGGTCTGACTGATCAGAGCGCTGATACCGGTGATCCGCTCATAATCTTCCAAAACCTGTTGTCGGACCTCAATAAGGCCCTTCAGGGTCTCCATGACCTCTTTGATAGGCAGGAACGCTATTGCACTCTGCAGGCCGCCTTTTGACGCGAATTGTGCCCACCCTTCGACGGGGATCAGTTCATTCTCGACCGATTCGTCCAGCAGCCGACGCAACGGCTTATTCGCGGCGTCATAGCAGCCTGCGACCTTGAGAGCCTTCGCCAGCAGGCTGATCCGCTGCGTCAACTCGTCGATCTGGTTAGCCTGATCCTGATATTCTGAGAAATCCGGAACCGGGATCAGTGATTCGTTCGTCATCGTGGCCGAAAGTGGCTCCGGGCACGGGAAGAAATTGCGCAACTGCAATGGATCAGGCCGGCAATCGCAAAGGCTGTCGTAGCCTGTCGATATCCAGTAAACCTTGCCGTCCGCCTTGTTCCAGATTTCGTAAAGAACACGCTTCCGGCTGTTGTGATCGTCCAAGACATGCGGGGTGTTGTCGCCCGCGATCCGGTCGCGCATCATCATCTGAGGATCGGCTTGGATTTTGTTGCCGATATCCTCGCCGAACCGCTCAATGTTGTACGTTTTTGACGTGAATAGCCGCTTGCCTACCGCCTGCACTTCCTCCCATGTCCGAGCGGTACTCGGAAACATCAGGAAGTCTTTCCAGTGCACATAATCGACCGGTGCCGATTCGCTGATGATCCGAGAGCCGGTTTCTTCGAGCTTTTCCGTTTCTTCGCTTTCGTCCGGTTCCTTTATCTCGCCGTTGGCGTCGGCAACATCGGGTTCGACGGAGGCGGGGATTGATATGCCTTCCCCGATCTCCGGCTCGTACCGAACCCAAAGCTGTCCTCTTCCAGGAAGGAGATAGTCATCACGCGCCCTCCGCATCGATGGATGAAAGCCATTCTCTTGGAGTTCATTACGTAAGGCCCGCTCAAGGATGGTAGCTGATATCCGACCAACTGGGTCTCGATCATTGAACTTCCTCTCGCATACCGCATCTGGGACCTTGGAATAAACCGCAGGCTTCAGAATTTGAACCGACGACCACAGCAGATTGAGCCGGCGCTGGCCGTTCTGATCGGCCATCGTCCGATCGTCTCGATACCGCTTCAGGATGTCGGCACCGCGCTTGTACCAGTTTTCCTGAATCTGCTCGACCGCGTGAACCTCTCCCTTCCAATATCGGGCCATCCGGCGGGCTTCTTCCGGATCGTTCATGATCGGATCGATACCGCTGTCTTCCGGCTCGTCTTCCATCTGGTCTCGGTCGTTCTCAACCATGGCCATTAGGCCACCCCCTCAATTCATGAAGCCGCCCTTTTTCAAAACCCTCTTTGAGGCTTAATGCGTGCTTTTTTATTTCACGCTCAATAGCATCAATGATGGCATCCTGCCCCTTATCCTTTTCGGATTCTGCCGCAGCCGTGGCAGATTCTACCACGCCATCAGAAAACCAATAACGACCTTCTAGATTCCGGACTGTGGTGATCACCACATCTTTGATAGATGGCTCCAATCTAGGATTATCGCGCAATGGCTTGTTGAATATCCACCGCAGCGGTCTTTCGATCGGCCAATGATTTATTGCGTAGCGAAGGCGGCACAAAAAACCCATTTTCAAATCCTCTTGTACGGCATGAATTTGTTCTCTCGCACCTTTTCGAAATCGCCCATCACGTCCTTGATCTGCAATTCGTTGTCCGAGCCAACCGTCATGATGCGGCCTTTTTCAGAACTGCCGTCAGAACGTGAATAAGGTCTTGCATTGCACATATACCGGCACTCATCTGGGGCGTGATCCTCGCCATCGGAATCAACATCTTCGATATTGTCTTTGTCATGCTGAAGCGCCGGCAATGTCCTTATACTATCAACGCAATTCTCAAAAAAGTAAATCATCGGATCGCCGTCCTGCCCAATTAAGCGAGCACGGACCATGTCCCAGCCTCCCATTGCTCCCTTGCGGCTAACGCGAGTATTATCTGCAGGCTGCCAGAATTGGTAATACGGAGCAACGGCTAGTCGTTCGCCAATTGATGGTCCTCCATCCTCCTTAAATATCGACGGATCAGCTACTCTGAGCGATATTCTAGGTCTCCCTTGATCGTTTACAGGTTCTCGCTTTTCCCGCTCCGCTACCCCACTGGCAAATTGCTCTACTGTAAGCTTCAATCCGGTATTGTTGTGCATCGATTGCCCATTTTCATCAATTTGGCAGCCATACCATTCGCGGTATCGAACCAAGGCGCCACGAGGCAAATCATTTTTATAGGCAAATCTAGGATCAAATGTACTAGGTGTATGATCCGCTAACGGCTCAAAACGATCTGGAACAAGAGCCCACCATCCAATCGAAAATGGCCGCGCTGAACCCCAGTCCATTGATGTAAATCGCGTCCAGTGCGGCGGTACAATAAACTGAGGGATGACATGCCTACGCTCGTCCCACTCATCGAAATATGCGCCTTCGATAATGTCCCAGTTGCCCTGCAGCCATGCGGCCACCAATCGCGCGTTTCCAACCATCTGCAGACGCGCGACATATTGCGGAGTGTTGTTATATTTGTTGTCGGTGATCTTGCTCGGGATAAAAACCCGTTCCTGCTCATACTCTTCTTTCGTGAACGGATTTACCAACTTCGATTTTATAACCTGCATGCCGCGCGGTGCCGGCATGATGTAGCGCTGTTTGATCCAGAGATGCCCAACACCTCCAGGATTGCCAGTCGCCCTAAACCCGCATCGAACCTTCGGGTTTGACGATCGGATACAAGCCATCAGTTTAAAGATTGGCGTTGGGCTGGGGAAATTTCCTAATTCTTCGACATATATCCGGCTGAACGATCCGCCTTGGTACCGGTCTGCGTCATCATCATTGTCGATATATGCGAATGTCAGACGTGCGCCATTAGGAAAACGCCACATCTTTTCCGAAACATGCCACACAGCGCCAAGTTGGCCATAAATCTGTTTGCTGCGCTCTATTAGTTCTTTTAGCTGCGTCAGTTCGCGCCGAATCACCAACCCGATCGCGTCAATCCCAAATTCATCCGCATGGCTGGCGAAATCTCCAAGCATTCCGTCCGATTTGCCACCGCCCCGAGCGCCTCCGAAGAAGATTTCGAATACGGGGCATGACAGCAGCCAAGTCTGAGGCCCTGGATTTGGCTCCCAAACGACACGATAGATTGGATTTGTGCGATCTGCGTGCGTGGACATCGCTTAACGCCGTTTAGTCTTGATCGCGTCTCGGATCGTATCGCGTAGCCCGCGCTCGAACTTCCTGCACCACATGTCCGGCTCTATGTCGCCCTCAACCAAGACGCAACTTTTGCTGTTCGGCCGGAAATGCTCGCAGATGCCGCAGTGCGCTTGCGGTTTCCCTTTGGAATAGTCGACTTCGGCTTTGGTGAACTTGCCAGCCATACTACATGTCTAGCACTAATATCGATGCAAGACACCATGAACGTAGCTGCAACTCATCGTAAGATTCCCAGCCCACGCATAGATGTCTGGCATCGGCCTCGTGGCTTCCGCAAAAAAACGATCCTGATCAATCTTTTTCCAATTACGTCCAGCGTAGAACCTCCAACGGAAATATTTCGTATGAAGAAAATAAATCCTAGATGGGATAACCGAATGGTTCTCGATTATTGATTGCAGGCTTGGATCAAGAACAACCGCCGTCTCACCAAAATCCAGAGATTCGAATCCCCAATCCGAATATTTGGATTTAAGCATACCATCAGGTAAAGATTTCTTGAAATCGTTGAAATCATCCTTCCCCATCAGGATCAAATCCGGCCGCTCCAGTTTCGTAGAACCAACATATTCAACGATCGAAAGCTTTTCGATCATCAGGCCCATCACATCGCTAAGTTTCTGGCCACTGCGATAACTTATCGAAAGATTACGCCAAAACCGATGTTGCTTCCGATCAATCCCACCCACCATACCGATCGTCGGCGTGATGCTCACTAGGTCAGGCAAGGAGTTGATTGAATTTCTGCCGCCGCCCGACGAGATCGCCTGCGCTGTCATCTTAGCAGCCTCAGCAACCGGGTCGATTTCCTGTTTGTCTTCGTGGAAGGCCACGGCCGCTTGCTGGATCGGATATTCGGCAGCGGTGAATACCCCGCTAACTTCGTGATTTTGGAAAGCCTGATGTAGATTATTGGCTGGCTTCCATTGGCCCGGCTTTAGAACCTCATAGCCTCCATACCACGTAAATGGCGGAAATTGATTCGGCTCGACCAAAACTGGAAATGCAATCTCCTGAATGATGGTCCGACCGCCCTCGAATGATTTGATATTTCCAATCTCATTGAGCCGGCAAAGCAGTGGGTGGCTTGCGATCGTCGCTTTTTGCAGTCGTTCAGAAATCTCGTCTGTGGCCGCCATAGGCTTGGCCTCCGTGTTGTGAGCCGCATGATGCGTGCTCTGAGGCGATGACTACCACGGGAGGCGATGACGTGCAATTTGGACAATAAAAAGCCGCCCGCGTCATGACGACGGGGCGGCTTGAGATTGGCACCGGTACAAGGATTTGAACCCTGCTTGCAGGATTTGGAGTTCTGCTAACGCCCAGCGTCTACCGGTAATTGGTACTGCCTTTCTGATTTGAACAGAATCCCACCGATTCACAGTCGGCGTGCTCATTGCCATCGAGCATAGGCAGCATGGTCCCGAAGGGCGGTGCCGACCCGCCCTGACAGCCGTATGAAAGCCGTTTCCTCGCCGGAGGCATCGGGATGGCAGCCGGTGTCTGAATCGAACAGACGTTCAGGCATTCAAAGTGCCTTCTCTTGCCACTAAAGGAACCGGCCACAATTGGTAGAGCCTAGCGGTTTCGATCCGCTTCCTCCCGGGTGAAGGCCGGGGATTCTAGCCAGTAAACTAAGGCTCCATGGTGCGGGCTGCGGGAATCGAACCCGCGACATCGCGTTGGAAGCGCGATATTTTACCATTAAACTAAGCACGCGAATTGGCGGTGAACTGAGAGCACGATTCTCACACCTTACGGTGCCCTTCGTTTAGCAAACGAGGACGGGTCCCACCCGCTTAGTTCACCATAAATGGTCTTGCCGGGACGACTCGAACGCCCACGATTTCGCTTAGGAGGCGAATGCTCTGTCCAGTTGAGCTACGGCAAGATTGGCGCTTCCGAGAGGATTCGAACCCCTGGCGGCCCGAGGTAGAAACTCGGCGCTCTGTCCACTGAGCTACGGAAGCAATTGGAAGCGTGATCGGGAGTTGAACCCGATTACAACAGTTTTGCAGACTGCGACCTATCCGACCGGTCCTCACGCCATATTGGCACCCCTTGACGGTGTCGAGCCGCCGTTTCTGCGTTCAGAGCGCAGTGTCTTGCCGTTGGACGAAAGGGGCAAATTGGTCAGGGTGGGAGGAGTTGAACCTCCACTGGCAGCGTCCGAGGCCGCCCGACTTCCGCAATCTTTCACCCTGATGGCGATCCCACGAGGAGTCGAACCTCGATCTCCCAGTTTCGTAGACTGGCACTCTGTCCATTGAGCTATGGGACCGGGTTGGACCTGCTGACGGGTGCTGACCCCGTGTTTCCACCTTGAGAGGGTGGCGAACTGTCCGTTATTCGACAGCAGGATGATAGACTTTGCTCGCATCGCAGGACTCGAACCTGCCACGGTCTGGTTAACAGCCAGATTCACACACCCGGTGCGATTGATGCGAGCAAAATCTAACAGATCAAGAAAATGGTGGACCTCCACGGTTACGATCCGTGTCCTTCGGTTTGCAGGACCGACGTGCTCCCATTATCACTAGAGGCCCGGGAGAATGGTGCCCTGCGCTGGTTTCGATCCAGCCTCATCGGTTCTTCAAACCGAGGCAATCACCAGATTTGCTAACAGGGCGAATTGGCGCGGGCAGGCAGAATCGAACTGCCGCTCGGACGTTGGCAACGTCCAGGTCTACCACTAACCTATGCACGCATATTTGGTGCCTCGTGAGGGTAACGATCCCCCGAGTCTCCGAAGAGTACAGTTTTACAGACTGAGCGGCCTCCTTAACCGCATACCGAGGCAAATTTTGGTTGCAGGCCCAGAACTCGAATCTGGCTGTAACGGCTTATGAGGCCGAACGGGTCACCCGACCTTTACCTGCTTCAAAGGAAATTGGCGGAGGGCGGGTAGATTCGAACTCCATGCCTTTCGGCACCCTCGGTTTTCAGGACCGCGACAGAACCCCGTCTGCTTCTGCCCTCCGTAACTTGGCGATCCCTCGGTGATTCGAACACCGTATTTCGGCTTTCGGAGAGCCGCGTCTTGTCCATCCGACTCAGGGATCATTTCTTCTTTTCGCCCGGAAAATACTTCGCCATCGTCACCTTTTGGATAAGGCTATCGTCGGCGACAATCCCGGGCTTAGTCAGCGTCTTGTCGTCCAATGCCTGTTCAAGCGCTAGATAGGCATTGCCCAAATCAGGTGACGACGGATTGACGAACAGCACATCAAGATCGATTTCGTGCTGTATCGGCATCTTATTCCCGACGCTAGTATGCCGCACCGCCTCAAATATCACCTTCCGATAGGCTTGGATTGTTCTGACATGCATCCTCCGGTGAGGACTGTCATGTATCCAAAGCTGAAGCAATGGCGGCTCATAGAGCGCGTGGTACTTGGCAATCACCTTCATTGGTACGCCTCCCCCGATTCGAACGGGGATCAAAATTCTTATGAGGAATCGGCTCTACCGTTAAGCTAGAGGCGCAAATTGGTGGCGGTCACTGCCTCACGGCCTACCGCCGCTGAACACCGACCGTCGCCGGATTCAGGTATACGGCGCATGCCACCGTCGTGGCGGGCCGTAGCTGGTCTGAGTAGCAGGACTTGAACCTGCAGCCCCCGCGCCCCAAACGCGGTGCTCTACCATTGAGCTACACTCAGTTGAATGGCGACCCCACGGGGTTACGATCCCCGGTTCTCCGCTCGACAGGCGGGCATTCTACCATTGAATTATGGGGCCATTGGCGAACCACCACGGTAACCATCCGTGTTCCCCGGGTTAAGAGGCCGGTGCATCAGCTTAATGCTTGTGGTCCGTGGAGGACCATCTCGGTTTCGATCCGAGTCCTCAACGTTTAAAAGACGTGCGCCTTCCCATCCGGCTCATGGTCCTAGTTAGGGATTCATGACCCAGGTTTGATTCGCTTCTCTTCGCACACGACGATCTGACCCGTATCCGGGAAGTGGTGGACCCAGTTACGGCGCATGCGCACCGGAACAAGGCCGAATTGGCAGTGAATGCACATGCTCTTTCCTTTGAATGGTAGTCCCTGCCGGTTTCGATCCGACTTTCCACGCTTATCGGGCGTGTGCCTTAGCCACTAGACGAAGGGACCGTGTGCTCGGGCTGGGGGTCAGTTATTCCCCGGCTATGACCCCTCCGCGCCTCGCGGACAAGTGCCGGGACAGATGCTGTCTGCACACCCGAGCGGTGACAGCCCACGCCTCTTGAAATGGTACTCCGTCAGTGGATCGAACACTGTCTTGTCGGTGTGTAAAACCGATGCCTTCCCATTTGGCGAACGGAGCATGGTGTGAGTGTCGGGAGTTGAACCCGAAAGACATGGGGTTTAAGCCCTGCCGCGTTTCCGCTTCGCCACACTCACATAAATTGGTGCACGTAGGGTGATTCGAACACCCACTGAACGGGTTTTGAAGCCGCTGTCTCTGCCGTTGGACTATACGTGCAAATTGGTACCCCCGGGGAGACTTGAACTCCCAATCCTTTCGGCGCCAGTTTCTAAGACTGGTGTGTATGCATTCCACCACGGGGGCATGGTGCTCTCTGATGGTTACGATCCATCGTCTGATCCTTACCGGGGATCTATTCTTCCATTGAACTAAGAGAGCGATAGGCGGGAGCGTCCTAGCCGCTAGACGACCGTAGATGATCAGTCCACGAGGCAGAATCGAACTGCCGTTTCTCCCTGAGTGGAGCCCTAGCCGGGATTCGAAACCGGCTCTCCCGCTTACAAGGCGGGTGCATCGCCACAATGCTTCAAGGGCAAATGTTTTCTGTTCTGGCTCGGTGAATCGAACACCGGACATCCGACTTACGAAATCGGCGGTCTGCCACTGACCTAAGCCAGATCAGAAAACAAAAAGAACGGACGGCGCGCAGCTAAGCCGCTTTTGCCCGTGGACTGCTATAGGTCGTCCCATTCTCACGGGGCCTACACGGCGCGTCCAGAAACACACTTCAGGCAGGGAGGGTTTTATCGGGTGGTTCTCTCTGCCTTTTCCGGCAGAGGGTTCGGACCCTTGGCCGGTTATTCTTGTATTCTGCGCCCTTCGGGCTGCAGGGAGACGAGGCCAATAAAGGCGCACGTATCCGACCACCGATTACTCGGTGCTTTGGTCATTGGATATGTGCCTAAATGGTGCATCTTCGTCTTTCAGAGACACTCGATAGTTGAGACTAATAAACATCCAAAAATAATTGTCAACTAGCCAATCAATATTTTCCAGATCATCGTAACCGTCTAGCCTCAGTGATAACCGTCATTCGATCGGTCACTGGCCTCCAGGCGACTGCATTAGTCCCATCATCGCCTTGTTCATGAGGTTCTGAGGTGTGGTCGGAGCATTCGCTAACTTCTCATCGAAAACGATTTTACCGCTTGGCGCCGCAAGTTGACTATCGTTCACCCACTGCGGCGCACTCGCAGGAGCCCATTGAGATTCGGCGGAAAATGTTTGATGCATCGGCGTTTTCCAATAATCAGGATAATGCATCTGGTTGTCGTTTGGATTTATCGCCGTCGTGGCCGCAGGATTCCCTTGCTGAAGTGCCTGATAAAAGCCCCTCATGTCGTAATCGGATTGAGAGGCATTAGGATTGAATGGCACCTTGTTTTGCTGGAGCCAATTCAAGAACTGCATTTCCTGAAGCGATGGAAGTTGCGTGTTATAATTGGCTGGAGTTGAAAATGGAGACCGCGTGGCCATCTCATGACCCCGTCACAGCGCGTTCGACGCCCTCAGCATCGTAATTTTCTTCTTCCATCGCCCGCCAGCGGCCGTCGATCTTCTTCAACTCCAAATACCCGCCCGGCGAAATCGAATCGGGCTCCGATGCCAATTCCAGCGCGTATTCCCGCCGCATGCACTCCAGATCACAGTCCGCCGCGATCCACAGAGAAATGATCTGCACGCAACGGCCGTGCGTCACGATCGCGGTTTCCCCACGGGCATCCTCAAAGATCGGCTCCGCGCACTCGATAACGCGCTGCACAAAATCCTTGAATGATTCACCACCTTCCGGCGTCTCGTCGTCATTCTCCACGAGGTCCTTGATCTTATCGACGATCGTAGGGTTGGTCAGTTTACCCTCGAACTCAGGCCCGAGGTTCCAGGAGCGTAATTCCTCCATCGGCATGACTTCGCCACCGGTACGCTTCTGGATCGCATCAGCGGTCGCCTCTGCCCGCTGGAGGTCCGATGTGTGGATGGTGCGAAAGTCGCAGTCCTCAAGGTCTTCAGCCAGCCGCTCGGCCTGCTCCTTGCCCTCTTTGGATAATTCGACATCTGCCCAACCCCGAATCAGGTCCTTGCCGGCACCGCCCCGATTCATGACCGTTGAGCCATGCCGAACGAGATAGACTGACGATTCGCCCTTCACGGCATCCTCGATAATTTCTCTGAGCGAACGTCGTTCAGGCGGTTTCATGGCTATTTCCTATAGCCTGTCTGTGGATGGTAGCAAACTCACCAAAGTGCTTTAGAGCGGCTTCAGTATAAGCATCGTGCGCCTCTTCTGCCGTCTTAAAGAAACCTAGATTAATTTTCTTATTATTTATCACAATTCTGGCCACAAATGGTTTTTTTAGATACTTATTTGAATGACGAAACACTCCACGACCATAAACAGATGATGTTTTGCTATTCATTAAATTCTGAGAGCGTGTGGACTGTCGCAAATTTAAAATGGCGTTGTTGTGTCCGTTTCTATCGATATGATCGATATCATTTTCGGGCCATTCGCCATGAACATACAACCAAGCCAATCGATGGGCATAGTAACGCTTACCGTCCACACCGATTAACCAGTATTGGTTGTTGTTGCTTCCGGCAGCATTGCCCGCAATCTGACCATCGACAACTGACCCTCGACGACCCGGAAATTTGATATGGCTAAATATACCTGTTTCCGGATCGTAAGAGAGAAATCGTTTTAGATGATCTTGAGTAAGCATTGGTCAGCGTTTTCCGATTCTGTGACTTCCGGGATGACCAGACAGTCGCATGTTTCCGCTACGCTGATGTGCGGCGTGTCCATAGCCATGGGGTTTTGTCCCCATTCCAGCATGTGTGCCGATCCCGCCACCTGGGCCGTGAACGGCTTTAAGTACCGCAGGCTCATGAGCACTCTGGCTATAGTCGCCGCCGATAAGTTTTCCGCCATCATGGGCCAACTTCATTACGTCGCCAGGATGCCCTGCGATTCCCTCGCCGGGCGGGATATATCCTTGAACCGTGTGACTTCCTGCTGGATGGGTCGCGGATTTGTGTTCGCTGTACGACCGGTGGCCGCTCTCGTCGTGGCCCTTCCGCCCGGCTCCGTCCTTCTCGGAATGCCGCCCTGCCTCGACCTTGTGGCCTACAGGCTGCTCATGTCGTTCTGGTTTACCGGTCGACGCGGCACCATGTGGCGCATCTGATGCTTGGAAACTGTGGTGTTTCTTCACTGGGTGTCCTTCCTTGCGTTCTTCGGATAGTCCGATCGCGATAGCCTGTGCGCGGGATTTGACCACCGGACCTTTTTTCGAGCCGGAGTGCAATTTCCCCTCGGAAAACTCGTGCATCGTTCCTTTAATGCCCGGCATGATCAATCCTCTCAGGCCACAGTTGCGAGGATTTCCACACTCGTCAACACCTGCGGCTCGGCCTGAACGGTCAGATCGATCGAAGCCGCGAAACTGACCCCGCCGACCATCAGATTGACGCTGACCGTATCCGCGCCGGCCGCGATGGCGAGTTCTGAGGCGCTCAGGCCGCTCGGTGATGCAGTCAGGGTGCCGGTTGCGCTGGTGGTATCGGCCCAGACCGGCGGTGCATCAGGGGCCGGCGTGGTCAGCATCGGATTGCCGTGCTGGTCCAGAAACAGAAGCGTGAAATCAACGGTATGACCGACAGTGACGGTAACATTTGACATGTGGTTTCTCCGGTTTGGGATCAGGAAAAGTTCATAAAAGCGGCGGTTGCGATGGTGGCCGCGCCTCACCGAGACAACTAGCAGAATGTAAGTGACGCGCTGATGATACCACAGCCAACTCATTTCGTCCTCAGTTTGGCATTGTAGTATTGTCCCGGCGACGGTGCCGCGAGCATCTCGGCGAAAATCTCCGGCGGCACTTGGTGCTCGTGCTTGGTCCCCTTTTGGGTGTGGACCGTCAGCGTCTGTGTTTCGTCGTCATAGTGAGCCTCGGTGAGCCATGAAGATTTGAGTTTCGCGGACTGAACCGGCATTTTGGCCTCACATGATCTTTTCGTAGTCGACGCGATAGCTGATCGATCCAGACATCGATGCGGTCGTGGTGATCGTTAGCGTCGTGGCGACCTGAAATACCGCCGGGACTGGTAGTGGAATGATCTGCATATTTTCGGAAAACGCGACAGATGTGTTGGCGGACGGGCCGACAGACACATTCGTGATATTGGCACCGATGTACAGCATTGCCATGTACTGCAACGAAGCCGCATTCACCAGACCATCAAGCGATACGCGGGCCCACGGAAAATAGGTCGATGCCGAGATATTTTTGGCGAGGATGGAGAGACCCAACGTCGCTGTGTTGACTGAAAGGCTCGCCAGCGTGAGGAAAAACAACGCGCCTTGCTGATTCGTATTGGTCAGATCGCCGCTATTTCCGCCTAGTGTCGCGGTCGACGTGACGTTGATCAGGTTACCAACATTCCGGCTCTCGACAAAGAAGTTCAGCGAATCAACTGCCGTCTGAATTGCGCGGGCCATGGTCCCTCCGTAGTCGATCGCCTCTAGAATGGCCGTCCGACTGGGAACCTACGTTATCTTTAGGACTTTGGCAATGTTGGCTTAAAATTGGCTCCTCGGGCAGGACTTGAACCTGCGACCCGCCGCTTTAGAGACGGCTGCTCTAACCGCTTAGCTATGGGGGCATGGTGGGTCCGATGGGCTTTTCACCCACGTCTCTCTGCTTTAGAGGCAGATGCTCTCACTTGAGCTACAGACCCTTAAACTCATTTCAGCAACTTTAATTCTGATAGGAATTGAGCCGCATCAGCGCGTCTGATCGGGCCAACACCAATTCCGATAGGTGTATTGCGCAAGTGTTCAGGGCATGGCGGCCCTTCAACCGTCATGACACATGGAATGCGGGATTGTTTGAGTTGGAATAAGAGATCGCTAAGCGCTTGCTCAGAGCCGATTCCTAGAGCGATTTTGCTGCCATGGCCATTGTTCCTATAGGCCAATCGAGCATCATGAGGCGCTCCGATCCATGCATCCAAAATAGCATGCGCGCTTTGAACCGCGTACTGACTAGGCGTCAGCCCCAAATCAGTTCTGATGATGGCGTATAGGAGAAATTCATCGCCGCGATGCACTAATGGTGTCGCTGACGGAATAGGAGAAGAGGTCTTAAAGAAAGAAGTGATCTAACGCATGGTCGTCTCCTTAGAACCGTGTGGTTCGCTGCGGGAGAAAATAGTGACAATTTCCATTCTGTCAAGCCACCAAAAACGAAAGAAGCCGCCTGCTCGAACAGACGGCCCAAGTTTCGTCGGGATGTTTAGCCTCGGGAGGAGGCGCGCTACCTTTGCGCGATTCGGGCAGGGTTGTCTACGCCAGAGGTCCGGGAATAAAACACCGTGCTTTCGGATGCTCGTCTTTATACATCGGCCATACCATAGTGTGGCCCGCCAAATTCGGTATCGTAAGCACAGCCTCATCGTCAACGTCTACCCATTCACCATCAATCCGCACGCGGTAATGGCCGTCCCGGCTTTCCCAATCAGCATCATCGACCCGCCGTCCATCCGACAAGTCACAACACGGTCCCTTGCCGCTCTTGAGGCTATCAAACCACCCTTTGAGAGGAGAGCCAGCATATCGGCCATCGTCGCGGGCATGAGCGGGAGAAGCCATCCAGAATATAATTACAATATAAATTCCTACTGCCACAACAATAACCGCACCAATGAACAACGCAACAAATACGCCAACTATCCTACTGCGGTCAGCGTCTGTCATGGAGGATATTCCCTTTATAGCGTCTTTAAGTGGCTGGAAAAATTCTCACTGATTTTACTACAATTTCCGCGCCTGCCTGCATAACCCGTCTGAAAATACCTTCGGATTATCGGGTTCGCTCATGATGTTCTCCTTGCGGTCTTTAAAGCATCTCCGAGGATCTGATGCAGATCATCCCCGGTATCGACAACCTTATGCTTCGGATTGCAGATGTCGCAGCGCTTGGAGCAGTACGGGCACCAAGGGTCATCCTGTTCGACGCAGCAACCATCAATGCAGTTGTTGACGCGGCCGACATCTCCGCAATTCCAACAACCATCATCATCGAAATCGTCTTCGTAATGGTCGTGCGAGTCACTCATCGGCCTTCTCCTTTCCATAAGCAGAAGCAAAGGCAACTTTCATGATCGCTCTCCCGATGACTTCCGGGATTTGCGGGACGACGGCGTTGCCCAATCCTTTAAGGCGGTCCACCCGAGAGGGAACCCCATGAGCCACTCGACCCACGTCGGGTTCAACTGACCACCATCCGAGGCCATCACCGCATGGTCTAGCCGATCGTTCGTTCGATCGGCCCCTGACTTCCTGGTCAATGCCGCCGGCGACGACCCCTTGAACATTGACACTGTTGGCGTCGGCCACATCTTCACTGCCGAGGGCGGCGCTCATGACTGGCCTTTTTCGTCAGTCAAGGAAAGTTCGGCAATCCTGTCGCGGGTCATTGCGAACAGACCATCGAGCGCGGCAACTGAATAACTACCGACCGGGTTGTGAACCCAGCTCTCGACCCAATCCAGCGCCTTCGTGGCGCTCGCAAGCTGGGCGCGGAGGCGCTCGATCTCGTCGGCTGCCTCTTTGCACGCAGACTTATAGCTCATCGAGAATACGCGGTCCCCCTTCTGAAGAGAACGGAGGCGATCATAGATGTCTCGGCCTTGTTCACTCACGACAGTCGTTCTCCTTAAGGCTTCACAAGGGCTAGAGCAGCGCGGGAGACCTGATACGCGCAATGTTTCCCGTGGTGCTCCTGCTCGTTAGGGAGCCACGCATGCCCACATTGTCTGCATCTAAGGCGCTCTGCTCCTGTCTCTATGGGAGACGCCGCAGATATTGCCTCTAGCGCCTTCACCATTTCGGCCTTCTCCCGCTGCAGATCGGTCACCTTGGCGTCTGCAATTGCATCCATCGTCTTGCGGTTCGAGGCCCGCGTTTTGATGGCCTCGGCGATGTCTCGGCAGGCTATATTGTAGGTCGTTGCCATAAGACGTTCCTCGGGAGTAACGGAGACGTCATCCTGTGATCCGATTGCCCCCACATGCTCCAGCGCGATCTCGGCGCATTCGGAGAAGATGGCTTCGATCTCTTCCCGGTTCATAGCATCCCCCAAGGCAGGCCGAGCCAAGGCGTCGGCTTTGAGCGCAGATCGTTGTGTAGCGTGCGTATCGCGGCGCCGGCCCAGCGGACCACAGTGCATGCGCCGATTAAGACCAGTCCGTAAATCAGGTAGTTCATCTCACTCTCCCAATATCGAATCAAAATCGAAGCAGATAATATACCCCAACAATCGCGGCCGAAACGATCATGACCATTGCCGGGATATAGATGTACCCCGGATACGGCGGCCTCGTCATCGCCAGCCATTCGCAGTTGCATTCCTGGTACCGAATTTCACAGGTGCACGGTCTCATGATCTTTGGGCGGCCGGGATTGCGGTTCATATGACGGTCTTCTTTGAACAATGTGGGCAAATCCAAAGCCGGCCCTCCGGCGATTGACGTTCCAGCCAACCCTTCGTCATCGCGGCTCGGTGCGCTCCGATATACCCATCAGCATCAGTAAAAGCCTCAAAAGCCCGACAAAACATCATCTCGCATATCAGTTCGATCTTGACGGGAAGTGGAAACATCCCGGTATCGATAGACATGTCTGAACTGATGGTGATTGACATGCTTTGCCCTTCTATATCCGCCATTTATAGGATGTCTGAAATACGTGGGATTTGATCGCAGCCAAAATATGAACTTTGCCGTAATTGCGCTTGTATCCACGCTTCGACGCAGTCCTGGTAATTGATGCCTCTGAATGGCGCGGAAGCTTCCGGCATAATTCGGAGCGCGGTGCGTTAATTTCCATGAGGGACTTAAGAGTGGCTAGTTCTTGCATAGTCCAATGGTTTAAACGTCGGGTCATATTTTCCTTAATTCGAATAGATGAACTAAGACAGGACCACTGTAGTCCCAATTCACATTACACCAATAGTTGTTGGTATCCACTTGGACAAGTATACCGCGATTCTCGTGGCCGCGCCATTCTACGCGGTCGCCGATCTCGGGAGCGTCTTTTGGTTTCTTGGCCATCAGTATGGATCGCTCCACAGGTGCTCCACCCGCTGCGGGTAGCGCGCGAATGGCGTGCGGCAGATCGGGCAACAGAGCACCGGACCAAGCTCTGGCACACGATCAACCCGCACGAGATCGGCAGCCGAGCCCTGCCAATGGCACTCCGCGCACTGCACCTTCATCGGTGCTTGATTGCCGAAACTCGTGGGTTGGTCGTTCATAGCCTCGCCTCTTCGTCATCAGCCGCCGCCACCTCGCCCGGCAGGCAGAGGCAGATCAAAAGCCCGAGCAGCCCGAGAACAGTTTTCATCACGATTCCCCCTCCTCAAGCGGAACGATCTTGAAGCCCCGCGCCCATAGCTCGATCATGGTCCACTCGGCCCAATGCCGATGCTCTAGCGTGCCCGGCAGTGTTTCCATGACCGAGACTAAAGCCTCCCGCGCGCCGTTTCCGTTCGCGCGCTCAGCCCGGGCGGCTTTGATGTCGACTATGTCGGCCATGTCACCCCAATCAGCGGATAAAATATTCCGGCTATGCCGTACAACAGCACCAGGAAAGCCACAACGTCGGCCACCGTGATCGATTCGTCTTCGGCCTCATCCATTGGCCCGCTCCTTCTTCCCTGCCGGCGTCAGCATCGCCTTGAAAATCGCAATGCTCGTCTTGCGCTCGACGATGGGGCGGAAACGACCAGAGTGCCAAGCTGGCTCCGATGGTCCGCGATCAATCCATATATCCAGAATAGGCTCGACAATTTCCACTAGTCTGACGGCGTGATATCCATCACAACCATCCAGTTCTCTGATTGTGTAAACAGCACCTTTCGTGAGTTGTGGACGCTCGTAATTGATTGAAGGAATCCGGGCTCTCTTACGAGCGTCTACGCACACGACCTTCTGTCCGACCCCGAACGTCATTTTGTCTCTCCCTTCAGGCGCGCAATTTTCCGCGAGCGCTGCGGTCTTTCTTGGTGCGAGCCGACCGCGCGACCGATTCAGGCAGAATCCTTGCCGCAAGCAGGCTATAGGGATGAAGGCTCATATCATAGTGGCTGAGGTCCTTCGGAGGTGGCCTCATCCGCGCCAACGCGGCCTTGCGCCGATCATTCTTTCGTCCGGGGAAATTGCGTGGCTTCATCGTGTTTTACTCCTTTGTTTAGCCATGGTGCCGGGGGTTTACGCTTTTCGCGCTCCCCGGCGGTTTCATGGCGATCTCCTGTATTAGAGAAGTTTGAGCCTTTTCCCGTCCTGCTCAGGACCCACAATCTTTGCAAAAATCGTTCATTTACACCGTTGTAGGCGTTCAGTAACGCCTCGTTCGTTTATGACGGCTACTTGAGCGTCATCTCAGGGTGTCGGTTCACAACGCTTCTCCTCGAAGCCGGCGGCGATTGATCAGTTCACAAAGTTATTCAAAAGGTAGTCGTTGAAGCGGTTCACGGTAGCATCACCCCCTTTCACTACTGCCTTAAGGCGGGTAGCCCGGAGGCGCCCGCCGTAAAGCCAATATCGGTAGTGGCGGCCTAATCCGCCGCTTTCCGCTTGGCAATCTCTGCCTTGACCTGTTCCAGCATCTTCCGGGGGAGCGTTACGCTGCCTTCTTGATGGCGGAGCACCTTCAGTCCAAGCTCGGCGGTGGTATAAGGGGCCAGATCAATCATTGTTCGTCTCCTGCTGCAATTCGTGGATATTTCCACATCATCACCGGGATTGCAATAGCCTCCGCAGATTTATTTTATATTCCGACCGCGCGCTCAATCGCCTGCCGTTTGCACCGATCCCAAACCTTGCTGCAAAGCCGGTCAAGCCTGACGGCCTCGATACGCTGTGGTGAACCGGCTGGAAACTTCCAAAAAGCATAATTCCCGAACCTGCGCCGATAGCAGCGGAACACCTTTGATTTCCGCCGTCGCGAAACCGCCGAAACCATCTTCCAGTGAACTCCGCAAATCCATTCTGTGCAGTCCGGTTTTCGCGTGCGCCGGCAGAACGGGACCAAACACTTGATTCGGTCGCCAAGCATTGTCAGTTCCGTGCATATTTATGAAATAATGCCGTTTGCTTGGTGGGATCGTCACAATTCCAGTTCCCCTCTAACCATGCTCTCTGAGCCTTTCTGTCGGCAGCGGCCTGATTGAGGAAAGTCTGGCGTGCGCAATCATCATACGACTTGCCGCCATAAATCGGTATGGGAGGATCGTAGATATAACCGCCGCCCGGGATAGGCAGCATCCCAGAGCGCAGCACCACCGGTTCAACCGGCTTAGCCTTCGGTGCCGGCTTGTCGTCCCCCAGCATCCGCGACCGGATGTCCGCATAATCGCAATAAATGCTTGGTTCTCGTTCGGTCATTTCTTTTCTGCCCTCAAGCAACTTGGGATTCTATTCCAACTCTTCGACCACTCTCCACCGGCATCAACGCAGGCTTTCATCATAAAAGCTTCCTGTTTGTCGGATTCGATATTGGCCTGTGCTGTCCAGTAAGCGATGCAGACTATACCAGCGACCGCAGCAACGCAGACAATCATCGTTTTAGCCGTGGTCATTTCTTTTCCCTCTGCTCGGCTTCGCTTCCAAAATCAGTCAATGCCGACACAGGAACCCGCGCGCAATAGCCGTTCCTGGCTTTGAGATTGTGAGTAATCCCAACATCTCCAAATCGGCTTGCCATCACGACGCGAACCCGACTTCCGGCCTTCATATGGACTGACTGCATATCTGGATTTTTACCAGTCCATGTACCAAGATAAACGCTTCCCTCACGATCCTCTTTGAGAGAGGCAAACAACGCAGGTTCATCGGATTCCTTGAGCATCTTCTTGATCGCCGGGCGCCGATTATACTCCAGATATTTACGGAGACATTCAGGCTGCGTTTTGTCCTCGATAAATTCGTCGCAATGCTTCATTTCGTTTTCGTCCTCTGCTCGGCTTGGCGACGGCGGTAATAGGTCCGCTTGGATATGCCCTCAGTTTCCCATGGGCGAGGGCCTGTGATTCGCGGCCGGCCACGACCACGCTTGGGTGCTGCCGGACTATATCCCTCCGGAAGCAATATCTTGAGGGCAGCCTCAAGCTCGGGGCTGCCCGTGGTGCGATCCGGGCGGCGGCTCATGCCGCCACCTTGATTCGCTGGACAATGGTCTGCCGCTCGCCACGAAACTCGGAATGCTCCTTGATCGTCGCCTTGATCGTCAGCTTTTTGCCGCGCTCAGCACGGAATGCCGTCGACTTGGAAACAATCGCATTGCCGACTTCATCGCGCATGGTGACAATCCACACGATACCGAAAGCACCCTCGAAATAGGCAACTCGGTCCACCTCGACATTGAACGTCTCGCGCTTGCCGACCGTGCCGAGATGGCTGCTGTTCCAAGACGCGCGCCGCTCCAGATCGGCAACAGCGTTCATCACTGCCGCAAGAGCCTTGTCGGACACATAACGACCGGCCAGACCGCCCATGATAATATCCGCAATAAACCCGCCCTTGGCCTCGATATCGGTAACTGCGCGAGCGCGCTTGATCAGATCGGTGTGGGATGCCTCAAAGGCTGCCGCACGAGCCTTCCGCTCGGCCTCGTATGCCGCGCGGCGCTCGGCCGCAGCCTGCGACCGCCGTACATCGCGCTTTTCCCTGGCGATCCGCGTGCGCTCGGCCTTGACCGTCTTGACCAAACCCGCATCCCCAGTGCGGTTAACACACTCGGAGCCAACGACGAACCGGCGACCAGTCGCACCCTTCACGATGAAATTGTACTTGATGCCCATCCCGCAGTAAGCGCAGGAACCGATGCTCAGATCGTGCGGCAGATAGGCCATGGCCATCTGATACGCGGCCGGGTTCGCCTCAGCCAATGATGTGGAGGGAATCTCACACATGCCGACACAATAGAATGGCGCGGTTCCGAGCCCGGCTTTCTCAAAGGCGTGAAGGGTTTTTTCGGTGGTCATGTCCTTGTTGCGGCGCAGATTGGGGAACTTGGCTTCGACGTTCGCGATGGCTTCGGCGTTGGTGCGGGTCTTGGTCATGTGTCTCTCCTGCTGCAATGGAATTGTTGTGCCACAGTTCGGAGAGCCGCGCAACTATTATTTGTGCCACGTCGGATTTATTTTTGCGCCTCGCGAGCCTGCCGAATCAGCGCGCGTTCCGTCTTGCGATATTCTCGCATATAAACCGCACGCGAGTTCGATGCCTTTGGCGTTACACGTTTCGCTTTGATCGCAAGCGCCTCGTAATCCTCCAGTGCCTCCTGCAAGCGTTTGTGCGCCGGGAACGTCCGGCGCAGTTCGCTGATGAGTTGGATGCGGTCGGTGGGGGTCACACCCCCACCTCCTTGATAACTGCCTTTTTGTAGATCGCGGCCTTCATGAACTTCTTTGCGCGATCAAGCATGGCTTGAGCTTCTTCCCGCGTAGCGAAATGCTGAGCACGGTCCATATGGAAAGCCCAGACTGTGCCGCGAAGGGGAACTTCGTTTCCGTTGTGAACCACTGTGACGATGAAGGCCATGTGCGTCTCCTGCTGCTGTGCAAGTAACGTAACACGGATTTACGTAACAGCAAGGAAAATCTTACGTAACAACGATCACGGATTGTTACGTTACAGCGCCCTATCCCGCTGCCTTCCGCCGTTCCGCCGCGACCGAATCAAACAAATCATCGTGCCGATTCTCGTTACTCAACAAATCAACCGTGAACCCGATGGCCTGAGCCCTCTCCTGACGCCGCAATCCTGGCGTAAGAGGCGATTCCGGGGCCGACCTGTACGGCGATGCCTTAATATATCGGTCGCGAATCGGCCGGCCAGATGGGTGTTTCGGGCGCTCAGTCATCGAATTACCCAACCTTTTTAATGCTTTGCAGCCATTCTTCCGTCCCCATCGGCCTCACAGTCGCCGGCCCGGGCGGCATCGCGGTAATCCGGGAGGTCTTCGGATCAAGCATCAGAGGCACTGGCGAGGCCACCGGTGCGGGTGGCGGGTTGGGGGCCATCAGGGTAGCGGCCACCTCGTTTGAACGCACCACGGGGCTCGGCTCGGCCTCCATGTCCAGGATAGCCGACCCAACTGCCGCCTGCCACACCGTGCTGTCCGCCATCACCGCCGGCACCCGCACCACAAACGGCGCTTGATCCTGCGTCATATCCCCGCGTGATTCGACCGCGAGCAGCCGGGCATGCACGTAAGGCGCGGCCTTTGTGGCACATTCCACCGCCGCAACGATGTATCTGTGCCCTTCCTGCGCAGCCTCGGCCACCTTCGCGGTCCCAGCGTTCCGCTTCATCAGTCGATCAGCTTTCGTCAGGAACCCAAGTCCCAATGCCTCAAACCGCATCATCGCATCGAGAATCACGGCCTTTGGTGTTCGAACAGGCGACGACGCCAGCACCATGGCACGCGCCGTTTCCGCGATTATCGATTCGGCTGTCTCAGGTGGCAAGACTTCGGGAACGACTATCCGTTCCTTGTTGCCAACGCCCTTTTTCCTGCCGCCTGTTTTGGGTATTCCGCGAGGACGCGGCATTTCGTGGACGTTCCTAATCTATTTGGTTTCTATCTGGAGGATACGGGTAAATTGGCTGGATCACAAGACGGAGGCTGGTTCCTGTTGTTCAGTCTTCAATGTTGGCTCGACCACGGGGCGGAAACGTTCCGGTTTGAACGGCCATTCCGTTTCACCTTGATCGGACCAAATGATGGATGGATTAGGGAGTTCCTCCAAGTATACGCCATAGCCTTCGATGTGATCCTGAACTAGGAAGCCCCGCACGGTATAAATCTGACCCTTTCGCGGCCGACATGGCGTATAGGCGATTGTTTCCTGGTTCACGCTATCGTCTATGCATATAACCTTCTGTCCAATCCTGAATATCATAAACGCCTCCAGTGTGAGGTTAACGCCATTCGTAAGTGTTGCAACCCTGCGCTCCATATGCCGTCAGCGGAGACCTCTCAACGATCCGTTGTAAGCACCCTTCACAAAGATCAAGGGTCTCAAACGTCAAATGCGGATTGCATGGACGGCCTTCGGTCTGCTCGGTCGTAAAAACCACAGGAACACGCTGTTGCAACTTCGTCGCCGGCTCCTTGCAGAGGTCGCATGTGTGCTTCGTAATCGTGGCCATGCCGTTCTCTCTGATGTGATGAAAAGAAAAGTTACGTGCAGACGAAGTGTTCCGAGCACGCCAGCACAGGGCCGCACCTCGGACACGGGCGGGGCGGCTCAATGATCTTGCCGGAGTCGTCAAGTTCGACCGTCTCAAACGATCGTCCGCGCACCCGCAAGGCAGTCTGCCGTCGCTTCCTGGGTTGCCCCATAAAAGCCCTCTCTGTGGCTGCGTACAGTTTATCTGCAAGCCATTGGCTGGCGTCTTCCTCGCCCCATTCGCTCAATCCATCCTGCCAGTCCGCGTCAGCTTCGTCACCCATTATGATTCCCTAGTTATCTGCTGAATAATACAAAATGCGGGAGTCGTGAACCTTGAACGGTATTATGCCTTCACCGAGCCGCGATCCGCAGGTTCACTTTCTGAAAGCCGACCCTCCCGCCTAGCCGACCAAGAACTGTCGCGGTCGGTAACTGAATTACTCAAAAGCCTTTTCCTTCATGCGCCGGATAATTTCTTCACCTAATTCGACCTCGCAAAGCTCAATAGCGGCCACGATTTCCTGCGCCAATTCTTTCTGGTGACGCCACGGTGCTCCAGGTAACCATTTCTCCGCAATCCTGATTGCCTCAGTCGCTGCCGTTGTGACCACGGTCATTGCTCAGTCCATCCCATAATCTTTGTCTTCAGGTAATTGCCAATCCGCGCCATTGCGTCACAATGGGCGCGATCAATTCCGTATGTGGTCATGTGCTCGCCACCCTTGATCGCTTGCGTGGCAGTCTCGCCGACACCGGCCGGGCGATCGACCTTTCGCGCGTAAATCATGACCTGATCGTATCCATAGGCTTCCGCGATAAGCCGAGCCGCACTGATTGGGATTCGCTTCATGGCTATGCCCTTTCATTCATAGATTGTAGCACGTTCCTGGCTTGGCCGTCGCCTGATTCGCGTGTGGATCGAAGCGAATCCTAGTGTAAAACTGTGGTGGTTGGCTCGGCGCGAATACCGTCAATGAGACTTCCCAATCATCAGCCAGAGTGATGATAGCGGCAAGATCGCTCACACCATCATGAGACCGATAGATCACCGGTCCAATACGGGGTCCGCGTGATCTGGTCATTTCCACTCCTGCAGTTTGCGCAAGTCCAAGACCTTGCCAGCATCAGCAATTAGCGCAATAAAATCGCCAATCCCGATCGGAATCTTGATGATATCCATCTCTATTCTAGGCTCTAGACAAAGACAAATGATCCCTGTCTCTTCTTGGTTGCCGCTGGCACTCCATGACGAAGTCACGACAGGATCATCGCCGTAATTGAAAACCAATATGGTCATTGATCCTGCACCGGCATTTTGAAGTCGTGGAAATTCACTGTTCATCTCCGTTTTCAGATTGGAAGCGCCACCATTTCCATACCCATGCATTTCGGTATTTTGGCTTTCCTCGTGTCAGATAGCGCTCTATTTCACGCGGTAGAAAATTTTCATATGCGTCGCAAATCTCACCATGGCTAACCGCCATGTAATGACCTGTCACATTGACAATGAACGGACCATCAGCGCCGCGCTCGCGCAGGAAATCGCTGAAAAGGTATGGTTTGAACCCTTGAGGACGCTTATAGCTTCTGCGAATGCCGCCGGGCGCAATCCAATCCCCTTTCGGATCATCAACGAGTTTCAACCGACCTTCAGGCGCTTCCCAGCGCTCGGCAACAGACCAGCCGAGAATTGCCATGGTAGCCAGCAAATCAGCATTGGACATGCCCATTACCGGCATGTGGGAGCCGCTGGCATCGCGGATATCACCGCGCGCTTGGCGCACCGCATCACGAACGTCCGACCCCATATAGCCTGTTACGGCCATAATGGCGGTCGGCCCACAATAGCGTGACGATCCGGAATTTTTATTTGGTGTATGTAACGTCATGTTGATTTACCACGCGCTGGCTTGCTCGATCGACGCGCAACGGCTCAATCCATTGTGGGGAACAAAACTATAAATTCGGCCGGTTCCCTGTTGGACCAAAACGTATTGATCCGGGAGATAGTTTCCGGGGGTGGCGACCTTCTTGACGATCTCAAGACCGGTGACAAAGCCGACTTTAACGACTTGGCCGATGGCCCAGTCTTGCTTGGCGCGACGATGGAATGACATGGTCTGTTCTCCTGCTGCACCCTGAATAAAGCACAGGCCGAAATATGCGTCAAGGGAAATTTCCACAAATAGTGCTTGGTACCGAAAATAAATCGTGCTAGGGTTTTTGGGCAGCAGGAGATACGGGAATGCTTACCGATATAAAAACAGTCGCCGACCGCCAGAAATTGCCATCGTATGTGCGAGCGGCAATCGACTTCAAAGAGACATCTGGTCTCCGCAATAAGCAGCAATCTGGTAAGACATATCGCAAAATGGCGATACAGGCGGCAGCGCGCCGTGCGGTCGAGGAAGGCGAGATCAGTCTGGCTCTGGCGATCGAATTACTTCAGGTAAACCGGGCGTACGGTCCGAAGGGAAAGAAGGCGCTAGAAGGTCTGTCTTGATGAAATTTTATCAACTTCACCGCACTTGCGAAGCCGGAACCAGCGCCGGTTATGAATATTTCACCAGTCGGCGCGAAGCTAAAAGAGCGCTTGCGGTGTGGCGCCGAAATAGTCCCGGTGACGTTCAAGACCAGCAAGGTGATATTGAGCCCATCGAAATCGAACCGACCCGCGCCGGGATCGTGCATGCACTCAACCGCTACGCTAATCACGAAGATAATGGCTAAATCTGCAAAGATGATCCAATGACCGAATCACACAAGGTCCAAGCCAGAGCCCTGCAGCGCGGCGACCTGACCGGCAGCGGCGAAACGATCGTGGCCGTTTTCCAAGGCCCGCGCATTCCCGCCGGCTATGGCAAACACCGAATGGACAAGGTCGAAATCACCTTGGAACGGGACGGCCGACGCCGAACCTCGATCTGGGGTGCCTATACCCTGATCAATGTACGGCGAGAGGTAAAATCAGCATGACCGCCCGCGAACGAATCATCCGAGGCATCATGGCCTATGCCTATGCGTCTGCCCGGCGCTGTGGCGAACACGCATCAGACGCCAGCCGGGAGGCCCACGAGGCTGCGGAGTTCGTCAAACAGGTGATGGCATGATTCGCGGCGATATGCGGCATGATTGGAATAAGCACGAATTTATCGAGGTTGGTCACCGGCGCTGGTGCGTCAATTGCGACTTGTTCCAGAGCCTCCGGCCGGGATCGCCTTGGTGGAGAACTGCGGCAAGCGAATGTCCGAGAACGACTCCGCATGCCATTGCTCAGGAGGAACGAAATGTCGTGGAACGATGACAGTTGGCGCGATTCTTACGATTCCTGGAAACTCCGATCGCCGGATGAGGAATACGGCTATGACGAGGATGATCCGTGCGACCACGAGGATTATGAGACCAATATCATTGATGGTCGTTGCTGGTGTGATCGGTGCGGAGAAGTCTGGCATGCGAGCAGCGATGATATCGCGCGCCAAATTCAACACGAGGCCGAATATCACGAATGGGAACGCCGTCAGCAACGCCACGAGTTCTGGCGCAGGTTGACCTACCCGATTCGCTGGCCGATCTTCCGGCTGCTGGAGCGCGTGTGGCCGCGTAAGGCGTTCAGCGTGCTCCACGACGACGAGATTCCGTTTTAACGGCAAGTTAAGGAAAATCAGATGAGCGAGTGGAAGCCGATCGAAATAGCGCCGAAGGATACGCTGATCCTGATGTTCGCTCCGCCTGAAAAATTAAGCAATGATCCGGAGCAAGAGTTTGAAATGAAGGTGTCAACAACGCGCAATTGGTGCTGGGCAACCCACTGGATGCCCCTCCCGGACCCGCCGCGATGACGTTGCCAGCACGCACTCTGGTTTGGTGGTCGACCGGAGCGGCTAGCGCCGTCACAGCGCAGCTTATGCTTTGGCGCAAACCAGATGCTATCTTGGTTCGGTGCGAAACTTCGAATGAAGATCCGGACAATTATCGTTTTGAGGCAGATATCATGCGGCTGCTAGATCGGTCGATCACCATCCTGCATTCCGATGAATACGCCGACGTCTGGGACGTTTGGCAGAAGAAGCGATACATGTCCGGCATCAAGGGAGCGCCCTGCACCGCAGCGATGAAGGTCGCGCCTCGCCTTGCATTTCAGAAGCCAACCGATCTGCATGTCTTTGGGTATACGACGGACGCCGAAGACATGGACCGATTTAAGAAGCTAAAGGCGAACTTCCCAGAGATTTCGATTCGGGCTCCTCTCATTGAGCAAGGCATCACCAAGGCTGCCTGTATGGCGCTGGTAGAACGCTGGGGCGTCGCGCTGCCCCGCTCCTATGCGATGGGCTTCCCAAATGCCAACTGTCTTGGAACGGGCTGTGTGAAGGCTACAAGCCCGGATTATTGGTCGCTGTATCGTTTCAGGTTTCCTGACCGCTTCACGCGGACGGCGGCTTATGCCAGGGAGATTGGATGTCGCCTGACACGGATCAACAACGTGCGAATCTTTATCGACGAAATACCGGCCGATTGGCCGATGACGAACCCAATCGTTCCGGCATGCGACTTTCTCTGCCACCTTGCCGAAATGGAACCAGCATAGTTACTTTAACGCGTCGAAATGACTAACTTAAAGGAACCTTTTCAATGATCCTAGCAATTCTTATCGCTGCCAATCTCGTGTGGGCTAATCCTCCAAAGGATTGTCCCCCCTTCGATCAATGCACACCTTCTAAAAAGTCTTGGAACAGCCCGAAGTGCAAATGCTGGGACCGAAAATGACTATCAGGGAACGCCTTTATCGAATTAGGTGTTGGTGGCGCGGCTATCATTGCGACACCCCGACGATCGGCCGCTTCCGTTATGATGTAGGCGGCTGGTGCTGCTACTGCGGTAAAGTTGGGAACGGTCGCGATATCGATGATGATCATTAATAGGTAGCAAATGAAACTCACCGCCAGACAAAGGGAAGTCCTGACGCAAGCCGCCGATCGGCACGGCGTCTACCCTCACACGCGCGGTGATCGGACGGTGCTCGAACATCTATGGCTGAAAGAGCTCGTGATACCATCGTGCAATGGAACTCAAAAGTGGCATGCAACCGGATTAGGTTGCGGCATTATTCAGCAGTTAAAGCAGGAGGTTCGATGAGCAAGCAGATCAACAACGTTCGCGATGGACGAGTTGGAATGATCGGGTCGTGGCTGACGGAACCGCTAGATTACGCTGCGCTGCGCGAGGAGGATATTGGTCGCACGGTCATCTATCAGGACCACGGCCGCGCCGAGGCCGGTACGCTCACATCGTGGCGGTCAGGGTTGGTCTTTGCGCGGTATAGCTGCGGCGATACGTCTGCTGCATCCCATCCGGCCGATCTGCACTTCGCAGTTCAGCAGGTTCTTTAACGATGACCAAAGGAAAAGAAAACCCGCGCCATTGCCCGAGCTGCAACGGCGTTGATCTCGTAGTCGATCAGGGCGTGATTTCATGCAAGGATTGCGGGAGAATCCTTGAAGCTGATCGACATGATGGGACTCCGGTTATTGATCGCGAATGGGCCGCGTCTGCTGAACATTGATGCTAACGGTGAGCAAAGGGAAGTGAAATGACCGAAGACGAAGCCACTAAGATCATGAGCAAATTTGTCGACAAGATGATGGCCGAAGCTATAGGTCTGCCGCAGAAACCAAACAGGTTGACCGCACTCCGATATGTCGGAGGCCGATTCGAAAGCGTCGAGATCGACGATGACGGCAAGATCATCGAGCCGCCTGCGCGCTGTTGCTACGGCACGGTACTACACGCACCGAACTGCAAATCTTGGGGAATTGTTTCTTAATAAGCAACTAATACAATTATTTTATGCACCAATGATTCCAAATGTGCCTATCTGACGGACATGTGTCGCCAGAATGAACCAAGAATGCCGGGTGGGCTTGGCTGTTGTAAAAGAACGTCTGCGGCTTGTCGGCCCCGAAATCGATCAGCCACCAAAGACCACCCAGACCTAAGCCGAAGATCACAAATAGAAATATTCGGAATGCCTCGAACCGCGCCGTCAGATAAAGAACGCCTAGAATAATCATTGCGGTTCCGGCAGACATCCAGGATCATCCTCTAATGGACAAACCTCAATCTAAGCTACCGGTGAATCGGCGCAAGCCTATCGGCCGATCATTCAGCGCATCAGATGTCGATAAGTTGGTGAAATCGGCCAGAAACCGCGAGAAGGCCGTAGCGAGCCCACCGGTAAGCGACGGACTTGGAGGCACCAAATCCCCATCCCAGCCAAAGAAACGCTCTGGTGACCTTCCGGCCAAGGCGAAAGCGGCATCTAGCGATTAAGCGCTCTCACGCCACCGGAATGCTGTAGTCGGCCAGTGCGAACGCCCGCTTTGCCGTCATGAACGACAGCCATTCGCCGAGATTTACCTCGTGCGAGACAATCCGACCGCGCGACGACTGCCGCGAGCCGCACGCCCTCATCGCGGCGTAAACCTGCCGCAGTGCGAGGGACATGCTGATGCCGCGCTCTCGGCGCTGCTCATGGGCGACGGTGAAAATCTGGGACCGCGTCATGGCTTAAGCCTCCACGACGCGAGTTGCGGCCTTGCGGACCAGTTCGGCGCGTTCTCCGGGACGCTTGATGATGTATTCGCCAACCTTGCGGCGCAATTCAAAACCGTACCAGCAATGTGCGAGTTCGGGAATGTTGGTCTCGGTAACCTGATAGAAACGATTGGCTGAGGTTTCGATGATCATGGTGGTATCTCCTGCTGCGAAAACGACCCTACATACCGAATCGAACCTCGTCAAGTGGAAAAATCCGCAGAAACACGAAACCCCAACTTTTTTAGGGTTGGGGCTCGGATTTGGGGCGACCGGAAATCGAGTTGCAGCAGGACCTCGGCCGCCCCGGGGCGCGAGCCCACGTTACGTCCCGGGAGGACGTACCGTTTTCCAATACGCGATTTCGCCGGGACCTGCAACGGTCGGAACCTGACATGCCCCGCAAAATAATTTGTCCGGATTCATACGGCGGAAATTCCGGCAACATTCCTCACACATTGCCATTTCGCCAGTCAGACGCACGATCGTACCGGGGCACTCTTTCTCGCGGTCGGAAAGCGTTCCGTTGGCCCGGAACAGAATATGGATCAGGCCATCATTCACAATCAATGCCTCCGCGCGTCAACATGGGATTTCAATTGCGCGAAATCTTCGGGATGCAGGAGAATCACCTTGCCGTCCGCATCCGGTCGAGCCGCATGGTTCAGCGGTCCCGCGTACACGATCGACGAATCATAGATCATGACGCAGGAACCCTTTGCAATGCCCTTATGCACTGTGGCGTCGAATAGATCGCACATGGTCATTATCCGGTGGCTTGTTCCGCCTGAGACGCGAAATCCGCATCCGCTCGCTGCCGCTTTGCTTCCTGAATGATTCGCGCCGACCTGTCACGGGCGGCCTGAGCTTCTTCCCGTATTCTTTTGCGTTCCTCCACATGAATTGCTTCGGCCTTCATCGCGAGCGAATCAGCTAGCCCGCGCATATGCGCCGCAACCCGCTCGCGTTCGGCCTCAGAGACCTCTGGAGCGTCTAGCATGTGCCGAACGGCCAGAACCTTCATAACCTTGTGATGCTCACCCTGAACGTCCGCAGCCCGTTTCTTGACCTGATCCAGGAGGCGGTAGGCACTCGGCGCATGGTCGACCGTGAACGGAATCCGCTCGCCGTCCCTATTCACGTCAAATACCCGCCGGTGCTTGAAATCATCGATCGCGGCCAAAATGGCGAATAGCGGCTGGTCGCCGAGATGCGCCACATAGCCGGCCGTGGTCGCGGCTGGATTGTCCAACCGAACATTGAGGTATCCACCGAGGAAGCCGGCAATCGCCTTGCATGCCCGCTCCTGATCCGCCGTCGCCATCGAAATCGGCCGCAATCTCGTATGCAGCGTTCGGCGCCGGTCATCCAATGCCTTCCGCATCGCAGTCGTCGGCAGTTTCGGAAGCCGGTCAACCCCGTACCGATCGCGCTCGATCGACCGATAGAAACCGTCCACGGTATCTTGCAGACGCGCCAACGCCAGCGCATTGCTCGCCGCATCGGTGGTTACAAGATCATTCGACATTTCTCACCTTCCCGCCGCAATCTCAAAGAATGACTTCGGCCTATCTTCTGGAACTATGTCCGCTTCCTGGTCTTTCCAACCTTGATCGTTTAGCCATGTCGCAGGGTGTTTTATAAACCCGCGCCTGACCTCATATGAGCATATATACCGCTCCATTCCATTTATCAAATCTAACCAGCGGGTTTTTCCCGCAAAGGCGATCTTCTCCAATACTTTCAAAGCCCGTGGCTTGGCCTTTTTATTCGGATATCGTTGCCAAAATATGACTTGATAGTCCGCTGGCCAATCCGCCGGAATTTGTAACGCTATGGCCGTGGTAGGGTTCCCCGCCGCGCCGTCGATCGCCTCTTGGACGATCTCGCATACGGCTGTTTCGGTGAATGGGTCCAAGTTTAGGTCATGGATACGATCAAAGATTTGCATTGGCAGCATGTAACCTCCTGAATTTATGACCGCGTTTGGATTGATCCAGACGAATCCATCGGCTTATGGTTTGATTCGGCCGGTTAACTAGGAATGAAATCTTTTTGAGACCCATTCCCTGCTTGTATAGAGCAATGCAAAATTCCCGCTCGCGTGGTCTGGAATGGCGCATAGGCGAATAAATCCGGTTGTTTCCTAGCATTATCCAATCTTGGAAGAGTCACGGCAAATCGGCTCACCGACGACCCATCAAAACTATCGGCATCTGCAGCCGCACAAAGGAAAATGCGGCGTTTGGTGTTAACGCGGCCAACATGACAGATCGCCCCACAGGAATGAGCTACCGCAGTCCACATGGCCATAGTTTCTTCTTTAAATTCGGTCGTGCCACCTACAAAAACGCCGCACCTCTTGCCTAACCGGTGCATCACATCGCCCGGTGTCATACCGTCCTGAACAGCGATAAGTGCAACCATCGTGTGCCGTAAAAGCCATGGAAGCCAAGTGCGGGTCAGTTCAAGACTCGCTTTGCCTCCAGCGACAATATCAGGAGCGACCACGAAATCAGCATTGGCACCTATTTTAGCGACTGCATCCCGAAATGGCTGTTCTTTGAATGGCTCACCAGCGATATGAGCACTCCATGCGCCATTGTCCAAAGCATATGGAATACCGTAGTTTTTCAGTCCTGTGGCTGGTGAAAGTAGCACGCGCCATCCTGCACCTCGCACCGCCGCAAGGCTTCGTCGATTTGTCGTATAGGCTGCATATGCGATCATGATTTTGCCGTGTTCGCACATGCCTGCGCCAGCATCTCGCGCAACTCTGCCTTGGAAATATTCGCCGGCAACTTCGGCTGCATACGCCGCGCCGTGATCTTGTATGCCGGCAAATCGGATTGCTGCAGGACGAACTTCTTGTCCTTCTCCCGCGCAGCCGCCAGTTTGGCTCGCTTGGCCCTCCCCCTGATCCGGTCGCGCTCCCTGCGGCGCTCAATTACTTCTGGAGACGGAACGTAGGTCTTGCGGATTTTTGGCATATCAATTCCTTTAAGCAACCATTTTTGCGTTTCGATCGCGACGTGCTATTTCGTCTTCCGCGTGTTGCTTGTGAGATTGAGAGACTTCTGAAGCATGGTTCCCTTGAAGATCAACGCGATATTTTTTGCATGATAGAGCGTTCAAATATCTGGTTTTCTTAGTATAGTATTCAATGAAGCATCTTACCTCAAACCAAGGCAAATCACGGTTACTGGAAATAATATCACCTCTTATTCCGATCTTAAGAGGCTTTGTTTCTTCTGAACCTCTCGGAAAAAACGCCAAAGGATATCGTTGCAATAATATCGCTTCAATCGCCGCGATTCGATTCCACAAGGTGTCCTTCTTACTCATTTCTCTTTTTCCTCTTTCCTTTGCGTTCTTGCGTTAAAATCTTCCGATAAGATTTCCAATCAAATGTAGGTCTTATTTCTGCCAACGTTGAATCTCTGATCAGATCATATGGCGTTGGCTGATATCGTCTCCATTTTCTTTTTCTCGCATTACCCATCCAGAGTCCTGTAACTGAGTTCAGATTACGTATCTGTCCCAACTACCCCCAAACCCCCATTGGAACAGAGATGTCCCGCAGGAAGGTCTGAGGGTTAGTTCGGATGCCTCTGTAACTTGAGACGAGTTACTGTAGAGCCACCCCGGGGGCCTCACGGCTTACCCATCCTGATAGTTTACCTAGCCTCCGACACACCCCAGGAAGGACTAAACCTCACCCCGCGCCGCCTGCCCTCGCTAGGAAGGCCCCGACGCACGAATGCGCCCCGGCCAAGATGGCAGGAACCCGGTGATCGGTTTGGGGATTGAATTGGGCGAGGTTGACGCAAGGCGATATATTGCCTATGTCAATTTGCAGGCCGTTAGGCCCGCCCTCGTCCGATCTCCCGCGAAGAATCATCGGACAGTTTACAACGGCCCCGGCTTCAGCCCCCGGGGTCGTTTTCATTTGTGGACCGAATCTCGGCCGCTGTCGAATCCTTTGTCGCTAGTCCCCGCTATCAACATCACAGCATGGATTCCTGTTTCGCTGGCTTTGGTCGTTCGATGAACATGTCAGGCTGTTTCAGTGCCTCAGTGATTCGCCGACATGCGATATCGAAATAACGTTCCTCAATCTCGATCCCGATAAACTTGCGCCCGAGCTTGACGGCGGCAACGCCTGTGGTGCCGGAGCCCATGAATGGATCTAGAATTGTCCATCTGCGTTCAGTTTTCTGCAGAAGCTCGATCATAACGGCTACCGGCTTTTCGGTAGGATGGTTTTCGTTAAGGTTGTGATTAAACCCGACTGAGGTATAGAGAACCGATCGCGTGCGAGTTCCCGCCCATCCGCTGCCGAGCACATAAATTTCCTCTGTGCTAGGGAACCACGGCATGGATAAATCCCCCATCCCAACTGTCCCTTTATCCCAGATCAGAACCATTTTTGTACTGGGAGGCTTGGGAACTTTCCATGATCCGAATATCAATGCACGACCATCCCCTATTCGATCAACGAGCCAGTCCCGAATAACCGGCGTCGCATCATTGGCGATGGAGATTTTCTTGAATTTGTTGTTCCACCCGCTGCTAAAGGAAACGCCATACGGCGGATCAGTCACCACCGCATCGACCTTACCAAGCGTCGGCAAAACTTCGCGACAGTCGGCATTGTAAAGGATGATGCCCTCTGCCAAGTTCTCAATTCGGCTCATTTCAGCGCTCCCGCGTTCAGTTTCGGTATCCGCATCGGCTTCATTCCGCCACGGAGCCGCGCGAGCAGATCGGCCGCAGACGGCCCGGGCGGGGCTGGCGTGGGCACCGATGCGGCAATCTCGGCCGAACCATTCATGGTCACGCCTTCAGGCTTAGGCGACAGGTGACGCGCGCTGGCCCGTAGATCGCATCCCAGAAACTTCCGGCCAGTCGCAACGCAGATGTCAAGCACCCCAAATCCTCCCGCACACGGATCAACCACGATATCACCGACCGATGTCGTCGCCTCGATCAGCCGCGTCATCAGGTTTGACGGTTTCGCATGCGGGTGGCCCTCCGGCTTTTTCTCCGTCCATGAATCAGCGATGCTGTGATCGGTCCATACGTCTTTCGCCCGAATCGGCTGTTTCTGCACGATCAAAAGATATTCTGTCGTACAGCGTGCCCGCCGGCCCATCCCGATCCGGGCCTTGTTCCACGCGATCAGGTCCACAATCTGGAATGATGACATAAAATGGAAATATCGCAGATGCCGGCCTGATCCGATCGTGAACTTATCCGTCCAGAACAGCAGGTGTCCCGATGGCCGCAATATCCTTTCTGCCTCATCAATAAATCGTGATATCTCTTGATCGGTCATTTGCGGGAGGGCAGATCGTTCCGATTGCCGCTCGCCCTCGTTCCCATATTTCAGCTTATCAAGGATGCCGCGATATTGGGGGTCCATGACAACAAGTGCCGCTGATTCGTCATTGATCGAGCGCAACAGATCAAAGCCGTTCATCCTTTGGGCAATATCGTATTTCATTTTCTCGCAAATTCTCCAAAGTACTGACGCGCTGCTGTTTCATATGCAGCACCAGCCCTCTCCTTGGTGTCAAAATATCCAAGATGAATATTCTTTTTTTCGACTTGAATCTGAGCAGAAAACTTACCAGTCCTGTAAAGTCTAACTCCCTTTATTCCGGTCGAGTTAGTTTTTCCTAAAGTTTTATTAGCGCCATTCTGGGATTGTGTCGCAAGACGGAGATTCGACCATCTATCGTCATTCCTTGTAAGATTTTCATGATCAACTTGGTGAGGTGGCCATTTCCCAGTCATGTAGAACCACGCCAAACGTGCTGATGGGTAATTTCTGCCGGCTATCTTAACCATCCAATAGCCATTGAATTTATTCAGATGACCAGCACGATCATTTATCGCCATCTTTCCAATCTTAATAATCCAAGTCCATATTCCGGTCGCCGGATCATATTTTAGAGATCGGATCAATTCGTGGTGGGTGATCATTCTGCCGCTTCCTGCAGGCTGATGAGATCAGTGCGCAAACCACCGTATATTGCGATCAGGATACTTTCAGCGCGGTTGTGAAAGCCCTGCACGTCGCTGACGACGCCTTTCCTGGTCTTGGTCGGAAGCCACTGGCGAGCGCTCGGACAGAGTTCCACAGCTCTTGCAATAGACTGGCTCTTGTTCTCGCCGATCAAATTCAAAGCTCGTTTCCAAACGGTTGATTGGATATAGACCGTATCGATTCCAAACAAATCAACGGTATTTTCAAGCGCGCCAGCCGCACGAAGATAGCGCCCAGAGCTTGCGCTTCCCATGGCTCTCCGGTTGCCGAATTTATCTGGAATCGACGGCATCGTATTTGCGTTTTCCACGTAGGCAAGGTGCGGGTCCATCTTTTCTAACCAATCAAAGAATGCTTGGCCGTCGATTCGCTTTGCCGTTTCCTCTCCGCGCGTAGGTATATCCAGTACACCCAAAATTTCAGGAACCTTTGCCCCGTCTGCATATCCGAAGACTGCCGCCGTAGCGCTTGCAAGCCCGGGATCAACGCCAAGCACACGAATCACTTTGCTCATATATTCCCTCTCACAAAAATGCCCAAGGATCACGCGGCTCCTTGGGCATTTTCGCTTTTATACTCTGCAGCGCATAAAATAAGTTAGGCCGCGTTGCTCTCTTCGTCCGGTTCCGGCGAAGGCGCATTCGGTCCCGGAACGATCG
>Ga0307507_10000470_pt1 | contig 84661 bp, 21 predicted proteins | sample 7_EM_MG_FD_207223 | JGI IMG/M metagenome (GOLD analysis project Ga0307507, IMG submission 207223) | Populus trichocarpa ectomycorrhiza microbial communities from riparian zone in the Pacific Northwest, United States - 7_EM | ecosystem: Host-associated > Plants > Roots > Unclassified | place...
TCAATATTCAATAACTTTCAGTATTGAACATATCGTATTGATATTGCATATTGAGCGTCAATATTCAATATTCAATAATCGTTAATCAATACTGAATATGGATAAAAGCACTGCTCTGCAGTCAAGTTGGATCAACTATAGCTTCCGGTCGGGCCGATCTAATGCCCTATTTGAACGTCAGTCGATTGTACATTGTCACAGTCAAATCGAATCAGTTACCGTCGCCGTTAGACGTCTTCGATCAGCAGTTAAGGATCCTACAATGGCAGATGGACAGGCACTAGGCCTAATCAGGAAACCAGTACACGGCCGGAAGATTGTCGGAAGCACTGCCAGTTAACGTTTTGGAGCCGCCCCTGTTTGATCAGTTGATTGCTTAACACCACAGGTGCAAAGTATATAGCGCGGAGCCACGGACAGAGCCTTGATCGAGAGCCGTGTACAATATAGACTGACGCAGACCGATGTAGAGCCAGACGCAGAGCCTTGATTAATTACACAACCAACTGAATGATTAGATCAAGCTAGAGCCTCTACTCTCTTGATCGACTGCCGTCGCCGCTGCTGCTGCCGCTATTCCGTCCGGCTATTTCGTCCCGGCTGTCTTGACTAACTGTTCCGTCTCTACTGTTCTATCTTACTGCGCTAGATCTGTACCGCTGCTAGATCTGCTGGATCTGCTATGCCGTTTAACTGTTCCGACCGACCTGTTCTAGGCCTAATGCTGTTTTTAACTGTTCTACTGTTGCTCTCCTAACTGCCGTACTCTACCGTTTTAATCGCCCCGCCGCCGCCGTTTTGACTAGCCGCCACTGACAGACCGCTATTAACCGAATGCCGTTGACCGTTCTGTCGCTGCTGCTACTGCTACTGCTGCTACTTTAACTATTCTAACTGCTGTTTCTACTGACCGTTCCGTTCCACCGTTCCGATTATTCTGCTACTGCTATATTAACCAACTGTTACCAACTAACTGCCATTAACTGTCTGCCGCTACTGAGATTTCTGCCACCAAAAGTTCTGCTGCTAGATGTCCTGCTGCTTACTAACTACTATTGAGTTCTTCTACTGAGTGTTCTACCGCTGACTGTTCTATTTTATTTTACTGCGCTAAATATCCGCTTTTACTACTGCTTCTACCACCGTTACTGTTACTGCTATTACTGCTGCTGTTATTATTTCTGGTTTACTACTGTCCTAGTTGCTACTAGTAGGAAGATCGGATCTTAGCTATAGATAACGGAAGGACGCCGTAGAATAGTTCTGTAGGGTTGAGGATAAGGTTACCTGTGTTCTTTTAGGGATGTTCTTTCCTTTTTTCTATTCTGCTCTTGCTATTCTTTTATTTGGCTATTCTTCTATAGTATAGAACGTTAGGGGACAACGTTCTTGGTAGGGGAGGTATGTGGTGGGGTAAAATGGGCCACTGCTTAGTGCCTTGGCGTTTTTCTGTATACTGTAGTTTTCTTATCTTCTGCAAATTCGCTTGATAAGAGCCGCCCACATCAACAACGCGCATCAAAAAATACACCCCTTATAACCCCACTAATAAAGCTCTATACTTTATAAATGGAGGCCTATTTTATAGCTCTATTTCAGCGCTATAAAATAAGCCCTTATTTATATAATTTAGGGCTATTTTAGTAGAGTTGTAGGGGGTGCTTGTTTGGGGGCAGAGTGGTAATGGCCCGCCCGCGTCGCGACGCGCATCAAAAAATACACTCCCTATATCCCCACTAACATAGCTCTATATTTTATAAATAGAGTCCTATTTTATAGCTTTATTCTAGGGCTATAAAATAAGCCCTTATTTATATAATTTAGGGCTATTTTGGTAGAGTTGTAGGGGGTGCTTGTTTTGGGGGCAGAGTGGTTCGATTAGTCAGCGCAGAGCCTCAATTTAAGTTTTCCAGCCGTTGCAAAGCACCCCATATAATTCCACCAATATTAGTCCAATTTATATAAATAATAGCTTATTTTATAGCCCTATAATAGAACTATAAAATAGGCCTCCATTTATAAAATATAGAGCTATATTAGTGGGGATATAGGGGGTGTATTTTTTAATGCGCGTCGCGACGTGGGGGGCTCTTACCCCAAACAAGCACCCCCCACAACTCTACTAAAATAACCCTAAATTATATAAATAAGGGCTTATTTTATAGCGCTAGAATAGAGCTATAAAATAGGCCTCCATTTATAAAATATAGAGCTATATTAGTGGGGTTATAGGGGGGTGTATTTTTTGATGCGCGTTGTTGATGTGGGCGGCTCTTATCAAGCGAATTTGCAGAAGATAAGAAAACTACAGTATATCGAGCCTTTGGCTTCCCTTCTTATTATCACGACCTACCAGAATATATTCTTTTCTTTCTCTTCTTACTGACTGCTTTACTGATTACTTCTGACTGATTACGACCGACCGACCGACCGACTGATAGATAGACAGACTGACTAACAGACGGCACAGTGACTTCTCTCTGACGGACACCGTACCCTTCTACAATATTAGAGAAAAATGGGTTTAGTACTTTATGCAGCCACTATAACGCGTCCGGATATTACCTTTACAGTATTATGGCTGGTAAGGTTTAATCAGAGCCTAAGCCAAGAGCACTATTAAGCGGCAGACAGAGTAATCCAGTACCTATATAGCACGAGGAGCAGAGCAATCTGCTATAGAGGAGATAAGAAAGGAACGAACGGTAGAGGGAGAGATAAAGAAATACGCGACAAAGGACGAGATAACGGAAGAGACAGTAGAAGTAAAGCGCAATTATTTATCTATGCCAGCGATGTATTATTTACGGACAACTCTGTTAACAGAAAGAGCTTGCAAGGATACATTATAACGCTATTTAGGGACCAATTATATAGAGAGCAAATAAGCAGAATATAGTGACTACGTCAAGCACAGAAGCCAAGTTATTAGCCCTATCTTAGATAGTAAAAGAAGCTATCTTTATTAGCAGGCTATTTAAAGCAACGACGTTATAGCTAAACGAGCCCTTAATCATCGACGCTCTAACACGCCAATATCTATTAATACTAGTTGCGTTAAGAATACGCAATAAGACAAGTAGTATTTTAATAGAAAGCAACAAAGGAAATAACCGCCAATGGACTTATAAAGGCCCTACCCAAGCAGAGGTTTTAGAACTTCGTTAACCTAGTCAGAAAGGTGGATATCAAGAAGCGGCTGGATAAGGAGAAGCAACTAGAGGACCTAAGGGAGAAGGTTAGAGCAAGAAAGAAGGATTCAGATAAGATTATAGTTCAATTAACTCATTAACGGACATAAGAAGGTGGTTAGTTTTAACCTTAAAGAGCTTAAAGCTAAGGGGGTGTGTCAGATAACCTATATTCTTAAAAGGCGTGGATTACATGCATAAGTCACGTGCACGGAGCCTGTGCACTGTAAAGTCTCTTTATAGCTTAAAGTCCTAGGGGCTTAAGACAAGAACAATCAAGTCAAGATCATTAATTAATTAATCCATTTCATTAATAAAATGCTCTATATGCACTATCTGACAATTATACCGTTTATTAGTAACGTTTATATAGGTATTAAGAGCTCCTAATAAGTCTATGCCCATTAAAAAGGGTTTCAGTTTAGGGCTTAGGAACTTAATAAGGCTATTAATTAGTGTAGAGTCGTTTTAGCCTATTTCTTTTACAAAATAGTTGTTACAGACCTTATATTAGTAGTAGTATAGCTACTAAGAGAGGATATAAACGGACTAGTAGTAGGAGCGCGAGAGGCGCTAGAACTAGTTAAACTATAGAATAAGGGGTAACCGAGTTATATAATAGATTACATTACTAGTGTAGTATATAGAATCTATAGGATCTATAAGGAACGTTATATACTAGACATACTTCGCATACCTTACGTACTTAGTATTTTATAGAAGTTATATCGTATATTTAAAGGACCATAGTCCCTACCTAGATAGTTCCTTTCTTTATAGTAAATCTTAAAATATAATTAGAGTTAATCTATTAGGCAACCACTTTACTAGTTATTATTATATTATTAATATATTATTTACCTATATACCTAGCCTATTAGCAAGTTTACCGCAGTATTTCCCACAAGGCTTTATTATATATTTACTACCTAGTTATAGTATTAATAAAGTTAAATAATATACCACTAAAAGCACTAATTACAATACTATTAATGGCAGTAATTACCTTAGGTACTAGTGGGGACACTAGTATAAGGGACACTAATTCGTAACTAGTTACGATTAAATAGTTATAGAAAATAGTTAATAAATCACAGGATAATAATAAAACACTTAAAGATATGATTAATAGCATTAGCACAGTAAAGGTTAAGTTACCCTTAATTAAACAATTCTTAGAGGAAAAGTTAAAACTTAAGGGATTCCTTATATAAATGCACTTTAAGTTTATATAGGAAGGAGCGAAACTGGCGATAGTTATAGATCAAGTAGCGTATGTAGGACTATTTCTATTAGGAAAAGCGTTAGAGTGGTTTAAACCTTACCTTATAGAAATATAGGTAAATAGTATGTTAACTACTAACTAAGAAGTATAATATATATTCTTAAGTTGGAACGGGTTCGCGGAACGGTTAATATAGATATTTAGAGACTCTAAAGCAATAACTATAGTAGAAAGAAAACTCTAAAACGTAGTATAATATACTTTAGTAATTAAGTATATAACGCAGTTTTAAATTCTTACTATATAGGTTAAATAGAATAATTGGGCGCTTATGGTATAGTATAAATAGGGACTTAAGGTAAAAGTCTAGGATATAATAATTTTTATAAAAGACGCAATAACTATATAAGAATTAATTAACTAGTTAATAAATATTAATAATAGAATCTATTAAAGGGAATAAGCTAAGAAAGGGCAAGATAGATTTCTATAGTTATATAAGGCATAGGGCATATAATAACAGATATGGAGTTATAAACTATAAAATGGCGGACTAAAGCTAATAGACTTAAGTAGTACTAAAGAATTTAAAAGATAGAATAAAAAACTATAGAAACCTAGAGGTTAAGGATTAAGTAATTATAGGACTAAGGAGTAGAGGCTAAACTAGGGATCTTAATAGTAGAAGACGTTTAGGCGGACTCTATAATAAGAAAAATGGTTTAAAAGAGGAGCTTATATAAATTGCGGAAAATAAGTTTATTTCGCTAAAAACTGTAAAAGTAATTAGAATAACCACGCAGTAAAGGGCATAAGGTTATTAGAGTATAATAATATAGATATAAGTATATTACGCGGGACCAAGAAGTATTTAATTAAGCACTTTATGTTTTATTACAATAACGCATACTAAATTTATAAAGACGCTAAGTATGGCGTAAGCTATTGGCTATAGGACTTAAAGTTATAAGGACTTAAAGGAACTAAAGAGTTAAATAAAGAACAAGATTAACTCTATAAGCTAGATTAAAACGTCACAGTAACATGCAGATAAAGATTAGTAGAAATAATAATAGAGTTGGAGTACTTATTAATTAATAGCGATAAGAAAGAAAAAGGGACTAACTAGGAGTACCTAAACCTTAATAACGTAATAGAAGTAGAGACTAAGACCACTCTAGAACGTGGTTTAGTAACGGGTATTATAATACCGTTAAATACAGTATCTATTACTTTATAAGACAGAAGGAGTAATATTTAAAAACAATTAAGTAAGTAGATAATTACTAGTGCTAGTTTACTACTTAATAAAGGTAAAAGGCTATAGGCTTAAGATTCTTAGGACAAGATAAGAGATGCTTAAGATTTTTAAGATAAGATAAGATATACCTAAGAACCTATAACAGACGAAAACTAATAGGAAAGGGCAGTAGCTTAGTTTAAAGATAAATAAATAAGTACGGGATGACGATTTCTAGGGAGCTAAGATTTTAAAGAACAAATAAGGTCTAAAATAGTTTTAGGTAAATATGGCGTTTAGCCTAAAGGCTAAATAGTTAATATAATAATTAAAAAGCAAGAGAACTTTAAAAATCTAACTACAAGATATAGAAAGTAAAAAAGTATAGATAAGTTTAGGTAATAAATTATTATATAGCAAGAATAGAAGTTAGATTAGAGATTAACTATACTAGAACGTATAAAGGATAGAGCACTAGTACAGAAGGTTACTAATAGGCTAAAGGCAGGTATATTAAGAGTTAACTGGCTTAATAACCTAGAATAAGAAGAGGATTTAGGGATTCTAACTAGGTTTATAGAATAATATATAAAGGGTTGCAACGATGTAGTAATAAAGAGATATTTCCTTACAGATAGATTATATATACTTATAGAGCTATACTAAAGATGGTATAGATAAAAAAAAAAAAATGCAAAGATTTCTGTATATAGCTAGACGGGAAGGCTATTCTAGATTAAGCTATATTAGAAAAGCAGATAAGCTATATTAAGGGAGCACTAATTATAACATTAAAGAATCTAGAAGAGTAAGCTATGGACTAAAGAGAGACGGTATAGATATTAGTACTAGTAAATAATATAGTAACATTTAGATTAATACAGGAGAGGTTTAAACTTAAGGATAAAGATAAGCTATAAGTTAACCTAAGACACCCAGTATATTATATATTAGCATAAATCGTATATATAGATAATATATATAATATACATAAAGTACTAAAGGATAAATATCGTAAGTATCTAATAAGAATGTATTGGATAATAGAAGAAAAGCGATTTAGAGACGCTAAGTATATATATAGATAGCATCTAGTGGAAGTTTAAGAGTTAGGCGACTTAATACTTTAACTAGAAAGATTCCTTATAAAAGAATGCCTAGATAGATAATAGTAGTAGAAATGCCTGGAGAATACGTGTCTATAGTCTATTAAAGAAAAGAAGCAAACTAAGTATTGGCCTAAAGAGAACTAAGTATAATTAGGATCTAGTAGCTAATAGTTAGGAAAAGTAGAGGCTTATAGGACTAGAGAGAGCTAGTAGTAGAGCCTTAAACCTTTAAGGAAATTATAAAACAATATTATAATTTATAAGTAAGCTAGTAAAGCTAAAAGTTTAGAGCGCTAGTAGACAGCGGAGTAATAAGAAACTATATATTACTAATAGCAGTTAAAAAAAAATAGGGTTACTATATAGACAGAAAGAATACCTATACCCATTAATAACGATTTTAGGAGATCTAATAGCTTATAGAGGAGGCATTATTAACCTTAAAACAGGACCTATTTAGTTAACTATTAAAAGAAAACAAATTAAGATATCTTTTAATATCTTACTATTAGGGAAGGATAAGGCAATACTAGAAATGCCTTAGTTATAGAAATATAACCTAAAGATTAACTAAATTATAGATTAGGTTAATATTAAAAATACTTAGTAATATAAGATGCGGTAGTAAACCAAGATAGTATAGTACTAGGTTAGAGCGATATATAAAGAGACTAAGCGAGGCTTAAGTTATGTACTAAAGAGATACTATAAGCACAGCAAAAAATTATAAAGCCTAAAAAGTAAAAGGCTGTTAAAATATATAGTATAGGACTATAAAATAGAGTTAGAACTAGGAATAAGTTTAAGGTTCTTCCCAATTTATAAGTTAACAGAGGACGAGTTAAAAGCACTAAAGGAGTTTATCTAGGAAAACTTATAAAAGGGATATATTAGACTATTATAGTTATTAGCAGGATATCTAGTACTATTTATACTAAAGAAAAACGGAAAACTTAGGCTATATATTAACTACAGGTAGCTAAACAGCATTATAAAAAAGGATAGGCATCCTTTACCCTTAATTAGCAAAATCTAGGATAGAATTAGCAACGTGTAGATTTTTATAAAGATAGACCTAAAATAGGTGTTCTATTAGATTAGGATTAAGGAAAGCAATAAATAGAAAATAGCCTTTAGGTTAAAAGAAGGACTATATAAGCTATTAGTTATGCAATTTAGACTTATAAACGCACTAGCAATATTCTGAAAACGAATTAATAGTGTATTAGGAGAACACCTTAATAAATTTATTATAGTATACCTTAACGACATTATTATCTACTTAATAGGTAAAGAAGAACATGGAGAATATATTAAGTAGGTTTTAAAGAGACTATAAGAAGAAAAGATGCTAGTAGTAATTAAAAAATATAAGTTCTTTACTAGGAAGGCCGATTTTGTTAAATTTATTATTAAATTAGGCAAGATTTAAATAGATTTAAGGAAAGTAGAAGCTATAGTAAGTTAGTAAGAACTAGAGAACGTTATATAGTTAAGATTATTTCTAGGGTTTTACAACTACTATAGAAGTTTTATTATATTATAGTTAAAAATATTAAACCTTTTATTATTAGGAAAATGTATATGCCTTTTAATAGTACTAATAGGTTCCTAATAGCTCATATTAGGGCTATTAGGAGCTTTAAGAGACACTTATACTCGGCTTCCTATTAGGAACCTATTAGGAGGCCACTTAGACCACTAGGACCTCTAGGACTATTAGGACCTCTAGGACTATTAGGACTATTAGTACCATTAGAACTATTAGGATAAATAGGACAATTAGGACAATTAGGACAATAATTAAATTTTTAATTTAAAAATAAGGTATATTAATGCTCTAGTATTTACAGCCAGCTAATAAACATAAAAACCAATTTAATTTTAGGCCCTATTCTATATATAAAGAATCTAAATAGTCCGAATCAATCCTTCCTGCGTATTACCTGTGTCTGTCTATTATAAGAGCCCTATGTTATTCTCAGGGGACGATCGCTTAAGCGTTAAGTAATTGATTAAGGGGGAAGCCTTCGCAAAGGCTTTAAATCGTCAATTGGCGGTGTTTCTGATAATCCGCTAGCCGTATACTAATTTCATAGCTGGGCCTAGTACCTGCCTGCCTGCCTACCTACCTGCCTATCTACCTATATTAGTATCTAATTTAATTTAGGGGAGGGGTCGGCCCAATTAAAGGCTTTAATTGATTTAGGTCGTTCTCTACGGCCATTTGCTAGCTATATATTCGAATGGTAGTCGTCTAGGGTGCCTCCCTAGGAGGCCTTAATTCGATTTAGTAATAGGCCAATATTAAAGCTCTAGTTTAATTCGATCGATTAATTAATTAAATCGTTCGTGGTATTCGCTGGCTGGTTATTTAAAAGGTCGTTATCTAGTTCTAGCAATAGTTATCTGGTTCTGGCGACGGTTATCTAGTTCTAGTAATAGTTGTCTAGTTCTAGCGACGGTTCTCTACTAGCTGCCGTTCTAGTGCCTCCTAAGGTAGGGAGGATATAAGGAAGGGTAAAAAATAAGGTGGCTATAAAGGGGATAGCTTGGTAGAGGCATGTGTAGGGCTATAGGGAATATAGCGGGGACCTAATAGTAATGTGTGTTATGTGGAGCTTCGTATAGAGCCTCCGTACATAGAGCTTCGTAAAAGCGTTGTGCAGAGCCTTATATAGAGCCTTTATATATAGAGCTTTGTGTAAAGCTTTATATAGGGCTTTGTGTAGAGCCTCGTGCAAAGCTTTATATAGAGCTTTGTGTAAGCTTTGTATAGAGCTTTATATAGAGCTTTGTATATAATAAAGCCTTATAGGAAATACTATGGTGGACTTATTAATAGGCTAGGTGTATAGGTAAATAGGAAGTTAATAATATAACAGTAACAAATAACAACTAATAGAGTGGCTGCCAAACAGATTAACTCTAATTATATTCTAAGATTTACTATAAGGAAAGGAACTATCTAGGTAAAGACTGTGGTCCTTTAAATACACATCCGTACGCCTAAGAAAGTTATTGCTTTGTCTACTCTGTCTACTCTATCTACTCTGTTATAAATTATACAGATTATATAGATTATATAGATTACACCATGTGACCTTACTTACTATTTCTCGTTATATAGTTCCACGGGCTCTATCCTAGACTGTACTCTTATTAACTAACTAGCTTCTTTTAACTCTTCTCTAAGTAGTTATAACATTATACTTAAAGCGTTTATAACACCATCCCCCTCCTCTTTATCTTCGTCCTTAAAGATCCCTAATATCTCTAAGTCGTTTACTAGAGGTGTAATATCCGTTTAATTAATTTGGTTAATATTATTACTTATTATACCTAAAGCTCCTTCTTCTTTGTCTATAGCTTATTAGTCTTATACTATGGCTGCAATACTATTTCTTAGTGAGATAATGCCATCTCTATGTTTTTGTTATGCGAAAGAGGGGCTAGTTTATATTACGCTGGCGAGTCCCTTATCTTGGCAACCTTCTTTCTACTTAGAGTGCACTAAAGCGAATATTTAATCGTCCTGCAATGTTTGCTTGGTCTCTAATACTAAATATACGCGTCCTATTACTCTTAATAGTCTTTAAGTACCCTTATTAATTGCTGCTAGGGTCCTAGGTTTAATCTGCCGCTGCAAAACTTAATAACAAGTTGTTAGTAGCGTTAGCTAAACTTTGTCATTCTTGTAACGCTAAAAGAGAGGCTGCTAACGCTTAGCAACGTGCCCTGGACTTTTATTTAGCTACGTCTACTTGGCTAATCCGTCTTAAAAAAGTTTATAAGAAGGTTTATTTTAAGGAGTGGAAACTTATAGAATAAGGTCTATAGGAACTTAGCGATAAAAGAACGGATTCTCTTCCAATAAAGAGGGAAACAACTCTAAATACCTCAGCGGGTGTTCCTCTTAGGTCCCCCTTAGGTAACTTATTCTTTAGTAATCCTTCTTTATTAACGCTGCCTAACCCTTTCTCTTTTAATACTTCTATACCTTTCTTATAGCGTTCTTTAGGTCATCTAGTAGTTCCTAGATAGTCTCTTTATAGCCTATCCACTTTACTTTATACTATATTTCGTTATTAATGTCCTTATAACTAATAATTTTTAAAACTTCCCATTTATCTTATTTTTATCCTCTATACGTGTCTGCCTTATAGACTAGTAGTTTAATATTCCTATGTACTGGCTCTAGTATTGTAATATGCTATATAGGGTAGATCTTCATTCTCTCTAGTAAGTTAAGTCTATACGTAACTTCTAAAATCTTTGCTTTAATTATAAATGGTCCTAGTCTAACATAGTTTAACTTCTTGCTTGGTTATCAACTCTTAAAATTTTTGTATAGTAGTCATACTTTATCTCCCTTAGATCTTTTAGCATTATAGTACCTTTTTATTTTCTCTTATACTAGTTTAGCTGTTTTTCTAAGATATGTATAAAGGTTTATTAAGCTTTCTATTCTTTGCTTGGCTGTACTACTTGTTTTCTTTACTTATTGTGGTAATAATAATGTCCTTAGCTTATATCCGTAATTCGCCTTAAAAGGTAATATGTTTATCCCTTCCTATAGTGTTGTATTATACATAAACTATATAACTAGTAATAATAATACCTAATTATTCTGTGCGTAATTAACATAGTATCTTAAGTACTGTTCCAACATTTGGTTTAGTCTCTCCGTTTAACCGTCTATCTGTGGATAATACGCTATTAATATTGCTACTTAAACTCCTTATTCAGCTAAGAATACCTCCTAAAATGCTGCTATAAATCTTAGATCTCTATCCAATATAACCTTTATTGGTGCTCTATGTCTTATAAATACTTCTTTAATATAGATTCTAGCTATATCCTCCGCTAAGATTTCTTCTATGCACGCTATAAAATATCCCCACTTAGTTAACTTATCCACTATTACTAAGATTATATTATAATCTTGTCCTATAATAGGATCTTTTAACTTTAGTAACTTTATAATAAAGTCCCATAATATAACCTCCTATAGTCTTTCTGGTATTTTAACTGGTTATAACCCTCTATACAGTTTATACCTCGTTAGTTTATTTCTTTGGCATTCTGGATATTCCTTTATAACTTATCTTGCTAGTCCCTAGATTCCTTAAATAATATACTCCTCTTAAAGTCTTAACACTAGGCCTATAGCTCCATTGTATCCTTAAGTTATTCCCTTATAGAATTCTTATATAAACTCTTCTACAATTCCTTTTAGTACGTATATAGCCTCTTAGTACTCATACTGCTCTAAGTCTGGATCCTTACTCTATGCTTCTTAGATCTTCTATAACCACACACTCTCTAGTATTTTATAGGTTTGACTTTCTTCTCTAGTTACTATAACCTTAGGATAATTGTACCTAATTAATCCATCTTTATCCTAGCGTAACACTGCGCCTAATAACTTTTTGTTACTTTGCAACTCTGCCTTCCTACTAAGTGCATCTGCTCTTGCGTTTTCAGTTCCCTTAATATACTAAATTTTAAAATAATACTCTATAAGTATCTCTACCTATCTAACCTATCTCCGGTTAAGTTCCTTTGTTATTAGGAACCCTATTAGGTTCTTATAGTCCATTTTAACCACAAATAGTTTCTCTATACCTTATAAGAATGCTCTCTATTCCTTTAACGCTGTAACTATACCTAATAACTCCTTATTATAGATGTTATAGTTCAGTTCTAGTGGTGTCATCTTTTAACTATAGTACGCTACTAGATACTATCTGTCTGGATGCTTTTATAGCAAGTACGCTCCTAGTATAAAATCTAATGCGTTTATTTCCACTACTATTTCTAACTCTAGCTAATAGATCTTAAGGACTGGATCCTAGGTGAACAACTCCTTTAGTTCCTTAAACAACTTTTTCTATTTATTACCTTATATCCACGGTTCCTCTTTCCTTGTCAGTTTTATAAATGGCTTAATGTTTTTTAACTACTGTGCAATAAACCTCCTATAGTAGTTGTAAAACCCTAGGAATAATCTTAACTGCGTAACATTCTCTAGTTCTTGCCAACTTACTATAGCTTTAACTTTCTTTAGGTCTATGCTGATTTTTCCTAGTTTAATAATAAATCTAATAAAATTGGTCTTCCTAGTAAAGAACTTGCATTTCTTAATTGCTACTGGCATTTTTTCTTCTTATAGTCTCTTTAAGACCCACTTAATATATTCTCTATATTCTTCCTTACTTATTAAGTAGATAATAATATTATTAAGGTATACCATAATAAACTTATCTAGGTATTCTTATAATACACTATTAATTCTTTTCTAAAACGATATAGGTGTATTTGTAAGCCTAAACTGCATTACCAATGGTTTATATAGTCCTTCCTTTAACCTAAAGGCTGCCTTTTATTTATTGCCTTCCTTAATTCTAATCTAATAATACGCCCACCTTAGATCTATCTTCGTAAAGATTTTTACGTTGCCTATCCTATTTTGGATTTCGCTAATTAAGGGTAAAGGATATCTATCCTTTTATATAATGCTATTCAACTATCTATAGTTAATGCATATCCTAAGTTTTCCGTTCTTCTTCGGTATAAATAATACTGGATATCCCGCTAACAACTGCAATGGTCTAATATATCCCTTTTATAAGTTTTTCTAGATAAACTCCTTAAGCGCTACTAACTTAGTTTTAGTAAGCTTGTAGATTGGAAAGAACTTTAGACTTATTCCTAGTTCCAATTCTATCTTATAGTCCTATGCTATATACTCTAACAGCTTTTCACTTTTTAGTAACTATAACTTTTTACCATACTTGTGGTATCTCTTTAGTACATAACTTAAGCCTTACTTAGTCTCTTTGTATATCGCTCTGACTTAATACTATACTAACTTAGTTTGCTGTCGCCTTTAGCGTTGTTGTATATTCCTAATATTAACTTAACCTATAACCTAATTAATCTTTAGATTATATTCCTGTAATTAAGGCATTCCTAATATTACCTTATCCTTTCCCAACAGTAGGATATTGAAAGACACCTTAACTGGTCTTCCTTTAATGGTTAACTAAATAGGTCCTATTTTAAGATTGATAATGCCTTCTCTATAGGCTATTAGATTTCCTAAAATCGTTATTAATGGGTATAGGTGCTCTTTCTGTCTATATAGCAACCTTATCCTCTAAACTGCTGCTAGTAATATATAGTTTCTTATTACTCTACTATCCACTAATGCTTTAAACTTTTAATCTTGCCACTTAACTCTTAGGTTTAGGTGTTGTCCTATAACTCCCTTAAGGGTCTAAGGCTCTACCACTGGCTCCCTTTAGTCCTATAGGCCTCCCCTTTTCCTAATTATTGGCTACTAGATCCTAACTATACTTAGTCCTCCTTAGGCCAATACTTAATTTATTTCTTTTCCTCTATATACCATGGATAAGTATTCTCTAAGCACTCCCACTACTATTATCTATCTAGACATTCTTCCATAAGGAACCTTTTTAGTTAAAGTATTAAGTCGCCTAACTCCTAAACTTCTGCTAGATACTAATTATATATATACCTAGTATTTCTAAACCTCTGTTTATCCAGTGCCCAATATATCCTTATTAGGTACTTCCAATATTTGTCTTTTAGTATTCTATATATATTGTATATATTATCTACACATGCGATCTACGCCAATGTATAATATGCTAGGTATCTTAGGTTAACTCATGGCTTGTCTTCGTCCTTAAGTTTAAACCTCTCCCGCGTTAATCTAAACATTACTGCCTTATTTGCTAGTACTACTACTTATATTATTTATCTCCAGTCTATAGCTTATTCCTTTAAATCCTTTAACGTTATTACTAATGCGCCCTTAATATAACTCATCTGCCTTTCTATTATGGCTTTGTTAGATATAACCTTCTTGTCTAGCCACATGTAGAAATTTTCCCACTTATTATTGTGTTACTATCTATACCACTTTTGGTATAACTCTATAAGCGTATACAATCTATCTATAAGGAAGTATCTTTCTATTACTACTTAATAATAGCCCTTAGTGTGTCGTTCTGCAAACCTAGTTAGGACTTCTAGGTCCTCCTCTTGTTCTAGTTCATCTAACCACTTAGCTCTAGGTGTACCTGCCCTTAGCCTATTAGTAACCTTTCTTATAAGTGCTCTGTTCCTTAAACGACTTAGTATACCAGATCTTTAATCTAGTTTCTATTCTTACCATACAACAATTTATTGCCTAAACTTATCCATACTTTCTTATTTTCTATGTCTTGCAGTTAGATCCTTAAAGTTGTCTTGCTTCTTAATTGCTGTATTAACTTTTTAACTTTTAGGCTAAACACTGTGTTTGCCTGCTATGGACCTTATTTATTCTTTAAAATCTTAGCTCCCTAGGAATCTTTATCCCGTACTATCTTTAAACTAAGCTACTGCCCTTTCCTATTAGTTTTTATCCGTTATAGGTTCTTAGGTTTATCTTATCTTACTTTAAGAATCTTAAGCGTCTTATATCTCCTTTTAAGAATCTTAAGCCTTTGGCCTTTTGCCTTTATTAAGTAGTAAGCTAGCACTAGCACTTATCTACTTACTTAATTGTCTTTAGATATTGCTTCTTCCATCTTATAAAGTAATGGATTCCGTATCTAACGGTGTTATAATACCCGTTACTAAACCGTGTTCTGTAGTAGGCTTAGTCTCTACTTCTATTACGTTATTAAGGTTTAAGTGCCCCTAGCTATCCTCTTTTTCTTCCTTGTCGCTATTAATTAATAAGTACTTTAACTCCATTATTATTATTGCTAATCTTTATCCACACGTTGCTGTAATATCTCAATCCAGCTTATAGAGTTGATTTTTTTTTCTTTGTCTAACTCTCTAGTTCCTTTAAGTCCTTTTAACTCTGGCTCTTATGGCTAATAGCTTGCGCCATACTTAGCATCCTTTTAAATTTGGTATACGTTATTGTAACAAAATGTAAAGTGTCTAACTGTATACTCCTAAGTGCTATATAACCTTCTTATTACTAGTCCTGGTTCTCCTTACTCAGTTCCTTTTACTGCATAGTTACTCTAACCACCTTTATAGTCCCTAGCATAGTAACCTTTCTTTCCGCAATTTATGCAAGCTCCACCTTTAAACTATTCTTCTTATTATAGAGTCCGCCTAAATATCTTCTATTAATAAGATCCCTAGTTTAGCCTCTGCTCCTTAGTCCTATAATTACTTAATCCTTAACCTCTAGGTTTCCATAGTTTCTTATTCCATCTCTTGGATTCTTTAGTGCCGCTTAAGTCCATTGGCTCTGGCCTACTATTCTATAGTTTACTACTTTAGCTTAGTTAATACGTGCTCTACGCCTTATACGACTGTAAAACTCTATCTTACCCTTTCTTGGCTTATTCCCTCTAATAGATCCTATTATTAATCTTTATTGATTAATCTATTAACTCTCTTAAAGTTTCCGCATATTCCATTAAGATAATCGCGTCCTAGACTTTAGCCTTATGTCCCTATTTATACTATACCATAAGCGCCCTATTGTTCTACTTAACCTGCGTTGCAAGTGTCTAAAACTATATTATGTACTCAATTGTTAAAGTACATTGTACTAGGTTCTGAAGTTTTCTTTCCGCTGTGGTTATTGCTTTTAGGTCTCCAAATATCTATATTAGTCTTTCTGCGAACATATTCTAGTTAGCAAACATAAACCGTACTTCTTAATTAGTAGTTGTTATTCCGTTTATCTAGATTTCAGTAAGGTAAGATTTAAACCACTTAAGTGCTCTTCCTATTAAGAACAGCCCTGCATACACCACTTAATCCATAGACGTTGCCAACTTTACTTCTTCTTGCATGACCTTGAAGTGCATCTATATTAGAAATCCCTTAAGTTTTAACTTTTCTCCCAAGAATCGCTTAATTAACAGTAACTTAACCTTAGCTACTCTGATTCCATTGAGACTTTCTTTAAGTATTTAATTATTATCTATTATTTAATTAACCATTTCTTATAATTAACCCACTATAACTAGCTGCGAATCAGTATCTTCCATACTAGTGTCCCCTTCTGCTCCTAAGGTCATAGCTACTATAGATGGCATCGTGACTAGTGCCTTCAACGGCGTAACTTGCGCTTTAGGTGGTATATTATTCGACTTTATTAATACCGTAACTGTGGTAGTGAATGTATAATAAAGCCTTGTAGGAAATACTATGGTAGACTTATTAATGGGCTAGGTGTATAGGTAAACAGGAAGTCAATAATATAACAGTAATAAATAATAACTAGTAGAGTGGTTGACTAACAGATTAACTCCAATTATATTCTAAGATTTACTATAAGGAAAGGAACTATTTAGGTAGGGACTGTGGTCCTTTAAATACACATCCATACGCCTAAGAAAGTTATTACTCTGTCTGCTCTGTCTGCTCTATCTGCTCTATTACAGATTATACAGATTATATAGATTATATAGATCACACCACATAACCTTGCTTACCATTCCTCGTCACATAGTTCCACGGGCTCCATCCCGGACCGTGCTCTTATTAACCAACTAGCTTCTTCCAACTCTTCTCCAAGTAGTCGTAACATCGTACTTAAAGCGTTTGTAACATCGTATAGAGTTTTATATAGAGCTTCGTGCAGAGCTTCGTATAGAGCTTTATATAGAGCTTTATATATATAGAGCCTTATATAGGGCTTTGTACAAGCTTTGTATAGAGCTTTGTATAGAGCTTTATGCAAAGCTTTATATAGAGTTTTATATAGAGCTTTATGCAGAGCTTTGTATAGAGCTTTATATAGAGCTTTATATATATAGAGCCTCGTGTAGAGCCCCAGTAGTATTGCTTAAAGGGTGTATATAGGGTGTTACTTTGGGGAGGTATCCTGCCAGGAACCTAATAGGATAATTAGGAAATACTAGTTTCCTATTAGGAGTCTATTAGGATAATTAGGAAATATTAGTTTCCTATTAGGAGCGCACTAAGATAGTAGGGTCCTATTAGGAGCCTATTAGGACAACTAAGACAATTAGGACGTTTAGGACGTTTAAGACATTAGGATGTTTAGGACCTTTAGGACGTTTAGAACGTTTAGGAAAATTAAAATCTTACTAGGAGCCTGTTAGGACGATTAGGACTATTAGAAGGCCTCTAGGATCTTAGCACCCTAATAAAATGCTAATAATACGGCTTATAAAGAAAGAGGAACTATAGATATAGGGTAGCAAATAAAGAAAACTATTTAAAGAACTTAAGGAGTTATTTACCTAGGACCTAATCCTTAAGATCTACCAACTAAAGCTAGATACGGTTGTGAAAATAAATATATTAGACTTTATACTAGGAGCATGTTTACTATAGAAGTATTAAGACGCATGGCATCTAGTAGTATACTATAGTTAGAAGATAACGCCACTAGAACTAAACTATAACATTTATAATAAGGAGTTGTTAAATATAATTATAGTGCTTAAGAAATAGAGAGTATTCTTACAAGGTATAAAGAAACTATTTATAGTTAAAATAAACTATAAGAATTTAACGGGGTTCCTAACAACGAAGAAACTTAACTATAGATAAGTTAGATAGGCAGAGATGCTTATAGAGTATTATTTTAAAATCTAGTATACTAAGGGTATTAAAAATATAAGAGCGGATGTATTTAGTAAAAGGGTAGGACTATAAAATAAAGAAAAGCTATTAGGAGTAATACTACATAAAGATAAGGATAGATTAATTAGATATAATTATCCTAAGATTATAGTAACTGGAGAAAAAAAGACCTATAAGATGCTAGAGAGTAATTAATTATAAAGGATCTAAGAAGTATAAAATAAGGATCTGGACTTAGAATAGTATAAGTATTAAGAGGCTATATACGTGCTAAGATTAATAATAAAGGAGGTTATTAAGAAATTCTATAAGGGAATAACCTAAGAATATAATAGAGCTATGAGCTTAGTGTTAAGACTTTAAAAGAAATATATTACTTAAGGAATCTAGGGACTAGTAAAATAAGTTATAAAAGAATGTCTAGATTGCTAAAGAAATAAACTAATAAAGCATAAGCCGTATAAAGGGCTATAACCTATTAAGATACCAGAAAGACTATAGAAGGTTATATTATAGGACTTTATTATTAAGCTACTAAAGTTAAAAAACCCTATTACTGGACAAGAGTATAATATAATACTTATAATAGTAGACAAGTTAACTAAGTAGGGCTACTCTATAGCATATATAGAAGAAATTTTAGTGGAGGATATAGCTAGAATCTATATTAAAGAAGTATTTATAAGATATAGGGCACTAATAAAGATTATATTAGATAGAAATTTAAGATTTATAGTAGTATTTTAAAAGGTATTTTTAATAGAATAAGGGGTTCGCGCAGTAACGTTAATAGTATATTACTTATAAACGGATAGTTAAACAAAAAGACTAAATTAAACATTAGAACAATATTTAAGGCATTATATTAATTATATATAGAATAATTAGATATCGTTATTACCAGTTATATAGTTTATATATAATGCAACACTATAGAAAGGGATAGGTATATTACCCTTTAAGGCGAACTACGGATATAAGCTAAAAATATTGTTATCGCCACGTTAAGTAAATAAAATAAGTAGTATAGCTAAATAAAAAATAAAGAACTTAATAAATCTTTATATATACCTTATGAAAATAGCTAAACTAGTATAAATAAGAATAAAAAAGTACTATAATGCTAAGAGATTTAAGGGACTAGATCTTAACAAGAGGGATAAAGTATGGCTACTATATAAATTTTTTAAGAGTTAACAACTAAGCAAGAAATTGGACTATGTTAGACTAGGACTATTTATAATTAAAGATAAGATTTTAGAAGTTATATACGGACTTAACTTACCAGAGAAAATAAAGATCTACCCTATATAGTATATCGCGATACTAAATCTAGCATACGGGAATGTTAAGCTACTAGTCTATAAGGTAGATATATATAGAGGATAAGAGGAAGACAAATAGGAAGTTTTAAGAATTATTAGTTATAAGGACATTAATAATAAAATATAGTATAATGATAAGTAGATAGGCTATAATAAGACTACCTAGGAGCCGCCAGACAACCTTAAAAACGCTATAAGAAAGGTATAGGAGTATTAAAAGAGATTAGGTTAGATAGCATTAATAAAAAAGAATTACTAAAGAATGAATTACCTAAGGGGGACCTAAGAGGAGCAATTGCTATATTACTTAGAGTTGTTTCTACCAAAGGTAGAAACAAATCCTTCCTTTTATCTTCTTTTATTTTATAAAGACCCTATTTAGCAAGACAAAGTTCTTTTAAGTAAACCTTTTTATAAACCTTCTTAAAATAAACTAAGCGAGTAAAGGCGTTTATTTAATCCTCTACAGCTTTTTATTTATAAATAAAAGTGGTAAAATAAACGGAGGTAGCTTCTAATTCCGCTATATAAGCACGGCGCAGTTCTTTAAGGGTAGCTAATAGTTTACTATTAAGCTTTTTAGCAGCGAATTAAATCTAAAACCCTATAATAAATTTAGTAAGACACCTAACGCCTATAAAGACTAACAAGATATGCACACTTGGCGTTAGAGATAGATCTAATATCGTAAGATAACCGCATATTTAATTTTATATATTTAGCATAGGAAGAAGGTTAGTAACTAGATGGAGCCGCGATCGTAATATATACTAACTTCTTCTCCGCACAATAAGAGCATAATGGCATAATTTTACCTAGTAAAAGAATTGTTAAAATTATACGTGTATAACAATTAGACGTAGAAGATCTAATAGGAGGTATTAGAAATAATAAAGGTTACTAAATTAAAGACGGGAATGCTATACCTCTAATAGACAACTTAGAGATATAAGGTATCTTTAAGGACAAAGATAAAGAGGAGGGGGATAGTGTTACGGACCTTATATTAGTAGTAATACGGCTACTAAAAGAGGATATAAACGGACTAGTAGTAGGAGTGTAGGAGGCGCTGAAACTAGTTAAACTATAAAACGAGGGGTAACTAAGTTATATAATAGATTACGTTACTAGTTTAGTATATAGGATCTATAGGATCTATAAGGAACGTTATATACTAAATATACCTCGCGTACCTTACGTACTTACTATTTTATAGGAGTTATATTGTGTATTTAAAGGACTATAGTCCCTATCTAGATAGTTCCTTTTTTTACAGTAAATCTTAGAATATAATTAGAGTTAATCTATTAGGCAACTACTCCACTAGTTATTATTATATTGTTAACTTCTTATTTACCTATATACCTAGCCCATTAGCAAGTTTACCGTGGTATTTCCCATAAGGCTTTGTCATAATAGTTAAATTTAAAAAAGTATACTATAAAGCTTTTCGTTCCTTCAGCTATATAGTTTATCTTTCTTTAAGTGGTAGCTTAGCGGTTTAGGTTATTATATATAGCTTTAAGAAATATAACTAGACTTTATACTAAGTTTGGTTAAAGGGGTTTAATAAGGTTAGATATATCTTTTTTTAGTTAACTTAGGGCGTAACAGAGTTAGTTAGCTTTAGTTAGGTAATAGTTAGTATTACTAGTTAGCTTATTTTTAAGCTAGCTTAAAAATAATTAAAGTTTTTATTATTTACTACTAAATATTAAAGGGTCTAGTAGTTTTTCAGATTATAATAATGTGGTGGTTGGTTTGGGGTAAATAGCTACTATAGGTTTAAGACTCTTATCCTATATATTTGTCTCTAAAGAAGGCGTTTAGTCTTAGGGACCTAGTATAGACATTTTAAGGGTGCGGACTTCTTCTTGGAGGTCCTTAATTATTTACTGGTATTATGCTTCTTATTTGGCTTATTATTAAGTTAAAGTAGCTTAGTTTTATATAAGGGCGTCTATAAAGGACATCTATATCTCTACTAATTATTTTTAGAGTATGGATATAATACTAGCGGCTATTACAGGGGCTTTAAGGTCGTTTTATATTTTGGAGGGTAGTATATAGGGTTAACGCAACGTAGTGTTACGGAGAAAGCATAAGCGGTAATAATATATAGCGAAGTAGATATTATTAAGCTATATATATAAACTATATAATAAAGCTAAGATGTTATATAAAAAGAGAAGGTAAGGAAATGGAGAGAAAGGGTATATATTATTAGTTTAGTTACTTAGTTAATATATACATAGAGTAAAATAGGATTTAAGTAGCGGTCTTAATAAAACTTAGTAGGATTTAGCAGACTTAGTAGAATATAATAAAATGCGGTAGATTGCCGTTAGGTTGCCGTAGATTACATTTTATAGTCAGTCTTTTTTTACTATATTAGTAGAAACAGGTAGACGTATATAAGATATTATAGAGGTGTTCTATAACACCTAGTCTAAAAAAGCTTATAGAGCTCTGATTCTATCTAACTCCTTAAAACTATATAAGTTTATTTATAATATAGTACTAAGGTTTTCCTATAAAAGAGAGGCTTTATTTAAGTGGATACTATTACTAAATAACTAAGATATATAGCAGTAAGATGGATCTATAGTTTTAAACGTATTTAAATAGTAGTGAAATTCTAGCATCTTAGTAATAACTAATAAGGAAATACGTATATACTATTATTATTAGCGTCTAATTAATAGGCGGCTAAATTACGGCTAGTTAAGAATAATGGTCTATAGTCTTTACCAGTAGCTAATAAGATAAGATCCTTAGTACTACCGTCTATATTGCGCTCTTAGGCTTAATAGCTAGTGCGACTTATCTCCTACCCTTATTATAGAAAACTTATGGTTAAAGGAAACTCCATAGCTTTTTGCTATATTAACGCTAATATTCCGTCTTTTAGAGAGTGGGCGTGGTGCTAATATAATTTAAGGAAGCGTTTCTCTAGATAATAAGACTAAGGATAATTATATAATTATCCTACCTAATATATATTATTACTTAAAATTATAGTAAGCAGATTTTAAAGTATAAGGATTAACTAAGGGCAATAGATTTATATATAAGACCTCTAATTAAGACTAGACTACTAAGGACGTAGAAAAGTATATAACTAACTAGGTGGTTTAGCTGTATAAAAAAGGAGATATATACATAACTGTGCCTTATCTTCCTTATAGATATTAGGAAAATATTTACAGGCTAGGTTTTAAGTCGACTTTATTAAGCGTGTTTCGCGTAATTAATATGCAATTAACCAACTTAATGTATTTAAAAGTTAAATAATACGCAGTTAACCAACTTAACATATTTAAAAGTTAAATAATACGCAATTGACAAACTTATATATTCCTTAATATGCTAATTACGTAAGAGGCTTTATATAAAGCTCTATATAAAGCTCTATACAAAGCTCTATACAAAGCTCTACACAAAGCTCTGTATAAAGCTCTGCGTATAGAGGCTCTGTATAAGGCTTTGCACAAGGCTCTGCATAAGGCTTTGCATAAAGCTCTACGACGAAGTCTCTGCGCGAAGCTCTGTATATAGAGGCTCTATACAAAGCTCTATACAAAGCTCTGCACAAAGCTCTATATAAAGCTTTACGTATAGAGGCTCTGTATAAGGCTCTGCGCAAAGCTCTGCGTATAGAGGCTCTATATAAAGCTCTATATTGGGCCCCCGCTATATTCTAACAGCCTATACATACCTCTGCCAAGTTACCCCCTTTATAGCCACCTTATTTTTTACCCTTCCTTATATCTTCCATACCTTAGGAGGTACTGGAACGGTAGCTAGCAAAGGACCGTCACTAGAACTAGACAACTGTGGCTAGAACTAGATAACCGTCGCCAGAACTAGACGACTGTCGCTAGAACTAGACGACCGTCGCGAGAACTAAATAACTATTACTAGAACCAGACAACCGTTGCTAGAACTAGATAACCGTTTTAGAGCCAGACAACTGTTACCAGAACTAGATAACAACCTTTTAAACAACTAGCCAGCAAATACCACGAACGATTTAATTAATCGATTAATTAAATTTAATATTGGCCTATTACCAAATCGAATTAAAACCTCCTAGGGAGGCACCTTAGACAACTACCGTTTAAATGTATAGCTAGCGAACGGCCATAGAGAACAATCTAAATTAATTAGAGCCTTTAATTGGGCCAACCCCTCCCTTAAATTAAATTAGATACTAATATAGGTAGGTAAGAAGACAGGTAAATAGGCAGGCAGGTAGGTAGGTAGGCAGGCAGGCAAGCAGGTATATAGGTAGGTAGGTAGGTAGGTAGGTAGGTAGGTAGGTAGGTAGGTAGGTAGGTAGGTAGGTAGGTAGGTAAGTAGGTAGGTAGGTAGGTAGGTAAATAGGTAGGCAAATAGGTAGGTAAGTTAATAGGTAAATAAATAGAAAAGAACCGTCACCATATTATATTAAATTATATAAAATAAAATAATTAATTTTGCTAGCCTTATAAATAGCTTTAAAGTAGCCTTTATTTATCTAAAATATTATTATTCATTGCTTAACATCCGATTCGGATCCCTATTAGGCCCACGCGGACTACTCTTATATATATATGGGGAGAAAACTCTTTTAAAAAAACCCTATAATCCGTCTCCCCGCCTTTTGGGACTCGCCTACAAGGCGCCTATAAGTTACCTGTAGTGCTCTACTACCTTACTTTTTAACCTCCTTGGGAACCACTGCTGCCGTAATAAGCCTACGGACGCGTTAGTATCGCAAACTTTGCTCTACTACTGTAGAGTTATTAGGGGGCGCCTATTGCTCGCCCCTTTGCCTTCTATTACCATTTCCTTTGCAACCCGAAACTGGTCTAGCATATTTTGGCTAATAAGCCACCGGGTAACCGCCTTAAGACCTTTTTATATTAAAAGTAGTGTGTTATAGTTCTCTGTGCCAGCTACTAAGAGTATAGCTTCTTGGTTAGTGTGTAGGGGGCATAACAGTATTATATATTTTAGTGTCTGTCTTAGCTAGCTATATTTGCATCTTAGGCTGCCTACTAGGACACCTACCTAGTAGAGCTAATCTTTTAGTCCTATTATTCCTGTTCTTAAGAGTGTTGCTATTATATTTTCTGCCTTTATTAGGCCTTCTTAGAGCTCTTAAGTGTTTACCCCCTATAGCGTTAACCATGCCATGGCTTAGGTTTCTCTTGCCTAAGTTAGCCTCTATACCTTTAACTCCTATACGCCTCTCCAGCGTTGGTCTAACCAGTATTGTATTACGGAAGATAGTTTCCTAGCGTTCTTTTGTGCTCTACTTTGGCTCCTTTCTCTTTCTTACTATTGTCTTTGCTGGCCTCTTACGCGTCTCCCTTCCTCCTCTATATAGGCCTGGGCCCTAATGCAGCACTATTCTTCTTCTGCTTTCTTTACCTATTTCTCCAATATCTCTTCCCTACTTTAGGGTTGTTGGTTTATTCTCCTATAAGGCGCCCTAGGGTCCCTCCATAGTTTATTTAGGCGTGTTTTGATATACTTTATAATATTAGAGTTGCGTTTACTTTACGCCTTTTACATTACAGCGGCTTCAATATATAGTTATAGGGGGGGAATATTGGCTTCCTTCTCAAGCAGTGCTGTGGCCGTTCACTTATACCCACCTGTTATACTCCAGAGGCAGGCTGTTTAGACCTTTTAAAGTGGTTTAAGGAGTAATTTAAGGGGGCCCTTCTTAGTTTCTCTAATGGCCCAAACACTGGATCTATATGTTATAGCTAGCCGGACAACTGCTGCGTAACCTCTGGAAGTATAGACCCTATATAAAATTGACGATCCTGGATAATGTAATATACTGTGCTTGGCCCTTACGGGCCGCTTATACTGTATGTGCGCTCCACTAGAGCTTACTGTCTACCTATACTCCTAATACCCTTAGGCCCTAAACTAGTTGACCCCCATTATCTAAAATATACTATTAATATAAAAGAGATAAATGGCTCTAAATATAATTATAATTACTAAATGCGCAGTGTGCAGACAGGCTATACACAGGCTGCGTATTAAAAAAACATGATATAGGTTAGTTAGTTAAGTTGCTAAATGCCCTTAACTACGTGCTAATTGCGTTAACTACTAACTATTAAGGATATTAAGAGGAGACCATATTTTGCTAATAGAGTAAAAGGACCTTTAACTAGGACCTAGTAAACAATACTGCTATAGTTTATTAGTATTTAAGATAATTATAATAACCTTAAGGTTATGGAAGGAGGAACTTGGATAAAGCTAGTAGATACTTACTAAGACTTAAAATCGCCGCCTTATACGCTCTTTGGATATACTAATATTTATAGTACAATCCTCTACCGCTTCCCTGCTATAGTTAAGCTTACTATTACTAGCGCCTTATTTAACGCCCTTCTTAGTAGATAACAATAGGATTCTTTAGCGGTAATTTAACATTATAACCTTTTATTACTAGTAATAGGAACGAAGTTAGGAAATAGATATATTCCTACTATCTTAGGGCTGTTAAAAACTATAAGGGTGCGTTATAGCTTATATATACAACTAAAATAGCGCGTTTTAATAGCTGTTTATACTTCTACTGCGTTAACTATAGAATTAATCCTTTAACTGTCGTAATAGATCTAAGTAAAGTGCCACCTATTATTATAGAAGGATAGAGTTATATAAAGTTGTCTAAGGAATTATAGGATAGAACTAAGTATATAGAAGGACGCGAAGGAGTTAGGTTATTTAAGAACCGTTAGTCTAATATATCTTATACTACTTAGCTAGGCGGATAAAAGCGGTCTGATTTAACTAGAATAGAGTCTCCTTATTTACTATTACGGGTTTATAGTAAGGGTAAGGAGCGCGTGTAGCCTATACCTTTATTTTAAAGATAGGGAGAAATATAGTGCTTTGGAAGTTGTTAAGGGACAACGACTTAGGTAGAGGAGGTATATAGTAGTGTAATTTTGTCAGATAATCTGTATTCTCTAAAGGCGTGGGTTAAGTGCACGAGTTATGTGCACGGAGTACGTGCATTGTAAATCTCTTTATCTGAGCTTAGAGCCTAAGGGGCTGATTAGCATATTATTATCAATCCATTAACCCATTGCATTAATGAACCCCTCTACACGAATTTTGTGATAGTTATAAGCCCGGTCCGCCGACTTAAGAAGCTATTTAGCTATTACTTAATTATTTAAAGAAATTCTACCTTATTGTCAGACTCTGACACCTTATCGTTAGGATGTAGACTCTGACAGAAATCCTACCTTAATCGTTATAGGACAACCCTGATGATAAGGACGATCCTAATGATAAAAATACCATCTCAAATCCTCCTTTGCCTATCAGTTAAAATAACTCCACCAATATTGAGTTCGTTAACTACGATTATCCTTAATAAACCAGAAGACTGGGAGTAATGGATCTAGCAACTATAAGCCCTCGTAGATTAGCAAATTTGGGCCTACGTTGACCCAGCTATAGAAGCACCTTAAGAAGGTCTACTTGAAAAACCACCTCTTCTAAAAGTTATAGATTTTAATGAGAATGCAACCTTATATGCACAGCTTTCGACGAACCAACAGAGAGCGTACGAGAATAGCAGACGATACTACGACTAGGATATAAAGTACTTCCTAAAATAGGAAGAGTATCTGTAATAGATACGCACCTAGATTACGTCCACAGTATTAATCTAGAAGAAGCTACTACTTAACCCTTCCCTTATAGTTAAGGAATGGCTAATTTGGTTGAAAGAAGACACTGAGCCCTTGAAGAACTTTATAATAAGGAAGGTACAACTGCAGTATATAGAATTACTTAAGGGACTTAAGCAGGCAAAAATTACCTAGTGGCTTAACAGATGGGAGTATGCGATAAAGATGGTAGAGAAGTATAGTCTTCTGTAGATGACTAATAGGATCTGGCTAATGGACCTTGTGAATATAATATGACCTACAAGCGAAACCTATTTTGTTATGTACACTAAATAGGCAAATGATACCGAAAAGGCTTACTCGTTAGAATACCGTAAAGTAGTAATAGAGCTATAGGAAGCATTCGCAAACCTTTTAAAGGTTGTACTATCCTCAACTACTAGAGGGAGTGCATTCAACATAGACTTCGCAGGAGAGTCTGAAGAGGATATCTCTATTGCTGCTGAAGTCCAAAAGGGAAGAGGGAACAGCTTATCTTGTAGTTGAAAAAGGGCAGGGACAAATTTAACTAAAGAGACGTTTTCTAAGAAGTTGAAGAACCTAAAATGCCTGGTATGTGATATAAGGGGATATACCCTTCCTGACTATTGGTATTTATTTAAGTGCAAGAGGCCTAAGGGATTTAATGCTGAGGGTATACGTATAAAAAAGGTGTATAAAAAGGTAGAATATGACAAGGATCTAGCTGCCTAAGTGGAATGACTTAAGCTTAAGGAATTAAATATCGATGAAGCTTAATAACGACAGGTTAAAAGTTAGGAGATAGTTAGGAAGATTAAAGGAGAAGCCAATGTGATATTCCTAGAATTGTATTATACTGGTTAACTCCATCTACTAAAGCTATTAACTATTCTTGACTTAGGAACTACTCTCTATATCTTTAATAACCTTTCTTATTTCTATAATTTCAGGAAAGCTCTAAGACACGAATATGTTATTGTAGGCAGCTTAGAAGTGCCTATACTAGGTTACGGCGATGTTACTGTCTAAGTTACAAAACCAGACAAGAGTAAGGGAATCCTACGTCTTAAGGACGTTGCCTTTTATATAGACTTTAATACGAATCTAGTATCGTTTTGTCTACTTTAAAAACGAGGGTACTACTAGGATAATAAAGGAGAGAACAATCTTCTAGTTTAAAAGGACGACATAATCCTATGTTAAATGGAAGAACGTTACGGACAACAGACTATTAAATACGTCTAACTAGGAAGTCTATTAGCGTTTAATACAAGCTGACTGCTATACTAATGGAAGCGCAGAGCATTATTAAGAGACGCTCGTCCAGATTCGAAAGGAGATATATGTCTATGGCATCTATGTCTAGGTCATCTAGGACCTATGAGCCTTTATTATTTAGGTCTTAATGCCTTAGGAGTTAAGCTTTGAGGCCCAAAGATAATGGAATGTTAATATTGCAGTCTTGCCAAAATTAAGCGTTAGGTCTTAAGAAGGTTCTTGGAATAGAAAATTAATAAACCCTTTCTTAACCTCTATATTAACTGGACTGACCTTAAGGAAGCGCATGCCGGATTTGTATAAGTTATGTTTATCTATAATACTTTCTTAGGAAGAACCTTCCCATATTTTATGATGACGTATAGTGAGGAGAAGGAGATACTATAAGTACTTAAAGATTTCATCTAATGGATTCGTCTAAGGTATAACCTTAAGGTTAACACCATTAGGTCAGACAACGAGCTAGGGAGAAGGAGAACCCTTAAATGGCTATAGACCTAAGGGATTACCTTTAAGCCTTTGGCGCCATATACCCAAGCATAGAACGGTACCGCCGAACGCTTAGGGGGTGTAATTATTGAGAAAGGATGTGTAATGAGAATTACTGCTAATCTACTACACGACCTATAGAACGAGATAGTTAACTGTATAGTCTACCTTTGAGATTGAACGCCACGGGAAAGCAATGGATGGAAATTGCTATATAAAAGGTTCCATACCTACCTAGTAAATGGGAGATTAAGAAAACTATAATTAGCGCACCTAAAAGCCTATGGCTATAGGGCGTACGCGATGACGTCGGATGCCTAGCTGAAGAAGAAAAGACTAAGCAAGCTAGATCCGTGAGCCCATATTGGCTACCTTATTGGCTATAACTCTACCAATATCTATAGGATCTGGATCCTGCATAAAGGTATTATTATCTCTACTAGGGATGTTATCTTTAATAAAAAGACGTTCTTTGACGGTAAGCGAACGGACATCTTAAAGAATCTACACGCTGAATTAGATACGCTGATTGAGAAGATTTAACTCCCTAAGACCTTGACTAAGAATAAGGTTCTTTTAGAAGATAATAATAAAGTATTTGAACCGTTAATTTAAGAGGAAGATGACGACGTTGATAAGCCAGTTTAAACCTTTAATAAGTTAGCAGATCTTAAGCTTGCAAGAGCTCTTAAAGACGCGTATTATATGCTACCTCTAATAGAAGAAGACAAAGAATCTCTATGTGCCTTTTATATTAAGTATCCTATGAAGTCAGATACTGATTAGGACACTATTAACCGAGTAGGAGATAGGTTTTATACTTAGGGGGTGTTTAACGACTTGGTTAAAGACTTGTTTAAGGAAGCCGGTAATAATAGGCTTAAAGACTTTATCACTAAAAGGATTACCTTAGCCTATTATAGCGCCTTTGTAGCAGGAAGGAAGTTTAACCTTAATAGTTAACTTAACGACAGCAAGCTGAAATTAGGTAGAACACGTAATGTTAGATTATATAGGAAGAACTTACCTCCGCCACCTTAGTTAATTAAGGACCTTAATACGTATCCTCTTTAAGATTAGTTCTAAGAGGCTTAATAAGCCTATCTCTAATCTTATTATTAAATGAGGTTATTTTAGGAAACAGATAAGAAGTATGTAAAGGGATAGCAGATCCTTAGCTTAATATGGATATTTGTCTATAAGACGGACAAGCACGGATTCCTCTAGAAATGTAAGGCACGCTTAGTTGTATATAGAAATTAATAGGCTCCAGGAGACCTACCTATAAGAGCTACTATATTAGCTAGTACGACCTTCCGAACCCTTATGGTGATCACCGCAAAATTCGACCTGGAGACGATATAGATAGATACAGTTAATGCATTTGTCTATTGCGATCTCGACGAAGTTGTCTATATAAAGCTACCGCCAGGATTTAATAACGGAAAGAAAGACAAAGTACTGCGCTTAAGAAAAGCCCTATATGGACTACAATAATTACCACTGTTATAGCAGAAGAATCTTATGAGCTCGCTAACAGAATTGGGTTTTAAAGAGGTACCCCAGGAGCCGTGTGTTATGCTGAAAGGTGGAATAGTCGTCTTCTTCTATGTTAACGATATTGTCTTCTGCTACTAAAAGATAGACGAGAAGAAAGCTTAAGAAGCAATTAAGGAGCTGAGCAAGGAATACTAGATAAGTACCCTTAGTGAGCTAAAATGGTTCCTAGGAATCTATGTGCTATACAATTATAGCTAGAGGCTTCTATGGCTATCCCAGGAAGCCTATATTGAGAAGATAGCTAACTAGTATGAAATAGATCTTAAAGGGCGTTTTCCAGATACTCCGATAGTAGAATTAGAACTCCTCCCTACTAATCACTAATTGATCTGTCTGACGCGTCCGTCCCCTAATATAGACCTATTAGTCCGTCCTATATCCCTACCAGCCTCTACGATGCTATATTAGAGAAAATTGGGTTTAGTACTCTATGCAGCCACTATAACGCGTCTGGATATTGCTTTTGCAGTATTAAGGCTGGTAAGGTTTAATTAGGACCTAAGCTAAAAGCATTATTAAGCGGCAGATAGAGTTATCTAATACCTATATGGCACGAGAAGCAGAGCAATCTGCTATAGAGGAGATAAGGAAGGAATAAATGGTAGAGGGAGAGACAAAGGAATACGCGATAAAGGATAAGATGATGGAAGAGACGGTAGAGGTAAAGCGCAATTATTTATCTGTGCTAGCGATGCATTATTTGTGGACAACTCCGTCGATAGAAAGAGCTTGTAAGGATACATTATGAAGCTATTTGGGGGGCCGATTGCCTGGAGAGCAAACAAGCAGGGTATAGTTACGACGTTAAGCATAGAAGCCGAGTTGTTAGCCCTATTATAAACAGTAAAGGAAGCTATCTTTATTAGTAGGTTGTTTAAAGTAATAACGTTATAACTAAACGAGCCCTTAATTATTAAATGCGACAACACCTAGACGCTCTGACTAATTATAGAAGATACGGTAAAGCTGATTACGAAGCTCTAACACGTTGACATCTATTAATACTGGCTACATTAGGAATACGTAATGAGACGAGTACGATTTCAATAGACAGTAATGAAGGAGATGATTGCTAATGGACTTATAAAGGCCCTGCCCAAGCAGAGGTTTTAAAGCTTCGTTAATATGATTGGAATGGTGGATATTAAGGAGCGGCTAAATAAGGAGAAGCAACTAGAGGACCTAAGGGACAGTATTAGAGCAAGACAGAAGGATTTAGATGAGATTATGGTCCAATTGACTTATTGACGGATATGAGAAGGTGGCTAGCTTTGACCTTAAAGAGCTTGAAGTTAAGGGGGTGTGTTAGATAATCTATATTCTCTAAAGGTGTGGGTTAAGTGTATGAGTCACGTGCATGGAGCACGTGCATTGTAAATCTCTTCATCTGAGCTTAGAGCCCAAGGGGCTGATTAGCACATTATTATCAATCTATTAACCTATTGCATTAATGAACCCCTCTACACGAATTTCGTGACAAATTTAGCCCCCTAGATTTAATATTTAGATAAAGTATAGCTTCAGAAGAGCCTAGGCCTTCTATATATTTTATATAGATTAGTCTAGAGCCCTAAAGTCTATAATAACTTAGACAGGACTAAGAGATATACACCTTTCCTTTAATATACACTTTTCTTCTCTTCTTACTAACTATTTTCCTACTAGCTAATTATAACTAACTAATTGATTAACTAACCACACCGTAACTTTCTGTCTAAGAGAAGTTGTACGCTCCCACAGTATTATAATGGTAATACTATTACGGAGAATAAGCTACTTTTTTTCCTTATTAAAGAGGTTATAGGCTAGCCCTTAAGAGTAAAGAGCTATAAAGCTAATGGTAAGGCGCCCTAAGAAGAGTCATGGCTCTTATAGCGGTTAGTTCGCAGCTATATTACCGCTATAATAGACCTCTATTAAAAGCAAAAATCTATAAAAATAAATAGCCATAAGTTTCTATAGGAGGCTAATATTAGGGACTACCTAAAGATGCTATAGTGGAGGGATATATAGTATAAGAAAAAGTAGTTTGCTAATAAGGGTAGAAATACCCTTCTTAACGGCTATACTAAGGATAAGTTTAAAAGTATTTACTACAAGCTTTAGGCTAAGGGCGCCGCCGTGTTATAGGACACCTTTATAATACTTTATATACATTTACCTATTTCTGCTAACGCAGTAAAAAGAGACTAACCGCGAGATAGCAATCTACGGCAATTTAATAGCAATTTAGCGCATTCTGCTATATTTTACTAAGTCTACTAAATCCTATTAGGTTCTGCTAGGACCGCTACTTAAATCCTATTTTACTCTGTATATATATTAACTAAGTAACCAAACTAATAATATATACCATTTTTTTCTATTTTCTTATCTTTTTTCCTTATATAGCGTTTTAACTATATTATATAGTTTATATATATAGCTTAATAATATCTACTTTATTATATATTATTATCGCTTATAGTTACTTTATAACACTATATTATATTAATCTTATATACTACTCTCTAAAATGTAAAATAACTTTAAAGCCTCTATAAACGCTACTAGTATTATATTTACACTTTAAAAATAATTAGTAGAGATATATAAGTTCTATATAGACGCCTTTGTATAAAACTAAGCCACTTTAACTTAATAATAAGCCGAATAAGAAGTATAATACTAGTAATTAATTAAGGACCTTTAAGAAGAAGTCTGTACCCTTAAGATGCCTATATTAGGGCCCTAAAACTAAACGCTATCTTTAAAGATAAATATATAGAACAAGAGTCCTAAACCTATAGTAGTTACTTACCTTAAATTAACTACTATACTATAACGATCTAAATAACTACTAAAGCCTCTAATATTTACTAATAAATAATAAGAACTTTAATTATTTTTAAGCTAGCTTAAAAATAAGTTAACTAGTAATACTAATTGCTACCTAACTAAAGCTAATTAATTTTACTATGCCCTAAGTTAACTAGAAGGAGATATAGCTAATTTTATTAAACCTCTTTAACTAAACTTAGTATAAAGCCTAGTTATACTTTTTAAAGCTATATATAGTAATCTAAACTGCTACGCTATACTTAGAGGAAAATAAACTATATAGCTTAAGGAATAAAAAGCTTCCTAGTATACTTCTCTAAGTTTAACCGTTATATAAAGGAAATACGCTAAAATAACTCCGTACTAATTAATAGCCTTATAAAGTCCCTAAGCCCTAAACTAAAAACCTCCCTAATAAGTATAGACCTACTAGAAGCTCTTAATACCTATATAAATATTATTAATAAATGGTATAATAATATACTACATCCAATACTAAAGCCCGCTTTTTAATATAATATAACAGCCCTTTAAGTCCATATTAAGTCATCTTCTTAGCCTAAGTACTCTAATGCTATAGGCATTAACTTTAGAATCCTAGAGTATATCCTACTAGGGTTTCCCTAAATAAGAATAACGCATTAAATTAGGTCTTTACTTTAAATGTAGAAGTAAGTGTTGGTAACACAAGGTGATATCACGTAGCTACGGTTCGTAGATAGTATAATAATTGTTATTCTATTCTTTTTCCTACTTAAGGAAGGGTAAGGAGCTTAAGGCTCCTCGCCACGCTAGTACCGCGGTGACACGTGACGGCAACTTGCCTTACATAACGGCAACTTGTCTTGTGTAATAGCAACTTGCCTATATTCCCAACACTGGCAACTCTTCTTTTGCGGTTGCCATCTACATACATATACTGCTTGACTAGCGTAACAAATATTAATCCTCCTTACTTACTATTGCCATTGCAATATAAGTCTCGCTGTCCCAAAATTTGCCTCTTAGTATGTGGTGCTTTCTTACTTAGGAGTTGTAGGTAGATATCTTATTAGGAGGGCCGCTAAGGCGCTAGTAGTAAGCGAGCTAATAGCGATTTTCTATCCTAGGGATGGAAAATCCTAATTGGCTGGTTTAAGTTAGGGTCTACAGAATATTATACTTCTACTCCCTTTTAACCCAACCTTTAACTTATATATGTAGAGTGTTTGTGTTAACAAACGTTTCTAGAGCCTTGTTTAGGTTTGCCTTTGTTATTACGTCTACTAGGTTATCTTAACCGTTAATTTATTAAATCTTAAAGAGTTCTTACTGTTTGTAGAATTGCTGAAGTGCTATAATATCAATTATAAGGCGCTTCTCTTTTGTGGTACTAAGCTTAACTAAACATTTATAGAGGGAATATAAGTTGGTATATATAATTATAGGGATAATAGGAAGTTTGAGTTAATCTATAATTATCTTTAGGGTAGTTCCAATTGTAATTACTATATTAACTCCGCTAACTATTCTATATATCTCTAACACTAGAACGCTTTAAGTAATATACTTACTCTTAGTTAAGCTCTAATAAATAAGATTACCGTGGATTATAAAGTTGTTTTCTCTAGTAGACTTATTTATAATGATAATCTTATATCCTAGCTAGGAGCTAAAATCTTTGTTATTTATAAATGACCTATTAATAAATACAAAGAGCTTAGTGGTGGGAAGATTAATAGGCATATAGAGTAGTCCCTAATTGAGATGGTTTATTTGCTAGGAAAGACGCTTATTTAGGGCAAGAACGTTATCTTTAGTTGGTTCCTGGTATTAAGCGGCAATAGAGAGATTAAAGGAAGCCTTAGGTTAATAGATAGAAGCAATATAGGCTCTATAAGCGCGTTATTCTACGTATCTTTGCTTTGGAGAATTAGCGTTAATAATATTAATCTTCTTACCTTAACCCTTCTAGCGCAAAGCAATAGAATCCTTGTTTAGGGAGAGGGTACATCTATTAAAGAGTAATAGTGTTGTTAAATTAAGCTTTTCCTTTAGCTTTGCTATAAGATTTACCTTTACTAATTTATTTTCTTTAAGAGCTAAGAATTGGTTATCTCCTAAGATAATTATATTATTAGTTTGCATGCTAATAATTCCGAATGGAGTTCCTATAGTTATAATTAGGAAGTATGGGTTAAATATAAAAGTAGTTATTAAAAGCTTCTCTTTATAGTGCTTGCTGTAGGTAGCCTATTAATGGGTTCCTACCTCTATGATTCTATATAATGGCTTAAGCATAACTATAATCGTATCTTCGGGATATTGGTAACGAATTTGCTCTAAAAGGTATACTAATATTAAGCGCTAAAGGTGCGTCTTTAATTGGGTGTAGGCCTAAGTAATATCTTATAAATAAACCGCTATTTTATTCTTTATTAAGGAGGGAGCTAGTATAATAATAACTTGCTAACTAGCTTGTTAAATTATAGGAGATTACATAAGAATTACCTCCTTGCTATTATTGTTGTAACCTTAGATAATAAGCCTTAATTTCTTAAATAGGGCGTTAGTAGCTTTGCCCTTAATCTTATTAACTATTCTTAACTTAAAGATGCGAACTCCATTAAACTTAGTAAGGTTATACTTCTTAAATTTAAAGACTTCTCTTATAATAAGACCATTGATCTCCTACTTGTTAGATACTTGGAAAGGAGCTCTAGGGGTTATAATATAACCTTCCTTTTAAAGCTATTTTGCAAGCTTAAAGTTAGCCTTCTCCTTAGCTATTATAAAGGCTATTAATAACTCAACTCCATTCTTAATAGCGGCAATGAATTGCTCTTTAAAATTAATAAGATATTGGCGATTTTATAATCCCTTTAGGCGACCTCTGCCGCGTTATAGTTACGGAACCTCTACTATAATTATATTAGAATTATAGTCGCCTTCTAGAGCACGTTAATTATGGTTCTCCTCTAGGGTATCCTATAAAGGCTTAGAACTGTTATCTTTATAGTAAGGCTTAATAACAGTTAATTAGAATTAAGTGGGTCTATAAGGCATCTAAATAGTATAAGTTTAACCATTAATTGTAATAAGTTAATGTAGGCCTAACTACCCTCCCTTTTTACACCATACGCGTACCTTAGACTGGAGTGGCAGATTAAGCGTAGTTAAGGTATTTAGGCCATTTCTTATTCCTAGTGCGTTGTTGACCTAGTGTGTAGTGTAGAGATATTGCACCTCCTTTATTGCCTTATAAATAGCCTCAGCTTGTTACACAACAGAAGGAGATAGTAAAGAATTGTTAGTTATTTAAGGGTAGGCGCCAAAGACTAGTAACGTGGGTATAAGTCTATCTAGGCTAGCGGAATCGTTAATGGCTTTAATAGCTATTTGCAAGGTAAGTTCTTTGCTAGCGTCCTCTAGTTCTAAAGAGATAATCTTATATACGCGGCATAATGGCGTATGATATCGCTCCACTTTTCTAATACTATTATATGCTTTAATAGGGACTTTCTTGACCTTAATTGCTATTGCCTTTATCTGTTATTAAAACTCTGTAAATAAGAAGTTCTTTCCTATATTATAGATGATTTAATTAGGGGGTCCTAGGTAGATATTAATCTAGTATAATTAAAGGGTATTCTATGCGTTCCTAGCTAACATATCCTTTAAAAAACGTGCGGCTTGGAAGGAGGTTAAGAAGTTAATAACTTAGAGTACTGGCTTGCCGCTAAGATATATAACGTTAACAATAATACAGAAGTTAAAGTCGTAGTTATCTTTAAGGGTGAACTTAAATCGGCTAGGGGACTTCTGGTTTATTTAGTAGTAATAGCAGTACTTTATAAGATGCTTAATTACCTTAACCTTAACTTTATAGCCTACTTGCTAAAGAACCCTAAGCAATTGGTAAACGGATAGGTGGCCAAAATAATGGTGTAGTTGACGTAACTCTGACTTAGTTAAATGGCTCTAAGTAACACTCCTTTCTGGTTATTAAAGGAGCAGCTAAGGGTGACCCTATTTACGTATAATAGGCACCTGATTATCTCCCTATATAAGTATATTCTTAAGGTTGTCAAGCTTGACGCCTAATTTGTCCATATCCCTAATGCAGAATAGAAACGGAGTATTCGCGGGAATAATATGGAAAGTGATATATTCTAAGGGGGTTTGTGTCACGGCACTGACCTGACGCGTTATTATGGCTACGCGTATACATGAGCACGGACCTAACCCCTAAGCAACACGTATATATACCTACCTCGTCTCCTGTACATAGATCCTCACACGATATCGTTTGTCAATGATACACAGTCACAGTTACCTCGTTGACCCTCTGCACGTACTGTGATAGTATATTGTGTCATCACCTACGCCCCTAGTAGGGCTTCGTTTCTACCGTTCCAAAGCTACATTCTAAAGCTACAACCCTACCCCAGGCGGGATTCTTATCCTCGCATTCTACAACAATACTAACCTAGTAAAATCTCTATACGTCAAATTAATTCGAGCTAATATTCTCCGTCTTCGTCTCTGTCTCCGTCTCCGAGTCTGTTTCTAGCTATGCTACTACTTTACGTCCCAAGTTCTTAAGCTAGCTACAGGGAGTTTACCCTACGGGCTATATTCCTCGTGTCCTAATTACAGTATAAGCCTATAGGTTACCGATCTCTCCATCTTATATAATAGGCCCTAGAGTTCTCCGTTTCTAGCTATGCTTCTGCTTTATATCCCGAGTTTCCTAGGCCGGCTGTAGGGAGTGCACCCTGCGGGCTACGTTCCTCGTGTCTTAATTACAGTATAAGACTATAGGTTGCCGATCTCTTCCCTCTATATCTCCATCTCAGTCTACCCTCGCCTTATATCTTAGTTAAAGATCTATACTACCTCGAGTTCACCGCAACAAGAATCTACGTCTTAACCTCAATCTCCGTACTCCAAGCCTTTTAAGTCTATACCTTAACCTCAATCTCCGCAACCCCAAGCCATTTGAGAGTCAATATCCGCAATACGCCCCACGGTTACATTTTTTTTCTTTATCTCCTCCGTTTTCCATATTAGTTTCGCTCCTTCGCCTTAGCTTTACATTGTATCTAGCACTTAAGACGAGTGCTAGCGGAGAGCGATATAGTAGGGATATAGGTAAGAGGGTTTAAGGACTGTAAGGACGAGGACCTTTAAGGACTAGAAGGACGAGGACTATAAGGACTGGAAGGACAAGGATATATATATCTGTTTTTTTTTACTTTTATATTTTTACTGCCGTCACTTGGCTCACAGGAGCTCGCCTTAGGAAGGGGGATATACTGTCACGGCACTGACCTAACGCGTTGTTATAGCTACGCGTATGCATAAGCACGGACCTGACCCCTAAGCAACACGTATATATACCTGCCTCGTCTCCTGTACATAGATCCTCACACGACATCGTTTGTTAATAATATACAGTCACAGTTACCTCGTTGACCCTCTGCACGTACTGTGACAGTTTGGACCCTAATTGTGCCGAGAGAGATCGCGGTACCCTTGCTAAAGCGTATTATATATTGGCCTGCCGTTAATTGGTTAATCTAAACAGAGCTATTAAGCTGCTAAAGGGCTCGAACTTAAGGTTCTCCTGCTGTAGATACTCCTGCGGCTCTAGTATCTGGCATAATACCATAGAAGACGTTTGCTAAGTATCTATTATTAAAGGAGAACGCGGAGCTTTCCTTTAGCTTATTAAAGATATCTAACTTTGTAATAGAATGGAGCGTAGATTAGTTATTAAGAATAGTGATGGTTTATATACCATCTACCTTACCATACTTAGTGAAGTATTAGTTAGGAGAGTAGTCCTTAATTTCTATATCTATAAGGAGCTGTTTAGTCTTATTAACCTCACCCTTAAGATCTTCTACGCCTTTATATTGAACCAGGAAGCTTTAGAAGTAGGCTATAGTAACCTTATAATTTTTAACGTTTCTTGCACTCTAACGAAACTTGTTATATACCTCCTTTTGCTTATTAAGGGAGTGTCTAGTTAACTAGCAATTTGGCTTCTTATAAATATAGCACTTCTTCTGGCAATTACTTTGAAATGAACCTCCATAAGGACCTCTATAATTGCCTTATAGTCGACGTTAATTGTACCCCTTGCCGTATTCTCTACCACGGCCACTATATATTTGGTTAGTCTAGTTGTGATTATATTAGTTGGGAATACTGGTTTAGATAGGGTTTTCGGTATAAAACTATTAAGATTCTTATGTTCGCATCACAGTACCTATAGCGGAGCGTAGTTCGGTATATACTCCTTTAAATATATCTGTAGGTTTGTATAGCGCCAAATTACACTTAGGAATGCTATGGCAGGCTGAGATAACCTGGTCCCTCAGACTGTTCTCATTTTAGTAGGCTTTAGTAAGGCCACCTTAGATTTTCTAAAGTTTATTAAAGAGTAATTAAAGGCACTCTAAACGAATCTTTATTGGGTTAGAAGCAATAACTCTCTAAAATATAGTCTCCCGCCATTTAGATATATAAAGTTGGCGATTCTTATTAGTCTTAAAGTAAGCTCTAGTAAGCTAAAGCATTATATTAAAGCTATAGTTTTTACCCACAATATAGTCGTAATAGAATGTCGCCGCCCATCCCTTTAACATAATAGAGAAAGCGTGGTGGTACTGGTGGCCTTAAATTCTAACCTTGTTGCAACAGTTATAAAAGACCTATAGTTTTGTTCTAAGTATGTTATACAGTTCTCCTCTAAACTTCTTTTCTTTGTCTGAATATACCTTTATCAGATTCGTGACTTCTCGTAATAGAGGCTCACTGGTTGGCTAAAGTGGAGGCGGTAGAGAAGGTGGAGGAAGAGTACCTCTAGGTGGAAAAGTACCTCTAGGTAGAAGAGTACCTCTAGGTAGGAGAGTAGCGTTCTAGAGGTTTAGATACGAATTAAAGTTACCTTCTAAAGAATATTAGTTGGTTTTGGGTTTCTATAGTTAACGTATAATTTTAGCTTCCGTCCATACTGGCTCCTTTGTTCTAATAATAACGGCCTAAATGTTACTAGTAATTAGGTTACCATTTTTAGCAATATATACCCTATTTCTATAGAGGAAGTCTCAAAAATTCTAAATAATATTAACATTTCTAAGTGCCTAGGTGTTGGCAGTCTATCCTATAAAATCCTCCCTAAAATATTCCCATAGTTATACATCGGCGTAGTGTCTACTTCGGTAGAAGAGAATATGGTATAGAAGGAAGCCATTGACTTATTTTGCCGTATAGGTTATTATATCAAAAACGGGAAATTCGTCCTAATCTTTATTAATAAGTTTCGCGTACGCAGCTACCCCTAGTGGTAAGGAATCTCTCCAGTTGTTTAGAGTAATTGTAGCCATGTTGTTAGAGGAAGGGAAGTGTTATTGGTGTAGGGATTGTCGTTTGGTACGCGTTTGTGACGTATATTTGCGATTATGGGGCTTAGGACCAGTTCTGGCCTTAAATCGCGAAGACTCGTAAAGCGTGTTGTTTTGCGTGATAGACGCAAGAATCTGTAATCTAGGAAAGGCTTAGGACCAGTTCTGGCCTTTTAGATCCTTAGATTCGTGGAAGAGTTCTATTTAAGGTTTAGGACCAGTTCTAACCTTAAAAGATAGCTTCCTCTAGCACGAGTAGCACTAGTACAGTGGCTTGTCTCTTCTTGGTAGAATACCTTGCTATTCTGTGATATAACAGTGAAGTTAACCACTGATCAGTGTTGGTAATATAAGGTGATATTACGTAGCTACGGTTCGTAGATAGTATGATGATTGTTGTTCTATTCTTTTTCCTGCTTGAGGAAGGGTAAGGAGCTTAAGGCTCCTCGCCACGCTAGTGCCGCGGCGACACGTGACGGCAACTTGCCTTATGTGACGGCAACTTGCCTGTATTCCCAACAGTAAGGCTTATATCTTAAGATATTACTCTATCCATATACCCTAATATAAGTTATAAATGGCTAATAATAGTAACTGTTTACCGCACTAGTTCTCTAGTTACTGTTCCTAATTTTTACTTAATTTTAGCCCTATATTTAGTAAGCACTACTTATAAGAATAAAGTTATAACTAATATTTTATAGGAACCCCTTTCCGCTTACCACTAAAAGGTATATTTTAAAGTTAAGTTACTTTTTAGGACAGCCATATTATAGGATCTCGTTAAATATATTAGATATTATAAACCCTAACTTTTAGGATTATAGTATAACCGTTAACTGCCGTCTTTAGTAAAAAGGTTAATAGGTTAACACTTAAGTCTTAATTAATATAGGAGCTAGTGGTATAGGATTTATTAATAAGATCTTTATATAGGATAATAGGTTTATTCTAATACCCCTTAACCAGTATATTAATGTATTTAGATTTAATAGCAAATGCACTATTTTAGGCCGTATTACTTATATAGCGACTATAAGACTCTAATACCTAAGATATAAAGAATTAATTAAGCCCTTTATAACTACCCTAAATTGCCTAGTAATTTTTAGATAACCCTACATAAAGCTATATAAGATAACTATTAATTAAAATAACCTTAAGCTTCTATTTACCGCCTCCTGTTATAAGTAGAAGTGCCTTATAACTTGCTACTTAGACCTAAAACTAGAACCTAAAAAATCTACTAGAATCTACTAGTCTAAAATTTCTACTAATATCTACCCTATACCTAAGAAGTCCACCTAATCCTACTAACCTAAGAATTATACTAAATTCTACTAATATAAGATTTCCGCTAACGTCTACTAATAACCTAAAAATTATACTAAACTATATAAAATACGGCAGTACCGCGGCTACTTATTAGGCGTATAACGCTCTATAAGCACGATGTTGTAAAAGCTAGTATTACCATACTCGTCTAGTATAATAATGGCCACCTTATCGCTTATTAAGAGGTTCTTACAGCGCCAATTAGTACCAGCCTCTAAGATAAGCCACATCTATAGGTTTAAGAGAATCCGTAATAGGGTTATTATAGGCTAATCCTAAGGCCGTTCCCTTATAGTTTAATAGAGGGCGATAAAAGGGTTCCGTACCTTAGATAGTATAGCAGTAAAGTACTGCAGAATAGTTATATTTAGCTAGATATTAGGACAGGCCTATAGCCGGATATTTATAGCATAACTAGGATTGTAAAAGTATAGCTACGCATACCGCGAAGTAATATTAGTAGAATGCTCTGGCGGGCCCTATAGATAGTAAAGCTTACCATATATCTAGAAGTAATTTGGGCCGCCCTAGGCTATACTACGGTTAGTAATGGTATAGTTTACGGACATAAAAGCCAATGCTGCATTATATGCGCGGAGTTACTCTTTAAGCTGCCTAATAGAAGTACTATAGGACTCTAAAAGGTCGCGTAGATATTTTAGTGGAGGCTAAAATAAAGGGAGATTTACGTCGCCGTATTTACAGTAGGCTTTAAATCGTGGATTACTAGGCTGTACTATACTAATACGTTTATTAATCTAATGTAGGGCCGTATAAAAGTTATAGGCAACGTTTATAGGACTAAGATCTAGCTGCTCCGTAATAGGGCGGACTATAGTAGGACCATAATCTAGCTGCTCCATAATAGGGCGGACTGTAGTAATAGGCCCAGTATCTAACTAGCCTGTAATAGGGTGGACTACAGTAGGTCGCGGCTAAATTAATATAAGTAGTCGCGGCAGGATTAATACGGGCAGTTACGGCTAAATTAATAGAGGTAGTCGCAGCTAGATTAATACGGGTGGTATAAAAAAGTAGGAAGTAGTGGAAGCAGTAGCGGAAGCAGTAGTAGCTATAGTTTGGTTTATAGGTTGTAAAAGGTCCGTTAAAGGTTATCGGGACCGTCCGTTTCTTTTCTCCTATATATAGAGTTAAAAAGGCAGTAATTAAAAAGGAATAAAAAAGAGGATTAACCTTATAAGAGTTATAGATCTTATACGGAGCTCTATAACGGTTTATTATAAACTTAGTAAAAGAGCGATACTACTTATAGAAATTGCAAAATATATAATTAGAAGGCATTTAGGCGGTAAGTAGGGTATAGCAACTAGGGTAGAAAATAGAGAGCAGTAAGGGGTAGAAAAGAAGTTGTAAGGTTATAAATTTAATAGAGTAGTATATAAGGCAATTAGGTAACCTAGATTTCTTAGCAACCAATAAAAGGTCTTTAGTTAGTTAACTTAGTATAATATAGGGACCAATGTAAACTGTCGCTTAAAATTAATTTAATATAATATAGATTGCCGCGATATCTACTATAGAGGGGTTGTGTAATAGTAGGGATGTCTATAGCCTTAGGGGCCTTTAGCGTATTAGCGTTATCTTTACTCACTTTAGCTCTTATTACATCTTCTAAAGGTTATTCTTTATATCCTATTAGTACGTCCTCTTTTATATTAGCCGGATTTCCGTAAATTAGAGGTTATTTATATTAATATCCGTTTTACTTCTATAAGTAGAGTCCTCTTTAACTATAATACTTTAGGGGAGTATTACTGTTAGTATAGAGTTCCTACCAGCCTCGAGGCGGGCATCTTCTTAGGTAAAGGCTAACTCGCGGTCTCTAATATCTAACTAATAGATAGGGTTAGCCTTTATAGCTAATATCTTACGGTTAATCCGAATTTCTCTAATAAAGGAGGATAATTTCAGTCTATTCTCCGGCCAAATAAACTATCTTTATTAAATATTTAGCCAAATATTAAAGTAGGATATCTATTTTTGGCCGAAAATTATATTATAGGACCCTAGGTCTAGGATATAGAAAAGGATACCAAATTGTCTCCATCTATTAATAGCAATATATAGCTTTAAGATATAGGTTACCAGCTTACCGGCTTAGCCGTTATAGCCTTTTACTTAAATAGGCTTCTTTAGTCGCGTAGTATTTATATTTAAGAACTTAGCAACGTTATTTATATAAGCAGTATTTATAATAGTAAAGCTATTTACTCTAGTATTAATAAGGGCAGTTATATTAACTCTATATCTATTTTAAAATACTATATATAGAACTATAAAGTGTTTTCTACCTATTAGCTAAATTAGATTAATCTCTTTAAGAGTAATAGGATATCCTAAGGAGGAGTTTTTCCTTAGAGTTCTTTCTTTCCTAACTTATTGGACATTTCTTCTTCCTTTATCTCCTTAATATTACCTATATCTTTTAGCTCTAGGCAAGATAAGATAAAGTAACTATCCTTACTATAATTAAAGTACATAACTATAGCAGGGTTAATTAGAGCGTTATAAAAAGTATTAGCTAAGGGTATAGTACATAGCGGGTTAGGCAAGGCTTATACATAGGCAGTTATAACCGCTTTTAGTATAAGGGTGGTTATAGTTTATCTTTTAATATTAGCTCCTATTAGTATAGCGAATAAGTTCCAGTTGCTATAGGGCCGCTTTAGTCAATTAAAATAAGCATTAATTTATTTTAGTTCTAAATCTAGTAATAAACATTAGGCTATAAGTCTTTAATAGGTTAGTAGGTTATCTAAGGCTACTATAATCTTTTCTTATACTTTAACCATTAGCTTATTATATAGGTCTAAACGGTAATTCTTAAAGGGGGCCTAGCCTTTACCTACTAGGTATAAGAATTAAGTCTAAAACTTAGTAAAGGATTAGTTTAATTTTATTATTAGGCGGTTATAGTTATAATAGGCATCTTGTACTTTATTTAAATTAATATAGATAGTAGCCAAATACTGTATTATCTTATTAATAAATATAAACTAAATAGGTAACTTGTTTTTAAACTTGGCTTAGAGGTATTACTAGGCGTCCCTAATAGTTCAACCAAAGAGGTAAAGTATTTTAGCTTCTTTAGAGGGGAAATAGTTATAGTTAATATAGAGCTTTCCTTATACTTAAATCCTCCAGTTCTTAAAGATAGGGTCTATTCTATTAAATAGCTATTAAGAGTTAGGGAGCTTAACGGATTTTAATTGCTTTACTATTATATCCATACTACCTAAGGTATTATATTTAATAGAGTAAATAGGTTAACTAGGGCTTCTAGTAGAGAAGACTAAGCTATCTTATAGGGCTGTAAGGCTCTTTAAGATCTTATCTAAAGTCTCTTATATAGCTTTAGCTATAAGGTAATTAGCTACCTACTTAGCCATAAAATTACAAATCTGCTTATATATGCTTAGGGTATTATCATTATCCTTAATTTCCGATCTTAACTAAATCTTATATTCCTTTTAAGTAAAGGCGGCTCTTTAGATAAGCTTACTTTAGGTACTATTATTAGCTACCTAGGGGTTTATTAGTATTATATAATTTATTTTTAATGCTAGGGTTTAGGTTAAGTACAGTCTGGCCTATAAGAGGGGATATTATTAGGGCCTTTCTAGGCTGTATATGGTATTTATTGGTATTACAAGGTGATATCACGTAGCTACAGTTCATAGATAGTATGATTTTGTTGTTGTTCTATCTATTCTTATTGGAATGAGGAAGGGCAAGAAGCCTAAAACTCCTCGCCACGCTAGTGCCGCGGCGTTACGTAATAACCACTTGCCTCATTCCTAACACTAGCAACTCTTCTTTTGTGGTTGCCATCTATATACAAATACTGCTCAACTAGCGTAACAAATATCAATCCTCCTTACTTACTATTGCCATTATAATATAAGTCTCGCTGTCCTAAAATTTACCTCTTGGCACATGGTGCTTTCTTGCTTAGAGTCGTAGGTGGATATTATATCCAGGCCGCTAAGGCGCTAGTTATAAGCGAGCTAATAGCAATTTTCTATACTAGGTATAGAAAATCCTAATTAGCTAGTTAAAATTAGGGTCTGCAGAATACTATACTCTTACTCCCTTTTAACCTATCCTTTAACTTATATATATAGAGTATTCGTATTAACAAACGTTTCTAGAGCCTTATTTAGGTTTGCCTTTGTTATTACATCTACTAGATTATCTTAACCGTTAATCCATTAAATCTTAAAGAGTTCTTACCGTTTATAGGATTAATAAAGTACTATAATATTAATTATAAGGCGCTTCTCCTTTGTAGTACCAAGCTTAACTAAGCACTTATAGAGGGAGTATAAATCGGTGCATATAATTATAGGGATAATAGGAAGTTCAAGTCAATCTATAATTATCTTTAGGGTAGTTCCAGTTGCAATTACTATATTAACTCCACTAACCATTCCGTATATCTCTAACGCTAAAACGCTTTAAGTAACACGCTTACTCTTAGTTAAGCTCCAATAGATAAGATTGCTATGGATTATAAAATCATTCTCTCTAGTAAATTTATTCGTGATAATAATCTTATATCCCAACTAGGAGCTAAAATCTTTGTTATTTATAAACAATCCATTAACAAATACAAAAAGCTTAGCGGTAGGAAGATTAATAGGTATATAAAGTAGTCCCTAATCGAGATGGTTTATTTGCCAGGAAAGACGTTTATTTAGGGCAAGAACATTATCCTTAGTTAGTTCCTGGTGTTAGGCGGCAATAGAGAGATTAAATAAAGCCTTAGGTTAATAGATAAAAGTAACATAAGCTCCATAAGCGCGTTGCTCCATATATTCTTACTTTAGAGAATTAGCGTTAATAACGTTAATCTTCTTATCTTAACCCTTTTAGCGTAAAGCAATAGAATCCTTATTTGGGGAGAGGGTGCATCTATTAAAAAGTAATAATATTATTAAATTAAGCTTTTCCTTTAGCTTTGCTATAAGATTTACCTTTACTAACTTATCTTCTTTAAGAGCTAAGAATTGGTCGTCTCCTAAGATAATTATATTATTAGTTTATATGCCAACAATTCCAAATAGAGTTCCTATGGTTATAATTAGGAAGCATAGGTTAAATATAGAAGTAGTTATTAAAAGCTTTTCTTTATGGTGCTTACTATAGGTAGCCTACTAATGGGTTTCTACCTCTGCAATTCTATATAATAGCTTAAGCATAACTATAATTGTATCTTTAGAATATTGGTGACAAATTTACTCTAGAAGGTATGCTAATATTAAGCGCTAAAAGTGCGTCTCTAATTAGATATAGGCCTAAGTAATATCTTATAAATAGATTACTATTCTATTCTTTATTAAGGAGGGAGCTAGTGTAATAATAACTCGCTAACTAGCTCGTTAAATTATAGGAGATTATATAAGAATTACCTTCTTACCATTATTATTATAACCTTGGATAATAAACCTTAATTTCTTAAATAGGGCGTTAGTAGTTTTGCCTTTAATCTTATTAACTATTCTTAACTTAAAGATATAAACTTTGTTAAACTTAGTAGGGTTATACTTCTTAAATTTAAAGACTCCTCTTATAATAAGACCGTCAATCTCCTACTTATTAGATGCTTGGAAAGGAGCTCTAGAAGTTATAATATAACCTTTTTTTTAAAGCTGTTTTACGAGCTTAAAGTCAGCCTTCTCCTTAGTTGTTATAAAGGCCATTAATAACTTAATTCCATTCTTAATAGCGGTAATAAATTGCTCTTTAAAATTAATAAGATGTTGGTAATTTTATAATCCCTTTAGGCGACCTCTACCGCGTTATGGTTGCGGCATATCTACTATAATTATATTAGGATTGTAGTCGTCTTCTAGAGTATATTAATCGTGGTTCTCCTCTAGGGCATCTTTTAGAGTATCCTGCAAAGGCTTAAAACTGTTATCTTTATAGTAAGGCTTAATAACGGTTAAACGGAATTAAGTAGGTCTATAAGGCATCTAAATAGTACAAGTTTAACTATTAATTGCAATAAGTTAATATAGGCCTAACTATCCTCCCTTTTCACGCTATACGCGTACCTTAGACTGGAGTAGTAGATTAAGCGTAGTTAAGGTATTTAGGCCATTTTTTATTTCTAGTACGTTGTTAACCTGGCATGTGGCGTAGAGACGTCGCACATCCTTTATTGCCTTGTGAATAGCCTCAGCTTATTACACAATAAAGGGAGATAGCGGATAATTATTAGTTATTTAAGGGTAGGCATTAAAGACTAGCAACGTAGGTATAAGTCTATTTAGGCCAGCGGAATTGTTAACGGCTTTAATAGCCATTTATAAGGTAAGTTTTTCGCTAGTATCCTCTAGTTTTAAAGAGATAATCTTATATACGCGGCATAATAGCGCGTAATATCGCTCCACTTTTCCAATACTATTATATGCCTTAATAGGAACTTCCTTAACCTTAACTGCTATTGCCTTTATCTATTATTAAAACGCTGTAGATAAGAAGTTCTTTCCTATATTATAGATAATTTAGTTAGGGGGTCCTAGGTAGATATTAATTTAGTATAATTAAAGGGTATTCTATATATTCCTAGCTAATATATCCTTTAAAAATTATGCGGCTTAGAAGGAAGTTAAGAAGTTAACAACTTAGAGTACTAGCTTGCCGCTAAGATATATAACGTTAACGATAATATAGAAGTTAAAGTTATAGTTATCTTTAAGGGTGAACTTAAATCGGCTAGGGGACTTCTAGTTCATTTAGCAGTAATAGCAGTATTTTATAAGATGCTTAATTGCCTTAACCTTAACTTTATGGCCTACTTACTAAAGAACCCTAAGCAATTAATAAACGGATAGGTGGCTAAAATAATGGTATAGTTGGTGTAACTCTAACTTAGTTAAGTGGCTTTAAGTAATACTCTTTTCTAGTTAATAAAGGAGCAACCAGGGGTAATCCTACTTGCGTATAATAGGTACCCAATTATCTCCTTAAATAAGTATATTCTTAAGGTTATTAAGCTTAACGCCTAATTTATCTATATTTCTAATGCAAAATAGAAACGGGGTATTTGTGGGAATAATGTAAAAAGTAATATACCCTAAGGGGGTTTAAACCCTAATTGTGCTAAGAGAAATTATAGTACCCTTGCCAAAACAAATTGTGTATTAGCCTACCGTTAAATAGTCAATCTAAACAGAGCTATTAAGCTGCTAAAAGGCTTAAACTTAAGGTTCTTCTACTATAGATACTCCTACGGCTCTAGTGTCTAGCATAATACTATAGAAGACGTTCGCCGAGTATCTATTATTAAAGAAGAACATAGAACTCTCCCTTGGCTTATTAAAGATATCTAACTTTATAATAGAGTGGAGCGTAGATTAGTTATTAAGAATAGTAATAGTTTATATCCCATTTACCTTACCATACTTAGTAAAGTATTAGTTAGGTAAGTAGTCCTCAATTTCCATATCTATAAGGAGCTATTTAGTCTTATTAACCTTACCCTTAATATTTTCTACGCCTTTATATTAAACTAGGAAGCTTTGGAAGTAGGCTATAATAACCTTACAATTTCTAACGTTTTTTATACTTTAATGGAACTTATTATATGCCTTTTTTTGCTTATTAAGGGAGTGTCTAGTTAACCAGCAATTTGGCTTCTTATAAATATAGCACTTCTTTTAGCGATTACTTTAAAATGAACCTCCATAATAACCTCCATAATTGCCTTATAGTTAACGTTAATTATACCCTTTGCCGTATTCCCTACCACGGCCACCATATGTTCGGTCAGTCCAGTTATAATTATATTGGTCGGGAATACTTAGTTAGGTAGGGTTTTCGATATAGAACTATTAAGATTCTTATATTTGTATTACAGTACCTATAGCAGAGCGTAGCTTGGTATATACTCCTTTAAACATATCCGCAGGTTTATATAGCGCCAAATTGCACTTAGAAACGCTACGGCAGGCTAAGATAACCTAGTCCCTCAGGCTATTCTTATTTTAGTAAGTTTTGGTAAGGCCACATTAGATTTTCTAAAGTTTATTAAAGAGTAGTTAAAGGCACTCTAAATAAGTCTTTATTAAGTTAGAAGCAATAACTCTTTAGAACATAGTCTTTTACTATTTAGATATATAAAGCTAGCGATTTTTATTGGTCTTAAAGTGGGCTCTAGTAAGCTAAAGTATTATATTAAAGCTATAGTTTCTACCCTCAATATAGTTATAATAAAATATCGCCGCCCGTCCCTTTAACATAACTAAGAAAGCATAATAAAACTAATAGCATTAGATTCCAACCTTGCTATAGTAGTTATAAAAGACCTGTAGTTTTATTCTAAGCATATTATATAGTTCTCCTCTAAACTTCTTCTCCTTGTCTAAATATACCTTTATTAGATTTGTGACTTCTCATAGTAAAGGCTTACCAGTTGGCTGGGGCAGAGGAGCTAGAGGCAGTAAAGGTAGAAGAAGAGTACCTCTAGGTAGGAGAGCACCTCTAGGTAGGAAAGCACCTCTAGGTGGGATAGTAGCGTTCTAGGGGTTTTATTCTAAATTAAAGTTACCTTTTAAAGAATATGGGTTAGTTCTAGGTTTCCATAGTTAATATATAATCTCAGCTTCCGTCTATACTAGTTCTTCTATACTAATAATAACGGCCTAGATATTACTGGTAATTGGGTTACTATTTTCAGCAATATATACCCCATTTCTATAGAGGAAGTCTCAAAAATCCTAAACAATATTAACATTACCAAGTGCCTAGGTGTTGGCGGTCTATCCTACAAAATCCTCCCTAAAATATTCCCACAGCTATAGATTGGCGTAGTGTCTACTTTAGTAGAATATAATACAGTATAGAAGAAAGCCGTTAACTTGTTTTATAGTACAAGTTATTATATTAATAGTAAATTCGTCCCAATCTTTATTAATAAGTTTTGCGTACAAAGCTACCCCTAGTGGTAGGGAGTCTTCCTAGTCATTTAAGGTAGGCGTAGCCATATTTTTAGGGGGAGGGAAGTGTTGTTAGGGTAGGGATTGTCATTTAATACGCGTTTATTGTTTAGTACGTGTTCGTGACGTGTATTTGCAATTATAGGGCTCAAAACCAGTTCTAGCCTTAAATCGCGAAGACTTGTAAAGCGTATTATTCTGTATAATAGACGCAAGAATCTGTAATCTAGGAAAGGCTTAGGACCAGTTCTGGCCTTTAGATCCTTAGATTCGTGGAAGAGTTCTATTTAAGGTTTAGGACCAGTTCTAACCTCAAAAAACAGCATCCTCTAGCACGAGTAGCACTGGTACAGTGGCTTATCTCTTCTTAGTAGAATACCTAGCTGTTCTATAGTATAATAGTGAAGTTAACCACTAATCAGTATTGGTATCACAAGGTAATATCACATAGCTATAGTTCGTAGATAGTATAATATTGTTATTATTCTATCTATTCTTATTAGAATAAGGAAGGGCGAGGAGCCTAAGACTCCTCGCCACGCTAGTGCCACGGCGTTACGTAATAACCGCTTGCCTTATTCCCGATAGTATTTAGTATCTAAGTATAACTTATTAACACCTTATTGCGAATAAAGTTTCTTTTTAGGGTAGAATATTATAAAGGCCTTTCTAGGCTATATAGGGAGAGCTTAATATAATATAATAGGCTTATATAAATACTTCTAAACTAAAGCTTATAGATTACTACTATATAAAAATACTAAGCTAAAGAGAAGAAGAAGATTAATAGACTAGTAAGATATAGAAAGGTTATTAAGGCGCTAGTAGTAAGCAAGCTAATAGCGATTTTCTATACCGGGTATAGAAAATCCTAATTAGTTAGCTCTATAAGTAGTGCCTACAGAATTTAGCAGAATTTAGCAGATTGCCTAAAAAACGGCAAATTGCCCTAAAAGCGGCAAAGTAGCAGGTAACGCGCTTTAGCACTATTAAGCTCGGACCCCTAGAACTTGGTTATCCTCCAAACTCAATTACCCCATCAAATCGGCCACACTACTTTAGAAGCTATTTACACTTAACCAAATCAAATTAATTATTTGCTCCTTTACCCTTATTCCGGTCTTTTTTTCCTCTCCCTTCTCTATTACCTAGTTAATTAAATCTATATATTTTAATATTATATTTAGATCTACCGTTATCTCTTTATAAAATTTTGGACTTTTAAGGTCTTTAAGTTGCAATTATAAAGTATATATTTAAGCGTCTATATACATAGCCTTTATAATAACTAAGTCTTTTAATTAAGTATACACTTATTATAAAGGCCTTAAGCTATCAAATATATATTCTATGGCTTCTTTGGGGTAGTTATAATATTAAATTAATTACTATTTGCATATTTAAAGCTTAACCCCTTTATTAAAGCTCTATTTTTAACCTAAAAAGATTTATAGCCTTTATATGGATTTTATAAATAAATACTAAAGATATACTGCCTAAATTTAATTATTTTTATTATACGGCCTTATTTTAGGTCTTATAGTAATATTTAATGCAATACTACTTCTTAATTAGAGCTATATTATTAAGATATATATAGTTTATAATTTACTTAAAATATTTTAACTTAATAGAGCAGAAATAAAATAGATTTAAGGGTTATAATATTAAATAAAGTAATAACAAAGGAGCTGTATATCCTATAATTTGCGTTTTAATAAAAAATTAAACTATATAATGGCTTATATAGTTATTAAGGAAATATAATTAAGGTTTATTACTAAATAACTCAGTTTTAGGGATAAAAAAAGTAATAAATTGCCTAAATATAATACAATTGGCCATTTCACTATTATATAAGGTTATATATATTAATTAGGGGTATTTTCCTTTAAAATAAATTAACTAGCTAAGGGCAAATATTATCTGTATAATAAATACCAACTTATAATTATTTAATAACTTTATATATATTATTTTTCTAAAGATATATCTTATAGTAATTAAATTTAAATATATGCTTAATATAACTCTAAATTTGTCTATATAATATATATTTTTTACCTATATATTAACCTTCTTTTACACTCTTTTATAAGGGCTATAAAACTTTTAAATTTACTTTAGTTATGCCCTATTAACTTATATACCTTCTATTAATTAGGTATATATATTTTTTATATAATTTTTTTTAAAGTAGCTAATTACTTATATTTTACTAAGGGGTTTAGTACTCCTATCCCAACCAAAGACCTAAGCCAACATTTTTTCATAATTACGTATATAAGGGGGAAACTTTTTATAAGTCCTATTTAAGTACCCAATTGATAAGCATGACCTACTATATAGAAGTCAATTGCTATTAATGTTGGTGTGTAAATTGCTTTAGTGGTTTGCCATTTAATTAATCGCTTAAAATTGGCAAGGGGCACTATACGCGAGCATAGCTTTTCGCGCAGACTTATAAACACCAGATTCAAAATCTACAATAGCTATTTGTAAATTCTACTTATTTTGATCTATATTAATCGATTCGTTATAGAGAAAATAGGTTAATAAGTTGGTGGTTTAATTTTGGTTAGGTAACCGATTTTGGGAGATAACCGAGTTCTAGGGGTCCGAGCTTATAATAAATATATATTAACTTATAGTCTCTAATTCTTTATCTATTCTTATTTCTAATAAAGACTTACTAATAAAATAATATAGGCGTATTAGCGGAGAGCCGCTAGTATATAACTTTAAATCTAAGCTCGGGCCCCTAGAACTCGGCAACCCCCTAAACTCGTACACATTTCCTATACAAAACCCTAGTTTTCCACCTCTATAAAAACAGTATCAGTAATACAATATTAATAATATAAAGTTTTAAACTTAAAGCTTATATAGTCTTAAGTAAATTTATAAAAAAATATATATATAAAAAAATCTTTATGTGCCTAAAAAATAAAATAGTTTATTTTATATAGTAATTTAGCCCCCTAAAAAAACACACTATACTATTTTAATAAAAAATTTTACCAATTTTTTTTAAAATATATAGCTATGCGACATTAGATTTTAATTTATATAGCATTTATATATATAAGCTTTTAAAATATAGCTATTTTAAAAAGCTCCCATATAAAATTTTAGTTTTTTTATATAGGAGATTTTAAAAACACTATATTTTAAAAGCTTATTAATATAAAAGCTATATTTTTTAAAAAATTTATTAAAAAAATTTATTAAAATAGTACAGTGTGTTTTTTAGGGGGCTAAATTACTATATAAAATAAACTATTTTATTTTTTAGGCGCATAAAGATATTTATATATATATTTTTTTTATAAATTTACTTAAGACTATATAAGCTTTAAGTTTAAAACTTTATATTATTAATATTGTATTACTAATACTGTTTTTATAGAGGTGGAAAACTAGGGTTTTATATAGGAAATATATATAAGTTTAGGGGGTCGCCAAGTTCTAGAGGCGCGAGCTTAAGGTAATAGGCTTAATAGATAGTGTAATAGTATCTACTAGCTTAGTAGATTTATTATAGGATACCTCTATAACACCTTATATATGTCTACCTATTTCTACTAACTTAGTAAAAAGAGATCGACCGCGAGATAGCAATTTAACAGTAATTTAATAGCTATTAGTGACTTAGTCAATTAAGGCACAAGCATAGTAAGAGGGTCGCGCAAGCCTATATAATTGGATTGTCTATAAACAAGGATCTAAAGCTAGAGAAAGGAAAGGAGAAGAACAGCAGTGCCGCTTAAGGTTTTGTGCGGCCCTTAAGTTATATAACTATAACTATCTAAAACTGTATGCAACTGTCTGCGACTGTTTGCAACTGTTTATAACTATCTATAACTATTTACAACTATCTATAACAATCTACCGTTTTCTACCAGCGCTGTAATATTATCCCCCCTTTTAAGAAAGCCTGCCCTTAGGCTTTATATATCCATATTACGTCTATAAGGTATTCTTATCTTTATGCTTAATAGGCAGCTTATTGTCTTTACTATACTAGCACTCTATCTACTTATTAAGGTACTTTAGGGGTCCGGGCTTATTAGGGTATTAGTTATAGAATTCTTTAAGCTTATAGGGATTACCTATAAAGTTCTATATAGGGTACCAAGTGGGGTCTAGGTTATATCCTTTCCAACTAATATAATACTTTAGCGTTCCCCTTATAAGTTTATAGGCTAGTATTTCTTTAATTTCCTATTCATTATCGCTATTAACTTAAATTAGCAGAGGCGGTTTATTCTTTTATCCAGGCAATAGGTTATTTATAGCTTTTTATAGCTTATCTAGTGAGAATTTAGGGTAGACCTTAATTAAATCTAGGAGCTTTACTTTATATAAGTTGCCTTTCTTCTTAAGGACCTTATATAGTCCCGCCATCTAATAGTCTAGCTTATAGCTAGGTCGTTCTATCTTCTAGTTCTTTATTATAACCTAGACCTTATCGCCTATGCCAAAGTTAGGCTTACGCCTATACTTATTTACCTACTGTTCTATTAACTTCTAGGCCTTTTCTAGGTTTATATAGGCTACTTTTCAGGCCTCTTTTAAGCGTTTAGTGTAATACCATACTTCCTTATAAGATAGTTTTTCGCGTATAGTCTGTGGCCCTTCTGGTCTTTCCCAGTTAAAGCTTATATAGGGTAAATATTCTATTTCTAGCTGGATAGGTATAAATCCTATAGAGTTATAAGGTAGGGTAGCCTAGGCGTAGTCTATTAGAGGTAGCAGTTCAGCCTAATTATCCTAAAAGTAGTTAACAAAGGGTTGGAGTCTCTAGTCTAAATACTAGTTTATAATCTCCATCTAGCTGTCTATCTAGGGGTGGTATACCATAAAAAGCTTTAGCTTAATGCCTAGGATCTAGGTAAACTTATTCCAGAAAGCCAATATAAACTATAGCCTATAATTAAATACGAGAGTATCTAGTAGTCCATAAATTTAGTAGATATAGTAGATATATAGTTGGGCCGCCTCTTTTATATTAATATTTTTATAATAAGGGATTAAGAACAAGCACTTGCTAAAGCGGTCAACTATAACTATAGCCATATTATATCCGTTACGGTCTATAAGTAGCTTATAGAAATCTATAGAGATATACTACTAGGGGCGCTTGGGTATTAGAAGTGGTTTTAACAGTCTTAGGGTCTTATTTTATAGAATTATAGACCTATAGTAGTTGTTACAGTTTTATATATAGTAATTAATATCTATAGCTATTTTGGGCTAGTAATAATAGTTGCTAATAATCTTGTAAGTCTTATTTTTTCCTAGGTGGGCCGTAGAGACTTAAATATATGCTTTGGCAATAATCTAAGTCCATAAGTTCTATTCCTCTGCCACCACTAGCTGTTCGCGGTACTTAAGAAGTCCATTTTTAAGGAACTATAGGCTTATAGCGTCCTTTGTCTTTTTACAGTACTCCTATAGAGAAGGGGCTGTACAGTTTACCTACAGCAGTTTATTAATAAGGTTAAGTTCCGTAGAGTTAATAGGATAAATCTTAGTGTCTAAAGAGTCTATATTTAGCTCTACCTATATTTAGAGGTTAAGATATTCTGGTTATAATAACATCTAGGTCCGTAATAAGATCTTTACCGCTATTTAGTTATTTAGGTCCTATCTACGCCTTATAAAGGCGTCCGTATAATTTATGGCGCCTGGCTAGTATATAATTAGGAAGTTAAACGAGGATAGGATGTCCGCCTAGTATACCTACCGGGCCGTAAGGGCCTTTATTATTATAAAATATTTTAAGGCCTTGTGATTAGAAACTACCTAGATAGGCTTAGGGGTCCCTTCTAGCTATCTATACTAGTGCTAGAAGCTAGATATAATAGATAGCATTTCTTTATTATAGATGTGGTAGTTTAGCTTAGCATCTACTATAGTCTTTAAATAGTAAGCAATAGGGTGCTATTCTCCGTCCATCTGCTTTTGGGAGTAAATAGAAGCTATAACACCATCTAAGGCATTAGTCTTTAGTATTAAGGACCGTTCTAGGTTAAAGTAGGTAAGTAAAGGAATAGAGACCAATCGTTTCTTAAGCTTGTTAAAGGCCTGCCTATATACAGTGTTAAAGTAAAAGGGCTGGTCTCTATAGGTAAGTAGGCTTAGGGGCTAGGTAATCCTACTATAGTTTTTAATAAAGTATTAGTAGAAGTTATAGAACCCTAGAAATAACTGCACCCCCTTTATAGTCCTTAGGGGTACCTATTAGTTAATTATAGCCGTCTTTTCTAGGTCTGTCTTAATTCTGTCTATACTAATAATAAATCCTAGGCACTTTATACGCTTAATACTAAATTCTAATTTCCTAATATTGGCCTAGAGGCCGGCCTTATAGAGCTATTATAGGACTTTATAGACATACTCCTCATATTCTAACTTATTCTTAGAGTAGATTATAATGTTATTTAGGTAGGCCGTATAAAAGTCATTAAGGTAGTTGTCGAGGCTGGTACTCGACGAGGTGTAGCGGAGGTGTAAGGGAATCAGATACGTATATCAAGATACATAGATAAAGTTGTTGTATTGTTAATACTATTCTACAGGTGGATTCTGGTGGATTTCATACTCGCTTAGCTTACGTAACTAGTACACATGACTACCCCATAACTAGTTAGTTATAGACAACGACTAATATACCCCTTTGTATTTAACTAACTTGATACTCTAAATAGGCTTAATTAATCTTAATAACCTTTAACCTTAGCTACTCTACGAACTTCGCATAACTTGCAGCTAAAAGAGGTTTAGTTAGACCATCAGCCACCATCTCCAAACTAGCAATATACCACAGATTAACCGTTCCCTTTACAACGTGCTCTTGAATAAAGTAGTGTTTAATATTAATATACTTCGTCCGTTAATGAAACTTAGGGTTCTTAGCCAAGCTTAAAAAGCCCTGATTGTTACCGTATAGGCGTACTAACTTGATATCCGCACCTAAGTATATTATCTGGCCTATAATCTGCTTTAGCCAAAGTGCTTTGGACACGGCTTTAGCTAGAGTGTAATACTCTACCTTAATAGTAGACTGCGCTACTATCTACTGTCTCTTTGACGAGTATAATATAACTCTACCGGCGAAGAAGTATATATTCCCCAAGACGGACTTCCGCGTTAACTTGTCACCTGCGAAATCCATATTGCAATATCCGTAAAGGAGTGTCTTTGGATCACCTGCGCACCCCTAGTATTTAATTCCTAGGAGCTTCGTGCCTTATAGGTATTAAAGTATCCGGTCTGCAGCTTTTATATGCTGCAGAGAGGGGTTTAACAAGAATTGTGATAGTATAGAGACTTTATATGCGATATTTGGTCTAGTTTGGATTGCTAGATACATTAGGGAGCCGATCTTTAATCTATAAAGCTTAGTATCTTTAACCGTTGCTTACCTATTAAAGGGTACCATGAATTTAGTAGCTCTAGCTGCCATTAGTGTATTAACTGGATAATAATTCTCTATGCTATATTGTTTAAGGATCTTGCTAATATATGCATCCTAGTATAGGGTAATCGTCCCTTCCTTTCTATTTTAAGTTATTCTTACCCCTATAAAGTATTCTGTAGGGCCTAAGTCCTCTATCTTAAATCTTCTTATTAGACTCTTCTTTAGAGCCTTAATCTTGGCCTTATCTTTGCTGATAATTAATATATCGTTAATATATATAACGATCAGAATTCCTGTTAACTTATTAATATATACGCATTAGTTGCTAGTGCACGCTTTAAACCCTAATTATTAAAGCGTAGAGGCTAATTCCTTCTGCTATAGTTAAGGTGCCTGTTTTAGACTATATAGCGCTTTTAGGAGCTTGTATGCCTATTTAGGTGCATCCTTTAAGATCTCCTTATTAATTTCCTAGTTAGGTGGTACTTCTATATAGATATCCGTGTCAGCGGTTAGGTTTAGAAAGGCTCCAACTATATCCATCTGCTTGATTTCTAAGTTAAATAGAGCTATGAGGGCGACTACTAGCTTCTATGTAACACTCTTGCATACTCCCGCGAATATTTGGTTAAAGTCCTTTCTATACTGCTACCTAAACCCTTTAACAACCCATCTCGCCTTCTGCTTTAGGATCTTGCCGTCTCTATCCCTCTTTGTCTTTAGGACGAGCTTTCCTGGTAGTACCTTAATACCCTTTGGCAGCTCTGATTGTCTTAGAAGCTTCTAGGTTCCTTTGCGAACTAGGCCTTAATACTCCTTCTTAATTACCTTCTTCTATTCTGGCTAATTAGGTCTTGTCTTTGCCTCCTTAATTGTCTTAGGGTTATCATAGATTGACGACACTGGGCTAGCTGTATATGCAGTATAAAATACTGTATTTGATTTAGAGTTAAAGCTTGATTTTAGCTTCGATTATTAAGCAGCTTATTAAGTCTCTCTACTAAGCTCTAGGTTTAGGATATAGACCTTATTCTTTAAACCTCTAGGTTGACCCCTTAACTTAGGTGCTGTTTTAGTTTTAACTCTCTCCTAAGTAGTCTCTGGCATTAATTTAGTATCACATTCCGATTTGGGTTTGATATTGGAGTTGACATCTAGTTGCTCTAAATCCTTATTAATTTAAAGCTTTGGCGTAATGGCCTTTTTAAGTGTTAATTAGGGTTAATGCTTGATGTTTTTAGGCATATTAGGAACTCTCTAATAAATTAGGTTACTGTCTTATTAATCCTAATTTTTAGTACTCTCACCCCTGTTTCTAGTAGGTACCGGAATATTAGTATCGTCTTCTAATAGGGGCTTTGTAATTAAGCCTCCTTTATTAAACCTAACATTTAAGGATTATATAATCCTATTTTTAGCGGGTCCTTTTCTTAAAGGTATATATACCTTAAAGATATGGCTTCCTTTATAGCCTACGAGGATTCCTATCTTGGTCTATATAGCAACCTTCTAGCTGATAATTTGGCGCTCCTTTGGTATTTGGATATATATCTTGCAGCTAAGTACCTATAGATAAGCTACGGATGGTCTATTATCTTAATTTAGGTAAAACTCGTCTGTAAAGGCTTTATACGGGGTCTTACCCTTTAACAAAGAGGTAGCTGTTTAATTGGTAATTAGTACTATTAACTTAAATATTAGTAGCTAGAGGAACTGTGGAATATCTATATTAATTATTACAGTTTGTGTACGCTCGCAGAGAATACTAATTGTTTGTTTAGAAGTGCTGTCTTACTCTAGGTTGTATAGTACAGTAAGCTCTACTACCTACCCTAGATTATCTGCAAGCTTAGCTAGCTTCTTTAGGCTGTATTCTTTACCCCTATCTATACGCCATTTTTTAATAACTCTTCTAAATTAAGTCTTTACTATTTTTTGGTATTTAACTAGAGCGTTATATACGCCATTCTTTAATTTATGGAAGTAAGCCCATTGAACTGAAGTTGCCTTTTTAGTAAATACTATAGCATACTTCTTCTTTCTAATGCCTTAAGGGGTAATTATTACTATGTTAATATATACTTCGTTAAACACCCGCAGATTTCGCGTTTTAGCGTGTCTTTATATATACCTTATAGCTTTTCCTTTCTCGTATAGGTTATAGAGCCTTAAGTCTTTGTCCTCTTATTATATAGCGCTTAGCTCTTCCTTCTTAAGGGTTATGCCTTTAACCAATCTAGAGGTCTTCTGTACATTCTTAAGGCCGAGGTGGCCAAAGTAATGATGCTAGAGTTGAATCAATATCTCTAATGGCTTCTTTTGTGTGACTGCAGGGAATGCGTATATGTGGGGTGCTTTAATAATTATTATGTCTTTATTAAATCGGAATATGCCAAAGCCTTCTTTGTTAACTATAAGGTTTCTATCTTTAATTTAAATATTACCCCTGCCTAGGAGCTTTTTAGCTCCAAAGATGTTAATGCCATAGTTTGGTAGGTACTGCACCTTGCTAAGGTTTAGTATATGCGTCTCTCCTGTATCTATAGCATAGATAATTATCCTCTTGCTAAAGCTAAGCGGCGTAGCTTCTCCACTTACTGTGTTAATTAATGGTAGAGATGCTAGTGCATACGTACTAGTATTAAAGTTGTTAATTAATTTGGCGATATGGGTTTTGGCTTTAGTATTAAATAGTATTCCTTTCTGCTTAATTGGTAATTAATTCTTCCTGTTTAGGTATACGTAGAGGTACCCTAACTCTTTCTTTGCGAATATATGAGCATCACCATCGTCTAAGTCACTGCGAGCATTGTTATTGTCTAAGGAGTTACTACTAGGTTCTTCCTTCCTGCTTTTACTGCTTAACTTCTTCTTGTTAGGTTCCTGATATAGAATGAACTTCTTGCCTGTTTTTTCTTCCTATTTGTGATGTAGCTTCTTATTTGTGACAAAGCAGTTTTTAGGTTCGTAACAGGCGTTTAGCTTCTTATAGTTCTTATAGTACTTTCCCTTGCTCTTCTCCTTATCCTCCTTTACCTTTTGTTTGCCCTTCTTGTTAGGCTTCCCCCCATACAGTACACCTCCCTCGGCCTTCTTATCCTTATTTTGTGCCTTATCTATAATATCTTCAATTAACGCGGAGAGTGACAGTTGGGTTAATTCTTTTTGAGAATTTAATTACTATCATTCTGCCTAGATGGGCCATGCGTTAAATAGGGCCATGATAAAGAGAATTAGATACTATAATTTAGGTGGGGAAATGTTAAGGTTCGCTAGCTTTTTGATAGTCTTTTTAAATGCGATAATAAAGTGCTTGAGATTAGGGTAGTCGTTATACTTAATCTTTATATATAATTTAATAGCGTTATAGCTAAGAACTGCTCCAGTTCCCTTATACTAAGTCTGTAGAGTCACCTATATCTTACGCGCTAACTTGCATCCTGCTAGTATCTATATAGGGGTACTTTTAATATTAAGCTTAATAATAATCTTTATGCTTAAGTCTCTAGCTTCCTATGTTAGCTATACTGCCAGCTTTATCTTATTAGCTTTCTTATTGAATTTATCCACGTATTTAGGTGCTTTTCCCTTTTTATAAATATAACGTCTTAATCCGTTCGCAATGGCAATGTTCTCTATTGCTTCCTTCCATGCAATATAGTTCTCCTCTCCCTTTAGCTTTATGCTATTGGGCAGTAGGTTCTTGCTGCTACTGCTTTCGCTTATCCTAAGTGCAGTAATTGGATATTGAGTTAATTGGGAACTCGCTGTATTTGTGTCGCGATGTCGTAATTAAGATCGTTCTAATTGGTTTCGATCGTCGTCGACTTCTTAAGTTATTGGTAGGTGGTATATGCTACTAGACGCGTCGTGGTTAAGCTCCTAATACGCATTATATTAATTGTTGTTTAGTTGCGAGCTTGACCTGTTACTATCTCCTACCTGCTTCTTAGCTCTCGTCTTCTAATCAGACTCAGCGAGTTAAATAGGTTAGTGAGGTAGTGATTAAATCCGCGGACAATGCGCGTCCTTTAATTGTTTGACAACTGCTGTAATTACACGTTACAGCTCTCTCCACGCGTTATTTGAAAAATGCTATGTTGAAACCCTCTATAGGCGTAGCCGGGCTTATAACCTGTTGAGGCTAGTACTCGACGAGGTGCAGCGGAGGTGTAAGGGAATTAGATGCGTATATCAAGATACATGGATAAAGTTGTTGTATTGTTAATACTATTCTATAGGGAGATTCTGGTGGATTTCATACTCGCTTAGCTTATATGACTAGTACACGTGACTACCCCATGACTAGTCAGTTATAGACAACGACTGACAGTAGTTAAAGATTATATTATTTATATATTGCTAGTACATAGCCAGTCCGTTAGTTAGTCTAAAAGGAAGTACTTTGTATTTATATGTTCTATAACGGGTCTAAGATATAATAAGATCTTCTAATTTAGGGTTTATTCTAATCTAGTAAAAGGCCTAACGGATATTAAGCTTAGTAAAGATCTTAGCTCTACTTATTTAGGTTAAAGTCTTATTAAGTAAGGGCAGTAGGTAGCGGTCCTTATAGGTTATATTATTAAGTTTATAATAGTCTATACAAAAACAAAGTCCTCTATTTAGCTTTTTGGTAAAAAGAATATATAAGTTAAAAAGAGCTTAACTAGGCTTAATAAAGCCCTTATTTAGGTTATCAATAAGGTACTACTTTATAGCCTATAACTTGGTAGTGGACTGCTAACAAAGGGGGCTATAGCTAAGTGTGTTTTCCTTATCTAGCTTAATCTTAATCTTATAGTTATACAGTTAGTAAGACGGGAGTATATTAGACGCTACCTTAGAGAATATATCCTTAAATTTCTAGTGTTAATAGGGTAGTTTCTATTCTACTAGCTCCTTGTCTATAAGCTTACTTTCCTTTTCCTTAATTATTTAATTAATTTTATATAAGCTAGTGGTAAAGGTAATAGTATTAGGTTAGACTAAGTTCTAGTAGAATCCTACGGCGCCAATACAGCAGATATTGACTAGGGGAAGGTCCATAAGTTTCTTTACAGACTTTTATTAGGCTGTATTTTGTAGTATAAGGTTTATAATCTTCCTTAGCTCACATTTTATTTTCTATAAGTTGTCCTTCTAGTCTATACGTTTAGTATAGCGTCTAATACTCCTTACTATTCTTTATAGCTATATAGGGCCTAAGTTCTCTATAGGGAGCTCCGCTAGCTTTTTACTAACTTTTTTAATCTCTGGTGCAAGTGGCATAACATAGGTAGTTTGGAGGCGGCGTAGTATATAGATCTATTGTGGGTTAAGCTATACGTCCTTTTTAAAAGCCTAGTCCCTATATATAGCATTGGCCTAGTAAATGGTATTTATCTATAGCTAAATAAGGTTCTCTATTATAATACTAATTTCTTTTATAAAGGAAGGTGTTAGGGGCACGGTTTTGGGCTAAATAAGCCGTCTGTTCTATATATTAAGCTATAAGCCTAAATAGGCTAGCCATTTTCTTTCTAAGATTATATTATGGCTTTTAAGGTCTATAATAAAAAAGGGAATATTATACTACCTTTATCTGGTAACACAGAGATAGATCTATAAGATGGTTATAATAGGTGGTCCTACCCATCCGTTATACCTATAAATAGGAATTTGCTTAGGTAGTTCTTCTAAAGGCGCATTTAAAAAGTTAGCCAGTTTTATAGCGCACTTTATATTAATTAAGGTAAAGGCATTTACTCCTAAGTTAGCTAGAGCAGAGGTTAAAACTTAATATCTATTATAGAATAAAGTATAAGGAATAGTACAGCTTCTTCTACTAACTAGCTAACCTAGATTAATATATAACATATTAATCTCTTTTAACCCTAGAGAGGAGTCTTTCTTTAGGGTTCCTCTTTTTCTAGCTCTATGCTATCCTCCTAAATTAATAGGACCTTATTTATCTTTACCGCTATTAGGCAGTCCTTTATAAAGTGGCCTTTTTAGCTATATAAAAAGTAAGCTCCTTAATTACTAAGGGCTTATCTATAGGGGTTACTATATATAGGCTAAGTCTGTACCAGGCTTGTGGTATGTCAGAATTAAGCAAGAGATGCTAACTAAGCTCTGGACACGTCGCGAGAGCGAGCTCTGTATGTCAATCTAGATAGATATTAACCGTATCTACTGCATTATAAATCAATTAATATTTATCGTCTGCGTTATCTCTATCATCAAATAGACCCTCAAGACACCTCCGCTGTGACCTTATGATCTTGTAATTCCAATAGGTTATAAGCCTGGGTAGCGACACCTCTCCTAACTCGAAAATTGACCCTGAAAATGACCTCCTCTACCTTAACCTCAACGACACCTATATACGATTACAAGGCCGGTAAAATTATTATTTTCAATAGAGATAACTTTGCAGACTAGGAGCGCACCTATGAGGCAGCCCTGATTATATTAAAGGGCTGGGATTTTGTTACTAGTGCAGAGGACCTAAATTAAGTTAATTTAGCTGATAGAAGAAGAAGATAAGGGGAAGCAAACAAGATTATCTATAATTTAATAGGAGACGACCGTTAGAAAGAGATGTGTGCGATAATAAAGGCGTATAATATTTAAGGAATATAGGAAGGAATGAAGAAGTTTAATAAGGTTAATAATAAGGTCTATATCTCTAGACTCCGCAGAGAGTTCTATAGCACTATATTCAACCCTATAAAGATGTAAATTATTAAGTTCCTCTAAATACTTAATTAATTTAAGATCAATCTAGCCTTAACGCCTTAAGCACTTACCAATAATAATATTAAAGAGTAGCTTTTCTTGGCCCTCCTAAGCAATGTTATATAGTAGAATATAAAGACCTAGTGTCTACGAGACAAACAAGACCTTAAGAGCTGCATTACCCTTCTTTAGGAGCAAGAGACTGCTCTCCCTATACAAGTATAAAATGCAGCACTTGTATATAAGAGGAAAGACAAACCTAGGGGGAGAAGGGAAAATTGAGGTCAAGGTTAAACAAGGGGCAGAGGCCGTGCTAGTAGATTTAATTATTTCTTATCGCGTTATTGCTATAGCTCGTTGTTTTAAGTGAGCAAAGAGCTAAGATAACTAGAAAGAGACGAGTGCAGAGTATACTATCAGAAAGGTCACTACCAGAAAGACTATCCCCTACTTAAGTAATCCCAATTTGATAACGCCAGGAAGACAGATTAAGGTGCTCCTGAGGCAGAGGAAGCAGGGAATGTAGCAATAGCTAAGGAAGAATTTAACAGCAATTTAATCTACCTTAACCCTGACCCTAAACGTGCTATGCTTACAACGACGTCTCTAGCTTGGGCTCTCGACTTAGGAGCAACTAAGCACTTTACTGGTAACCAATCAGACCTGATACACTTGAAGAGATAGAATACGCCATGATAGGTCCGTACTGCGAATGGGACCATTGTCCCTGCTATAGGCTACGGTCAAGTTCAAATCGGACTCTTACTCAGGAAGGCTACTTGATTACATTTAACCTAGATAATCAAGCTACTAGCAAGCATGAATTAGGTACGACGTTTAAGGCCACTATAAGGAACAACCTCTACGTGCTATAAGAGCATTAGGAAGCATTTAATGCGACAGCAGAAGCACACAATTTATAACCAAACGTCAGTGAAACAGATGCTGAGCTATGGCACCGCCGAACTGGATATACGAATTAGTGACCTGTTTAAGCTACAGCACTCCTTACTAGGTATAAAGCTTAAGAAGAGAGTAGTACTAGTTGGCAAGAGCACGTGCAAAGCTTGTCTAGCTAGGAAGATACAAGAAATACTAAGCAAGAAGACAACTAAGCACAAGAAGATACCTAGTTAAGGGCTACACCTAGATACTACAGAACGAATTGGTATATTAATTAGAGGTTATAACTACTACCTCCTAGCCCTAGACAACGCTATATATTATACTTAGGTTATTCCTCTTAAAACCCTTTAAACTAAAGAGGTACTGCCGTATATTAAAGAAATCATTGTAAGAGTAGAGAGATTCACTGGGACTAAAGCTGCATAGATTTAAGCGGACAATAGAAAGGGGGAGTTTGGCTATAGATTTTAAGACGAACTAATACCCTAGGGTATTAATTTTGAACCTTATCCGCTATACAAGCACTTATACAATGGCGCAATTAAGCGTGTAATCTATATAGTTAACTGTAAGATAAGGTCACTTCTATTTTAAGGAAATATACTAGTAGAGCTCTGGTGCTATGCAGTTAAATACGCTGTCTGGATTAAGAATTAAGTACCAACCTTAGCACTTCCATTTAATAACGAGTATAGTGGTACTATTATACCCTATAAGGTATATACCTAATAAGTTCCTAACTTAAAGAATCTAGTTGTTTTTTAGGTGTTACGCCAATCTAATTAATACGCTTAAGAAATACCTAGGAAGTACAATTCAAGAATAAAACCTAACTACGTTTTTATTAGATTAAAAGGGAGTAGTTAATTTAAGATAATAAACCTATATACCTAAGTAATTAAGCTCTTTAGAGATACTAAAGTAAATAAGTATAGGTTCCCTTATAGAGCATCTTAGGTGTAAGCTATAAGTTAAGCTACAAAACATAGAGACTAAGTAGGCCGCTTAGATTAAGTAGGAAGTCTAGGTTAAGATTAAGCGGGACACTTAGATTAAGATTAAGTAGAACGCTTAAATTAAGCTATAAGCTAACCTCTACCTCCCCCTACTACCTTAAACGCGCCAACAAAGACTCTAGTTGCGAGAACTATAAGTAGGCTAGATAGTAACTAAGTGGGCCACTTAAACCAAGTAGGAAGCCCAGGTTAAGACCAAGTAGGCCGCTCTAATTAAGTAGGAAGCCTAGGTTAAGATTAAGTGGGATACTTAAATTAAGGTAATACTAAGGATAGGACGCCTATATAAAGCATATTAATACGCATTCCTTATACGCAGAGAATAAGGTCTAGAAGGTTACTAAATATAAGGGTTTTTAACAATTCGGTAGTTTGGTTAGTAATAGCTATAAAAGCTATCTACCTAGAAGCTAAGAACACTACCTCCTTAGGAGCACCTATAGTACCGTTTAACGCTATTAAGCTAGATTAGGCCTTAAGGGAGGACGCTCCTAGCTAGATAAAAGCTATCTTAAAGAATTTCTCTCTCTTAAAAGAATACACACCTATACTATTATAAGGGGGAGAGTACTAAAAGGAAGGTTATTACTCCTAAGCAAGCTAGTCCTAAAGCACAAGTATAACGCCAAGGGAGAAGTAATTTGCAAGAAAGTAAAACTATACATTTAGGGAGATAAGCAGACCCCCAATATCAACTATTTTAAGACATTTGTGTCTATTATATAATATAACACCTTTAGGTTCCTAATAGCAAAGGTAGCAGCTAAAGATCTTAAACTTAACCATATTAACGTCAAAACTATATTCTTAAACCCGCCGTTATAAGAATAGATTTATATATAGATTCCTAACCTATTAAGAGACTTTAAACCTAAGCTTAAGGGCGTAAAAGACGTCTACTTAAAGCTAAATAAGTCACTTTACGGCCTAAAGCAGGCACTAAGAGAATGGTTTCAGATGGTTAAGAAGTTCTTTAAGAGTATAGGTTTAAAAGCAGCTAATACTAACCCCAATCTCTTTATAGGAAATAAAGTATATATCTTACTATTTATTAATAATATGCTAATTGCAGGAAAGCGCCAATACCTTAATATCATAAAAACAAGAATCTTAAGAGAATGGAGATATAAAAACCTAGGTCCTATAAAAGTATTTATAGGCTTCTAAATTAATCAAAACCGTACAAACCGAACCCTTAAGCTATATCAGACGATGTATACTAAGAAGCTACTTAAATGGCTAAAAATAAACAACTACAATCTGGCTAAGCTACTAATACCAGTAGGTACTATTCTAAAGCCTAATATTAAAAGCCTTCTTAAGTACGACGATGTAATAGTCTACTAATAGATTATTAGCTCTATAATCTACCTCTTAAACTGCACACGTCCTAACACTAACTATGCTGTTAGTTAGCTAGCTAGGTTTATAGCAGCACTAGAAGAATCGCACTACCGCTTAAGCAAGCAGCTGCTGCGATATCTAAACGGTACTCTTAAAACCGGAATTACCTACTTAAATTAAGTAGTTTACCTTCCTCTATGCAAGCTTACGTTAACTGACCTACCTATTAGCTATAGTATCTTTACTAACGCTATATGGGGAACAGAATACGATCGGATATTATTCTAGGGTATGGCAGTTATATGCTATAGGGGAGCGGTAATCTAGATAGCTTAAAGGCAGAAGTTAACGGCATTAAGTTTAATAAAAGCAGAGATTATGGCAGCATTAAAAGGAGTAAGGTTAGCAGTATAGCTTAAGAAGCTAATAAGAGATCTAGGGGAGAGAGATAATAATAATAACCCCTTTATCCCTACGCTCTATTGCGATAATAAGAGTACGGTTAATCTATTGTATAATATAAAGCACCACTAGAAAGCCAAGTATATTAAGACTTAATACCTCTTTATACGAAACGACATGGTTTAGCAAGGTTAACTTAAAGTGGTATATATACCAAGTAAAGATTAACCTGGAGATATGCTTATAAAACAGCTACCAATTAACTAATTTACGAAGCACTGTGTAACGCTAGGAATCGGTAACTAACGGAGACGGTAACGGAAGGAGACGGAGCAAGTTACGGAGGTTTTTCGCCTACTATAGGTTTTCCCTCTATACGTAGGCCAAATGGCACTTGCAAGGTATTTGGGAATAGCTTTATAATTGCCTATTTGGGATAGACAAGGAGAGCGTCGTCAGTATGGGGGAGTGTCAGAATTAAGCGAGAGATGCTGACTAAGCTCTGGATACGTTGCGAGAGCGAGCTCTGCATGTCAATCTAGATAGATATTAACCGTATCTACTGCATCACGAATCAATCAATATTTATTGTCTGCGTCATCTCTATTATCAAATAGACCCTCAAGACACCTCCGCTGTGACCTTATGACCTTGTAATTCCAACATGGTAGAACTAGCTATATAACTAGCTGCTAGATTAACGGCGGGCTGAATAGTTAGTATTACAGGAGTTATGGCCCATACTAGGGCACTATTGGCTGTTCTTATATTGCTTATAGTCTGGTTTAGAGGGTTCCTAGCTTTATACCGCTTAGCACATACCTTAATTTAAAGGAGGCCTTAAGTAATAGCTAAGCACTAGTCCATTAATTCCTTTAGCGTCTATATAGTAGTAAAGACTGGTAGCATAGCTTGCTATAGGTCTAAGGTGAGCTTGTTAAATAGGTCTAGTAGCAGATCTTCCTAGGGGATTTAGGCCTGGCTAGCTAGGTATAAAAAACGGGTCTAGAAGGCCAAAAAGGTCTCTATTATTTTCATGTTTAGGCCTTTATAGTTAAGGCAGGCATTCTGTACCTTAAAGGGGTCCTTATAAATAGAAGACAGGTAGTTAATTATCTCTTCTCTAGAAAGAAAGGGGTCTACCAAGTCCTAGGCATATTACGGACATAGATGCGTCTATATATCCCTACTAGTACGGCCGAAGACATAGGCCATTTTAGCTTAGGTAGTAGGGAAGTGGTCTATATTAACTTTAAGTTTATTTTACAGTTAAAGCTTCCAATTATTAAATACAGGGTTAGTTCCGTCTGTAAGCAATAGGAGGTCTATAACCTTCGCAGACCACAATAATACTAATACTGTATATTGGGCTAGGGCCTTAAGGACTATAGTAAGTCTCTAGGTGTCTAATAACTCCTTATTAGGTATAGGGGTGTCTCTAGTTTTAAGCAGCTCTTAAAGCCGTTTAATTTTGGTATTAGCTGCTATGAGCTCTTCCTAGGGGGTTAAGACGGCGACTGTTTTACTATTAGAGGTATTTATAGGTCCTATAGCGGCTTTGCCAGCTACTACATTTCTTAGAATAGTAGTAGGGGTTTTAGGTAATTTCTGGTATTTCTTTATTTTCTAGGGGTTCTGGGCCATATGTGTCCTATTCTTAGGTTTCGCGTTTTATTTATATTCTTTTAGTTCTATCCTATTCTTATAGTCCTGTTGATATCCTTAGGGTCCTATTTTATATCCTTATAGATATATTTTGAGTTCCTTTTTAGGAAGAAAGAGAGTAGAATAAGCTTTAGATAATATTAGCAACTTAGTTAATTAAGGTATAAGCATAGCAAGAGGGTCGCATAAGCCTATATAATTGGATTGTCTATAAATAAGGATCCACAGCTAGAGAAAGGAGAAGAATAGTAGTGCCGTTTAAGGTTTTATGCGGCCCTTAAGTTATATAACTATAACTATCTAAAACTGTATACAACTGTCTGCGACTATTTGCAACTGTCTGTAACAATTTACCATTTTCTACCAGCGCCGTAACAATAGCAATTTAATAGTAATCTATGGCAATTTAATGGCAATCTATTACATTTTACTACATTTTACTACATTTTACTAAGTCTATTAAATTCTACTAAGTTCTACTAGGACTACTGTTTAAATTCTGTTCTATCCTATATATATATTAACTAAGTAACTAAGCTAATAATATATACCCTTTCTTTCCGTTTTCTTACCTTCTTTTTTTAAATAAAGTTTTAACTTTATTACACAGTTTATATATATAGCTTAATAATATCTACTTCGCTATATATTATTATTGCTTATACTTTCTCCGTAATACTATATTATATTAATATTATATACCACCCTCTAAAATATAAAACAACCCTAAAGCCCCTATAATAGCCGCTAGTATTATATTTATACTTTAAAGATAATTAATAGAGATATAAAAGTCTTTTATAGACGCCCTTATATAAAATTAAGCCACTTTAGCTTAATAATAAGCTAAATAAGAAGTATAATACTAGCAAATAATTAAGGGCCTTTAAGAAGAAGTCTGTATCCTTAAGATACCTATACTAGGGCCATAAAACTAAACGCTATTTTTAGAGATAAATATATAGAACAAGAGTTCCAAACCTATAGTAGTTATTTATCCTAAACTAACTAATATACTATAATAATCTAAACGACTACTAGACCCTCTAATATTTACTAGTAAATAATAAGAACTTTAATTATTTTTAAGCTGGCTTAAAAACAAGTTAACTAGTAATACTAACTGCTACCTAACTAAAGCTAACTAACTCTGCTACGCCCTAAGTCGACTAGGAGGAGATATAGCTAACCTTCTTAAACCTCTTTAACCAAACTTAGTACTAAGCCTAGTTATACTTCTTAAAGCTATATATAGTAACCTAAACCACTAAACTACTACTTAAAGAAAGATAAACTATATAGCTTAAGGAATAAAACGCTTTTTAGTATACTTCTCTAAATTTAACCATTACGTAAAGAAAATAGGCTAAAACGACTCCGCACTAATTAATAGCCTTATTAAATCCCTCAGCCTTAAACTAAAAACCTCCCTAATTAGCGTAGACCTACTAAAAGCCCTTAATACCTACGCAAACATTATTAATAAATGGTATAATAATATATTACGCCTAATACTAAAGCTTACTCCTTAATATAATATAATCACCTTTTACTACATATGCAACCTTACTAAAAGGTAGCGCTGTACTTCCAAACTTATGCATACCCATCTTACCATTAAAAACTATCGTTTTTCCAACTCCTAAAGCCCAATTCCGCCTACTTAGCAAGCTAGAGGTGGATTTATTCTCCTTGTTACCCCATTTATTCTGCGGCAGAGGCCTTGGCAAAAGGGGTCCTAGCTTATAAGTAAAGCACGGATAGGAACACCAAAACTACCACTACCAACAATACCAAAAACCATAAAACATAGACTTTTCCTAGGTTTTTCTTCTATAAAAAGTAAAAGCCTAATAATATAGGGGGGGTAGGTGCTTTTCTATATCTCCTTTAGTTAGATTTTCCTTAGTAAGAGAAGGATTGCCTTTTCGGGCTTTTCTGCTAGTAAAAGCCTAACAAGTCCTTTTTTTTAGTAGTTTTTTCTACTTCTAATAGAGAAGAAAATAACTACACTAGTCTTTTTTAGCTAGTTTTTCTACTACCTTCTAATCTAATTTCCCCAGAAACTCTCTAGTAGAGTTAGTAAGGAAAAAGGGTGTAAAAGGATAGTAAAAACTAGCAAGGCTTTTTGCCTAGTTTTTTACCTCTGGGACTAGGAGATAAGAGACCTAAGGAGGTTATTATCTACTAAAAAAACTAGGAAACCCTTCTATAAGCTATAAGCTATAAGCTATAAGCTACAAATATTAAAGGACCCTATGGCTACTAAGCCTAAAAAGCCTCCTAAAGGCAAAAACAATACAGAGACAAGTGATGACGAAGTCTCGTCTATATCATCTACTTACTCTTCTTCTTCTCTCCTATCTTCTCCCTGCCTATCTAGGAAAGATATAGGAAAAAGAATAAAAGAAAAAGAGAACTAAAGAAGAAGACCACTTATACCTAAGCCTATCTCGGCTAGTATACCTTCCTCTACCTACTCTCCAGAACAGCACCTGTAAATGGCTCTATATAACCTAAATTAGGCCTATATAGGACAAAAAAAAGAAGAAAAAAAAGAGTAAGTTAAACTATTAGGGGACTACGTACAGAGTACCCTAGTAGAAGAAAATCCTTTTATAAAGGAAAAAGAAAGAAAGGAAAGAGATGTTCTAAAGGGACTAGTAGAAGAAGTAAAAGCTCTTTGTAAAGAGGTAGCTCCAAAAACCTATGCAGAAAAGCTAAAAAAGGGCCTCTCCGCCTCCTCCTTTACTCCTACTTCTTCTACTACTTTGTCTGCTCCTCCTATACCCCTTTCTTCCCCCCTCCCCTCCTTATTCCCCCCTACTAGTAAGACAACTAGTAGTACTACTAGTTCTACTAGCCCTACCTCTACTAGAGGAAAGAAGAAGCAACTATAAAAAAGGAGACTAGTTCTAGTTATAGACCAAAAGGACTAGCTTCTAGATATATTCTCTATACGAAATTAAGTCAATTAACTATTTACATCCAAATTGCAAATAGAGAAGCCAGTTATAGCTTCTATAGCTAGAACTAGAGAAAAGCAGAATATTCTTCTTACGACTACCGGAGAATACAATGCAGACTTTTTAGTTAAATATAAGGAAATCTGGTCTAACTGCTTCTCTTTTAAAAGGGAACAAAAACTAGAGCCCTAGGTTCAGGTAGTAGCCTATAGCGTCCCTATCTCTCCTTTTCTAAGAGAGGGAGGCTCTAGACTTCCAAAGGAAGAAATAGAGACCTTTAATCCTATTAGGATACAGGGACTACCTAGGTGGATCTTATTAAGTACAAAGAGATATAATCCACAGACTAGGTTCGGCTCTATAGTATTCGCTATAGAAAATAAGGAGAAAAGATAGGAAATCCTTAAGTAGAAGGAAATCCTAATTGCAGGGGTAGCTACTAAGGTAGTTAAATACCTAGAGGTCTCTTCTACAACACAGTGCACAAGCTGCCAAAATTTTGGCCATATAGGAGATAGATGTTCTACTAGAGCCTGTTGGTTTTGTGCGGCTGCACACTTATCTAAAGACCACTCCTGTCCTACTTGCAATATAATAGGCAGACCTTGTGAGCATACTACCCCTCTTTGTATTAATTGCAAAGAAAAACACTTTGCTAATAGCAAAGATTGCAAGTCTCTTAAAGCAGCTAAACTAATACACCAATGAGTATAAGTTTAGAAGGTCCTATACAAGAAGAAGAAGAAATCTCCCTAGCCTCTAAGACGAGAGGAGAAATCTCCTTTATATAACACAATACAGGAAAAAGATAAGAAGCACAGTAAACTCTACTAGAAATAGGATTTAGGAGAAAAATAGATATTATCCTAGTACAAGAACCTAGTGCTTGGAAGGATAAACAAAAAGACTCCTACTTCTCTATTCCATATCCTGCATTTAACCTTATTCTCCCTAGCAATCTAGCTATTCGCCCTAGAGTAGCTATCTATTAAGAAAAACTAGCTCTAGCTCTAGCTTTCTACAATATAGAAATAGGGAGGGTATCTGCAAAGATACAGATATTATAGTATTAGAAGTCTACGGCCAGTTTGAAAGATTTCTATTATTAAATATCTATAATGAGAGGCAACTTGACAACAACTCTAGAACTTAAAGAAATAGTAGAACTACTATCTCTAGAGCCATTCTAGAACTAGAAATAGATCTCCCTTTTATATTAATAGGAGACTATAACTTACACCACCCAAGGTGGAACGCATTGGCTAGAAATCCAACTAGAGAGGCTAAAGAATTAGTAGATTGGCTAGATAAATATAACTGCCAACTACTAAATTTAGATAAACAGGAAGGGGCCTTTTATAGATCTAATATAAGGGAAAAATCTATTATAGACCTAGCCTTCTACTTAGGAAACTTTCAAGAGAACACCTGGGATAATTGGGCTATAATAGAAGAAATAGGATCTGATTATAGGACTATAGCCTTCTCTTTATTTACTAGAGAGACGCAAAGATACCTAAACCCTCTTTAAGAAAATCCTCTCTTTATAAAACAAGCAAATTAGAAGCTCTTCTCTACTTCTCTAATAGAGCAAGTTTAAGAACTAGAACTAGAAGTAAAGGTTCTAGCACTAGAGGAACTAGTAGGAGAAAACCCCTATATAGAGATAGGAGAAAAAGGTCCCTTAGCCTCCTTAGAAGATTCTTATGGATCTAGGGATAAGAGCTTAAGTACATTAGTAGATAACCTAGTAGGAGATCTTATTAATTATATAAAGCTAGTAGCAGAGAAAGTTATCCCTAGAGCTAGAACTTGTGAATTCTCTAAACTATGGTGGAATAAAGAGCTTCTATAAAAGAGAAAGAAAAATGGCAAAACTAGGAAGACTTTGAGAAGACCAACCTACTAGAAGCTCTAGACTAGAAGCCTATAAAGAAGCTAAAAATTAATACTTCCACGCAATAAGAGAAGCTAAAACGAGCTGCTGGAATGGTTTTTTAGAGAAAGTATAAGGAAAAGAGATCTTTACCGCTCTAAAATATACAAAGGAGAAAATACTGCGAATAATCCCTAGTCTAAAGTATAGTAAAGATAGAGCTGCTAGATTAGTAGAAAGCTTTAATGACCAGTATAAAGCTTTTATAACTACTCTATTTCCTAAGCCCCCTTCTACTAGCTCTATAAAGTGGAAAGACTATACTATAGATAGTAAATGGAAATGGCCAGACCTAGAGAAAATAGAAGTCAAATAAGTAATCAACTCTTTCTCTAAGAAAAAAACCCTAGGGCCAGATAAGCTATCCTTTAAAATCTTATAAAAGGCCTATCCTATTATAGATGATCTTCTATATAGAATCTATAGGATTCTATTTATCCTTAGTTATCAACCAAAAGTATAGAGAGAAGCTTAAGTAGTTATTCTCCCTAAAGTAAATAAGAAGGACTATTCTCTACCAAAGTCCTCTAGACCTATCTCCTTATTAAACTGCTTAGGAAAGACTCTAGAGAAGATTATTACTACTAGATTAGGATATCTAGCTGGTACTACTAGCTTACTTTAAGACTCACAACTTGGAGGAAGAAGACAGCGGTCCGCAATTGACGCAGTTTTACTACTTCTAAACAATATCTAATCTAAAAATAATAGGAAAAAAGCTAGACAAAGAATAGCTACTATGTTATTTCTAGATGTAAAAGGGGCTTTTGACCATGTTTCTGCAAATTAGCTTTTATCTATCTGTAAGGAACTAAGACTACCTATAACGTTTACACAATGGGTAGCTACTTTCCTTTAACGGTTAAATATAAGAAAAAGTAGAAATGGAAACAGGGATACCACAGGGTTCGCCTATATCCCCTATTTTATTTATGCTATATCTACGCAATATTTGCAGCCTAGAGAGAGAAGGAGCCTATCCCCTTAGCTATATAGACGATTTTGCAATTACGGTTACTTTAAACTTAGCTAAATCTAATTGCAAGAAGCTAGAGGAAATAGCGCAAGAACTAAACTCTAGAGCCAAGGAAGCCGCCATTAGCTTCGATATTAGCAAAATAGAGCTTATACACTTCCATAGTAAACAGACTACTATAGGAGAAGGGCTAAAGCTAGAAGATATAGAAATAACCCCTAAACCCCTAGTTAGGTAGCTAGGGGTATTTCTAGACTCTAAGCTCACCTTTAAACAATATATAGAAATAAGAATCTCTAAAGCAAAAGCAGCCTTCTATTTAATTAGAAGACTAGGTAATATATAAAAAGGTCTATCTCTACAAGCCCTACGGCAACTCTATATAGCTTATGTTACTTCTATAGTAGACTATAGAATACAATGCTGGTGGAAAAGCAAATCTAGAGACTACCTACTAGTTAGGTACCAGGCTCCACAAAATGAGGCCCTAAAACTAGTTTTAGGAGCGTTTAAAGGATCTCCTAGCTAAGCTATAGAGATAGAAGCCTCTATTCCTCCTTCTAGGATTAGATTTAAAAAGCTGTGCAATAACTATACATTAAGGATCCTAAATTTTAAGGAAAACCACGTAATTAAAAAAGCTTATATAGAAGAGAGTAATAAAGACAAGGATGAACTAGCAGCTAGCTCTAGCTCCAGCTCTAGCTCTAGAAACTCTACTATAAGGCACCTACTATAACTAAAAACGGAACTAATATCCCTAGTTTCTAGGGTTTAGAAGCTAGTTCATAATTGGAAAATAGAGAGAATCTCTCTAGAATAGCAAAAACCGTAGTCTCCTCCTATTTCTGCTCTCTTTTCTATCTCTAGAAGTAGTAAAGAAGAAGCTGCATAAGAACATCTAAGACTGGTAGAAAATTTATAAGAAGCCCTAGAATGGGATCTAGTAGATATATACTATACAGATGGCTCTAAAGATGGTAAATCTAGTGTAGTAGCCGTATGTAAAATAGGAGAGTGTCACAGAGTGAGCACAAGCGATGATAATATATAGCGAAGTAGATATTATTAAGCTATGTATATAAACTGTGTAATAAAGTCAAGACGTTGTGTAAGGAAAGGAAAGTAGGAAACAGGGGAAAAAGGGTACATAACGTTCGCTTAGTTGCTAGGTTAACGGGTACTATACTACGCACGGGTAGGGTAGAGCTTAGGTAGCGGTTCTGGTAGAACTTAGCAAAATTTGGCAGTTAGAGGTCCTTAAAGTTACCAGTTGGCAACTCCAACAGTAGAGACGGCAGATTGCGGCGGAATACGGTAGATTACTGTCAGATTGCCATCTCATAGTCGGTCTTTAGTTGTTTAGTCGGTGGAAACAGGTGGACGTGTATAAGGTGTTACGGGGGTGTCCCATAATAGTACCCCCCCTTTAAACTCGAGCATCTGCGAGATGGGGCTGTGGTAGTTCTAGGTAGAGTTTGTAAAAGTCTTCTACGGCTTATATAAGTCCTATAGAGTCGGCAGGTTCCTATAAGGGTTTAGTAAAACCTCTCTATTTCATAAGGTATATATATTTGCGTTTCCGTTTATTATACTTAATATTATTAACTCTTTTAATAAGGTACTTATCCTCACCATCCACTTTAACTAGTGGGGGAGGGTCTTAGATCTGTCTAGGCAGGGCGTCTAATATAGGGGCGGCAGGGTGGAGAACTAACGTATAGAATACAGGGTGGATTTTAACCGTATTAGGGAGCTTTAGTTAGTAGGTATAAGGAGAGACAACTTTTTTAACCTTATAAGGGCCAGCGTTCTTCCAATTAAGTTTCTTAGTAGGTTGTTTTGTATTTAGATTTCTTGCGTCTAGCTAGACAAAGTTACTAATTTAATAAACTGGTGCTAGGGTTCGGTTCTTATTTGCTGCGGCTTTATAGACAGACTAGGCCTATGTTATTTTATTAGTAAGAAACTCCTATAGTTCTTCCATCTTCTTTATAAATTTATTTGCTTCTGTAACTTATAAGGCCTAATAAGCTAGACGAGGAATATTACTAAAGGGTTTAAAACCCATTCGCGGGTGCTGGCCGTAATTAGCCAGGAATAGGGAGACCTTTGTGGTTTCTAAGACGGAGTTATTTGCAGTAAACTTGGCAAATATAAGCCAGTCCATCCAGTTATCCTATAGATACGACGTGTATATCCAAATATACTATTCTATTATAGCATTTGCATATTTCGTTTAACTATCCATTTCTAGGTAATATGCTGTAGATAATAGTGCTTTAATATAAAGTTAGGTAGTTAGTTCTTTCTAAAATACCAAAATAAACTAGCGGCCTCTATTAGAGACAATTATTTTAGGGAGTTTATAGAGTTTCTATATATAATCCAGGAACAGTTAGGCAATAGTAGGTGCTAACATATTAGGGTAGGCGATTAAGTGTCTTATCTTAGATAGTTAGTTTATAACTACTATAATGTTTATACAGCCTTTACTTTTAGGGAGATTAATAACGAAGTTAATTGAGATATCCTTCTATCTTTAGTCTAGAACAGGCAGTGGCTTTAAAAAGCCGTTATATGTCTTATATAAAGCTTTAGCTCGTTAGCAAGTATAGTAGCTAGAGACGTACCTTCATGTTATATTATATATGTTTAGCTAGTAGTACTCCTATTAGAGTAGCTCTAGGGTTTTTTCTTAGCCTGGGTGGCTGGCTACTAGTAGGTCATATACGTGTTTAAGGAGCTTAAGCTTAAGTTTATTATAATTAGGGACAACTAGGCGGTTCTAGTAGTATAAGCAGTCTCCGTAAACTTTATATTTACTTAAAGAGATCTTTTTAGAGCGTCTAACGCCATCTTAAATTAGCTTAAGTGTCTCTTAGATAAACTCATTGTTTAGGTATTTGTTAATTATAATCTATTTAATTAATTGATTAGTTATTTTAAGGACGTATACCATAAGGTCTTTAGCTAGGGGATTAAATAATTCGGGACAAAGTAGGGTTTATTTATAGTAGGCGCGCGCTTCTTCCTATGCTGTTATGTCTTATAAACGTTAAGTTAGGGCATTAGGTTTTTGACCTTAAACGCCTAGGTAGTACATAATTAAGAATTAGAATTAAGACAGATATTCTAACTAGCGGGCTTAACAATAACTTAGCTATTTTATAGTTGTAAAGTACTGTAGATTCTTATAGTCGCTAAGGACCTTAATTAAAAATCCAGTACCTTCTAGTTTAGGTTGCCATTGTTTAAAACATCTAATAATAGCTAATAATTCTTTATCGTAGATCTTGTAGTTATATTTAGCTAGACTTAGTCGTTTTAAGAAGTATACTATAGGGTGCAGTACCCCTTCTTTATTATACTAAAATAGAATGCCTCTAGTGACGTAGTTAGATAAGTTAGCTTCTACAACACTCTTTTAGTTTGGGTTAAAGTGTTGGAGTATAGGTATAGTAGTAAATATAACTTTTAGATAGGTAAAGGCCTTCTTATATTCCTTATTAAAGATAAAAGCTTTATCCTTTTGGGTTAGAGCTATAAGAGGTAAAACTAGGGCGGAGAAGTTATTAATAAACCGTTAATAGAAATTAGCAAATTCTATAAAGGCTCTTACGTCCTTAACGTTCTTAGGTTCTTGCTAGTTTATAATTACTTTAATCTTCTTTAGGTCCATTTATATGCCATCTATAGAGATAATAAGTCCAAGGTATAGAACTTCCGTTTTATAGAATTTGTATTTATCTATATCTAATTGTAGTCTAGCTCCACATAGGGCTTCTAAAATAAAGTTAACGTGTTTCTTATATTTAGCTAGGTTATTGCTATATACTAGAATGTTGTTAATATAAGCAGTACAGAAAATGTCTAGGTAAGGTTATAAGGTATTATTTATAAAGTGTTAGAATAAACTTGGGGCATTTACGAGGCTAAATGGCGTCACTAAGTATTTAAATAGTCCGTATCTAGTATGGAATGCTATAAGCCATTTATCTCCTTTTGTAATATAGAGGCGGTTAAATGCGTAGATAAGGTCGAGTTTTGTATAGTAGTAAGCCTTACTTAATTGGTTTAGTGTCTCTTAAATTAATAGGAGCGGGTACCAATTCTTAATGGTAATAGCGTTAAGAGCTTAGTAGTTTACACAGAAGCATAGACCGCCGCTAGGTTTCTTAATAAAGATTATAGCTATAGCTATAGGCAAAGAGCTTGCTCTAATAAATCCTTTACTTAGGTGTTTGTCTAAGTACTTCCGCAATACTTAGAGTTTATTTTAGGACATTCTATATAAGGGTCCAAATCCTAGTTATTTTCCTTCTTTAAGTATAATCTTATAGTCGTATAGTTGGTACTCCGCTAACTTATTGGCTTCCTTTTATAAAAATACTTCTAGATGCTTATAATAGCATACTGGTACTTTTATGGCAGGGTTAGTGTGCTTCTTTAGTGCTAGGGCCTTTTTAATATCAGCTATTATAACGGTAAAGATTGTATATTTAGGTTTCCTAGCGAGTTATACTAATGGGGTAGCTCTAATTATATAGATATCTATAGAAAGGGGGGCGAGTTGCTGGCTAGTAACTTCCTTTTAATTATCTACTATTTCTTATTTAACTTTAGGTTCAGTATTAGGTATAGAGTTAGTATTGGATTTAGGTTTAGGTTCTTTAAGTATCCTTTTTATAGTAAAATACCAGTTTTTTTAGTACTTTTGTATATTAAGCTTAAGTTTAGGCTTCTGCTTGGTTTGGGGTGGTATAGTAGTTGGGGTCAATTTATATAGTTTAGTGTAATTTTTAGGTTCTTAGTAGAATTAGGTAGACTTTTTAGGTATAGGGTGGATATTAGTAGAAATTTTAGACTAATAGATCCTAGTGGATTTTTTAGATTTTAGTTTAGGGTCTAAGCAGCAAGTTATAAGGCACTTCTGCTTATAATAGGAGGCGGTAAATAGAAGCTTAAGGTTGTCCTAATTAATAGTTACCTTATATAGCTTTATATAAGGTTGTTTAAGTATTACTAAGTAACCTAGAGTGGTAACAAAAAGCTTAATTAGTTCTTTATAGTTTAGGTATTAGAGTTTTAGGAATACTACATAGGTAATACGGCCTAAGATAGTGCGTTTACCATTAAATCCAAATACGTTAATATACTGGTTAAGGGGGGTTAAAGTAAAACTATTATCTTATGTAAAGATCTTATTAATAAATCCTGTGCTACTAGCTCCTGTATTAATTAGGACTTAAGTATTAACCTATTAATTATTCTACTAAAGACAATAGTTAACGGTTATACTATAATCCTAAGAGTTAGAGTTTATAATATCCAAAGTATTTAACGAGATCCTAAGGTAGCGCTGTTTTAGAGAGCGACTTAGCTCTAGGACCTTTCTTTTAGAGGCAATTAGGGTGGAGTTCTTATAGCGTGTTAGTTATAGCTTCGTCCTTATAAGTAGTGCTTACTAGATATAGGGCTAGAACTAGGTAGAGATTAGGGACGGTAACTAGAGGATTAATACGGTAAACGGCTGCTAGTGTTAGCCGTTTATAATTCGCGTTAGGGTATAGGGATAGAGCAGTAGTTAGAAAGGTAGAAGCTACTTCTATACTTAAAATAGAGGCCTAGCTTAGTGTGTTGTTCTTATTTAAAGGACCCTAGTAGGGCGTATCCTAGGGTTCTAGTGTTGATATCTATAGCGTTAGGGTACTTAGGCTGAGACAATAACTTAGTAAATATTCGCGGGTTTATTATATTATATTAAGAAGCGGACTTCAGTGTTAGGCGTAGTATATTATTATATTATTTATTAATAACGTTTACGCAGGCGTTAAGAGCTCCTAGTAGGTCTATACCTATTAGGAAGGTTTTTAGTTTAGGGCTTAGGAATTTAATAAGGCTGTTAATTAGTATAGAGTTATTCTAGCCTGTTTCTTTTACATAATGGTTAACTTTAGAGAAGTATACTAGGAAGCTTTTTATTCCTTAAGTTATATAGTTTATCTTTCTCTAAGTAGTAGCTTAGTGGTTTGGGTCACCATATATAGCTTTAAGAAGTACAATTAGGCTTAGTACTAAGTTTAGTTAAAGAGGTTTAATAAGGTCAGCTACATCTCCTCCTAATTAACTTAGGGCGTAGCAGAGTTAGTTAGCTTTAATTAAGTAGCGGTTAGTATTACCAGTTAACTTATTTTTAAGCCGGCTTAGAAATAATTAGAGTTCTTATTATTTACTAGTAAATATTAGAGGGTCTAGTAGTCATTTAGATTATTACAGTACAGTAGTTGGTTTGGGGTAAATAACTACTATAGGTTTAGGGCTTTTATTCCGCGTGTTTATCTCCAGAAATAGTATTTAGTCTTAGGGCCCTAATATAGGTATCTTAAGGGTGCGGATTTCTTCTTAAAGGTCTTTAATTAATTACTAGTGTTGTGCTTCTTATTCAGCTTATTATTAAGTTAAAGTGGCTTAGTTCTATATAAGGGCGTCTGTAAAGGACTTCTATATTTCTGCCAATTATTCTTAGAGTGCGGATATAATGCCAACGGCTGTTATAGGGGCTTTGGGGTCGTTCTGCATTTTGGAGGGTAGTATATAGGGTTAACGCAACGTAGTGTTATAGAGTAAGTATAAGTAATAATAATATATAGCAAAGTAGATATTATTAAGCTATGTATATAAACTGTATAATAAAGTTAAGATGTTGCGTAAGAAAAGGAAAGTAGGAAATAGAGGAAAAAGGGTATATAACGTTCGCTTAGTTGCTAGGTTAATAGGTACTATGCTACACACAGGCAGGGTAAAGCTTAGGTAGCGGTTCTAGTAGAACTTGATAGAATTCGGCAGTTAGAGGTCCTTAAAGTTGCCAGTTAGCAACTCCAATAGTAGAGACGGCAGATTGCGGCGGAATACGGTAGATTGCTGTCAGATTGCCATCTCGTAGTCGGTCTTTGGTTATTCAGTTGGTGGAAATAGGTGGACGTGTGTAAGGTGTCACGGGGGTGTCCCGTGACAGAGAGAGAAATAGGATTAAATATGCAACAAATTGGAATCTAGGGCCCTATACGGAAATTATGGACGTAGAGCTTTATGTAGTCTATAGGGCGTTAGAACACCTAAAATAATAAAGACTAGAAGAGAAACAGGTCTATACCTTTATAGATAGCCAAGCGGCTATTAAAAGAATACAACTTAATTCTCTTACTAGAGGGCAAGAACTAGTCTTTAAAATTACGCAAAGCTATTCCTATCTAGCTAGTAAAAATATCTCTATTAACTTCTATTGGGTACCTAGCCACCTAGAAATCTATAGAAATGAAATAGCAGATAAATTAGCTAAAAATGGCCTCTCTAGAAGAAAAATGCAATCTTTTTATACCTCTTTAGCCTATTTAGGGAGACTAGCAAGCGAAACAATACTAGAATAATAGAAAGATAATTAGTAACAAAATAAAAGTAAAGGAAAATACTATACTAGAATCTGTAAGGAAAAATACCCCTTTTCTTTTAAAGCCCCTAAGGATAAATATCCTAAAAGAATACAATTAGCCTTCTTTTAGCTAAAGCTAGGAAAAGGGTACTTTAAATCCTTCTCTAAGCAAATAGGGAAGGACAAGGAAGGCAGATGCTTTAGATAATATAGTGCCCTACAAACTCCTAAGCATCTACTACTAGATTATAGCCTATACAGAAAAGAGAGAAAAGAAATACAAAGGCAATTAGGCTCTACTCTATCTTTAAAGAAGTTATTTTATACAAAGAAGGGGAAAGAGGTGCTCTTTCTATTTCTAAATAGAACAGAAATAGCTACTAGAAAGTGGCTAATAACAGTAGGATCTCTAGAAGGTCCTAGTAGATAGATAGTAGAGAGCAAAAGAATAGAAATGAATTACAAATAGGACAGGGATAGGCGTTAGGATTTTGTGTAGTTTTTACTATTTTCTATTATTTTCTACTGTTTTCTTACTACCTAATAGTTGCTGCAATCTAGTTTCTACTAGAGAGCTATAAATCTCTATTAGAGATTTATAAACTACTAGGACATAGTTACTAGTACATGTTAAGCTGCCTAGAAAGGATT
>Ga0307507_10000471_pt1 | contig 84627 bp, 24 predicted proteins | sample 7_EM_MG_FD_207223 | JGI IMG/M metagenome (GOLD analysis project Ga0307507, IMG submission 207223) | Populus trichocarpa ectomycorrhiza microbial communities from riparian zone in the Pacific Northwest, United States - 7_EM | ecosystem: Host-associated > Plants > Roots > Unclassified | place...
TGCGCACGTGCGCACGCATCGACCAAGACCCCTGAACTGTTTAATTGCAAGATTCTCTCGTTATTCCTTTCTCTTCTTTACGCAACGTCTTGTTCTCTTCAAGAGCTATATACCCTTAGATTTAGATAGAATTTATATTGTTCCTTTAAATCTTCCCCGAAGCCTCTTCGCGCCCTTACAATTTGGTAGATATAGTAGATATATAGTTAGGCCGCCTCTTTAGCATTAATATTCTTATGATAGGGGATTAAGAATGGGCGCTTGCTAAAGCGGTTAACTAGGATTATAACCATATTATATCCGTTGCGGTCCGTAGGTAACTTGTGGAAGTCTATAAAGATATGCTGCTAGGGGCGTTCTGGTATTAGGAGTGGCTTTAATAGCCCTAGGGTTTTATCTTGTGGAATTATAGACCTATAGCAGTTATTGCAGTTCTGTATATAGCGGTTAATATCCATAACTATTCTAGGCCAGTAGTAACAGTTACTAATAATCTTATAGGTCTTATTTTTTTCTAGGGTGGGCCGTAAAGACCTAAGTATGTGTTTTAGTGATAAGCTAAGTCTATAAGTTCTGTTCCTCTACTACTACTAGCTGTTCCTAGTGCTTAAGCAGTCTGTTTTCCAGGGACCATGGGCTAGTAAAATCCTTTGCCTTTTTACGGTACTCCTATAGAGAAGGGGCCGTATAGTTTGCCTACAGTAGTTTATCAATGAGGTTAAGTTCCATAAAATTAATAGGATATATCTTAGCGCTTAAAGGGTCCGTATTTAGTTCTGCCTATATTTAGGGGTTAAGGCATTCTAGTTGTAGTAGCGTCTGAGTTTATAATGAGATCTTCGCAGCTGCCTAGTTATCTAGGTCCTGTTTATGCCTTGTAAGAGTATCCGCACGGTTAGTAGTACCTAGCCTGTATATAATTAGGAAGTTAAACTGGGATAGGACCTCTGCCTAGCATGCCTGCTAGGCTGTAAGGGCCTTTGTTGTTATAAAATATTCTAGGGCTTTATGGTCTGAAACTACTTAAATAGGCTTAGGGGCTCCTTCTAACTGTGTTTGCTAGTACTGAAAGCTAGAGATAATGGCCAGCATTTCTTTGTTGTGAATTGGGTAGTTTAGCTTAGTATCTATTATAGTCTTTAAATAGTAAGTAATAGGGTGCCATTTTCTGTCCGTCTGCTTTTAGGAGTAAACGCTAGCTATAATGCTGTCTAAGGCATTAGTTTCTAGCATTAAGGGCCGTTCTGGGTTAAAGTGGGCGAGTAAGGGAGTAGAGACTAGTTGTTTCTTAAGCTTGTTAAAGGCCTGCCTATATATAGTATTAAAGTGAAAGGGCTGGTCCTTGTAGGTAAGTTGGCTTAGGGGCTAGGCAATTCTACTATAGTTCTTAATAAAGCGTTGGTAGAAGTTGCAGAACCCTAAGAATGACTATACCCCCTTTACGGTCCTTGGGGGTATCTATTAGTTAATTATAGCTGTCTTTTCTGGGTCTGTCTTGATTCCGTTTATACTAATAATAAACCCTAAGTACTTTATGCGCTTAACACTAAATTCTAATTTCCTAATATTAGCCTAGAGGCCAGCCTCTTGGAGCCGTTGTAGGACTTTATGGACATACTCCTTATATTCCAACTTATTCTTAGAGTAAATTATAATATTATTTAGGTAGGCCGTGTAGAAGTTATTAAGGTAGTTAAAGAGTATATTGTTTATGTATTGCTGGTACATAGCTGGTCCGTTAGTTAGTCCAAAGGGAAGTACTTTGTATTTATATATTCCGTAACAGGTCTAAAATGTGGTAAGATTTTCTAATTTAGGGTCTATCCTAATCTAGTAAAAAGCCTAACGGATATTAAGCTTAGTAGAGATTTTAGCTCTACTTATTTGGGCTAGAGTCTTATTAAGTAAAGGTAGGGGGTAGCGGTCCTTATGGGTTATATTATTAAGTTTGTAATAGTTAATACAGAAACGAAGTCCTCTATTTGGCTTCTTAGCAAAGAGAATAGGTGAGTTAAAAGGGGCTTAACTAGGCTTAATAAAGCCCTTATTTAGGTTATTAATAAGATACTACTTTGTAGCCTGCAATTTGGCAGTAGACTGCTAATAAAGGGGGCTATAACTAAGGGTGTCTTCCTTGTCTGGCTTAATCTTAATCTTGTGGTTATAAGGTTAGTGAGGTGGGAGTATATTAGACGCTGCCTTAGAGAATATGTCCTTAAATTTCTGGTGTTAATGGGGTAGTTTCTGTTCTACTAGCTCCTTATTTATAAGCTTACTTTTCTGTCTACTAAGCTTGCTTTTCTTTTCCTTAATTATTTAATTAATTTTATATAAGCTGGTGGTAAAGGTAATGGTATTAGGTTAAACTAAGTTCTGGTAGAATCCTATGGCGTTAATGCAGCAGATATTAACTGGGTGAAGGTCTATAGGTTTCTTTATGGACTTTTATTAGGCCGTATTTTGTGGTATAGGGTTTATAGTCTTCCTTAGCTTATATTCTATTTTCTATAAGTTGTCCTTCTAGTCTATTAGTTTAGTATGGCGTCCGGTATTTCTGGCCTTCCTTTATAGCTGTGTAGGGCCTAAGTTCTCCGTGGGGGACTTAGCTAGGTTATTACTGATTTCCTAGATCTCTGGTGCGGGTGGTGTAATATAGGTAGTCTAGGGGTGGTGTAGTATATGAATCTATTACGGATCTAGCTATATATCTTTCTTAAAGGCCTGGTCCCTACACATAGCATTGGCCTAGTAAATAGTATTAATCTAGGGCTGTATAAGGTTTTCTATTATAATACTAATTTCTTTTATAAAGGAAGGGGTTAGGGGTAGGGATTTGGGCTAGATAAGCCGTCTACTCTATACGTTAAGCTATAAGCCTAAATAGGCTAGCTATTTTCTTCCTAAGATTATATTGTGGCTTTCTAGGTCTGTAATAAAAAAGGGGATATTATACTGCCTTTGTCCATTAACACAGAGGTGGATCTATAAGATAGTTGTAATAGGTGGTCCTATTTATCTATTGTACCCGCGAATAGGAACTGGTTTAGGCAGTTCCTTAAGAGGCGCATTTAAAAATTTAGCTAGCTTTACGGCGTACTGGGTGTTTATTAAGGTAAAGGCATTCGCTCTAGAGTTAGCTAAAGCGGAGGTTAAAACTTAATATCTATTATAAAATAAAGTATAAGGGATAGTGTAGCTTCTTCTACTAACTAGCTAACCTAGATTAATATATAATATGTTAATTCCTTTTAACCCTAGAGAGGAGTTTTTCTCTAGGGTTCCTCTTTTTTTAACTCTACACTGTCCTCCTAAATTAATAGAACTTTATCTATTTTTGCCTTTGTCTGGCAATTCTTTATAAAATGGTCTTTCTGGCTATATAAAAAGTAAGCTCTTTAATTACTAAGGGCCTGTTTACAGGGGTTATTATATATAGGCTAAGTATACGCTAGACCCGTAGTAGGACTAGCTGCACAGCTAGCTGCTAAATTAATGGTGGGCTGTACGGCTGGTGCTATAGGAGTTGCAGATCGTGCTAGAGTGTTATAGGCCGTTTATATAGTGCTTGCGGTCTGGTTTAGAGAGTTTCTAGCTTTATACTACTTAGCTTGTGCCTTAATTTAATAAAGGCCTTGGTTAATAGATAGGCAGTAGTCTATAAGTACCTTTAGCGTCTATATAGTAGTAAAAACTGGCAGTACAGCGCGCTGTAGGTCTAGGGTAAGCTTGTTAAAGAGGTCTAGCATTAGGTCTTTATAGGGAATTTAGGCTTGGCTGGCTAGGTGCAGAAAGCGGGTCTAGAAGGCTAAAAAGGTCTCCGTCGTCTTCATGTTAAGAGCTTTATAATTAAGGCAGGCGTTCTGTACCTTAAAGGGGTCCTTGTAGATGGAAGACAAGTGGTTAATTATCTCGTCTCTAGAGAGGAAGGGATCTGCCAAGTCCTAGGCGTATTGCGGACGTAGGTGCGTCTGTACGTCTCCGCCAGTACGGCCGAAGACGTAGGCCATTTTAGCTTAAGTAGTGGGGAAGTGGTCCGCATTAACTTTGAGCTTATCCTATAATTAAAGCTTCCAGTTATTGAATGTAGGGTTAGTTCCGTCTGTAAGTAATAGGGGGTCTATAACCTTCGCGGACTGTGACGATGCTAATGCTATATATTAGGCTAGGGCCTTAAGGACTATAGCAAGTCTCTAGGTGTCTAATAACTCCTTACTAGGTATAGGGGTGTCTCTAGTTTTAAGCAGCTCTTAAAGCTATTTAATTTTAGTATTAGCTGCTGCGAGCTCTTCCTAGGGGGTTGAGATGGTAACTGTTTCACCATTAGAGGTATTTGCGGGTCCTGCAGCGGCTTTGCCAGCTGCTGCATTTCTTAGCATAGTGGTAGGGGTTTTAGGTAATTTCTGGTGTTTGTTTATTTTCTAGGGGTTCTGGTCTATGTGTGTCCTATTCTTAGGTTTCGCGTTCTGTTTATATTCTTTTGGTTCTTGGGTCTGTCCTGTCCTTGTGGTCCTAGTAATGTCTTTAGGGTCCTATTTTATATCCTTATTCTGTTTATGGTTTTATAGATAGATATTTTTAAGTTCCTTCTTAGGAAGAAAGAGTAATAATGAGCTTTAGATAATGTTAGCGACTCAGTTAATTGAGGCACGAGCACGGCAAGAGGGTCGCGCAAGCCTATATAATTGGATTGTCTATAAACAAGGATCCAAAGCTAGAGAGAGGAAAGGAGAAGAAGAGCAGCGCCGCTTGATGTTTTATATAATCTTTGCGTCACGTGACCGCAATCTGCGGCAATTTGCTAGTACCGTAATACTGTCCGAGATTGTCTGAAACTGTCTACGATTGTCTGCTACAATCCACTGCCATAATCCACCGTTTTCCACCAGCGCCGTAACACTAAGAGCACTATATATAGGACCGCCTTTGCGGAGCTACGTAGTAATTCTGTAAATAATTTAACCTAGAAGCTTCTTTTAACTAGGTGTAAGTAGGGTCTACCTACTAACGAGGTCGCGGGCTTTAATAACGTAACTCGGCTATACGGCACATGCGCTGCTGTAGGTAAGTATAACACTATTTAGCTTCGCGATCTTTTACAGCCGGTAGTGGCTATTAAGTTAGTTAACACTAGTATGGGTGCATAAAAGGTTACTCCCGATTAGTATAATACTTTAGAGAATTTAACCCTATATATTGGCGCTAAAGTTATGCTAATATAGAATATCTGGGTTGAACTAGGCTTGGTAAATAGTACTACTAGTATAGTTAAAGATGTTATATAGAAGGAGGACGCTAATATTAAAAAGGATCAGCCCTAGGCACTGCTAATTACAGTAGATGGTTATAACGGACCTACCCTATTTACTCAGCAGGATAGGATAAAGGTTGTCACGGGACTCACTCGTTCTCACGTCTCTGCGCGTCTTTGACGTTCTTGACCCGTGCTCACGTTCGTCCCGAGACACCTACGCACGTTCCCCTACAGCCCCTATTTATACCCATACCTGGCACACGAAGACTCTTCTTCTTCATCCAATGTCTTTGTATCAACCACGCATAGTTACGTGTACGTAGCCTTCTCAATTACTACCTCGTTTAGTGCATTGTATCCCGGCTCGTGCCTACTCCGTGACAAAGGTTATCCCTATCTTTTCTATACTTTATAAGTAGGAGGGTGCAAGAGGCTCTTACTTACGGCGTCAGTTTCCAGTTACTCTAGCTTTTGCTCTTACTGTATATAAAAGCCAGGGCCTAACACTTAGCTAGGTGGTTCTAGATATTAAGGAAAAGGATAAAACAGCTAGGCTAACTTATATAGCAATCTTATAAGTTAAAAAGCTTTTAAGGCTTATGTTTAAATGTGGATTTAATAAGGAACGATTTTAGTTATCTATAAGTAAGGCTAAGGAGGCATAATAGGAAGATTTTATACGGAGGCAGTAGCAACTACTCACAAATAACTTTTCCTAAATAGAAAATTATGTACTGGCTTGGAGGTAAGCGGAGAATATAGCATTTGTCTTAGTTTCCTAACTTTTAAATAGCTTAACTACGAAATCCAATTTATCTAAATTTTAACCCCCCTATCCGTCCTACCTTCTTATTACCTCTGAAGCTGTTAGATATATATATAATGGTGTATAGAAAGAATTAGCAGTATTGCTGGATTAATATTGCTGCTGTCTATAGCATTAATCAATTTTTAGAATTTTTTAGGTTTTTTTCTTAGGGCGGAAATATTACTTATACAATAAGTCACGTGACCTCTAAGAATGTATATTACTTCTAAATTAACCCCACTTAGTTACTATAGTAGATAATAATACTACCTAGCAGTAACTAAGGCGCCTTAACCTTACTACCACTCCTTTTATAGGCCTCCTCCTATCTATATCTTCCCTTCTTTTCTTCCTCCTTATAGGGAGCTAGAGGTGCTCTAATACGCCTCCTTAGTCCCCACTAAGGGATCTATTGGTTAACGTAGCCATATAGACAGCATTAGACGAGGAGATAATGGATAAGAGAGAAGATAGGAAGGACGGAGGAGCAAGCCTCTGGTAGGTGTTAGTTAAGCAACGTTAATAGCTATATTATAGCCGCCTAATCTTCTGTACTTGCAGGCCTCCTCCCGTCTATAAATACTCCCTCCTCTATACCTTCCTCTCCTCTTTTCTTCTTCCTTATAGAAGCTGGAGGTGCTCTAATACTCCTCCTTAGTCCCCACTAAGGGATCTATTGGTCGATGTAGCGATATGGACAGCATTGGACGAGGAGACAATAAGCAAGAGAGAAGATAGGAAGGACGGAGGAGCCTCCAGTAGGTATTAGTTAAGCAACATTAATGGCTATATTATGGCCGCCTAATCTCCTGTAATCGCAGGCCTCCTCCTATCTATAAATACTCCCTTCTCTACACCTTCTCCTCTTTTCTTCTTCCTTACAGAAGCTGGAGGTGCTCTAATACTCCTCCTTAGTCCCCACTAAGGGATCTATTGGTTAATGTAGTGATATAGACAGCATCAGATAAGGAGATAATGGGTAAGAGAGAAAATAGAAAGGATAGAGGAACCTCTAGTAGGTGTTAGTTAAGCAATATTAACGGCTGGTTTTTGTTACCCACAGATTGCGTTATATAACGACATTTGGGAACACAAATATGTACCCCGTCCCGTACTTATACCACTACTAAATATTCTAGATTTTATACTCGGAGTTACTTATAATAGGCATTTCTAGATTATTTGCCGGTTTAAAGCTCTATAATTAAATATTATTAACGTTTTATATAGGGGTCGTTAATTAAGCTCCCAGGACACAATTTTTAAAGTTTAATACCATACTACTATTACGATATTCTTGTAGTAGCTAAGCTACCCCTAATCTCCTTTTCTCCCTCTTATTGCTTGGCGCTAAGCTATTATATTATCGCTAAGCTATTACGTTGTTATATATCCGAACTAGTAGGCAATAACATGGTTAATCAATTATGTTAGGCGTCGCTACTATGGCCGCACCGCCTCTGCCCGTTAGGGGGAGGGGTCTTGGCATACCATTATGTCTCTTACACGCGTATTTGATTAAGTTGGGGTAGTAGACTTTAATTCCAGCCATGCGGCGATTAAGCTTTAAATTGGAATCATAATCTACTATAAGAGGGCTCTATATTAAAGCTCTGTAGTCTAAATATGTACTAGATTCGTGACCAATATGACCTTTAAGTCTAGTTCAAGTAAGGCGCCTTAGTTACTGCAGTAGATCCTTACCTAGCGGTGACCAAGGCGCCTTAGTCTTACTACTACTTCTAAATTAAGCAAAAGCTCTATATAGGGGGGCCCCAGGGGGTCTCCCCCTGGAAAACCTCATCTCTATATATATTAATTAAAGCCTATATAATAAAGCTCTAAATTATAAACTCGGGTCAAAATTTTAGTTGGGGGGCCAACTATCCGCATGTTTAATTAATGATCTTGAACCTAGGGCCCTCGGGCTCTAAGCTAAGATGGAGAGATTTACAGTGCACGTGACCCACGCCTTAGAGAATACAGATTATCTGACAATTTCAATATCCGCAACCTCCGCAATGCGGATATCGCTGACGCGGTCTACAAGTGCTACGAAACTCGCTCAGACGTGGTTCCGGTGGTTTCGCACGAATATAGTTAGTCAGCTTGCGAACCGATTGAAAATCCGCACCAACGGAATCACGTCTGAGCCTGCTGAGGTAATTCGAAGGGATATGCCTGTGCTACAGACGCGTGGCGAATTAGGGATGAATGCGTCCTTTCTACAAGACTTTAGCTCAGATTCAATCTGACGCTTTTGCAACCGAACAACCACTTAGCTTAAATCGAACTTGCTTAGCAAGTTTGATTGTTGCATTAAGCTTACACTCTGTGGGCAAGGCGTTAACGTAGTCGGTAAGCAAGTGGCCACTGCAAGCATGTGGCCACCCCAAAAACCCCGCCAAAAAACCCAAAATTCGTTCTTTAATATCTTAACAACGGCTTAATAATAAATTATAAAAATTTATAATTAGACTCTTATACTTACTTTAAGACCTCTATTAGAGTTTTAGAGTAATTAATTAAGCCATTATTAATATATTAAGACTTAGATCTTAAATTTAAGCCTAACTATTATATCTTAAGAACCGCTTATTAAATTACTTTAAAACTTTAATAGAGGTCTTAAAATAGGTAGGCGAGTGTAAATTTAAATTTTTATAATTTATTATTAAACTGTTGTTAAGATATTAAAGAACAAATTTTGGGTTTTTTGGCAGGGTTTTTGAGGTGGCCACATGCTTGCAGTGGCCACTTGCTTACCGACTACGTTATACTATTTAAATTAATTAGCCCCTTCAAATTAAAGAGGTCAGCTTCTTGCTAAATTTTATGCAGCTTCGCTTTTGATCGCAAATTCCCGAGCCGAAGCGGTGTGTGACTGTGAGACACCGTACAACTAGAAATCAGATCCCTAGAGCTCTCGCATACGCGCCCGATTGACGACTTTTGGGGATACGGCGACTCTTCCCACCCGATCGCGATACCGCTATCGCAACTACATACCCTCTATGATGTCATAATCTTAACTTTTGTGCGTATAAAATGTCGATTAAGTGGAGGGCACCGATCGAGGATCTGGAGGAGTCGGAGACTCCATTACTACACCATATACAAAGTCGCGATAGAGGTGATAGCAGAGGCGATCGCTCGGATCGCTCGGACCGCTCATCATTAATCACTCATTGTACGACGTCATCTGAAACCTCACCGAACGATGAACTTAATTACAGATTCATGTTGGTAAACGCCGCTAATTACGAACTACGACGCTAAGAGGTGCACAGTCAAGAAGATTCTACCCCACGCGATCGTCGATCTACGATGCAGGCGCGATTGGCCATGCAGACCAGCCAATTGTGTCGTAACGATGACAGGAAGGTTTTGTTAACTTTGATGATTTAGCTTTATTTCAATTGAATTTAGACTCGGCATGTTGCCCATCTGAGGACACACTTCGCAGTCCATGGCTCTTACCGCAGTCCTTTGTCCCATGCAACGGTAGCGTCGTACCATCGAGTGATCCGTGTATTGGTAAAATAACAACTGGACATTCCAACTTAATCCGATTGATTCTATTGGGCTAGATCTTATCGATAACCGGAGGACGAATTGTCTATTCTCCTGCTATTCCATGCACAATGTAGCGTTCGGGCAGCTGCACGCACCTCTTGTAACCCCTGAACACTAACCATTCCGGGATGAAGGCGACCAGTTTTGTTTCTCAACAAAATCTCTTCGAAACAGCGGACTAGACAATCTTCCTGAGCATCTCGAGCTATCAAATGCTCAATTTCGAACTCCCGTTCGACTAACTAATTGAGATAGCGTCAATTGCGGACTCTTGTTAGGCTGACTAGTTGAGATAGCCGGCCTCGCCAATTGTGCCACACGACGGGTACGTTGCATGAACATCTGCAAGGACAAGGTACATGGAACGTCTGCAAGGACAAGGTGCATGGAACGTCTGGGGTACGTTACACAAGCGTCTGGAGTACGTTACACGAACGTCTACAAAGGACAGAGCTAATTTCCATTAAATAGACATTACTCGGATTTCCATATGAAGTAGACATTACCCAGATTTCCATATCAAATAGACATTACTCAGATTTCCAGGAGGTCCTGCCACACACGGTTACAAAATCAATGCACTGGAAGAAAATCCTAATAACGCGTACACGGCGGACAGAGCGGGGGGGATACGAAAGAGTCGGACCAAAAAAAAATTACAATACAATGGGCTGTGGGGGATCCAAACAAACTGAGACTGTGCCTCCGGCACAAGAGCTTCAATCGATACCCCGGGGGCAGTCTCGCACGGGTACTTCTAGGCGGGCGCCGCCCACGTCTCACGGAGGTCAGTTATCAAAGATGAGTGGGCACATCCATATCATCTTATTCTATTGAATATAAAACCAATACTAGCAGGTGTTAAGGCCGTCCTAGTCGAGCTGGCCGTCCCTCATCTCAAGCCAGTCGTCTCCCATCTCGGAGTGAAACTAGACGTACCACGTCTCACGGTCAAGCTGTCCGTCCACAGTCTCAACGCCAGCCTGGTCAGAGGCCGATATCGAGCCGTCGTCGACATCCATCTGGACCTGCTAACCAAAGGCCTCGTCCCGACACTATCGTAGAAGTCCCAGAAGACAGCACAATTCGGACTGAGATATCGACATTATCTACACTAATTGATCAGCACGCTGAAAACTTTTACAGCGCAAACCAAGATTATATCCGCCGAATTATAATAGAGACGATAGTCTCTAAGATTTTAAAGGGCTCAGGCAATGGTATTGCACTAACATTGTCCCCTAAGTCTACTTTTATGCTGACTTTTTTTGGTACGATAACAGCAGCTGTATCAGAAGAGTTATCGGATCAGCTTCAAGACTACGCACAGGAATCAGCAGGCCCTGCGCGTAATACGCACCTCCTCCGGTTATGTGAGAGGGCTGTGACGATCCAAAGTATGATAAAAAGACACCCTTCAGAATGGACCTTTGGAAACTGGGATACCAAATCTGGCTCTATGTCATTCCCAAGTGTCTTTCGCGATGGTACAGAGTTCATGAGAGCTGAGTATATATGAATTCAGACCTATTATAGCGCTTGTCGTTATGATTTTCGGGTATTGGAGGGTGTTGTTTATATTTTTTATATTTGTATATTTGTATATTTATATATTTGTATATTTGTATTTGTATTTGTATTTGTTACAGGACTTACCCGTAACACTCCTTTTCTATCGTTTTCCACCGTTAGAAGTTGCCCGTAAGCAACTTAAAGAACTTAAACTATCGGTCGAAGTTATCTAATTGGCTCGCTTAATTGCAGCCAAGCTATAAATATTTGTTATAACCTTTCTCTTTTTTTCTTGTCCTAATTCTTTACCTATTATTGTCGATTAGTATTATTAATAGCTATTTAATTGCGCTTATTATATACTACGTCTACCCGGCGCTTTCAACCCCCCTCCTGCGGAGGGGGGCCGCCACCTCAAACGCACCACATGCTCAAGCGCACCAACACTTATTATCAACCAAAACCATGCTCTCCCACTATACAAAAGAAGAGGTTAAAGTCTAGAATGCAATGCGCGCATACTGAGCTGGTTTTTTTTTTACATAAATACTGCTAGGCGTATGCTTGTAAAACAAACTAATGAAACTTTAGAGGAGGCTGAGGCTGTGCTTAAAGCATGGCGTATAAAGGCTACAAAAAAGCGTCAGAAGGCAGAATACGCTGTTGCTGTTGCTTATAAGCGAGCAATAAGGCCTTAGGACTTAAGACACCAAGGTTTAGGAAGGGTGGTTGATAATTCTATTTGGTGCGCTTGAGCATATGGTGCGTTTGAGGTGGCGGCCCCCCTCCGCAGGAGGGGGGTTGAAAGCGCCGGGTAGTGGCTCTATAATAATTTTTACATTTTTTACAATTTTATAATTATAGCTTGGAAGATTTAACAGATGGTCCTTTTCGCCATAAAATTAGTAAACAGTTAGAAAGCTCTTCTACAGTTGAAAAAGGTTACATATTGAGATTCCACTAAGCAAAATGGTTAGAAAATAAAATTGAACATTGTAAGAATATAGCCAGGAGGTCCAAAGAGAAGACCATATACTCAGTTATGAACTTATCATTATGGGCATAATGGTCATATTATCCGAGACTTGATCCTTTTAGATGACTCATTATCGAGCGTTCTCCACAAGGTTCTTTAGTAGCCATAAACTGACGCCTATGCCTGCACCTCGATCGGTGAAGCTTAAATATGCAACTAGTAAGTGTAGTGTGTCTAATAGTCAGTCTCTAGCGAGCTTTGAGGCCCTATAGCTGACTGACTGCGGCCAACTAGATCGCTTGCTGTCTGCTGCATTAAAATAAGGTACGCTGACTGTTCCGCTGTCAGCTCGCTTTCCTAATTAGGCAATTAGTATAGATTTAATAATGTTTTATACCAGATTTTTAATAGTACCTTTATATATAAAAATATTAACATTGCCCGATTAAAAATCCACCTTAATTTACCTAATATAGTGTTTAAATATAGCTAAAATTATCCTGTACCCCTATAGAGGCCCAAAAAATATAGAAATATAGTAAGTAGTAAAGGCTCTAAAGGCTCTATTTTAATATTAGATTTTAATTAAATATAAAGCTTTAGTAAATATAGCTTACCAAGCTGGCTTTCTGCCTCTATATTTGGCTTATAGCTAGTAAGATTAACGTTTAAGCTCATTAACTAGGGTATAGTTAACGCTCTATTAGTGTTAATTAAACTACTTAATAAAAATCCTTTAATTAGCCACTAGAGACCTTTTAGAATCTAGGAGCTCTTGCTACACCTAGCCCAAAAGACCAAAACCAACCAAAAGATCCCTAAAAAATCACCTAGAGAATCCCCCCAAGATGCATGCATCGCAGGGGAGGCACATATTAAACGACGGTGGTTCGTACTCGCGCGCGACCACCAGAACCACGCCTAGCAATAGCCCTCTATAATAAAAATAGGCAAATACCACACTATAAAGCGGAAATACCTCTATTAAGAAGGCATTTAACAAAATATAAAGCCTATTAGACGCGTCTAGTATCTGGAATTATAGGGGAGTAACTATTAGCCATAATAAATTAATATAGCTAGCAGAATGGCTCCGCCAGTTTAGTAAACCTTAGGCGCCCCTCTAGTAAACCCTTAATTAAATCCTCTAACGGCTAAAATTAAAAATAAATAAAACCTCCCCTTACTGGCGAACTGCACCTAGGCCGCAATAGCTGCGCTTCTATAGTATAGGGAACCTACCCCCCTTAAGATAATAACTGGGTATATAATTATAATATAACTAAATATAGAAAAAGCAGAGGGGCTTAGAGGATAGTTAGAAATAGAAGTCCTGATAGAAATCTATAAAGAGGTCTACAACGCTATTATAGTCTAACACCTTAGGAGTAGAGACATTAGAGTTACCCTAAAGGACTAATAGTTAAAGGAATAAGCTATAAGGGTAGGGGACAGGCTAAAAGAATATATTGGCATAAAAGTACTCCGTAAGGATTACCCAGTTAAAGTCCTTGTGGTTTCTATAAGCCTTAGGGTAGAAAAGGGACGCTAGGCGAATAATATAGTAATTATATAGAAGATAGTAAGACAAATAGAATACCTTATACTAGGACTTAAAATCACCTAGATCTAATAACTTTAATAGGAAAATGTAAACTAAGCAAATAATAAGAATAATAAGAGGATATAAGGGTCGCTAGAGATTTGCTAGGGAGACGCCAGTTAAACATATAGCTCCCTTATTATTAGTATACTTATACTAGGAATGCAAAAACTCCTTATCTAAAAAGGAATAATTATAAATGGCCTTATATATAATATAAGGCTCTATAACTATAGACTACGCCTAGAATAATGCTATTACTATATATAATAGGGATATACCTAATCCACATACGTAGCATAGGTGTGCTACAGCTACTATATAGGCCCCTATAATATAAGACACTGCTTAAATTAAGACTAAATAAAATGCGTAAACTGCTACTAAAGTATATATAAGGCATGGGAGAGAGAAGACTATATTAAATATAGGAGATAGAAGGTAAGGGCTTAATAGCTACGGGAATAACTGTACGCTAGGTTATATAAATGGAAATAATAGGCGATAAGCTAGGGGGATATAGGTGCCTTTCTAGCGTTTTCTACTATAACGGAACCTTGTAGCAGGAACTACGGTGGGTCCTGTTATTGGGCTAGGTATATAGGTAAGAACAAAACAACAACATAATAATAACTGGTGGAGTGGTTGCCCAATAGATTAACTCCAATTATATTCTAAGATTTACTACAAGGAGAGAACTATCTATGGTAGGGACTAAGGTCCTTTAAATATACAACCATACTTCTAAAAAATCCTCTCTTGTACGTAAGGTATGTGTTATCTATATTAAACATAACATCCCTCTTATTTAACGCAGTTAACGCGTTTAACACCACGTAACCTTAGTTACTATTCCTTATTATATAGTTCCACCAGATCCATCCTAGACCGTACCTATATTAACCAACTAGCTTCTACCGTCTCTTCTCTAAGTAGTCGTAATATTATACTTAAAGCGTCTGTAACACCATCTCCCTTCTCTTTATCTTTGTCCTTAAAGATTTCTAACATCTCTAAGTCGTCTACTAGAGGTGTAATATCTGTTTAATTATTCTAGTTAATATCCATACTTATTATACCTAAAGCTTCTTCTTTTCTTTCCTAGGTTGAGCGTCGCCTTTATACAATTTCCTCCATACTGTCGCTGGGTGAGGTGATGGCGATCCCTTACTCTTATTACGCTAAAGAGGGGTTAGTATGTATTACGCTAGCAAGTCCTTCGTCCTAATAACCCTCCTTTTACTCTAAGTATACTAAAGCAAACGTTTAATCGTCCTATAATATTTGCTCTATCTCTAATGCTAAGTATACGCGTCCTATAACTCTTAATAGTCTTTGAGTTCCCTAAGTAACTTATTATAGGGTCTTGTATTTAATCTACCGCTATAAAGCTTAATAGTAAGCTGGCCTCTGCACTACTTAAGGTTTAATATACCTTAAAAGAGTCCACACGCGTCCTTAAAGGTTAACGTTTAGCTTATGCTTGTCTTTAACGTCTTAAACGTATTCGTGAGAAGGTTCATTCTAAGGAGTAGAAACTAGTTTAACAAGGTTTACAGAAACTTAGTAATAAAAGAACTGGCTCTCCTCCTGCAAGGGAAATAACTCTAAGTAGCTTAGTAATTGCTCCTCTTAGGTCCCCCTTAGGTAACTTATTTTTTTATAATCCTTTCTTATTAACGTTGCCTAACCTGTTCTCTTTTAATACTCCTATACCTTTCCTATAGCGTTCCTTAGGTTGCTTAGTAGTTCCTAGGTAGTCTTACTATAGCCTATCCACTTTACTTTATACCATATTTTATTATCTACATCCTTATAACTAATGATCTTTAAAACTTACTATTTATCTTCTTTTTATCCTCTATATATGTCTGCCTTATAGACTGGTAGCTTAATATTCCTATATACTGGCTCTAGCATTATAATATATTATATAGGGTAGATCTTTATTTTGGCTAGTAGGTTTAACTTATATATAACTAATAAAATTCTTTACTTAATTTTAAAAGGTCCTAGTCTAACATAGTCCAACTTTTTACTTAGTTATTAACTCTTGAAATTTTTATATAGTAGCTATACTTTATCTCCCTCCTTAAGATCTAGTCCCTTAGATCTCTTAGCATTATAGTACCTTTTTATTTATTCTTATACTAGTTTAGCTGTTTCTTTAAGGTCTATATAAAGATTTATTAACATCTCCATTCTTTGTTTAGCTGTGCTACTCGTCTTTTTTGCTTAATATAGTGATAACGATGTTCTTGGCTTATATCCATAATTTGCCTTAAATGGTAATATCCCCATTCCTTCTTATAGTGTTGCATTGTATATAAACTGTATAACTAGTAATAACAATACCTAATTATTTTATACGTAATTAATATAATGCCTTAGATGCTACTCTAGTATCTAGTTTAGTCTCTCCATTTATCCATCCGTCTGCGGATAATACGCTGTAGATATTACTGCGTAAACTCCCTATTCTACTAAAAACACTTCCTAAAATGCTGCTATAAATCTTAGATCTTTGTCTGATATAATCTTATCTAGTGCTTTATATCTTGCGAATACTTCTTTTATATAGATTCTAGCGATATCTTCTACTAATATCTCTTTGGTATATGCTATAAAGTATCCCTACTTTGTTAGCTTATCCACTATTACTAAAATTGCGTTATAATCTTGTCCTATAATAGGATCTCTTGACTTTAGTAACTTAACAATAAAGTCCTATAATATAACCTCCTATGGTCTTCCTAGTGTCTTAACAGATTATAGCCCTCTATACAGCTTATACCTTATTGGTTTATTCCTTTAGCAATCTAAATATTCCTTTATAACTTGTCTTGCTAGTCCCTAGATTCCTTAAATAATGTACTCCTCCTAAAGTCTTAATACTAAGCCTATAGCTCCGTTATGTCCTTATATTATTCCCTTATAGAATTCCTTAATAAATTCTTCTGTAATAGACTTAGGCATATATATTACTTCTCTGTTTTTATATTGCTCTAAGTCTAAATTCTCTGCCTATACTTTTTAGATCTTCTATATCTAATCACTTTTTAGTAATTTATAGATCTGACTTTCCTTAGTTGCTATAATCCTTAGATAATTATACCTAATTAATCCATTTTAATCTTTTTGTAATAAAGCTCCCAATAGCTTTTTATTACTTTATAGTTCAGCCCTTCTACTTAGAGTATCTGCTCGTGTATTATCTATACCTTTAGTATACTAAATTTCAAAATAGTATTCTATAAGTATTTCCGCCCATCTAACCTGTCTTTAGTTGAGTTCCTTTATTATTAGGAATCCTATAAGGTTCTTATAGTCCGTCTTAACTATAAATAGTTTCTCTGTGCCTTGTAAGAATGCTCTTTATTCCTTAAGTACTATAACTATACCTAATAACTCTTTGTTGTAGATGTTATAGTTTAACTCTAGTGGTGTCATCTTCCAACTGTAGTATACCACTGGGTGCTATCTGTCTTAATATTTCTGTATAAAGTATACCCCTAGTATAAAGTCTAATATATCTATTTCTACAACCGTCTTTAGACCTAGTTGATAGATCTTAAAAACTGGCTCCTAGGTAAATAACTCTTTAACTTTTTTAAACAGTTTTTATTACTCCTTTCCCTATGCCTATAGTTCTTCTTTCTTTATTAACCGCGTAAATAGCTTAATGTTTTTTAACTATTACGCTATAAACCTCCTATAATAATTGCAAAACCCTAGGAACGATTTTAACTATATAACGTTCTCTAGTTCCTGCTAATTTACTATAGCCTTAATCTTTTTTAGATCTATACTAAGTTAGCCTAGTTTAATAATAAATCTAACAAAATTAATCTTCCTAGTAAAGAACTCGCATTTCTTAATTGCTACTGGCATCTATTCTTCTTATAGTCTCTTTAAGACCCATTTAACGTGTTCTCTATGTTCTTCCTCATTCTTTAAGTAGATAATAATGTTATTAAGGTATACTATAACAAATTTATCTAGGTGTTCTCCTAATACACTATTAATTCACTTCTAGAATATTACTAGTACGTTTATAAGCCTGAATTGTATAACTAATAGCTTATATAGTCCTTCCTTTAACCTAAAGGCTGCCTTCTATTCGTCGCCTTCCTTAATCTTAATCTAATGGTATATCTACCTCAAATCTATCTTTATAAAGATCTTTACGTTGCCTATCCTATCTTAGATTTTACTAATTAAGGGTAAAGGATACCTATCCTTCCTAGTAATGCTATTTAACTATCTATAGTCTATACACATCTTAAGTTTTCCGTTTTTCTTTAGGATAAATAGTACTGGATATCCTACTAATAACTATAACAGTCTGATATATCCCTTGCGTAAGTTCTCCTAAATAAACTCCTTAAGCGCTACTAACTCTGTTTCAGTAAGCTTATAGATTGGAAAGAACTTTAGACTTATTCCCTCTTCCAATTCTATCTTGTAGTCCCATGCTGCATGCTCTAACAGCCTTTTACTTTCTAGTAACCATAACTTTTTACCATACTTGTGGTATCTCTTTGGTATATAACTTAAGCCTCGCTTAGTCTCTTTATATATCGCTCCGACTTAGTACCATACCAACTTGGTTTGTTGTCGCACTTTACACTATTAAGTATCCTTAATATTAACCTAACCTATAACCCAATTAATCTTTAGATTATACTCCTATAACTAAGGCATCCCTAGTATCGCCTTATCCTGTCCTAATAGTAGGATATCAAAAGACATTCTAACTGGTCTCCCTTTAATAGTTATCTAAATAGGTCCTGTTTTAAGATTAATAATGCCTCCTTTATAGGCTATCTAATCTCCTAAAATTGTTATAAGTGGATATAGGTGTTCCTTTTATCTATATAGTAACCCCATCCTTTCCACTACCTTTAGTAATATGTGGTTCCTAGTTGCTCTACTATCTACCAACACTTTAAACTGCTGATCTTGCCATTTAACTTATAAATTTAGGTGTTATCCTTAAATTCCTTTAAGAGTCTAAGGCTCTAACACTAGTTCTCTCTAGTCCTATATGCCTCCCCTTTTCCTAACTGTTGGCTGCTAGATCCTGCTTATACTTAGTCTAACTTTAGCTAATACTTAGTTTGTTTCTTTTCCTCTATATACTATAGATAAGTGTTCTCTAGGCACTCCCACCACTGTTATCCATCTAGGTATTCTTCCGTAAGGAATCTTCCTAGTTAAAGTATTAAGTCCCCTTAACCTTATACTTCTACTAGGTGCCAACTATATATATACTTAGCGTTCCTAAACCGCTTTTCCTCTGGTGCCTAATATATCCTTACTAGGTACTTCCGGTTCTTATCTTTTGGTACTCTATATATGTTATACGTGTTATCCATATAAGCTATCTACAATAGTGTATAATACGCTATATGTTTTAGGTTAACTCTTAGTTTATCTTTATCCTTAAGTTTAAACCTATACCTAGTCAACCTAACCACTGGTATTTCCGCTGTGGGTACTAAGATTTATTACTTACTTCTCTAGTCCCTAGATCCTTCTTCTAGGTTCCTTGATATTATAATTAATGCTCTTTTAATATAACTTATGCATTTCTCTGTAATGGGTTAGTCTTGGACAACTTTTTCATTTAGCCACATATAAAAGTCTTCCTATTTATTACTGTGTTGTTGCCTATACCACTTTCCGTATAACTGGTTTAGTGTGTATGGTTTATCTATTAGAAAGTACCTTATTATCGCTATATTATAATATCCTTTAGTATGTCTTTCTTTAAACCTAGTTAGGATGTCTAGATCCTCTTCTTATTCCAGTTTATCTAACTACTTTGCCCTAGGTGTCCCTGCACTTAGCCTATTAGTAACTCTTTATATAGGTGCTCTGTCCCTTATACGACCTAGTATAGCTGACCTCTTGTCTAGCTTTTGCTCTTGCTATGTAATAATTCTTATCCTAAACTTATCCATAGTTTCTTATTTTCTGTATCTTGTAGCTGGATCTTCGTAGTTGTCTTGCTTTTTAATCCTAGTATTGACTATTCGATCTTTAGGCTAAACACTACATTTACCTAGGATTGCTAATGTTTTTATTTGTTCTCCGAACTCGTAGTTCTTAAACTTGCGTCCTATACTTATTTATTTGTTACTAAACTGAGTCGCTGCCCTTTCCTATTGGTTTTCGTCTGTTGTAGGTCCTAGGGTATATCTTATCTCGTTTTAAGAATCTTAAGCTTCTCTTATCTCTTCTTGAGAATCTTAAGCCTATAGCCTTTTGCCTTTATTAAGTAATAAGCTAGCACTAGCAGTTATCTGCTTGCTTAGTTTCTTCTAAACGTTACTCCTATTATCTTGTAAAGCGATGGAAATTATATCTAATGGTGTCGTAATACCCGTTACCGAACCTTGTTTTATAATGGTCTTAGTCTCTGCTTCTGTTTTAACTTCTCTAAGGTTTGCACGCTCCTAGTAAGCTGCCTTTGTTGCCTTATTGTTAGTAAATGCTTTGCCTTTATCAAACTTATTATCTTTAATGTCCGATCTATAAGCTGGTTCGTTGGTTCCTTTGAACTTAGATAATAATAGCTCCTATAGCTAATAGCTTACGCCATACTTAGCGTCCTTATAAATTTGGCATGCGTTATTATAATAATACGCAAAACTGTTAATTGAACACTCTTTTATTCCTTATAGTGCACCGTCATCCCTCTGTATATACGTGCCGTCTACTGGTCTGGTTCCCTTTACTATATAGTTACTCTAACCACCTCTATAGTCTCTAGCGAAATAACCCTGTTTTCCGCAATTTATATAAGCCCTATCTTTAAACCACTTTTCTTGCTGTAGAGTCCGCCTAAACGTCTTCTGCTACTAAGATCCTTAGTTTGGCCTCTACTTCTAGGTCCTTTAATCACTTAATCCTTAACCTCTAGGTTTCTATAGTTTCTTTTCCCACCTTTGGGTTTCTTTAGTACCACTTAGGTCTATTAGCTCTGCGCTATTCCATAGTTTTTAGCTCTATATCTGTTGTTACGTACTTTGCGCCTTATATAACTATGGAACTCTGTCTTGCCCTCTCTTGGCTTGTTCCCTTTAATAGATTCTATTATTAATCTTTATTAACTAATCTATTAACTTTCTTAGAGTATCCGCATCTTCTATTAGGATAATTGCGTCCTGGACTTTAGCCTTAAGTCCCTGTTTATACTGTGCCATAAGCGCCCTGTTATTCCACTTAACCTATATGGCTAGTGTTTGGAACTATGTTATATACTTAATTACTAAAGTGCGTTATACTAAGTTCTAAAGCTTTCGTTCCGCTGTAGTTATAGCTTTTAGGTCTCTAAATATCTGTATTAGTTATTCCGCGAACCCGTTCTAACTGGTAAATATATACCATACATCCTAGTTAGTAGTTATTATGCCATTGGCCTATATTTCCGTGAGATATAGCTTAAACCACTTAAGTGCTCTCCCTATTAGGAACAATCCTGCATAGGCTACTTAATCTAATAATATTACTAACTTCGCTCCTTCCTGTACTACCTTAAAGTGCATCTGCGTAAGAAAGCCCTTAAGCTTTAACTTCTCTCCTAAAAACCGTTCGATTGAAGGTAGCTTGACTTTTACTACTCTAATTCTATTAATGTGTTCTTTAAGTATCCTATTATTGTCTTATAAGTAATTAACTATTTCCTATAACTAACCTTGCGTAACCACTTAAGAATCCCTATTATCTATACTAGTATTACCTGGCCCTGAGGTTATAGCTGCTGTTGACGCCGTTATAACTAGTGCTTTAGGTGGCATGTTGTTCGACCTTATTTAATACCATAACCTTGGTAGTGAATGTGTAACAGAACCTTATAGTAGGAACTACGGTAGGTCCTATTATTAGGCTGGGTATATAGGTAAGAACAAAACAACAACATAATAATAACTGGTGGAGTAGTTGCCCAATAGATTAACTCTAATTATATTCTAAGATTTACTATAAGGAGAGAACTATCTATAGTAGGGACTAAGGTCCTTTAAATACACAACCGTACTCCTAAGAAATCCTCTCTTGTACGTAAGGTACGTGTTGTCTGTGTTAAACATAACGTCCCTCTTATTCAACGCAGTTAACGCGTTCAACACCACGTGACCTCGGTTACTATTCCTCGTCACATAGTTCCACCGGATCCATCCTGGACCGTACCTGTATCAACCAACTAGCTTCCGCCGTCTCTTCTCCAAGTAGTCGTAACATCGTACTTAAAGCGTCCGTAACATCTACCTTTAATACTGGGGGGCTAGGCTAGCTATCTTAAGCCTTAATAGGCCAGAAGCGACACCGCGTAATATTACTAGACTAATTAGGGATATAAGGGTTACAGGGGATATAAGGAAGTAGGGGATATAAGGGAGAGGACGTCCTATAGGAAGGCCCCTATAGACAGCTATAGTAAGCTTAAGACCAGGATAATTAAGAATTAGACTTAACGCGGTAAATATATTATTTGCAGCTAACCTATAAAGGGCATATAGCTAACTAGTAAGATTAGGGGAAGAGCTAGAGATAATAATAGATTTAGATATAAAAGCGCTAGTAGGAATATAAGATACGGGAATAGAAAGCTCTATACAAAATAAGTAATAACTAGGGTGTAAATATAAGAGATAGAAGTTCTAAAAATCCTAAAGAAAGTGAAAATAGAAGAAGTAAGAAATAAAGAAGAGATAAAGAACCCTTACTAGGGGTCTGCTACCTATCTATTATATAGTATAACTACGGCAATACAAACTATTACCTTGTATGGCCCCTACTAAACAGTCTAGACCTAGAGAAATACTATATTCTTACTATACAAGAACCGTATTATAATACCTATATATAATTAACATACTGCCCCTAAGGATTCCAGCTCCTATATAAACTAAAAGCAGCTATACGCGTGTGCTTTATAATTAGTAAGGCTATTAGCCTATCCTTATAGTTATAGTAAATAGTTAACCTAGATATTGCAGTTATAATAATCCAGATATATAGGGGTCTGGTATAAATTATTAATATATATAACCCTAGGGTTAAAGGGGTCCCATAAATAGAGAATATTATATTAGTAATAAGCTTACTAGAAACCAAAGGCACAAAGTTTATCCTATTGGGGGATATGAACCTCCACTATCCGCGGTAGGGGGGTATCCATATTGCTGCTAAATAATAGGCAGAGTGCCTACTAAGAGCTATAGATATCTAGGGCCTTAAACTAGCTACCCCCCTAGGAGTAATTATATAGCAATAAGGCACCGCCAGAAGTATAATTAACCTTATATTTATAGACGAAGGCCTATACCAGAGACTTAAAAGGTGCAACCCTAAAGAAAAATGGGCACTCGCCTTAAACTATATCCCCATCTAGATATAGCTAGACTTAAATATTAAGGCGTAACTAAATAGTAAAAGATACGCAATAAGGAAGCTTAAAATAGACAGCTTCTTTAGTACAGTTAAACAACAACTTTAAGACCTAGAAGAAATTTACCCAATACTAAACAAGCAAGGCTTATTAGCCACCCCTAAGGAAATTAACTAAAGACTAGAAAGGATCTAGGTAGCAATTAAAAATGGGCTAGAAGAGTACTGCCCGGTCTTAAAACTAGGCCCCTACGCGTGACATGTATAGTCCATATAGTACGCGGTTCTTATTGCTAGCCAATAACAAGTAAGAAGGAAATATACAAGCAGCCATAACCCTAAAGATAAGAGACAATATAAAGACACAAGAAACCAGTTAAAGAATACCCTAAAAAAAGAAGTAAAGAATAACTAGAGACGGTTTATAAATAAGCACACTTCTAACCCAAGCCTCTCCTATAATAAGGGCCTTTAGGCTATAGCAAAATAGGTAAAGAAAAAGGTAGGGTGCCTAGCAGAAGACCTATACCTACTACCCCTATAAAGAGTAGGGGAGTTATAGGCCACTAATAACAACAATAAGAAGGTAAAGATCCTTATAGAAAGGTTCTTCCCCTAACTAGCTCTAGTAGACCTTAATAACATTATAGGTAAAATACCGGTAACTTACCTACGGGTTAACAGCGATATAATAACAGAGGAAATAGCCAAAACTATTAGCCGCCTTTTAAATAATATAGTACTAGGACTAGATAGGATACTAAATAAGGCCCTAAAGACCTATAGACTACTTATAGCACCCTAGCTTATAGATATAGCTAGAGCATGCTTTACTATAGGCTACTACCTATAACTTAGAAGGTCTATAATAACGGTTATTTTACAAAAAGAAGGTAAAGCAGACTACTTAATCCCAGGAAGCTACCGCCCTATTGCCTTAGAAAACACCCTTAGCAAGATCTTAAAAAGGGTAATAGCGGTCCATATAGCAGATACGGCCAAAAAATATACCCTACTACTATAAAGTTAAATAGGGGTAAGAAAGAACCGCTTAACACTATTAGCACTTATATTACTTGCTGCTACTATTAAATCTGTATAGGCGATACAAAGGGACTTTGTAGTATTAATGCTTAGCCTAGATATTAGTGGTACCTATAATAATATACCCTGTAAGCGCCTCCTATATATCTTTAGGGCAAAGGGCTTTTTAGAATAGATTATATAATTTGTTTAAGGGTTTATAGGCCAGAAAGAAATATTGCTAGTCTTTAGCGGATACTAGAGCCCCCCTATTATAGTTGCAACAGAAATACTATAAAGATCACCCCTCTTGCCCATACTCTTCCTATTCTTTATAAGTAACCTACTTAAGTCCTTTAAGGAAGGGGCGACTTAGGGGATAGGCTTTATTAATAATATAAACCTAATTATATATAGGCTAACAGCCGCAGAGAACTGTAGAACACTAGAGAAAGCCTATAACACCTATATAGAATAGGCAAGACAACACGGAGTCTAATTCTTACCAGAGAAATACTAGCTAATCCATTTTATAAGAAAACGCAACTAACCTATAAATCTCTAGCATATAATCTATATCTAAGGCTTTAGGGGCTAACCAGTTTAAGGCCTAAGGGTATTAGGAGTATGGGTAGATAGTAAGCTCTAGTGGAGCGCATATACGTTATAAGCGGCCCATAAGGGCTAAGCGTAGTATATCGCAATATCTAGAATCGCTAATTCTATATAGGGTCCATACTTCTAGAGGCTACGCCTACTATACACAGCAGTTGTCTAGCTAACTATAACGTATAGATCCAGTATCTAGGCTATAGGAGAAACTGAAAAAGGCCCCTCTAAATCACTCCTTAAACTACTCTAAAAGGTCTAAATAGCCTGCCTTTAGAGTATAATAGGCGGGTATAAGCAAACGGCTACGGTACTACTTAAGAAGGAAGCTAATATCCCCCCCCCTATAATTATATATTAAAGCCGCTATAATATAAAGGGTGTAAAAGGAGCGCAACTTTAATATTATAAAGTATATTAAGTTACGCCTAAATAAACTATGGAGGGACCCTAGGGTGCCCTATAGGAGAGCCAACCAATAACCCTAAAGTAGGGAAGATATATTAGAGAAACAGGTAGAAAAAGCAGAAGAAGAATAGTGCTATATTAGGGCCCAGGCCTAAATAGAGGAGGGAGGGAAACGCGTAAGAGACTAGTAAAGATAATAGTAAGAGAGAGAAAAGAGCTAAAGTAGAGCATAAAAGAGTACTAGGAAACTATCTACCGCAATATAGTACTGGTTAGACTAATACCGGAGAGGTGTATAGAAGTTAAAGATATAGAGGCTGTCTTAGACAAGAGGAACCCAGGCCGTAGTATAGTTAACGCTATAGGGGGTAAATACCTAAGGGCTCCAAAAAGGCCTAATAAAGGCAGAAAATATAATAGTAATACTCTTAAGAATAGGAATAATAGGATTAAAAGATTGGCTCTACTAGGTAGGTATCCTAGTAGTTAGCCCGGGATGCAAATATAGCTAGCTAAAATAAACACCAAAATACGTAATTACTATAAGAGGTAAATTAGTAAATAAGTTATTAAAACAGTATAACTAACATATATAATTTAATGGCTATCTTGGCCTTTAGATTTATATTAGCAGCCTTTTTAGCCTACTTTTTAAGAAAAGAAGATAAACGAGCCTTATTAAGCCTCCTCTTAGAAGTATTAGGTGGCGGTAGTAGAGAGGCGGATGGCAAAGAAGTGGATGGTAAAGAAATTGATGGCAAAGTGGTTTATGGCAAAGATGTAGGTAATGGAAAGGCAGGTTGCAAAAAGGTGCGTGGATTTTTAGCGGATTCTACTCTATCTATATTTTTATTATTTACTAAATCCTATAAAGAGCGCTTTGGTATATATTTTCTAAAATTACATTAGCTATAGGCATAATTTAGTATTAGAAAGCTTACTCTTTAGGAATAGGGTCTAAAGGCTTAGTAAGAGCAGCTATAGTGTACTTAATAGCATCCTTGTTTATTTTGCGTATATTAAGTTCCTTAACTACCTGGCTGCTGTTATTCATATTAATATTATTTATAGGCATAAATAAAGGCATTATAGATAGTAGAATGTTAAGGGATAGTGAATAAAACAATAATAATAAAGTTTATAGTGCAGTGCTGTGAGGTAGAAGGTTAGTGGAGGAAGAAGAGGTATAGAGGTTAATTAAAGGTGAATATCTACGCTACTGATTTTATTAAATTAGCTCACTAATAAATAATTGCTACTATAATAACTTACCTTAGTAATCATCAACGGTGTAAATATATAAATATCTTTATCTTAGCTTATATGGATATCTTTATCTTAGCTTATACAGATATCTTTATCTTAGCTTATGCGGATATTATAATATTAATTAAGTGTCGGAACACATGACCTAAGGCTAATATCACGTAATGTCGTAATTGTAGTCTTAATAGGTTGTATAATAATTCTCGCAGAGGATCGTAAGGATCGCGGTGCCTAAGTAGGGGGTTAATTAGTCACCATAAGGATAACTAATCAAAGACACAATAACGACACGTCAACGACACGTAACCACGTAACTTCTGTCCATATATTCCAACACTGGCAGTTCTTTCTTTATGCGTAAAACAGCTATCCTAAGACACGTGACCACGTAACCTTTGTCCATATATTCTAACGCTAGCAGTACGGTGCTAGCGACGGGGTTGTATTCTAGGGAGTAAAGCTCTACCTAGTCATGTTTAGGTCGCAGGCGTATTAGCACAACAGTTGTTAGATTTAGGTAGCGGTACGGTGCAAGCATCAGGTGGTAATAGTGGTTAAACATAGAGCTCGTCTATCGGTCGGTCGGTAGATCGCAGGCGCATCAGCACGATCATTTAGTCGGGTCGTGTTCGTAGGCGTATTAGCACGAATTCTTATCTGTCCGTAGGCATACTGGCGCGGCAGTTATCTCATTCGTAGGTTACAGGCGTTTAGGGGCGTACGTGACCACGTAACCTCTATTAATATATTCTAACACTAGCAGTTCTTTCTTTGTAGCGCTATAGGAAGGCAGTCAGGTGTTAGTTTAGCTGCAGGTGGAAGCAGTAGATGTTAGTTAGCTGTAGGCGGAGCAGCAAGTGGTCGATTAGCTGTAGGCAGAGCAGTAGGGGTCGGTTAGCTGGTAGAAGCCTAGCTGGTGGTGTTCTATTAAACGTCATATATTCCTAACGTTTCACCTATTCCCTATTGTTTACCACCAAGATTAATTTTAAGCTTTAACTTAAGCTAGGAAAAGGGCTTGACGAGCTTGCTCTTGCTATCAAATCTCTTCTTGATGTTGAGCTTCAATTTGAGCCTGATAAGCTTGTTCTTGTCATCAAACCTCTTCTAGACGTTGAGCTTCGAGCTTCGCTTGGCGAGCTTGCTCTTAGGCTTTAACTATAGCTTCAATTTGTATTTGGTGAGCTTAGCGAGCTTGCTCTTATACTTCCTTTTACCATTCACCTTCTATCCACTCTGTGAGTACGCTTATAAGGGAGTAACGTCAATCAGTTGGTCAAATTTGAAATCCTTGGCTTTTAAGGTATGTAATTAGCTCTTATAGGGTCTTTCTAGTAACAAGAGCAAAATCGGCTATTATAAAGCCTTGAGTTCGTAGAAATCGTGGAATTTGTACCAAATTGGAAAGTTGTGTAGCGTCCCTTATAATTTAAATAGTTCTTTCATCAGAAACAAAGGTAGGCATAATAGCAGGTAAATAGGGCCGTCGGTTGGCAATGGAGGGCAGGCTAGCAGGGCCGTCGATTGACTATATGGTAGGCTGGCAGGGCCGTCGATTGAGGTATGGTAGGCTGGCAGGGCCGTCGATTAAGGTATGGTAGGCTGGTAGGGCCGTCGATTAACATATGGTAGGCTAGTAGGGCCGTCGATTGACGTATAGTAGGGCAGCAGGGCCGTCAATTGGTAGAAGCCTAGCTGGTGGTGTTCCTGACACCAGAATCGATCAATTCGCTGCCATACGCTCTAAAGATCAACAGGAAGGTAGCAATAGTAAAAAGAGAGCTGCCAAACGCTCTGCCTTTTTACTACTCTTTACAACAAAGCAAGTAGCTGGCTGCCGAACGTTATACAACTTGCTTAATCCATAAGACTGCCGAACGTCCTCTTAAATTGTAATCGCAGAATGCCCTAGGTCAAGTGCTTAATCTATGCGCATTCATTAATTAATGTCGGAACACATAACCTAAGGCTAATATCACGTAATGTCGTAATTGTAGTCTTAATAGGTTGTATAATGATTCTTGCAGAGGATCATAAGGATCGCGGTGCCTAAGTAGGGGGTTAATTAGTCACCATAAGGATAACTAATCAAAGACACGACGACGACACGTCAACAACACGTAACCACGTAACTTCTGTCCATATATTCCAACATTAAGTATATCTATTAAATATAAGGTAGAGACTTAATTCCTATATATATAGTAGCAGAGAGGTAAGAGCTATTATTTTATTATTATAAACCTATAATAATAGCTAACCTGTAGCAACAGCCAACCTATATCTACTTAAATTCTTTATCTAGTAACCTGGTATTGCGTATAAGTGCTATAATACTACGCCTTATAAACGCAAGCTTATCCTTTATCTTACTTAGAGAATCTCTAAACTCATTTAACTAGCGGTCTATAGCTTAAATATCTTTCGCTATATCAGTTACCTATTTATAAACTATATTAATGTATACGGAAACAGTAATTACTAAATATACCCTAATATTTTCCGTGCTAGTAGAAGCGGTAGCGGTACTAAAAGCAGTACTAGGCGTGTTAGGAATTAAAAGAGTAGGAGGAGTAGTGGCAGAACGGGTGCCTCTACGGCTGCGCATATTACTATAAGTAAGAGTCTTAGGGGGAGGGGAAGTCTCTATAAGGGGGATAGTGCGGGTATAAAGCTACGCGGATATTAGCAATATCCGTATTGTTAAGATGCGGATATTATATGTTCTTAGTAGGCGTTTTAGCTAGACTACTAGTAGAAGCTAATTGCGTACGTTTTTTGCGCTAAGGTGTAACTAGCTTTAGTCTTAGTAAACTATCCTATATGCGTGTTAGCTAATAGAATAATAGTATGCTATTGGTATATACCTTTTTGCACAACCTGCTACTTAAGCAATATCTTAAGTATATACCTCTAAAATGCGGTCTAGAGTTCTGCTTGTAAACGCGATATTTATAGTCTTACTTAATGCATAGAACGTATAGCGGATCGCGCAGCATACTAAAGCTACCCTTAATATTCTGGATATGGGTATATATCCGCTAGTAAGCTTCCTTTATATTCTCCTAAGCACTAGCTTTTAGGGTGTACTATTTATTTGCTAACGGCACTTAAATAGGAAGGCGCTTGTTTGTGTCAATGTCTAATATTATAGCTTGGGCCGTTTGCGTACTACAGAGCTTATAAGGGCTGTAGAGATTATAAGAGAATAGAGAAGGGCTTTTAGGAGAGTTGGCGTTATTAAGATTGCTTTCTTTATTATTATCTAAAATCTCTAACATTTCTATTAGGTTACTATAAGAGGTAAATTAGTAGATAAGATATTAAAATAGTATAATTAACATATATAATTTAAAGGCTATCTTATACTAAACATTTTACGTAGCAATTCTATTAGCCTGCCTCTTAAGAGAAGTAGAAGTATAATAACGATTAAACTTTTTAGAAGTAGTAGGCGGTAAAGAAATAAGTAGCTTAAAGGCAGGCGGCGAAGAGGTAGGTGGTGAAGAGGTAGGTGGTAAAGAAGTAGGCGGTAAAGAGCAAGGCAGTAAAGAGGTAAGTGGATTTCTAGCGGATTTTATAATAGTCTTATTATGGTGCTCTGCTAGATCCAATAAAAAGTGCTTTAGTATATATTTCCTAAAATTATATTAGCTATAGGCATAATTTAGTATTAAAAAGCCTACTCTCTAGGTAGAGACCCTAAAGGATTAGTAAGAGAAAGAGCGTCCTTAAAAGCGTCCTTAATTATTTTATTGTTAATATCATGTATATTAAGTTCCTTAACTAAATAGCTGTTGGATATATTTAAAGGTATAAAAGAAGATATTATAGAGAGTAGTATACTAATAGACAGTAGATGAAATAACAATAGTAAAGTTTGTGATGCGATACTGTAAGGTAGAAGGTGCGGAGGTTAAATAAAGATAAATATCCGCGCTATAGATTTTATTAAATTAGCTTACTAATAAGTAATTGCTATGGTAACTTACCTTAGTAAATATTAACTACCTTATATACGCTTATTTATAATACGCAAATCCTTTACAGTTAAGTTACTACTAATTAAAGTAAGTGGGTGCCGTCTAGTTAACTTATAAAGTGACATTAATATAGAATTACCGCTTAATTAAGGTGCTGGAGAAGGGTTATAAGCGGATATTAGGTTTACTTAGTAAGCAGATTTTTCACTTTTAAAGTGCGCAGATATATCCTTTTGTTTTCTCTTGTTATAAGGCGGATCTAATATTAGCTAAGAGGCTTAAGGTATAGTAGCCTAAGAAGAATAGATGATATCTAGTTAAGAGGATTATAAGACATTTAAACTAAATAGCTAATATAATATAGGTTCTATAGGTTTTAGAAGCTTTTGGTATAAACCTTAATATCTCTCTAAATAAGAATCTAATGGACTATTTAAATGCATATATGGAGATCAATACTTAACACTTAGATATTAATTAGAGCTCTGCCCTAGTCTTAGTTAGGTTAATAAATAAGTAGAACACTAAGGAATATTAAATACTAACCTGCTAAAGCTGCGTTATATCTAAAACCAAGGGCAGAGATTAAGTACTAGGCTGTAGGTTCTAAGCTGCGCTTAGTTTAGAGAGCGGGAATTAAACATTAGACTGTAAATTCTAAGCCGCACCCAATTTAGAAGGCGGGGATTAAGCATTAAAATGTAAATTCTAAACTGCGCCTAGTTTAGAAGGCGGAGATTAAGTATTAGCCTATAAACCCTAAGCCTCAGAGTTTCCTAAGAGCAGAAATTTAGTATTATAACTCAAATCCTAAGCTATAGGATTCTCTAAGAGCGGAGATCTAATACTATGTTATAAATTCTAAATTTCTGGATTTCCTACTACCTGGGAACTAGTACTACACTATAAATCTTAAACTTTGGAATTTTTCGTAATTAGAGATCTAGTGCTGTATTGCGAATATTAAACCTTAGGCTTATCTAAAAGTTAAGACTTAGTGTTGCACTATAAACTTTAATACTTAGACTGCCCTAAGGATTTGGATTTAATACTGCGCTGTAAGCTTTAATATCTGGATTACTCTAAGGGCTAAGACTTAATGCTTTGCTGTGGGCTCTAATATCCAGATTGCTCTAAGGGCTAAGACCTAATAATGCGCTATAAGCTCTGATATCCAAATAGTTCTAAGGGTTGAGATATGGAGCTGTCTTGTAAGCTATAATACCTAGCCTATCCTAGAGACTAGTTTCTAATGCTATAGTATAGACTTGGATATCTGGGAGCTATAGGGAGTTAATGTTTATTGTTATAGTATAGACCCTAATATCCAAGAGGCTAATACTTAATACCTAATAATAACTAACGCTAATTATTGCCCTAGGGCTGTTAATACCTAGCCTAACTTTGGGATTCTAGATATCCGTGTAATGGAGCCTTATAGGGGTACTACGGTGGACTCGTTAATGGGCTGGGTATGTAGGTATAAACAATAAGTCAACAACGTAATAATAACTAGTGGAGTGGTTGCCCAACAGATTAACTCTAATTGTATTCTAAGATTTACTATAAAGAGAGAACTATCTAGGTAGGGACTGTAGTCCCTTAAATATACAACCATACGCCTAAGAAATCCCTTCGCTCCGTAAGGTACGTGTGCTCTATACACTCTATATAGATTATACAGATCATATTACGTGACCTTGGCTACCATTCCTTGTTATATAGTTCTACCAGATCCATCCTAGACTATGCCTATATTAACTAACTAGCTTCTACTAACTCCTCTCTAAGTAGTTATAATATTATACTTAAGCTATCCGTAACACCATCTCCCTCCTCTTTATCTTTGTCCTTGAAGATTCTTAACATCTCTAAGTTGTCTACTAGAGGTGTAATGTCTGTCTAATTAACCTGGTTAATATCTTTATTTATTATACCTAAAGCTTCTTCTTCTTTTTCTACTGCTTAATATGCTTGTACTATAACGGCCATACTGTCGCTAGGTGAGATTATACTATCTCCATATTCTTGTTGTGCGAAAGAGGGGTTGGTCTATATCACGCTAGCGAGTCCTTTATCTTAATAACTATCCTTTTATTTAGAGTGCATTAAAGCAAATATTTAATTATCCTACGACGTTCGCTCTATCTCTAATACTAAGTATACGCGTCCTATGACTCTTAATAGTCTTTAAGTTCCCTAAGTAACTTATTATAGGGTCTTGTGTTTAATCTGCCGCTGCAAAGCTTAATAATGAGCTCTTGGCCTCTATAAGGGATATTATTGCGGACACCTCAGGTTGCCTTCAGGACAACCTCCGGACGCCCCTCGGATGGTCGCCGGTCACGTGCCGGAGGCACGTGCCCGTAGTATATAGTCTCTATAATCCCAGAGGCCTTACCTCCTTAAGGATTCGTCTCTCTTACTAATCTATCCTATTCCATAATCGTGTCCTTATAGCCCCCTGTCTATAAAGTCCTCTTATATTTAAATCCTTCCTACTCTATCTGGAAGGGCAGCTGGCTTTAAGGACCAGATTATTTGTTTATATTTTTTGTTTATATCTACTATCCTCCCTTAAAATCTCGCGATGACCTGAATAGAAACTCCACGAATACCTTATGGACAGCTGTTGCGCTAAGGCAGGAAGGTCCCTCCGATAGCGAGAGATTGCGACAATATAAACCTCTGGGCAAGACGGCCGAACAAGCCCCAACACCCAGATGCACTAAGAGCTTGAAGACTCTCGCACACCTACAGTTACTGGCAACGCTAAGGAAAACGCAGACACCCTCTATAATGGTTGCAACACTGCTAGAAAGCAGCCGGAACCCCTCCAGCCCTACTTAGGCCAATTGGAAGATTAAGCGCCAGATATAACCCTAAAATCTTCCCCTAAACTAGAAATGCCAGAGGAATACACTAACACGCCTAATTAGGGACCCAGCTAGAACCCTCCCGGAAGACCACCGGCCTATAATTGGCATAGTGGCGGCGCACAGACTGCTTATAAGCCAAGCAGGCCTACCCCTTTAAGCAATCCAACCTAACTATTAACTTAAGACTTAAGCCTTATAGGGAAACCCGTATTAGCTACTAGTACTAATACTACCTCTATAGCCGGAGCTTCCCTAGGCCTAAGGTTAGAAAGTTAAGAGCCCCATACCGATTTTCTTTAAGGAGGATATTAGGAAGCTGCCGCAAGGCTCTTGGAAGCTATGCGGGAAGGAGCTACTAATAAACATATTAAAAACCTTTAGGGGTAGGTCTAGATCTAGTAGAGCTTAATCTAAGCTAGATAAAATCTTTTATAACCTAGCTAAGGCTAAGGGCCTCCTAGGGGATACCCAGTATCTACCTAAGGAGGTATGGAAGACTTAGAGAGGTATCTACGCAGTAAACGGAAAAAGGACATAGACTAACTAGCTAAGGCCTTTAGTAGTCTAGAACTCCGCTAGAGACCTAACGCCCAATAGTTAGACAATTAGGTTTATGAAATAGATAACTTCTTTAAAATACTAATAATATAAGATAATACCAAAGAGCATATCTATTAGATTATTAGTAAGATTAAAGATTAATCCCTAAACCAGATCGTACTAAATCAGCTTAATAAAGAGCAAATTATTATATAGCTGCAGCTGCAACCCTTCCTAAAGAAGTGGACTTAAGATCTGTATGTTATATAATATAATTATGCAGAACTATTCTAGAATAGGATATAGCTTAACTACTATAATTTCCGCCAGTTTATAAACTTTATAGAAACTCATGCTTAACTAATAGATCTAGAGCCCTTTAAAAATAAGGACGGTAGCATCCGTAAGAAGAAGAAAATCGGATTTATCTAGGCTAGAATTAAGCCAGCAATTCATAATAAAATAAAGCGCGTGGGAGCCCTATTACAGATCACTATATATGCGGATTTTAAACAAGCGGTTCTAAACGCTAAGGATGTGGTAAGGAACCAGACCTCTTCTAGTAAGAAGCTAGGGGGTAACTAGAAATATAGGCACTCTAGTAGTAATATAGGGCAGACCTAAATTTTAAAGAAGCCATTCTTAAAGAGAAATCTAGAAGGGTTAAAGTTAGGGACCTTAAGTAATAGGAAAGACTCCTAGGGCCAACCTAATACCCATCCAGCACCCTTATGGGAACACTCTAAAAAGTTAAGAGAAAACTTCTCTGGAGGTAAACCTAATTGGAAAAACAAGCAGGGTAATAACCGCACTAATAATCTAAAAAAAGAAAAGCCCTAGTTGCGGACCTCTCCCAGCTGCAACTAGGGCAAGATATGGAAGGAGAGACTCTCTATATTGCTATTAAGCTGGAAATGGTACTCCCTATAGGTAAGGTATGTCAGTTCTAAGCACTATATAACAGCGGCGCTGAAATTAATTTTATATAATATAATTTAGTAAAAGAGTATAAGCTTATCCCGTTGCTAAAGTAGCGGAAACCTATCGCAGGATTTCTAGATGAGCATTAGATTAAACTATACAGTGCCTATAAGCTTATAGTGTTAGTAGCCAATATGCATAACCGCATCAAGGTGGTTAGCCCACAACCCTTCTAGGCGGCTGACTTTATAGGCTACAACCTTATTCTTAGATATCCTTAGCTTGCAGAAGCAGATCCTAAGATACACTTTAAGATAGAAGCCTTTAAATAGTGGAATAATAAAGAATCGGAAGGGCGTATTTTATTAATAAGCTTAAAAGACATCCTAGAAGATATAGCTTTAGGAGAAATAGTATACGCCCTACACCTAAAGGAGTATTAGATCTAACCCCTATTCCATAGCAAGATGGGTATAAAGCCTAGCATAGGTAATAACCCTTCTATAACGGATACCCTATGGGGAACTGCCGGATAGGTCGCGGAGACACTGCAGGGAGGCGGCGATCTTAAAGATCCTATAAGATACTTCCACCGCCATAGGTTACTCTGGCTCAAGCAATACATAGAGAGTATACTACAACACCTCAAACGCTATGTTAAAGAGTTCCCTACCCTCCACTAGCTACCGTATAAAACTGTCCAATATACAGTGGCAACTATATACAAACAGCTACTATAGCGCGCGACGCTGCCTATAAGCGTCCTAAGGGACCTCTAGGACCTACCTAATAATAACATAGAGGACGAACACGACCCTAATTTGTTAAATATCCTAGTAGGCCTAAGGGACTTACTAAGGGTATTTTTAGGCAGGTAAGTAAAAGTCCTTCAGCGGAACTCAGAATACGATTATATAATTAATCTAGAAAAAGGCAAATAACCACTAAACCTTCCTATCTATAACCTCTCTTGTAAAGAGCTTAAGATCCTATAGGAGTACCTTAACGGCTTATTAGAAAAGGGATGGATATAGCCTAATAAGTCGCTAGTAGGCGCGCCAATCCTCTTTATCCCAAAACTAGATGGGACCATAAGGCTATATATAGACTATCGCAGTCTTAATAAAATTATAATTAAGAACCGTTACCCACTACTACTGGTTAGTAAAATGCTAGACTAACTATCTAGGGCGAAGATCTTTACAAAGCCGGACCTATAAGACGCCTATTATAGACTCCGTATTAAAGAAGGGGATAAGTAGAAGACCGCTTTTAAAACCTAATATAGCTACTTTAAATATATAGTAATGCCTTTTAGGCTAGCTAATGCGCCTATAACATTTTAATTATATATTTATAGAGCCTTAGGGGGACTAGTTGACCGCACATATATTATCTACCTAGATAACATTCTGATCTACTTAGAAGATAAGGATTAGCACAAGCAATATATCCACAAAGTGCTGGAACACTTAGATAATTAGGGCCTCTACGCTAAGGCGTTAAAGTATATCTTTAACACCAAGCAGGTCAAGTTCCTGGGTTACATTATAACACCTATAGGTGTAGTTATAGACCTAGTACAAGTGCAGATAATCCAAGAGTGGCCAGAGCTAGAGAGCTACTGGAATGTTTAAGTGTTCCTAGGCTTTACCAATTTCTATAGGCGCTTCATCTATAACTACTTAAACGTCGCCTAATACCTATCCAACTACATTACTAAAGCTTCCTAAGACCCGGCCTAAGAAGTAAAAAGCTTAAAGGTGGGAAGGAAGAAAACTAAAAAGGGACCAACTAAATAGTACAAACTATAGACATGGCCTAGAAAGGTCTAGAAAGCCTTTTAGGAACTACGCGCAAAGTTTATAGAAGCTCCACTATTGCGGCATTTTAACCTAGATTAGCCACTAATAATGGTTACTAATACATCAAATTTTGCCCTTACTGGTATCCTACTACAACCTAATAGGCATTTAGATGCTACCCAGCTCCACTAAAGACCAGTAGTATTTTATAGCAGAAAATTCTAGGGACCTAAAGTTAGGTATTATACCCACAACAAGGAACTGCTTACCATAGTCAACTGCTTCAAATAGTGGCGACACTACCTCAAGCACGCGAGCTATACTACTTGTATACTCTTAGATTATTATAATCTACGCTACTTTATAATTATAAAGGAGCTTATATCTTAATAAGCCAGATAGGCAGAAGAGCTCGCGTGATTTAACTTTAAGATTGAATACAAGCCAGGGGAAAATAACCCTGCTAACAGACTGTTATAACGGCCAGACTATGCCAAAGGCTTTAAAACAGGAGAAGGAAAATAGATAATAGATATCTTACTCCCTATATTACAGAACAAGCTCCAGGTATGGGATGCTTAAGCACCCACAGCTCCATGTACTAAGTCTTAGGCGGTGCAAACCCTATTAGTCTCCACTAACGTTCCAGCTGGTACCCAGTCTGTTACCAATAAGGGTCCAAAAATACCTAAACAGGACGTCCCTAATATAAGTTTAGAACCTAGTAATACACCACCCTTAATTACTAAGCTATCCCCTCAAACCAAAAGCAAAGCTATAGAGTAATTGGAACCTAGAGCCCTACAATAACCAAAAAACTTTAACCTTATAGCGGCCTTCCTAACGCACGCGTATTAAGAAGTTGTAAGATCTATGGTACTATCTAGTCTTATACTTAGAGCAGTATAAGGCGAAACAGCTTTCACCTAGAAACTATCCAAAAGGTTAACGGATCTCATCCGTAAGGTATAATGGAGGGACGCCTCCTATGCCATCTTCAATGCAGAAGTAGACCGGAAACGTAATGGAAAGAAAGCTAAAAGGCGCTAAAATTGGGAACTGGACCCAATGGGCCTACTGCATAGAAATAGTAAGGTTTGGGTGCCATAAGAAGTAAATCTACAATAGAAGATCCTTATAAGGAATTATAATAATCCTTTAGGCGGCCACTATAGTCAAGTTAAGATAGTAGAATTACTTTAACGCAAATACTACTGGCTAAAGCTTAAGTAGGAAGCAAAGGAGTATATCAGCTACTACAAGAAGTGTTAAGTATACAAAATCTAAAGGCATAAGCCATAGGGTTTACTTAAATCAGTTCCCCCTACTAGTAAGCCATAGCAATATTACGCTATAGACTTCATTACGGATCTCCCGCCTTTAAAAGATGGGTAAGAATAAATATATAATTTAGTCCTAGTACTTATCAATAGGTTTTTAAAGTACGTCTAATGCCTTTCTGTTAACAAGATAATTAACATATAAGTGCAAACCTAATCAAGAAGAAATGCTTTCTTAAAGTAGATTAACCACACTCCATTATCACTAATAGGGGCAGCGTCTTTATAAGCCAGTACTGGCTAGATCTATGCTTTTATTTAAAGATAGACCACTGTTATAGTACGGCTTTCCACCTATAGATAGATGGGTAAACAGAACGCCAGAACCAGAAACTAGAGTTATATCTGCGAATATATTTAAACTACCAGCAAGACAATTGGTATAAGCTACTTCCGTATATGGAGTACGCTTATAACTCAAAACAACATGCATTGTATTAGTTTGCACCAATCCAGATTGCCTATAGCGTCCAACTATTAGGATTTGATGGTATACCCAATAATCACTGGCTAAGGCCGCATAATTAATTATAGGATCCTACCGGGAAGTCCAAGGATATCCACCGGAGAGTATAAGGATACCTTAAGGAATAGGAGGAGTAATGAAAGCATACAAAGCAGAGCCTACAAGATACGTAAGAGTAGTAGAGACTTTAGTACAACCACAAATACCAAAATAAGCATTTCGGCGTAGGCGATGAGGTTCTATTATGTTCAACAAATATCAAAACCCGTTAACTATTAAAGAAGCTTAATATAAGATACCTAGGTCCCTTCCAAATTAAGAAACAAATTAGTAAGCTAGCCTACCATCTCCAGCTACCCCTATCCATGGCCCATATGCATCTAGTATTTCATATAAATCTACTAGAGCCATGGCACAGACTACCACTGGAAAAGAACTTCTATCTAGGCCCAATTAAACACCCTAAAGTAGTGGGCAAGCGGTACAAGGTTAAAGCTATACTATGCCATAAGTCTGTTAAGAATAAGCTTTAATATAAAGCTAAATAGCTAGGCTAGCCCGCTAAGGACTCTATATAGGAACCAGAGGATTACCTTAATTATTATAAAGATATTCTAAAAGAATATTGGGACCAAGGTCCATAATTTACAAATCACAGAAAGCGCTCTAATACTACAGTGTTATCGCAACCTATGAAGAAAGCTTACGGTAGGCTAAGAGAGGCCCCAAAGAGTAAATAGGTCAAATTAGATATGGAACAGACAAGCTCTAGAAACCATAAGGATTAATTAGGGCTACGGCCTAAGGTAGGACAGGTCCTTAGCCCATTAAGTAATGGCTAACGGAAATGAGATCTAGATCTAGATCCCTTAGTAGGAGTACAGGCAGGAATAAAAACAAAAGCAGGCCGATAAGGTGTAGATAGAGTAGAGATCCTTAAACGCTTAATACTAATATTAGGCCCAAACCAGTACTAATAAAGTTCTTAAGGCGTAAGCTTGTAGTTAATAAAGACACGCTTAAGCCTAGAATAAATAGAGACGTTGGCTAGCTGGCAAAGACTAAAACCACCAAGACCTTGTTATAGTAATTATTAGTCACCTATCTGCTAGGTACCCGAAGGGTAACCTACCTAATACCGCATTATATTGTGCTCTTTTAAAACTTAATGCGCATGCGCGAACTCCTTTTTATAGTAAACGGCAACCTTCTTCTTATTACCCCTATCCCTCACCCTATCCTTAGTATACTAACCTTACTCCCTTATTAGGCGTTGCTAGCTGGCTTGCTAGGAATTATAGGCGGTGTAGATGGCTGTGGCATAGTCTTAAATTTAACCCAGATATTTAGCGTTAGCGCTAGAATAAGAGAGAGCCTAGGCGATGTAGTAGTTAAGGATATTAAAGGATTATTGCTATTTAGGCCCAGGCTATATTAAAGCCTAAAGTTAGCAATGGAAACTTATTAAGGATAGGAAAGCTCACCTTAACATAACTACCGCTCTTAGTATGCATGCATTAATTATAAGGACTAAAGGTGTTAGACCTTACGCAGTGGGTCTTATTATAAGTATCTAGAATCTTCTTATTAGACTTCTGGTCTTTTAAGGATATACATGCAAAGTCATTTAGGTAGAACCAGCACCAGTTACAGGTTAGCGGAGGTTAGGGTTCTATATGTAGTAGTAGGGCCAGAATACGCTATAGAATTAGATTAAAAGAGCAGTTAGTAGGAGAATAAAAAGGCATATTAAATTAATAATGGAAAAAAAGAAAATCTTAATAATATATTTAAGATACATCCAAATTTGGACAAAGGGCGATAATGGGAAGTGAGGTGTTGAAGAAAAGGAGCAGCTTAATAAGTAAGGTGTCTCTATACTTTACCTCCCAATACCCTTCCGGTAAATAGCCACAACCTTGCTAATATAACTCCGTTACAATAGCGCAATTTAGAAGGAAGGAAACACGCGTATGAGCCATTTAGTTATTACTTCCTTACAAAAACTAATTACGCGGCTGGGGAAGGCAATTAAGACGTCAATTACAGACGTATATAGGTAAAATTATACCTAAACAATACTATGGTATTAAAGAATAATGTTATAAATGTTCTTAACAAATTATATAATAGCTAGAGGCGCTATTGCGAAGTGTCCCTTTTATTTGCTAGGCAGTAAAGCTACGCTAAATATATAGCACAGAACTAATAAGAAAGGATTATAGATTAATATCTTAAAGGTTAAAGACAATGGTAAGCCAAGGCTCTATATGTTAAATCCTATACCAAAAGGTTCTATGGAACCATATTAGGAACACCAAATTGCCTATAATACTCGCAATTAATTACAGACCGGCATAAAGGCTTAGAAGTAGAGTTGCATAAAAATCCTTGGGTTAGCCTAAGTAGTTACCGGTATATTTCTAGTAGGCTTTTAAGGGGTCTCCTAGCAATCCTCGCGTCTTTTCTTTAGTTATATTTTTTCCTTATTAAGGTTTTCAGGAGTTTAAAGTAGGGGTTAGATGGATAGATAATATATAGTGGCTTACCAACATCTCTCCAAACCCCTTCTGGGACGAGCCCTTATAATCTCCCTACTGTAAGGTAATGGCGATCAGGGGCCGACCGCAAGAAGGGGGGGGGGTAATGTAAGGGATATTATTGCGGACACCTTGGGTTGCCTTTAGGACAACCTCTGGACGCCCCTTGGATGGTCGCCAGTTACGTGCCAGAGGCACGTGCCTGTAGTATATAGTCTCCACGATCCTAGAGGCCTTACCTCCTTAAGGATTCGTCTCTCTTACCAATCTATCCTGTTCCATAATTGTGTCCTTATAGCCCCCTGTCTACAAAGTCCCCTCACAGCCTCCCTTGCGGAGCTTTAGTGTACTTATACTGCTTATAAGGCGTACTTATCTGCCTTAACGCGTCTTCTTTATCTTAAGAAGGTGCGTAAGAAGGTCCGCTCTAAGGAGTAGAAGCTTGTTTAACAGGGTTTGTCTAAGCTAGGTAATAAGAGAGTAGCGTCTTTAGAGAAGGAAACAACTCTAAGTAATGTAGTAGTTGCTCTTCCTAGGTCCCCCTTAGGTAACTCGTCCTTTGGCAATCCTTTTTTAATACTTCCTAACCTACTTTCTTCTAATACTCCTGTACCTTTTTTATAGTATTCTCTAGGTTGCTTAGTAGTTCCTAGGTAGTCTTACTATAGCCTGTCTACTTTACTTTATACTATATTTTATTATTAACGTCCTTATAACTAATGATCTTTAAAACTTGCTATTTATCTTCCTTCTGTCCTCTATATATATCTGCCTTATAGACTAGTAGCTTGACATTTCTGTATACTAGCTCTAGTATTACAACGTGCTATATAGGGTAGATCTTTATTTTGGCTGGTAGGTTTAACTTATACGTAACTAATAAAATTCTTTTTGTGATTTTAAAAGGTCCTAGTCTAATGTGGTCCAACTTCTTGCTTAGTTGTTAACTCTTGAAATTTTTGTATAGTAGCTATACTTTATCTCCCTCCTTAAGATCTGGTCCCTTAAATCTCTTAGCGTTATAGTACTTTTTTATTTATTCTTATACTAGTTTAGCTGTTTCCTTAAGGTTTATATAAAGATTTATTAACATCTCCATTCTTTCTTTAGCTGTGCTACTTATTTTCTTTACTTAATATAGCGATAATAATATTCTTAGTTTGTACCCATAATTCGCCTTAAATAGTAATGTCCCTATTCCTTTTTATAGTGTTGCGTTATATGTAAACTATGTAACTATTAATAGCAATACCTAATTATTCTATGCATAATTAATATAATGCCTTAGATACTGTTATAGTGTCTAGTTTAATTATTCTGTTTATCCGTCCATCTGTAGATAATACGCTATTAAGGTTACTGCGTAAACCCCTTATTCTACCAGAAACACTTCCCAAAATACTGCTACAAATCTTAGATCTCTGTCTAATATAACCTTGCTTAGTGCTCTATATCTTGTAAATACTTCCTTAATATAGATTCTAGCGACATCTTCTGCTAACATTTCTTCTATATAAGCTATAAAGTATCCCCACTTTGTAAGCTTATCCACTAATAGGATCTTTTAACTTTAGTAACTTAATAATAAAGTCCTATAATATAACTTCCCATAGTCTTTCTGGTATCTTAATAGGTTGTAGCTCTCTATATGGCTTATACCTTATTAGTTTATTTCTCTGGCAATTTAAATATTCTTTTATAACTTATCTTACTAGTCCCTAGATTCCTTAGATAATATACTCCTTTTAAAGTCTTAATACTAAGCCTATAGCTCTATTGTGTCCTTATATTAGTCCTTTATAAAATAACTTAACAAACTCCTTTATAATAGATCTTGGAACATAGGTTGCTTCTCTACTCTTATACTATTCCGTGTCTAGATCCTCTCCTATATATCTTAGATCTTTTATATTCAATCACTCTTAGGTAACTTATAGATCTAACTTTCTCTAGTCGCTATAATTTTTGGATAATTATACCTAATTAATCCGTCTTAATCTTTTCGTAGTAAAGCTCCTAATGGCTTTTTTTTGTTTTGCAACTCTGCCTTCCTACTAAGTGCGTCTACTCTTGCGTTTTTAGTACCCTTGGTATGCTAAATTTTAAAATAATACTCTATAAGTATTTCCGCCTATCTAACCTGTTTTCTATTTAGTTCCTTTATTATTAGGAACTCTATAAGGTTTTTATAGTCCGTTTTAACCATAAATGGTTTCTCTATACCTTATAAGAATGCTCTTTATTCCTTAAGTACTGCAACTATACCTAATAATTCCTTATTATAGATGTTATAGTTTAACTCTAGTAGTGTTATTTTTTAACTGTAATATACTACTGGATACTATGCGTCCTAATGCTTCTATAGCAAGTATGCTCCTAGTGCAAAGTCTAATACATCTATCTTAATAACCATTTCTAACTTTGGTTAGTAGATCTTAAGGATTAGTTCCTAGGTAAACAACTCCTTAAGTTCTTTAAACAGTTTTCTTTATTCTTCTACCTAAACCCACGGTTCCTCTTTCTTTATTAGCCTTATAAATGGCTTAATATTCTTTAACCACTGTGCTATAAACCTCCTATAGTAATTACAAAACCCTAGAAATAATCTTAACTGTATAACGTTCTCTAGTTCTTACCAGTTTACTATAGCTTCAACCTTCTTTAGGTCCATACTAATCTTTTTTAGTTTAATAATAAATTCTACAAAATTAGTTTTTCTTATAAAGAACTTGTATTTCTTAATTACTACTAGCATTTATTCTTCTTATAGTCTCCTTAAGACCCACTTAATATATTCTCTATATTCTTCCTTATTTTCTAAGTAAATAATATTATTATTAAGGTATACCATAATAAACTTATTAAGGTGTTCTCCTAATATACTGTTAATTCGCTTCTGGAACATTACTAGTGCGTTTATAAGCCTAAACTATATAACTAGCGGTTTGTATAGTCCTTTCTTTAACCTAAAGGCTACCTTCTATTTATTGCCTTCCTTAATTTGGATCTAATAGTATACCTACCTCAGATCTATCTTTGTAAAGATTTGCGCATTACCTATCCTATTTTAGATTTTGCTAATTAAGGGTAAAGGATACCTATCCTTTCTAGTAATGCTGTTTAACTGTCTATAGTCTATACACATCCTAAGTTTTCCGTTTTTCTTTAGGATAAACAATACTAGATATCCTACTAATAACTATAACAGTCTGATATATTTCTTTTATAAGTTCTCCTAAACAAACTCCTTAAGCGCTACTAACTCGGTTTTAGTAAGCTTATAAATTAGAAAGAACTTTAGACTTATTCCTAGTTCCAATTCTATCTTATGGTCCTATGCTATATACTCTAACAGCTTTTTACTTTCTAGTAACTATAGTTTTTTGCCATACTTGTGGTATCTCTTTAGTATATAACTTAAGCTTCGCTTAGTCTCTTTATATATTGCTCCAACCTAGTACTATACCAACTTGGTTTACTATTGCACTTTATATTATTAAGTATTCCTAATATTAACCTAACCTATAACCCAATCAATCTTTAGATTATATTCTTGTAACCAAGGTATCCCTAGTATTGCCTTATCCTTTCCTAATGGTAGGATATTAAAAGACATCTTAACTTATCTTCCTTTAATAGTTAACTAAATAGGTCCTGTTTTAAGATTAATAATACCTCCTCTATAGGCTATCTAATCTCCTAAAATTATTATAAGTAAATATAGGTGCTCCTTTTATCTATATAGTAACCCCATCCTTTCTACTACTGCTAGTAATATATGGTTCCTTATTACTCCACTATCTATTAGTGCTTTAAACTGTTAATCTTGCCACTTAACTTATAAATTTAGGTATTACCCTTAAATTCCTTTAAGGGTCTGAGGCTCTACTACTGGTTCCCTCTAATTCCGTAGGCCTCCCCTTTTCCTAACTATTAGCTACTAGATCCTGTTTGTACTTAATCCTCCTTAGGCCAATACTTAATTCTTTTCTTTTTCTCTATATACTATAGACAAGTATTCTCTAGGCACTCCTACTACTGTTATCCATCTAGGTATTCTTCTATAAGGAATCTTTTAGGTTAAAGTGTTAAGTCCCCTTAGCTTTGCACTTCTACTAGGTGCTATCTATACATATACTTAGCGTCTCTATACTTCTTTTTATCTAGTACCCAATACATTCTTACTAGGTACTTCCGGTTCTTATCTTTTAGTGCTCTATATATATTGCATATATTATCCACATAAGCTATCCACAATAGTGTATAATACGCTGGGTGCTTTAGGTTAACTCTTAGCTTATCTTTACTCTTAAGTTTAAACCTATACCGTGTTAACCTAACTTCTAGTATTTCTATTGCAGGTACTAAAATTTATTGCTTACTTCTCTAGTCCCTAAATCCTTCTTCTAGGTTCCTTAACATTATAATTAACGCTCCTTTAATATAATTTATGCGTTTCTCCATAATAGGTTAGTTTTAGATAACTTTTTTATCCAGCTATATATAGAAATCTTCCTATTTATTATTATATTGTTGCCTATACCACTTTCTATATAACTAGTTTAGCGTGTATAATCTGTCTATTAGAAAGTACCTTATTATTGCTGCATTATAACATCCTTTAGTATATCTTTATTTAAACCTAGTTGGAATTCCTAAATCTTCTTCCTATTCCAGTTTATTTAACCACTTTACTCTAGGCGTACCTGCCTTAGGCCTATTAGTAATTCTTTATATAGGTGCTCTGTCCCTTATACGACCTACTATAGACCTTTTATCTAGCTTTTATTCTTGCTATACAATAATTCTTACTCTAAACTTATCCATAGTTTCCTATTTTCTATGTCTTACAGCTAGATCTTTAAAGTCTTCTTGCTTCTTTATCCTAGTATTAACTTTTCAATCTTTAAGCTAAACACTATATTTACTTAGAATAGACGTTCTTACTTATTCCTTAAACTTATAGTTCTTAAACTTGCGTCCTATACTTATTTATTTACCTTTAAACCAAGCCTTTACTCTTTCCTATTAGTTTTTATCTGTTATAGGTGCTTAAGCCTTCCTTATTACTTCTTATAAATCTTAGGTATATCTTATCTTATTTTAAGAATCTTAAGCGTCTCTTATCTTATTATAAGAATCTTAAGCCTATGGCCTTTTGCCTTTATTAAGTAATAAGCTAGCACTAGTAGTTATCTACTTGCCTAGTTTCTTCTAAACGTTGCTCCTTTTATCTTATAAAGCGATGGATATTGTATCTAATAGTATTATTATATCTATTACTAATCCTCGTTCTATAGAGATCTTAATCTCTACTTCTATTGCATTATTAAGGTTTAAGTGCTCCTAGTTAGCCTCCTTTTCTTCCTTATCACTATTAATTAATAAGTACTCTAACTCTATTATTATTATTACTAATCTTTATCTATATATTATTGTAATATCTTAATCCAGCTTATAGAGTTAATCCTATTCTTTATCTAACTCTCTAGTTCCTTTAAGTTCTCTTAACTCTAGCTCTTATAGCTAATAGCTTACGCCATACTTAGCGTCCTTATAAATTTGGTATGCGTTATTATAACAAAACACAAAGTATTTAATTAAACACTCCTTGGTCCCGTATAATACTCCTATATTTACATTATTATACTCTAACAACCTTATACCCTTTACTACGTGGTTACTCTAACTACCTCTGCAGTCTCTAGTAAAATAACCTTTCTTTCCGCAACTTATACAAGCTCTATTTTTAAACTATTCTTTTTATTATAGAGTCCGCCTAAACATCTTTTACTACTAAAATCCCTGGTTTAGCCTCTGCTCTAGGGTCCTATAATTACTTAATCCTTAACCTCTAGGTTTCTATAGTTTCTTTATCTATCTTTTAGATTTTTTAGTACTACTTAGGTCTATTAGCTCTGCGCCATTCCATGGTTTTTAACTCTATATCTATTATTGCGTACTCTACGCCTTATATAACTATAGAACTCTATCTTACCCTTTCTTAGCTTGTTCCCTTTAATAGATCCTATTATTAATCTTTATCACTTAATCTATTAACTCTCTTAGAGTATCCGCATCTTCTATTAGGATAATTACGTCCTAGACTTTAGCCTTAAGTCCTTATTTATACTGTGCCATAAGTGCCTTATTATTCCACTTAACTTATATTACAAGTGTCTAAAACTATATTGTATACTCAATTATTGAAGTTTATTGCGCTAGGTTCTGAAGTTTATATTCCACTATGGTTAATATCTTTAGATTACCAAATATCTATATTAACCTCTTCGCGAACCTGTTTTAACTAGTAAACATATACCGTACATTCTAGTTAGCAGTTGTCATTCTATTTACTTATATTTTGGTAAGGTAAGGTTTAAACTACTTAAGTGCTCTTCCTATTAAGAATAATCCTGCGTATGCTACTTAGTCTATAGGTGTTGCCAACTTTGCTCCCTCCTATATAACCTTAAAGTGCATTTACGTAAGGAATCCTTTAAGTTTTAACCTTTCCCCTAAGAACCGTTTAATTAATAGTAACTTAACCTTTGCTACTCCAATGCCATTAATATATTCTTTAAGTATCCTATTGTTGTCTAATAATTAATTAACTATCTCTTATAACTGTTCTTGCGTAACCATCTATGAATTAGTATCTAATATACTAGTGTCTCCTAACCCTGAGGTCGTTACTGCCGTGGTTATAACTAGTACTTTTAGTAGTATATTGTTTAACTTCCTCTGTTTTAATACCGTAACCTTAGTAGTAAATATGTAATAGAGCCTTGTAGGGGTACTACAGTGGACTTGTTAATGGGCTAGGTATATAGGTATAAACAATAAGTTAATAACGTAATAATAACTAGTGGAGTAGTTGCCTAACAGATTAACTCCAATTATATTCTAAGATTTACTATAAAGAGAGAACTATCTGGGTAGGGACTGTGGTCCTTTAAATACACAACCGTATGCCTAAGAAATCCCTTCGCTCCGTGAGGTACGTGTGCTCTGTACACTCTGTATAGATTATATAGATTACATAGATTATACAGATCACATCACGTGACCTCGGCTACTATTCCTCGTCACATGGTTCCACCAGATCTATCCTGGACCGTGCCTATATTAACTAACTAGCTTCTGCCGACTTCTCTCCAAGTAGTTATAATATCGTACTTAAGCTGTCCGTAACAATCCGCCCTATATTAAAAACTAGACCTAACTGTTACATTGCTAGGACTAATATCCGTTATAGGGTGTTAGTATACTTAGCCTAAAGGTGTTCTGCTAGCTAGAGTTTAAGCTAGCTAGCTATATGTTTCTGCTAGATATAGGCTAAGAAGGTAATGGTATTAGCAGCCCTATACGCGAATTTTCGGCAGATATTAATTAAGGTAGCTGGGCTACTTATATTTGTAGATGTTAAGCTGCCAATACTATATACCTCTCCGCTACCCTAGACCGTGGTAATATCTACTCTACACTATCTTTAATTTACTTGCTAATACTAATAGCTAGCTCTCCGCCTAATTTGCCTTTTCTACCTCCACTTAAATAAAGGCAATAAACTTATCTAGATTATTACCAAGCTGATTATAATTCTAATTAGGTAGGTTTTTCTTAAGCGCCTTATAGCTGGTTATATACTAGGCGCAGCTGCAAAGGGCAGCAATTTGCTTATTATATATAATGTAGTTTAAGGTCGGATTCCAAACAGCATGCTAATATTTCTTTTCTATCTAGTTATAAAATTAGTTTTTTATACTTATAGCAAAGGCCTTTATTAAATCTTCCTTAGAATCCCCTCTATATACAGCTTGTAGATATTAAACTCTTTAAAGGCCTATAAAGTAGGATTATAGTTAGAGCAATAATTTTGGCCACTAATAGACGGAGACTATTCCTTATAGTTTTCTAATATAATTTTTTATAAGCAGCCCTTTTCCTTATTTATAAGAGTATATATATAATTAGAGAGAGCTGCTCTTTTCTTAGCTTTAGTCTTTAGGCGCCATACTGGCTTCTTTAGTAGAATATCTATTAGCGACTCGGTTAATCGAGGCATAAGCACGGCAAGAGGGTCGCGCAAGCCTGTACGATTGGATTGTCTATAAACGAGGATCCAAAGCTAGAGAAAGAAAAGGGGAAGAACGGAAGCACCGCTCGAAGCTATATACAATCCTCTGGTTACATAATGGCAATTTGCTAGTACCGTTTTCCACCAGCACCGTAATATTACCCCCCCCTCCGAAAAAGCCTGCCCTCAGGCTTTGTATGTCCATATTATGTCCATAGGGTATTCTTATCTATATGCTTAACAGGTAGCTTATCATCTTCGCTATACTAGCACTCCATCCACTTGTCTAGATACTTTGGGGGTCCTGGCTTATTAGGGTATTAGTTATAGAATTCTTTAAGCTTCTAGGGGCAACCTATAAAGTTTCAGGTAGGGTACTAGGTTGGGTCTAGATTATAACCTTTCTATTAAATATAGTATTTTAGCGTTCCTCGTACTAGTTTATAGGCTAGTATTTTATTAACTTCCCATTTATCGTCGCTATTAACTTAAATCGGCAGTAGAGGCTTATTCTTTTGTCTAGGTAGTGGGTTATTTATAGCTTTCCATAGCTTATCTGGTAAGAAAACAGGGTGGACTTTAATTAAGTCTAGGAGTTTAACCTTATATAAGTTGCCTTCTTTATTAAAGATCTTATATAGTCCTGCCATTTTATAGTCTAGCTTATAGCTAGGCCGTTCTGTTTTCTAGTTCTTTATTATAACCCAGATCTTATCGCCTATAGTAAAGTCAAGCTTACGCCTATGCTTATTTGCCTGCTATTTTATTAATTTCTAGGCCTTCTCTAGGTTCTTGCGGGCTACTATTTATACTTCTTCTAAGCGTCTAGCATACTGCTGTGCTTCCCTATAAGATAGTTTTTCGCATACAGTCTATGGTCTTTCCGGTCTCTCCCAGTTAAAGCTTATATAGGGTAAGTATCCTATTTCTAGCTAAATAGGTGCAAACCCTGTAGAGTTATAGGGTAGGGTTGCCTAGGCGTAGTCTATTATGGGTAGTAGTTCGCTCTAGTTGTCCTAAAAGTAGTTAACAAAGGGCTAGAGTCTCTGGTTTAAGTATTAATTTATAATCTCTGTCTAACCGTCTGTCTGGGGGTAGTATGCCGTGGAGAGCTTTAGCCTAATACCTAGGATCTAGGTAAACTTATTCTAGAAGGCTGATATAAACTACAGCCCGTAGTTAGATACAATAGTATCTAGTAGTCCGTAAATTCGGTAGACATAGTGGATATACAGTTAGGCCGCCTCTTTAGCATTAATATTCTTATAATAGGGGATTAAGAACGGGCACTTGCCAAAGCGGTTGACTAGGATTATAACCATATTATATCCGTCGCGGTCTATAGGTAACTTGTAAAAATCTATAGAGATATGCTGCCAGGGGCGTTCTAGTATTGGGAGTAGCTTTAATAGCCCTAGGGTTTTATCTCGTGGAATTATAAACCTATAGCAGTTATCGCAGTTCTGTACATAGCGGTTAATATCTATAACTATTCTAGGCCAGTAGTAGCGGTCGCCAATAATTCTACGGGTTTTATTTTTTCTAGGGTAGGCCGTAGAGACCTAAGTATATGCTTTAGCAATAAGCCAAGTCCGTAAATTCTGTTCCTCTACTACTACCAGCCATTCCTAGTGCTTAAGCAGTCCGTTTTTAAGGGACCATAGGCTAGTAACATTCTTTACCTTTTTGCAGTACTCCTATAGGGAAGGGGCCGTATGGTTTGCCTACAGCAGTTTATTAATAAGGTTAAGTTTTATAGTACCAATAGGGCATATCTTAGCCTTTATGGGGTCTATATTTAGTTCTACCTATATTTAGGGGTTAAGGTGCTCTATTTATAGTAGCATCTAGGTCTATAATATAATCTTTACGGCAATCTAGTTATCTAGGTCTTATTTGCGCCTTATAAGGGCATTTGCACGGTTGGTTGCGCCTAGCCTATATATAATTAGGAAGTGGAACTAAGATAGGATATCCGCCCAGCGTACCTACCAGGCTATAAGGGCCTTCGTTATTATAAAGTATTCTAAGGCCTTATAATCTAAAACCACCTTAATAGGCTTAGGGGTCCCTTTTAGCTATGCACGCCAGTGCTAAAAGCTAGAGATAATAGCCAGCATTTCTTTGTTATGGATGTGGTAGTTTAGCTTGGCATCTATTATGGTCTTTAAATAGTATACAACAGGGTGCCATTCTCCGTCCAGTTGCTTTTAGGAAAAGATACTAGCTATTACGCTATCTAAGGCATTAGTTTCTAGCATTAAGGGCCGTTCTAGGTTGAAGTAGGTAAGTAGGGGAGCCAATACTAGCTGTTTTTTAAGCTCATTAAAGGCCTGCCTACATATGGCGTTAAAGTGGAAGGGCTGGTCTTTCCTAGTAAGATAGTTAAGGGGCCAGGCGATCCTGCTATAGTTCTTAATAAAGTATTAGTAGAAGTTACAGAAACCTAAAAATGATTATACCCCCTTTATAGTCCGTGGGGGTGTCCACTGGTTAATTACGGCCGTTTTTTCTAGGTTTGCCTTAATTCTGTCCATATTAATAATAAACCCTAGGTACTTAGTGCGCTTAATACTAAATTCTAACTTCCTAATATTGGCCTGGAGACTAGCTTTGCGGAGCTGTTATAGGACTTTATAGACATGCTTCTTATATTCCAGTTTATTCTTAGAGTAAATTATAATATTATCTAGATAGGCTGTGCAGAAGTTATTAAGGTAGTTAAAGAGTATATTATTTATATACCGTTGGTATGTAGCCAGTCCGTTAGTTAGTCTAAAAGGTAGTACTTTATATTTATATAATCCGTAGCGGGTCTAAAATATAGTAAGATTCTTAGATCTAGGGTCTATTCTAATTTGATAAAAGGCCTAGCGGATATTAAGCTTTATAAAAATCTTAGCCTTACTTATACGGGCCAGTGTTTCTTTAATTAAGGGCAGCGGATATTAGTCTTTATAGGTTATATAGTTTAGTTTATAGTAGTTAATGCAGAAATGGAGTCCACTATTTAGCTTTTTTATAAAGAGAATGGGTAAGGTAAAGGGGACTTAGCTAGGCTTAATAAAGCCCTTATTAAGGTTATTAATAAGATACTGCTTAGTGTCACGGCACTGTCCTGACGCGTACTGTCTCGTACTACCTCATACTGTCTTGTACTGTCTCGTACTGTTTCCTACTGTTGGCTGGCCCACCACTAGCGCCTTGGCGGCTGCCACTACTATTTGTATACAATACTCCCTTTTACCTCCTTCTTCTCTTCATACCACAATGTAGTTATTCAGCCTATTAGCATTATAGCACTATAACAGTTTGTGGTATCTCCTCTTGCGCCCTATCGCGATCTTTATTTTCCCCAGTCCACTGTCTCTATTTTCCTAGTATAATCGCGACCTGACGCGACCGACAATACTATACTATAGTCCTAGACAATCTCAGTACAGTCCTAGATAATCTTAGTATTGTCCTAGACAATCTCAGCATTATAGCCAGCCTTATAAATTTTAATTACCCTGCCTAGATCCCCTAAAATGGGTGACCAGAATACCCTATTAGCGAACACACGCGAAGCGCTCGCCCGCCTCTTTAATACCTCCTATACTAATATTACTTAGGTAATTAGGAGTGGTTTAGAGTACCCTAAGGACCTTAATATGGCAGGAACATTTTAGTACCTCTCTATATATATAACCTTTTTAACTAGCGTTAAGAGTAGTCTCCAAACAGTCTATAATAAAGGCCGGACTGTAAAGTCCTAACTTAAAGAAGCTTAGCATAGAATTAACTCCCTTAAGACACTTAAACTATGTATAAAGCAATATAAACAGCAAGCTTTGGTATATACTGAGACTATATAAAGCCTAAGCTCTTAGATTACTATATTTACCCAAACTATTACCAATAAGAACACCGCTACTAGCTCTCTTCCCCTAGCTAAGCCCTATAAAAAAAAGCGTAAAGCAAAAGACCCTACCCCATTTAATAGCAAGGGATCGCCAACTAAAAAGCAAGAAAAATTTAAAATATAGGAAATAAAGATCTAAGGTATTTTCTGTAGAGATATAAAGTGCTTTAAGACCCTAATAGACGAAGTCCTCTATATATCAGATATGCTAACAGATAAGGCTTATAAATATATTAAGTATGGCCTTAATATGCTACGCATATACCCAAACAACCCGAGTAAATAGGCCTTCTCTAACTAAGAGTCTATGTTTGCGTATATAAAGAAGCACTATAAGACTATGGATACAACCTAAGCGGCTAAGAATAAATTAGACACCTTAAGCTAAGGCAAGTATAATTACTGGTCCTAGAAAGCAGAGCTTAATAAGTTAATAATTAAAGCAAATAAAACTAAGGAACAAAAGGTAGATCTACTTAGGAAGAATATTTCGTCTAAGATAAAGGACTTAGCCCTTACCCTTAGCCATAAAATTAATAATGCTAACTACAAGGGCTAGAGTAAGCAAATGGACGTGTTTGCCTATAACCTATAGAACCACGCCTACCATACTAAGCTAAATACCGCTAAGCTAAGTACCGCTAGCGGCTATCAACCTATACTACCTAATAACAATACCTTAGCACTAGCACTATAGAATGACCTAATAGACCTTAATGCCGTTAAATTCAGCGGCGGTAGTAGTAGCCTCCCTAACAACGTCCGAAGACATTATATAAATAATAGACTCTGCCTGGCATGTGGTCAACCTAGCCACTAGAAAGATACTCACGACCCTAAAACAAACCTAAATCCCCTTCTAATGCCACCGCGTTAACCCCTTCCTAGCCGCAGCAGATTCTTTAGCAGAGGGATTAGTAACCAAAGCAACAACCGCGGATAGGGATATAGGTTTGGACATAGAGACCTACCTCCACGATTCCCTTCCCTAATACAGCCCCAGCTAATGGTCCTGTATATAAACTACGGACAAGTACTCCATGCTGCTACTAACCGTGAGACCGGCTATGTCCTTGGCGAAGTACCCCCTAGCATATATACACCGTCGGAGACCAATACGTTAGGATATACTAGCTAAGACTACAGTTACTAGCTAAGCCCTATAATCTAGTTATTAAAAGACTAACCCTTAGACTAAGTCGCCTCTAAGGGTTAGAACTATATAGGGAGGGGAAAAAAAGGATTAGATCTATAATACTAGATTAGTTAGACCTTATTCTAAGCCAGCTACTACTTAACCTTAAAATAGCAAATAATAATAGAAATGCTATCCTTATTTAGACCTACCTCTCTTTACTACGTAACCCACTCCTATAAGTCTTTATTAAAACAGTAAGCCTTATTAATAGTAGTAGTACAGCACTAGCGTTTGTAGACGAAGACTTGCTTATAAAAAAGCATAATATTATAATAAAAAGACTCCTAGTCCTAAAACCACTCCGCCTTGCTAATAGACTCCCATCTAGCTTTATTACCCACTACTTTATAACAAGAATAATAATTGGCTACTATACAGAATCTATACTCTTCTACGTTATAAAGTTATTACCCTTAATACTAGTAATTCTTAGAATGCCCTAGCTTAAAAAGTATAACTTAAAACTAGACTTCCCTACTCTAGAGCTTAAGTTTAACTCTAATTGCTATACCTATAACTATCTCCCATAGTATATTCCTAACTGTAACTAAGTAGTACCACGCGGACGCATTATACGGCCAACGCTTAAATACCGTTAGCTAATAGTAAAAGAGGTGCCTAATACTAGTAAGCTAATATACGCAGTAAATAAAGCAGAGATTCTAGAAGACTGGACTACTACCCCATTTCTAAAAAAATAAACACCGCCAGAATTATAAGTCCCCTGTATATACCCGCTTAACCTAGGTTAGCTAATAAGACACCCAACTTTAAGTTACCTACTATACGTATATGTAACCGCACGTATAATAGCCAAGGGCGTTACAGCTAAGACCGAAACCAGAGTAATTAAGACCTCCCCCCTATAACGCCCAACCTTATATCCGTCTCCCGCGCGTACTATACAAGGCCGCCGCCTTATTTCCGCCCCCCTAGGCCAACCAAGCCATGCCAGCCTAGCTGTAGCACTAGAGAACTAGACACGCCCTAACCTAAATAATATTAAATACACTCGTACCGTTAATTTTACCTAGTTCTGTAAATAAAAAGGTGTAAAGGTAATAAGGATCTATATAGCGGAGCTAGTAGAACTAGTTAAATAAGAAGAACACTAATAGCTGCTTAAGGAGCTACCTATAGGCCTAATAGAAGTACCAAACCTATTAGAAAGGTCTTTCCGCTAGCTAATAGAAGGCGACTATATAATAGAGAAAGCCCATAAAGCGCTACTCTCTTATTTCTATAACTTCCTTAAGATAAACCTAAAAACTAAGTCCAAGTTTCTACGCCGGAAGATAGTTAATACTAATATTAAGAAATTTCTAAAAGGCAAACTAGGATTAACCTATAAGGATATTTTACAACGCTTACTAAAAGAGCTTTATAAATATATTAAACACTTCCTCCCTAAAAACGTAGATAAGCTGCCCCCTTACTAACTATAGGACTATAAAATTAAGATTATACCAGGAAAGTAGGCCCCATACTATAAAAATAGACCACTCTCACCCGCTAAACTTAGCTGTGTAAAGAAGTGGATTAATAAGATGCTAAATAAGGGTTTTATCCACAAATCGACCTCACTAGCCGCTATACTACTCCTCCTTATAGCGAAACCTGGCGGCGGTATACAAATCTGCTATAACTACCAAGGCCTAAATATAGTTACTATTAAGAACCGATACCCACTGCCACTAGTCCGCGAGACACTTAACGCACTCTATAGTGCTAAGTACTTTACTAAGCTTAATATAATTGCTGCGTTTAACCGGATCCGGATCACGGAAGGCTATAAGTGGCTTACAGTATTTATTACCCGGTTTGGACTCTATAAGATACTAGTTATACCGTTTAGTCTCTATAACGCGCCCGCTATATTTTAAAACTATATTAACTATGTTTTATATAACGCCCTTAACAACTACTATACTGCGTATTTTAATAATGTCCTTGTCTTTTTAAAAACACGCGCTAAGTATATAAAATACATAAATGAAATTATCTAGAGACTTGGTAATACTAGACTCCAAATTAATATTAATAAGTCTAAGTTTTATACTACCAAAATAAAATACCTTGGCTTAATTATCTTAACTAACGGCATAACCATAGACCCTAAGAAGGTGCAGGCCTTATAGGAATAGAAGGACCCGACATTAGTTAAGGAACTATAGCAATTTCTTAGCTTCGCGAACTTCTACCAATAATTTATTTAAGGCTATTCCAAGGTAGTTAAGCCTATAACTAGGCTACTAAAAAGAGCATTAGCTGGTTATAGGGCCCTAATTAAGTATAGGCATTCCAGACCCTAAAAACAGCGTTTACTACAGCACCGGTCCTAGCGTATTACGACTATATAAAGAAGACTGTAGTAGAGACAGACGCCTTAAACTAGGCTTTAGGTGGAGTGCTCTATTAAGCCAATAAAAGTAACAAGCTCAAGCCAGTCGCATTCTTCTCTGCTAAGCACTTAGCCCCTAAATACAACTATAAAATATACAATAAGGAGCTCCTAGTAATTATTAAGGCACTAAAAGAATAGCGTCCTAAACTATAAAGAACTAAGCAGCTATTTAAAATTATTACAGACTATAAGAACCTTTAGACCTTTATAATAATAAAACAACTAAACTAGCGTTAAGTCTGCTAGGCTAAGTTCCTTTCCTAATTTAACTTTATTATTACCTATAGGCCTAGCACTAAAGCCATAATTCTGGACGCTCTTAGCCGCCTCCTAGGCGTTGCACCTGCTAATACTAATAATAAACGTCTATAACACCAAGACCGCGTTGTCTTACTACTAAAGAAAGTTAACCCTACTATCCTAGAAGAACTACTAAGCGAATCCCAAGACTAGAGCATTAAAGACTTTATTACAGTAATGGACCCAGAGCCTAAGAAAAAAACCCTTAAGGAGCTTATTAAGAATACCTATAAAGAGAACAAACTTACTAGGAATATGTTGGCTGCGCTACACAAATAGGAAAACTGTAAAGTATGCCATTGGCCCAAGCAGATTAGGAAGCTGCTCCGCTATAATAAATCTAAATATTTAATTGTTAATGGCCTAATCTACTATAGGAATTAAGTATTTGTCCCCAATTTACCTAAACTCTAACTAAAAGTTGTACACTATATGTACAGTTTGGGCCCTACGGGTCACCTAGGCCGCGTTAAGACACTAGACCTCCTTAATTAAATATATTAGTAGCTAGGTATTTTACAGTTTACGGCTACCTTTATAAAAGACTGCGCTCTCTGCTTCCGCACAAAAACCCTATACTTAGCACCGCCCGGTTTTCTAAAACTACTAGAACTACTAGTCCGCCTATAGACCGATATCTCTATTAACCACGTTATTAACTTACCTAAATGCCTTTGTAACGGCAAAATATATAAATATATCTTTGTTGTTATTAACCGCCTAATAAAGATAAGACACTTTATTCCTATTACTAGCCTAGATACTAAGGAGCTTATTAAAGTATTTATCTATACTATCTATAAGTTATACGGCGCTCCAAATACCATTATTTCTAATAGAGGCTCTTTATTCGTTTCTAACTTCTAGCGTTGCCTAAACTAGCGCCTAAAGGTAACCCTAAGCCCTAGCTCCGCATGGCACCCTAAAATAGATAGTTAAACTGAGATTATTAATACAGCAATGAATAAGTACCTACGCGCCTTTGTGAGCTTCACCTAAGACAACTAGGTAGATTGGCTCCCCCTTACTAAGTTTGCCATAAATAACCAGGTTAATAAGATTACGGGAATCTCACCATTCTTTGCCAACTATGGCTATAACCTACGTCTAGGCGTTAAACCAGCAGGCCCCTAGCCATTAGCCCTATCTGTATATGTAAAGAAGGAGTACCTATAAGCTAATACTATCGCTAACCGCTTTAAGCGTATCTTAACCTAGCTTAAAGCCCTAGCTTGTATCTTCTAGCAATAATATAAAAATAATGCTAATATAAAACGAGACAAAGGTATAATATTTAAAAAGGATAATATGGTTATGGTTAGCCTTAAAAATATAAAGATTAACCGGCCCAAGAGGAAGTGGGATGATAACTAGGACGGACCCTGGCCTGTCCTAGCTACCTATAAAGGAGTAGTCATAGTTAACCTCCTAGACCACATCTGTGTTAATAAGTCTTTCCACACTTTAAAAGTCCGCCTCTGGTTCCCTAAAGAGATTTCTGGTTAAGTATGCATTAATAAAGAGAAACGTCGTAATATTATAGGCAGGATAGCCAAAAGGGATAATAACGGCAATATTACGGACAAGTGGGAATTTAAAAAGATCCTTAATGTATATAATAAACAAATGGACGAGCATGGCTTAATATACTGTATTAAATGGAAATATTATAATAAGAAAACCTGGGAACCCAAGAAATCCCTAAAAGGGTGCGAGCGTGCACTACTAAAGTTCCATAAATAACACCCTAAGAAGCCAGGACCCCCAGACTGGGCACGAGATAAGGGAGAGCCATGCCGAGGCCGTGGCTAACTATAAAGATAATTTATGGTGGTTAAGATCTTATAGAACTTTAACCGCCGGTTAAAGTTGTCTAATTAATTTTCTATGCCCGGCATAGAAAATTGCTATTGGCTCGGTTAAGGGCGGTAAGCGGAAGTAACATCTTTGCAATAAAAATAGGTTACTTGTTCGGTTTAGGGACCAAACCTTCTGGGGAGGGGGTACTGTCACGGCACTGTCCTAACGCGTACTGTCTTGTACTGCCTTATACTGTCTCATACTGTCTCGTACTGTTTCCTACTGTTGGCTGGCCCACCACTAGCGCCTTGGCGGCTGCTATTACTATTTGTGTACGATACTCCCTTTTACCTCCTTCTCCTCTTTATACCACAATGTAGTTATTCAGCCTATTAGCATTATAGCACTGTGACACTTAGTGGCCTATAGCTTATTAGTAGATTGCTAGCGGAGGGGGCTATAACTAAGGGTGTTTTCTTTGTTAGGCTTAATCTTAATCTTATAGTTATACGGTTGGTAAGATGGAAGTATGTTGGATACTACCTTAGAGAATATATCCTTAAATTCCTAGTATTAATGGAGTAGTTTCTGTTCTACTAGCTCCTTATTTATAAGCTTACTTTCCCTATTAAGCTAGTTATAGGCTAGGGCTTCCTTGTCTTTAATTATCTAGTTAATTTTGTATAAGCTAGTTGTAAAGGCAATAGTGTTAGGCCATTTTAAGTTCTAGTAGAACCCTATGGCACTAATACAGCAGATATTAACTAGTAGGAGGTTTGTAGGTTTTTTTATAGATGTTCCGTGGACTGTATTTTGTGGTGGAGGGTTTATAGCCCTCCTTAGCTCCTATTACATTTTCCGTAAGTTATCCTTTTAGTCTATATATTTAGTATAGCGTCTAATATTTCTTGCTGTTTTTTATAGCTATATAGGGCCTAAGCCAGCTAGCTTATTACTAACTTCCTGGGTTTCTAGTGCTGGTGGTATAATATTAGTAGTTTGGGGGCGGTGTAGTATATAAACCTATTATAAATTAAGCTGTATATCTTTCTTAAAGGCCTGGTCCCTATATATGGCATCAGCCTAGTAAACGGTGTCTATCTATAGCCGTATAAGATTTTCTATTATAATGCTGATTTCCTTTATAAAAGAAGGTGTTAGGGGTAGGGTTTTGGGCTAGATAAGCCGTCTACTTTATACGTTGAGCTGTAAGCCTAGATAGGCTAGCCATTTTCTTCCTAAGATTATATTGTGGCTTCCTAGGTCCGTAATAAGAAAGGGGATGTTATACTACCTTTGTTTGTCTACACGGAGGTAAATCCGCAAGATAGTTATAATAGGTGGTCCTATCCGTCCGTTATACCCGCGAATAGAAATTAGTTAGGGCAGTTCTTTAAGGGGTGCATTTAAAAAGTTAGCCAGCTTTACAGCATACTGTATATCTATTAAGGTAAAGGCATTTGCTCTAGAGTTAGCCAAAGCAGAGGTTAAAACTTAATATCTATCGTGGAATAAAGTATAAGGGATAGTATAGCTTCTTCTACTAACTAGCTAACCCAGATTAATATATAACATATTAATTCCTTTTAACCCTAGAAAGGAGTCTTACTCTAGGGTTCCTCTTTTTCTAACTCTATACTATTCTCCTAAATTAATAGGACCTTGTTTATCTTTGCCGCTATTAGGTAGTCCTTTATAAAGTAGTCTTTCTAGCCGTATAAGAAGCAGGCTCCTTAATTACTAAGGGCCTATCTATAGGGGTTATTATATATAGGTTAAGTATTTGCTGGACCCACTACAGGGCTAGCTACACGGCTAGCCGCTAGGTTAACATCAGGCGGTATAGTTAGTACTATAAGGATTGCAGATCTTACTAGGGCGCTATAGCCCGTTCTTATAGTACTTATATTTTGATTAATAGAGCTTCTAGTCTTGTACTGCTTAGCATGTGCCTTAATTTAGTAGAGGCCCTAGTTAATAGCTAGGCACTAGTTTATAAGTTCCTTTAGCATCTATACAGTAGTATAAACCGGTAGTACGGCGCGCTATAGGTCTAGGGTAAGCTTGTTAAAGAGGTCTAGCATTAAATCTTTTTAGGGGATTTGAGCCTGTCTAGCTAGGTATAAAAAGCGGGTCTAGAAAACCAAGAAGGTCTTTATTGTTTTCATATTAAGGGCTTTATAGTTAAGGCGGGTGTTCTGTATCTTATAGGGGTCCTTATAAATAGAAGATAGGTAGTTAATTATCTCTTCTTTAGAGAGGAAGGGGTCTGCCAAGTCCTAGGCATATTGCGGACATAGATGCGTCTATGCGTCCCCACTAGTACGGCTAAAGACGTAGGCCATTTTAGCTTAGGTAGTAGGGAAGTAGTCCGTATTAACTTTAAGCTTATCTTACAGTTAAAGCTTCTAATTATTAAATATAGGGTTAGTTCCGTCTATAAGCAATAGGGGATCCGCAACCTTTATGGACCGCAACAATGCTAAGGCTATATGTTAGGCTAGGGCCTTAAGGACCATAGCAAGTCTCTAGGTGTTTAATAACTCCTTGCTAGGTATAGGGGTGTTTCTGGTTTTAAGCAGCTCTTAAAGCCGTTTAATTTTAGTATTAGCTGCTATAAGCTCTTCCTGGGGGGTTAAGACGGCGACTATTTTACTATTAGAGGTATTTATAGGTCCTATAACAGCTTTACCAGCTGCTGTATTTCTTGGCATGGTAGTAGGGATATTAGGTAATTTCCAGTATTTATTTATTTCCTAGGGGTTCTGGTCTATGCGTGTCCTATTCTTAGGTTTTACGTTCTGTTCGTGTTCTTTTGGTTCTTAGGGGTCTGTCCTATCCTTATGGTCCTAGTAATGTCCTTAGGGTCCTGTTCTATGTCCTTATCCTATTTGTAGCCTTATAGATATTTTTAAGTTCCTTCTCAGGAAAGAAGAGTAGTGACGAGCTTTGGATAATATTAGCGACTTGGTTAATCAAGGCACGAGCACGGCAAGAGGGTCGCGCAAGCCTATACGATTGGATTGTCTATAAACGAGGATCTAAAGCTAGAGAAAGGAAAGGGGAAGAACGGAAGCACCGCTCGAAGCTATATATAATCCTCTGGTCACGTAATGGCAATTTGCCAGTACCGTTTTCCACCAGCGCCGTAACAATATCCGTAGGTAAAACTATAAATATTCCACCTGGACTAAGCTCCTGCCCTATATTAGATGCGGATAAATTAAAATTAGCATTACTGCATATAGATACTCTTAAAGATATATTACTAGCAAAATCAGCAGCCCCGTCCTCTTATAGCACCTATTACTTAACATAATATTTGCGGCTAAGTTGACTTAGCTAAGATTAGAAGGCTCTACTAGTATAACCGTGATTTTTGGCTAGCCTAGCAATATCCTTATATAGACCTTTATACTAATCCTTAATTAAAAATATCGCCCTATCTATTTAACTACTACTATAAGCACCATGTCTAAGTTATTGGCATATTATATTAACACACTTATCTTTATATATGCAATACTGCGCAATATAGTTAATATTAGGAATATTAGCGCCATGGGCAAGCGCGTTAAAGAAAAGTAGAATACGGATTTCTAAGTTAGGCTTTCTAAACTCTTTATATAGTCTATCTTTATCCGCAATAGCTAATAATATATAATAAAGCTAAATAGCTCTCCTAGCCTACACTTCCTAGTACCTATAATATACCAACTATAAATAAATTAAGTCCCTGCCTAATAATATTAGATCCTTTAAATTAAGAAAGATAATTATCTTTGGGATCTAGTGGGGAGTTAGCGTGTATTGGATTCTCTACTTAGCGGATATAGCGGTATATACGCGGTCTATAATAAAGTATAAGCTCTTAAAGGACTTCTTAGTTCCTTGCTTAATATATTCTCTAATAATTAATAGATCTAGCTGGTTAATTAATATCCGTACTATATTAATATTATTTTAAAAGCCTACTAACTCTTAAACAATCTTAAATATTATATTATTAAGCGTTGCAGTATAAGCAAACTAAGGCTTCCGCCCCAATAACGACCGCACTTTCTATAGCTATATATATAAATTCTAAAACAAACCCCCCTAATTGGCTATAAGATGTACCTTATTAATTACTACTAAGCTAATATGCGCACGAAAAGTAGGGTTAGTAAGAGTCTTATAGAACCTTTTACTAACTAATAGCTCCGGCGATATTAAAATATAGGTATATACTTTAATGCGGATTTCCCATAAAAGACGTGCGGATATTGTCTTGGTGTATATATAAACTAGCCTTATTCTAGGAAGCTCCTTAACCTTTACCTTCTACTCTGCGCTAATTACATTAAGTAGTAGAATAATAATTACTACTAAGGCCCAAAGGAGACATGGTATTACTTATATTATTATACTCTTGCTAAATAAGGTTTTTGTAATAAGTATTATATCTTTTTTCTTAAATAGCAGCCACCTAAGGGCTTTAAGTTACTTTATATGTCCGTAATACGGATATAAAAATGTAATAGCCTTATTAACCTTGCTTAGCCACTAGGCCTTGCTCTTTCCGCAAAGTATAAGAAGCTAATCTTAAAGGTCCTATAGCCGTCGCTCCTAATCTATTCTATACCTCCTCTAAGTCTAATTATTTAATACCTAATATGGCCGCGGCTGTTCTAGTACCTTATTTAACTTCTTCCCTCTTTACCTAGTAGGTTTTAGTAGCGGCATATAGTAATTTATTTAGATATCTATAACTTAGTAGTTGGCGCATAATAAGGTTTTAGTAGGTGTTATATACTATAATATAGACGCTATATATCCGCCAGGCTATAATAGGTTCTTTAGGGTAGCTATTATTATAACGGGACTAGCCCAGTTACAGTAGGAATGTCTCGGTAAAACACTTAATAGATAAATTCCAACGCTTTAATCAAATTCTGCTAAATTCTGCTAAGTTAATTGAATTCTGCCAAATTCCGCCAACTTAATTAATTTCCACCAGTCTCCACCAAATTCCACTAATGTAATGGAATTTGGTCAAAACCTGTTAAAATCCGCGTGGGCTTATACCTATGCGTCTGCTGCTAAGACCATAAATATTTAGTTACAAGTTTCCTATATTCCTTTCTCTTCTTTATATAACGTCTTGTACTCTGCAAGAGCTATATACCCTTAGATTTAGATAGAATTTATATTATTCCTTTAAATCTTCCCCAAAGCCTCTTCGCGCCCTTATATTATGTTGCGTTAAAATAACTATGATTAAAATGGCAAACGAACCTAAATCCCTTTTAATAACTATAAGTATCATAACCCTAGTTAGGGAACAGTTAACCATAATACAATAGTCCTTTATAGACGCCTTAGCTTAGTAGCGGGCTGCACTAGAAGCCCAGTACTAGCAATTAATAAAAGCACTCCATAAAGAACTCTATAATATTAAGGCATTTATGTTACAGACCCTAATAGTAACACCTATAAACAAAATTAAAATAACGGTATCTAAACCTAACGCGTTGAATGTAAATACTAAACTAGTAACGGTAGCTTAACCTACACCTATAGCGAACCTAGTACCTACTATAAAATCTAAAAAGCTCCCTAATCCTCTAATGTTTAATAGAAACTAAAATAACCTATATCCCTTTATAACTAAGCTCCGTCTTAAACTTTTAATAAACTACAATTAATACCCCACTAAGGCTAGCAAGGTTAGCTATGGAATATCTTATTTAAGCAAGGACGCTGTATAAACTATAGATCTATTCTTCCGCAATGGCACTTTTGTTAATTTTAAAACCTTTATCTCTCTACTAGAACGAATATATAATAACGCTAGCCGCGAACACATAGCTGTTACTAAACTTAAAAACCTATAATAACGGAACCAAGACTTCATCAGCTTCTTTTTAGAATTTTTAGGCCTTATTGGCGAACTAGATTGGAATGAAGCCGCTAGAGTTGCTGCCCTTTAATAAGCTATTTTGGATAAGATTAGAGCCTAGTTAGTAGGTAAAGAACTGCTAAAAAACCTATCTAAATTTGCTATAATATGTTAACAAATTAATAAAGACCTTTAATATAACAAATAGACTTATTCTCTAAAGTTAACCACACTTTGCGTTTAAAACTTTTTAAAACCGGTATATGCTCTAAGGCGCGATCCTTCTCCGAGACCTAAAAGCCCTATATATAACCCTATAGACCTTAATGCCACCTAATCCTATATACCCTTAGGAACTAACAAATAAAAAACATAAGCTATAAATAGAGAATGTTTTGGATGCGGTAAAAAAGGACATATTTAAAAACATTGCCAAACTTACCCTTTTAAAAAAGTCCGCTGTAGTTCCTTCTAATCCTTAAGTCATACCAATCCTTAAATCATACCCATTCTTTAAGCCATACTTGTTCCTTAAATCGTACCTATATTATAAATTATACTCGGACGTTATAAAGCACCTTACTTTTAGTTAACTTAGAAAATAAATCGTCCTAGGGCCAAGTCGCGCCTTAGAATAAAAAGTGGAAGAGTATAAGTGTCTAGGCTTTTCTAGCGCTAATATATAACACAACTCCCTTAATGTACTTAGCAAAATTTAAATACTTAGAAAATAGAAGGAAGTACAAATCCTTATAAATAGCGGAGCCACTAGTATAGGCTTTATTAATATAAACTATACGAAAACTTAACGCCTAAATTTAAAAGAAATTAATAAGCCCTAAGGCCTATAAGGCTTTAGTGGCAAACCCTTAATATATAGCAAAATAACGCACTACGCTCTTATAAAATTGCGGATAGGTAAATACCTTAAATACGTTTCCCTGTTTGTAACACCCTTAAAGCACTATAAGATAATACTTAGATATGGATAGCTGAAATAATATAACCCTTTAATTAGCTAGGTTAAAGAAATACTAAAGTTCCATACAACCTACTACTAAAGTTATTACTTAAAAAACCATTTGCCCTATAAACATACACATAACTATTTAAATTTAACACAATATAAATTACCCTTGCTACGAACTTTAAGCTAATATAATAAATCTACAACTACTAATTATAGTAAAGAATGCAAAGATATTACGTCGAACCCTCTTAAAATCCATATAATATAGGCCGCGCCTTTTATCTTATTAGCAAAAAGACAAGATCACAAAATCTTTGCTATAACTATAGAAGATATTAAGAAAGTACTAGAACTGAAACAGTATTCTAATCCTCAACCTTTTGTACCTAAAGAGTACTATAACCTAATTAACAAATTTAAAAAACGATTTATAGACCAACTAGCCCCGCACTAAGAGAAGTATAATTTTAAGATAGAACTTGAGCCTAGCATAACACTAAAGTTTGGTCCGCTATACGGCATATTATAAGAAGAACTGCTTATAATGCAATAATACCTTAATAAGCATCTGGAAAAAGGATTTATTCGCCCTAGTTAATCTCTATTTACCTTACCCATGCTATTTATTAAAAAGCTAGAAGGAGGCTTAAGATTCTATATTAATTATTAAGCTTTAAATATAATTGTAATTCGAAACTAATATCCAATTCCCTTAATTTAAGAGACGCTTAACTAATTAGCGAAGGCACGGTACTTTACAAAGCTTAATATAATTACTACCTTTAATAAAATTTGTATATGTAAGGGAGATGAGAAGTATATAGCCTTTTATATATAATGGGGACTCTTTAAATACCTAGTAATACTATTTAGCGTAAATAACAGTCCCAGTATGTTTTAGTAATACGTTAATAATACGCTTTATAAATTCCTTAATGTATTTATTACCGTGTATATTAATAATATCTTAATCTACTTATCCTTGCTTTCTAAACATTAAAAATATATTAAAATAGTCCTTAAACGCTTATAAGACGCGGGCTTATAATGTAATATTAAGAAATGCAAGTTCTACGCGTCTAAGGTTATATACTTAGGCTTAATTATATCCTACAACGGAATTAAAATGGACCCTAAGAAAGTTACTATAATTATAAATTAGGAAAGCCCTAGTAATATATAGGACATTTAAGGATTTCTAGGATTTGCAAATTTCTATTAATAATTTATTAACCACTTCTTAGAAGCTGCTTAGCTGTTAATAAACCTAATAAAGAAAAACATAAAATTTAAATGGACCGCTAGATGCGAATAAGCTTTTAATAACTTAAAATATTGCTTTATAACTGCTTTAATTCTTGCTTATTTTAACCCTAACCTTAAATATATTATTAAAACGGACTCGTCAGATTATATACTAGGGGGAGTATTATTGCAATATAATAAGAATGGCAAACTATGTCTAGTAGCCTTTCTCTCCTGGAAACTTGCCCCTGCTAAATTAAACTACAAGATATATAATAAGGAACTGCTTGTAATTATTAGATGCTTTAAACAATAACGTTCTAAGCTAAAAGGATTATTGTTTCTAATACGCGTATTAACGGACTATAAGAACCTGCAATACTTTATAACTATAAAATAATTAACATAGTGCTAAATTCGTTAGGCCGAATACCTCTTATAATTTAACTTTAAGATTATATATTAACTAGGCAAACTTAATTAAAAGCCTAACGCATTAATATAATAATTATAGAACTTATCTGCAAATGCCTTAGATAAATGGATTATAAATTAATTATAGATCTTACTGCTCCCTAAACGTTTTAAAAAACTATATCCTATATTTCTAGATACGGAACTTAATAGGAATAAATTAGAAGTTGATAAATAGGAAATAGAAATTAATAAGCTATAAAATACAAATATAAGAATAATGTATAGATAGTAGATATAATAAAGGCAATCCAAACTAGAAAATAATAGCATAAGAATATTATACTCGCTAAATGCGAAATTTAAAACAATTGATTATACTATTAATAGAAGATAGTAGTTCCGAATTCCAAACCTTTATAATTTAAGATACTTAAATTTATACACAACTTCCCTGTATTAGGACATCCTAGCTATATAAAGACCTATAAGATCGTTTAACGAGCATATTACTGGCCTATAATGCACAACTATATACGGAAATACGTTTAAGCATGTAGGATATGCGTATATAGAAAAACCTCTTATATAAAGAAGTAAGGAGTACTTTAACCGCTACCAATCCCAATATAAAGATGGCGCGATATCTTAATTGACTTTATAGTCAACTTGCCTAGTAGTAATAGGTTCATGAATATTATAATAGTAGTTAACTGTCTTATAAAAATGCGATATATAATTCCTATAGACTTAATTAATGTAATATTAGTAGCCAAATATTTCGTTAAGCATGTCTTTAAGCTATACGGACTTCCTAACACAATAATATCCGACCACGGAAGCCAGTTCGTTTTAGACTTCTGGCAAGCTCTATATAAACAATTAAGCATTTAAATACAACTTTTAACTGCGTTTTATCCAGAGATAGATAATTAAACGGAAATTGCAAACATAATTATAGAATAATACTTATAAATATACTACTCCTACCTACAAGACGACTGGGAAAAATGGCTACCTTTAGCTAAGTTTACTGCGAATAACATAATAAATATATTAATAGGCGTAATACTATTCTACGCAACCTATAGACAAAACCCTTAATTTAGATTTAAGCCACGACCTAATATTAATATAATAGGACCTACAATTAAACAGATCTAGTTAATTAACATATTGTAACGGCTCGCACAAATGCCTCTAAACCGAAGCTTGTGGATTGCTATCTAATAAAGATACTAAGCTAAGGAGAAGAAAAGAAGGGGGTCGCCAGGACCATAGTAAACATATATAAAAGGGCAGCCGCCAAGGCGCTAGCGGTAAGCGAGCCAATTGTAGGTTGGCAGAATATAGCAGCAGTATGGCAGAATTTGGCAGGTGACGCGCTCTAGCACCGTTATATTACCCCCCCCTCCTAAAAAAGCCTGCCCTTAGGCGTTGTCTAAGCTCCCTATTGTCGTCCAAATTATTATAATTATCTAACCCTTCTTCCTAGCATTTAATCTAGTTGTCTAATTTACGTGGTGGTCCAGGGAGATTAGGGTGGGCTAGGTAGAAATCTCATAGCTTATAGGGGGAGTACTTAAAATTAGATGTGGGGTACCACTCTAGGTCGTCATTATAGCCTACCTAGCTTGCACGGTATTTTAAGACATTACGGACCTTTTTTACTGCTAGGATTTCTTTAACTTCCTATTCTTCGTCCTTAGCAATCTGGATTGGTGGTAGGGGGTTATTATACTATCCAGGTAGTGGATTATCTGCAGCCTTTCGTAGCCGGTCCGGGGAGAAAATAGGGTGGATCCTTATTAACTCTAGTAGCTTAACCTTAAAAGAGTGTCCTACCTTTTGAAGAGTCTTGTATAGGCTAGCCATTTAGTGGTCTAACTTGTGGCTCAGCCTCTAGGTTTTCCAGTTCTTTATTAACACCTATACCTTATCTCCTACTTAAAAGTCTTCCTCGCGATAATATTAGTTTATATTAGACTCCTTTTTTTCTTGCGCCTTTCTTATAATTGTTTAAGCAGTCTTCTAGGCTCTATGCATTCTCTTAGTAAATACCCGGGCCTCCTTATAGCTGAGGCGTTTGCGGGCCGTAGCAGGTTCAGTAGGCCTATCCTAATTAAAGGACGTTTGTGGTGCATACCCGTAGAGCAGTTCGAATGGGGACATCCCTATACTGTTATAAGGGAGTGTAAGCTACGCGTAGTCTATTATAGGTAGTAATTCCGACTAGTTGTCCTAATAGTAGTCTATAAAGGGCCGTAGTTGCTAGTTAAGGTACTAGTTCATAATCTTGGTTTAGCCGTTAGTCTAAAGGTAGAATGTAGTAGAGAGCTTAATCTTAATTCTAAGGATATAGTAGAGTTTATTCTAGAAATCTAATATAAACTAGGGGCCATAGTTAGAGATAATTAATTTAGGGGCGCCATAGAATCGATAGATATTGTTAATATAGAGGCGGGCCATATCCTTCGCAGTTATAGTCTTAAAACAAGGGAGGGAGATGGATTGCTTGTATAGTCGGTTAACCACTATAAAGGCTGTATCGTGGCTGTGGGCGTCCTTTGGAAATAACTTAAAGTCCATAGTAATATATTACTAAGGGCGTTCTAGAACTGGCAGTGGTTATAGCTACCCAGGAGTTTAATCCCTAGGGGTATTTACACGTCTATAGGCGTAGCAGTTTCTAACAAATCAATCTATATCGGATAGAAGTCCTTGCTAGTAGTAACGGGGCGCTAGTAGTTGGTGGGTTTTATTATAACTAAGGTATACCGTAGAGACTTAATAGTAGGCTTTGCGGATTAACTCTATTTATAGGTTATTAATATTTGGAACTATAAGCTGTCCTTAATATAGAAGCAGTCCTTCTTCTATTTCCAAATTAGGGTCCTTCTTCGCGGCTTAGTTGCGGAGGGCTTTTAGGGAGTTAGCCATATGGTTCACAGTTAGGATGCGGTTAACTAGCCCTATTAGTTTGTCTAAGACTGCTCCCTCTAGGGGTGCTAGCTCATTCTATTTGGAGTTTAGTTCTTTAAGAATTTGCAGATTAAGCTATTTAGAATAAAGGAGGGCACGCGTCTAGTATTGGGTCTTTAGCTTATCCTAGGGTCCTATATCTTATTCCCTTCGGGTTAGTGCATTAGCTTTAGTATTTTGCTTGCTAGAATAATATATAATTATAAAGAAGAATTCGGAGAGTATTTTGGCCTAATGGGCTTGTCGTCTAGTAAGCTGCTTTATAGTTATAAAGTACTCTAGGGCTTTATAATCCGTATATATCTTAATCCAGGAGTTTGTGCCTTTAAGCTCTACGTGCTATTAGGATAGCGATTGGATAATAGCTAGCATTTCTTTATTATATACTTTATAGTTACACTTAGCTGGGTCCATTGTTTTCAAGAAGAAGGTAATAGGGTACTATTTACCGTCTAGATATAACTATAATAGGATTCCCGCTATAACTCTGTTAGAAGCATCCGTCTCTAGCATTAATTTAAGGTCTAGGTTATAGTAACAAAGGATTAGAGAAGAGATAAGCTGATCTTTTAACTCTCCGAAGGCTTCTATATAGTTATTATTAAAGACAAAAGGCGTGTCTTTCCGGGTAAGTTATATAAGAGGCATTACTATAACTCCGTAGTCATGGATAAATCGGTAGTAGAAATTATAAAAACCCAGGAAGAACTGGATCCCCTTTATAGTGTAAGGGGGCTTCTAGTTGCGGATTATGTTAACCTTTTTAGGGTTGACTTTAATCCTATCTATACTTACTATAAACCTAAGGTACTTTGTGCGTTTTACCCTAAATTTATATTTCTTGATATTAACTTGCAAACCCATATTTTATAATCTCTCTAGGACCTTTTTAACGTGAACTTGGTGCTTGAGTTCGTTGTCTAAGTATATAAGGATATTGTCTAGGTATGCTATGTAGAATTCGTTAAGGTAATTAAAAAGAACGTTATTTATATACCTTTAGTACATAGCCGGTCCGTTTATTAGTCCAAAAGAAAGAACTTTGCATTTATAGAACCTATAATGGGTATGGAATATTGTTAAATCTTTAGATATAGGGTCTATTCTAATTTAGTAGAAAGCTTGGCGGATATTAAGTTTAGTAAAGATCTTTACCCGGCTTAGATATACGAGGGTTTCGTTAATTAATAGAATAGGATACCAATCCTTTTAAGTAATAGCATTTAGCTTCTAATAGTTAATATAAAAACGGAGGCCTCCACTAGGCTTTTTTACAAATAGGATAGAGGAAGTAAAAGGGGCTTAACTTAGCTTAATAAACCCTTTATCTAGGTTATTAATTAAGTACTACTTTATTACTTTTAGCTTGCCTGTTAATTGTTAGTAGAGGGGGCTATAGCCTAGCAAGTTATTGGCTTCTAATTAAATCTTGTAATTATATGTCTGGTAAGGGGGTAATTTATCTAAAGCCGCCCTTAAGAACGCGTCCTTATACTTGGCATAGATAGTAGAAAGAAGACGTTTAACTAGTTCCTTATTAGTTTCCTTAATTAGCTTTTCTTCCCTCTTATTAATAATCTGGTTAATCTTGTATAGGCTTATTATAAAGACCTTATTTTCCTTCCGGTATATATTAAAGTGGAACGCTATAGCGCTAATTGCGGTAATGTCTACTATAGGGGGGTTGCAGGATAATGGGGGCATGCGTGATCTTAGGGCCCTCTAGGGTATTAGCGTTATTATTACTCCTTTTAGCTCCTATCGCATCTTTTAAAGGTCATCCCTTATATCTTATTAGTATGTTCTTTTCTATACCGGTCAGATCTGCGCGATTTAGACGCCGTCTATGTCACTATCTATCCCACTTCTGTATGTAGAGTCCTCCTTAAATGTAGCGCTTTAGGAGAGTATCTTTGTTGGTATAGAGTTCTTTCTAGCTTCGCGGTAGGCGTCTTCTTAGGCGAAGGCTAGGTTATGGGCCCGGACATTCTGCTAATATATAGGGTTAGACTTCGCGGCTAGTGTCTTATGGTCGGTTTAGATTTCTCTAACAAAGGAGGGTAATTTTGGTCTATCCTCTGGCCAGACAAACTGTCTTTGTTGTACATTCAGCTAAATATTAAAGTAGGACATCTATTTTCGGCCGAGGATTATATCGTGGGACCCTAGGTCTAAGATGTAGAAAGGAATGCCGTATTAACGTTATCTATTAAGGGAGATATATAACTTTAGGACGTAGGTGACCGGCTTACTAGCTTGGCCGTTATAGCCTTTTACCTAGATAGGCTTCTCTAGTAGGGTGGCTTTTATATTTAGAAACTTGGTAACGTTAATTGCATAGGCAGTATTTATAAAGGCAAAGCTATTTGCTCCAGTGTTAATAAGGGCAGTTAAGTTAACTCTATATCCATTTTAAGATACTGTATATAGAACCATAAAGTGTTTTCCACCTATTAATTAACTTAGATCAATCTCTTTAAGATCAATAGGATACCCTAGGGGGGAGTCTTTCCCTAGGGTTCTTCTTTTCCCGACTTGTTGGACGTTTCTCTTTTCTCTATCTTCTTAATATCCCCTAGTTCTGGGCAAGACAAGGTAAAGTAACCCTCCTTATTATAGTTATAGCACGTGGCCGAGGTGGGGTTGATTGGGGTATTGCGACGAGTACTAGTTAAGGGCGTGGTACATAGCTAGTCAGGCGAGGCTCGCCGGTGTGTAGTTATAACCGCTTTTGGTGCAAGAGCAGACGTAGCTTGTCTTCCTGCTCCAGCTCCTATAGGTGTGGCTGGCGAGTTGCAATCGCTACGTGGTCGCTTCTGCCGATTAGGGCGGGCGTTAATCCGCTTCAGTTCTGCGTCTAAAGATAGGCAACAAGCTGCGAGTTTTTTGTGGGTTAGTAGGTTATCTAAGGTTACAGCAATCTTCTCTTATAGCCGGATTGTCGGCTTATTGTATAAGTCCAAACGGTAGTTCTTAAGGGGAACCTGGCCTTCTCCCGTAAGGTATAGGAATTGAGTCTGGAATTCAGCAAAGGGTTAGTTTGGTTTCATTATTAGGCAATTATAGTCGTACTAGGCATCCCATACTTTATTCAGGTTAACGTAGATAGTAGCCAGGTACCATATTATCTCGTCAATAAATGTAAATCGGATAGGGGAATCGTCCTCAAACTTGGCTTAAAGGTGCCGTTAGGCATCCCCTATGGTTCAACCAAAGAGGTAGAGCATTTTGGCTTCTTTAAAAAGGAAATAATTATAGTTAACGCGGAGCTTTTCTTATACTTAAATTCTCCAATTCTTAAAGGTAGGGTCTATCCCATTAGATAGTGGTTGGGGGTTAGGGAGCTTAACGGACTTTAATTGTTTTATTATCATATCTATACTCCCTGATATGTTATATTTAGTTAAGTAAATAGGACAACTAGGACTTCTAAAAGGGGGGGCTAAGCTTTATAGGGCCGTAAGGCTGTCTAGGATCTCTTATAGGGTCTCCTATATACTTTAAGCTTAGAGACGGTTGGCTTCCTAATTGGCCGTTAGGGTATAAATCTGTTTGTGTATGTCTATACTATTATTATTATCCTTAATTTCGGATCCCAATTAAATCTCGTGTTCTTCTTGGGTTGGGGCAGCTCTTTTAGATAAGCTCGCTTTAGGTGCCATTGTTAGCTTCCTAGGGTTTATCGGAATTATATAATTCGGTTTTAATTCTAGTGGTACAGGTCCAATCCTGTCTAGTTTATAGGGTAGGATATTATTAAGGCCTTCCCAGGCAATGTAGAGTTGTTTTGGTGTCTGAGTATAGCGCGTTAACGCGTTGTTGCAGATAAAGTTTCTTGTGGGGTGGGATATTATTAAGGCCTTCCCAGGCAGTGTATGGAGAGCTTAGTATAATATAACGGCTTATATAAATGCCTCTAAACTAAAGCTTGTAGATTGCTATCTAATAAAGATACTAAGCTAAGGAGAAGAAAAGAAGGGGGTCGCCAGGACCATAGTAAACATATATAAAAGGGCAGCCGCTAAGGCGCTAGCGGTAAGCGAGCCAATCGTAGGTTGGCAGAATATGGCAGCAGTATGGCAGAATTTGGCAGGTGACGCGCTCTAGCACCGTTATACATATATAACTTTGCTAATTAAATAAAGTAGTTAACGGAACTGTTACGAAGTGAGTTAACATATGCTTAAATGTTATAGGAATAGCATGTGAATAAAGGATAAGCTCCTATATAGGACTTTAAGGAAGGTAATATAGCTTACCTAAGTATATAAAACCTAAAGACTTAACGGCCTTTAAAGAAACTTAATTAGAAGTTCGCGGGCCTATACCAAATTAAAAAGAAACTAAGCCCGTATACCTATAAGCTCGAACTACTAACTAAAATAAAAATACACCTAACGTTTTACGTAAGCTTGCTGTAACCCTTAAGAGATAATCCTATAACTCGCAAAATTCCGCCGCCACCTCCTATAATTGTTAATAACGGCAACGGTTTATACTTTATTAACTTAATTAATAATATACAATAGAAAACACGATTTAAATAATTTAAACTTTTTATTAAGTGGGAAGGATATAAAACACAAACCTAGGAAACCTATAAATAGGTTAAGGCCGACGCGCCTTCCCTAGTAAAAGAATTCCATAAAGACCATCCTTCGCGGCCTACTCTGGCTGGATAGACACGACATAAAGGCAAACGACTGCCACCTGATACGAAGACACGAAATATAATAGGAAACTTAAAATTAAAAAGAACTTAAACCACATCACAACGCTTATAAGGTAATAAGTTATAAATTCTTAACTAAATTAAATTGTTTTGGACCTTCAGCTAAAGGGGGGGGTACTGTAACAGGACTAGCCCAGTTATAGTAGGAATATCTTGATGAAACACTCAACAGATAAATTCCAACGCTTTAATTAAATTCTGCTAAATTCTGCTAAGTTAATTGAATTCTGCCAAATTCCGCTAACTTAATTAATTTCCACTAGTCTCCATTAAATTCCACTAATGTAATGGAATTTGGTCGAAACCTGTTAAAATCCGCATAGGCTTATACCTATGCGTCTACTGTTAAGACTACAAATATTTAGTTACAAGTTTCCTATATTCCTTTCTCTTCTTTACGCAACGTCTTGTACTCTGCAAAAGCTATATACCCTTAGATTTAGATAGAATTTATATTATTCCTTCAAATCTTCCCCGAAGCCTCTTCGCGCCCTCACAATTATAGATCTATACAGGTTTTGTATATGTTAGCTAGCGTTTAATAAAGTTATATATAGTTACAGAATTGCTAATAACGCGTTTTTTTTTTAACAAAAATAATTATAATACCTAAAAATACCTAAATAATAAAAATAATATATTCTAAAAGCCTAGGCTCTATTATATAATTAATAAACTTTAGGAAATAATATAAAATATTAGTGTTAAGTTATTTTAATATCCGCAACCTCTATAACGCGGATATCTATAGATTTACTAAGAACCTTTACGAAACGCGCTTAGACGTAATACTGGTGGTGTAACACAAACGTAGTTAGTCAGCTTGCGGACTAATTGAAAATCCGCACTAATAGAATCACGTCTAAGCTTGCTAAGGTAATGAGCTTGTTAAGGTAAGGCGTATATAGGCCTAAATACCCCACGCAGGACTAATAAAAATCCAAACTATACCAGACCTTCTAATAAAGATCTTGCCAAAAGCGGTTAGCGTCTTGGCAAGTAAGCCTTAGCAAGAAGGTCTGAGAACAAGACAATTATTAACGTAGCCTATGGGCAAGTTGTTAGATAATCTATATTCTTAAAAGGCGTAGGTTACGTACACGTGCATTGTAAATCTCTTCATAGAGCCCTAGGGGCCCTAGGTTATAAGAAGATCAATTAACAATTAAGTCAAGATCATCAATCAATTAACCCATTTCATCAATGAACTGCTCTATACGAACTTCGTGATATAAGTAGCCCACGTCAAAACTCACCAAAAATTAGAAAACTTATACCTTAATACCCCAACAACCACTTAATAATAAATCCTAATAGTTTATATTTAGATTTTTATATATACTCTATAGCTTCTATTAAAGTGATATAGCAAATGGTTTCGTGGTTTTTAAGATATTAAAATTTAGGGGCTAAAATAAGGCCAAATTACTATATCTTAAAAACTACTAAACTATTTACTATGCAACTTTAATAGAAGCTGTAGAGTATATATAAAAGTCTAAATCTAAATTATTATTATTATTCATTGCTTAACGTCCAATTCAGATCCCTGTTAGGCCCACGCGGACTACTCCTTATATATATGTGGGGAGAAAACTCTATTTAAGAAAACCCCGTAATCCGTCTCCCCGCCTTTTAGGGCTTGCTTATAAGTCGCCTATAAGTTACCAGTGGTGCTCTACTACCTTACTTTTTAACCTCCTTAGGAACTACTGCTGCCGTAACAAACCTACGGACGCGCTAGTATTACACACTATACTCTACTCCTGTAGAGTTATTAGGGGGCGCCTATTACTCGCCCCTTTGCTTTCTATTGCTATTTCCTTTGCAACCCAGAACTGGTCTAGCATATTTTGGCTAATAAGCTACCAGGTAGCCGCCTTAAGGCCTTTCTATATTAAGAGCAGTGTATTATAGTTTTCTGTGCCAGCTGCTAAGAGCATTGCTTCTTGGCCGGTGCGTAAGGGGTATAACAGTATTACGTGTTTTGGTGTCTGTCTTGGCCAGCCACATTCACATCTTAGGCTACCTACTAGGACACCCACCTAGTAAAGCCAATCTTTTAGTCCTATTATTCCTGTCCTTAAGAGTGTTGCCATTATATTTTCTACCTTTGTTAGGCCCTTTTAGAGCCCTTAGGTATTTACCCCCCATAGCATTACCTATACTACGGCTTAGGTTCCCCTTGCCTAAGTCTGCCTCTGTACCTTTAACTCCTATTTATCTCTCTAGCGTCGGTCCAACCAGTATTATATTACGGTAAATGGTTTTCCAGTACTCTTTTATACTCTACTTTGGCTCCTTTCTCTCCCTTACTATTATCTTTACTAGCCTCTTACGCGTCTCCCTTCCTCCTCTATATAGGCCTGGGCCCTAGTGCCGTACTATTCTTCTTCTGCTTTCTCTACCTGTTTTCCTAATATATCTTCCCTACTTTAGGGTTGTTGGTTCCTTCTCCTATAGGGCACCCTAGGGTCCCTCTATAGTTTGTTTAGGCGTATCTTGATATACTTTATAATGTTAGAGTTACATTTTTTTTACACCCTTTGCATTGCATCGGCTTCAATATATAGTTATAGGGGGGGAATATTGGCTTTCTTCTTAAGCAGTGCTGTGGCCGTTCGCTTATACCCGCCTGTTATACTCCTAAGGCAGGCTATTTAGACCTTTTGGAGTAGTTTAAGGAGTAATTTAGGGGGGCCTTTCTCAGTTTCTCCAGTGGCCTAAATGCTAGATCCATACGTTATGGTTGGCTAAATAACTGCTGTGTATAGTAGGCGTGACCTCTAGAAGCATGGACCCCATATAGAATTGACGATCCTGGACATAGCGATATACTGTGCTTGGCCCTTACGGGCCGCTTGCGCCGTATATGTGCTCTACTAGAGCTTGCTGTCTACCCACACTCCCAATACCCTTAGGCCTTAAACCGGTTGACCCCTAAAGCCTTAGATATGGATTATATACTAAAGATCTGCAGATTGGTTACGTTTTCTTGTAAAATGAATTAGCTGGTATTTCTCTGGTGAGAATTGGACTCTATGTTGTCTTGCCCATTCTATATAGGTGTCGTAGGCTTTCTCTAGTGTCCTGCAGTTCTCTGCGGCTATTAGCCCATATATAATTAGGTTTGTATTATCGACGAAGCCTATCTCTAAATCTAAATTATTAGAATTTATTATTAAGTGGTTGTTAAGATATTAAGATATAATTTTCAGTGCGTTTTAACGTGGGCCACTTAAAGCTGATAAACAATTATGTAAGCGGATAATTGTCTAGTTACGAGGTAACGTAGGACCCTAGGAAGCGAGATACCCCAGAAAGTGAGACACTCTTGGCATAACTTATAACTCTAATAACTTTAACAATATTATTGTTATATAAAATATTACATTAATAAAATAATATTTAATTTAAAAAAATAAATAATTATATATTTTTTATCTGAATAAAATTATTTTAAAAAGACCATATATATTATATTATATTATTCTTATTTATAAACTTAGGGTTATATATTAATAATTTTTAATAATTTTTTTATTTTTAATACATTATAATAGTTTATTAAATTAATATCTAATAATTTTTTTTATAAAAATAATTATTATTATATATTTAAATATATTTAATTAAAAATTTTATTAAAAAAATTTATTATTAAAGCTTTTATATTATTTTAATATATTATTTTTAATACTGTTTGTACTAACTTAATAGCACGAGTGAGTCGTATCCCGGGGCACGAAATACGTATAGTATTATATGCTCTTTGGGATAGTGGTAACTGTCTCTTATATTAAAGTAGACTACGTGGTTTATATACTAATGCGACCTCCCCCTAATTAGTTAGTGCTTTAGGGGTATACTAGACGCGTAAGCGGGTAGTTGGTGCACTAAACGCGTAAACGCGTAGTTGGTATACCGTACGCGTAAGCACGCGTTCAGTACGACAGGTGCTGTAATTATACACTAGCGGTACTTAAAAAATAAAACCACCTATATACAGCCTCTATAATTGTTTTAATAGAACCGTAAAACATAAAAGAAATATATAGGAAATCCCTCCTAAGGTGCCTTCTAGGCTGCCTTCTAGATAGTACTTTGAGCTAGCTGTAAGTCCTGCTTAAGGTCCGTAAAGTAAACTATATAGCCTTCCAACGGGCCGTAAAGGAACTGTATAGCCTTCCAACAGGCTGTAAATAAACCGTAAGTGCTCCGTTAGTCATGTTCCACCCATTCTGTAACCTTTAGATTAAGCTTATTTGTATTAATTAGGGTTTTTAGAGCTTAACACGGCTTTGCCTTAGTTATGGCGTCCGCTGGGTTGTCTCCGCTGCTGATCCATTTAACCTCTGTGATTTCACGTCGTTTATAGGCCTGACGTAAGCACATTAGGTCAACTATAAGCCTCTTCTCTTGTGTTGTACCTAGTTTAACTAGGCAGTCGTAGAGGGACTTTAAATTGGTGTATAAAACTAGGGGTAACTACTCCAGTTATAGAATCTTCTAGACCGTTAATTTAATTGTGGCTGCTATATTAAAGCTATGAGCTAGTGTATATAGTTTAGAAGCTAGTACACTACGGGTTACCTGTTTATATTTAATTAAGGATTAGTATAGGATGTTTACGTCCTGATTATAGTCCGTAAGTACAATTATAAAGCCGATTTGCAATAATAGGTCCCTATTATTAGCAAAGGAGGCATCCGTAAATGCTAGTAAGCTAAGGGAACTTAGGTCTAGTAGTACAAAAGTAAGTCCCCTTGCTGCATTATCAATTTGCTACTAAATGCGCTTATTAAGCTGCTTAATATTTTCTTCTTGCGGATCTACTGCCTAGGCCACAAAGGACAAATTATAGGCAGATTCGGGCTGACAGACTGTGGTAATATAGGCGCCTCTTGCACACTGTGCAACGTATTAGTCCTTTATATTTACAGTCTTATAGGTCTCTCCGCGGGAGCTAGTAAGGTCCGTAGGCTTTGCTATAATAGGCTTTAGGTTTTAAGCTTAGCATTCCTAAGTCAGCTTAATTAGGTTGCCCTTTTGTGTAATTAGGCCTCTATTAAACTTAATTGGATTTTGCTTAGTTAACTACTCTTACAGCTTTGCCAAGAACTTGGCCTTTTGTAGTTTAGTTTCTTTAGTGTCCACAAAGGTCTGGTCTGCTAGGAATAGGATATCATCTATTTAGAGTCCAATAATACTAAGGCCGTTCAATGGGCTGTATAGGAGGCAGGGGTTATAGGTTAACTGTTCCATTTTAAGCTTACTAACGTAATGCTAGTGGTATGTCTTAAACCAATAGTTTCCAGCTTCCGGTACTCCGTAAAAAGGTTTTATAACCCATAAAATTGTTCCTGGTTGTAGGTTAAGCTCAAGGGGTGGCCGTATAAAGATGTCCCTACTTAGGTAGGTATTAGACTGTACGTAGGCTTATAAGATGTCCCATAAGTAAAGGGCTACGGATTTGGTTTGCTGTAGTTTAGGCATAAGTGCGAGTATAATCCATTAACTAACCCGTTAAATTGTAGGCGATTATATAAGGACTAGGTCCTTTCCCTAGTCATTATAAGCTTATATAACGAGCCTTAATTTCTTAAAGGCTTTGTTAGTACTAGGGTGCTTAATCTTGTTAATAAAGCGTAAGTTAAATATATGGACGCCTTACGGAACGTCTCTCTCCGTTATAACCGCAAAGACACCCTTCTTAAGTAGTCCGTTGATCTCTTTACGTTATAAGTCCGTAAACGGGGTTTCCTATACTAGAACTAATATATCCGCAGGCGGAGATTGCCTTGCGGTTATTCCTATGGAGGTTAGGTGATTCTCTGTTATAGGGTTCTTAGTTATAGGGTGCTTTCAGGGGCGTCCTTAACCACGCTTTATAGTAGGTTTAGTAGGTTTAATAGGTTTTTAGGGAACTTCTAGGGTAGGCAAGGGTGCTTCCAGTTCGTCTGATTTGGCAGTCGCTTCTAGTTTATTTAGTTCGGCGGTTGCTTCTAGTTCGTCTAGCTCGACGTTATGGGTGTTTTTAGGCCAAAAGTAGGGTTTTACGGACGTGCTTCTAAAGCTAGTTGGCCCGCTAGGGAGCTATATGTAGCACGTCTTGTTTTCTACAGCCAGTAGACAATAAGGTCTATTCTAGCTGCCGCTTTCACGCTATACAAGGACTTTAGAGTTAAGTAGAAGGTCGTGTACTAAGGTTATATTAGGTCCATTGCGGTGGTGTAAGGCGTTATTAACAGTTTATTTGGCCCGTAATTTGACTATTTCGGCCATTGCCTTCTATATTGCAGCTGCTTATTCCGTAATAGATGGGGTAGAAGGGCCTAGGTTGCTTATCCTTGGGTAGGCTCTGTAAACCAAGAGGGTGGGTACTAGTCTGTTAGGGCTAGCGGTGTCGTTAACGGCTTTTACGGCCATCTATAAAGCCAGTTCCTTTTAAATGTCCTTGCACTTGTCCATAATAATCTAATAAGCTCTCTATAGAGCTAGGTAAGCTCGCTTAATAAGCCTAATGGACTAGTGCGCCTTAACTGGAACGGCTTTTGTTGAAATAGCCATGGCCATAGCGTACTGTTGGAATTCTTTGCTAATAAAGTTCCTACCGGCGTTGTGAGTGATATACTTAGGGGGTTTAACGTATATATTAATCCAGCAGGTCCGTAAAATGTCCCAAGTATATTTTGTGGATATATTTTGCAACTAACGGGCAGCTTAATAGCGGGTTGCCTCATTAATTATGTGTAATACTGGGCTGCCGTTAATATACATAATGTCTATATATACTGAGTGGTTGAAGTCAAGGTCCTTATAAAGGGTGAACTTGAATTAGCCTGGGGAACGTCCGTATTTCTGGCAAAAGGAGCAGTATTTAGTTAGGTGGTTAATTGCCTTCCTATTAACATTGTTATGTCTAGAGCGTTTAAGGACTCTATATAGCTTTTCGGCTGACGGGTAGCCGAAACAGCGGTATAGGCGGTGGATTTCGGTACTAGTAAGGTAGCACGGGTTATAGTTAAAAGATTCCTAAATGTAGGTCTGTAGGGTCTCTCCCTATATAAGGAACGGGTGTCTAAATCGCTGTATAATTAGCAGGGTAACATGCTTGCCCCCCAGGGCAGTTATAGGGCCAATTAAGGTGTCCGTAACGCTATTGTAGTAGACCTGTAACTTGTCCATGTCCGTAAGGTAGAGTAGGAAAGGGGTATCCGCTTTTACTATATGGAAGTTAACTGGGCCAATTAGGGTCTTAACTTTAACTAATTTAATTAATGCGGTTAAGCCAATACCGAATTGGACGTTTACGGCCCCAGTATATGTAATATCGATGTCTGTATTATTATCTGTGGTGGTCTTATATGTAAGGTATTGTCCATAGCCTACAGTAGACTTCTTAGAGGCACCTATGTTGATTATAACACCGTAGAATTCCTTGGGGGTATAGCGTTCTGTGGTAATATATGCAAATAGGTCCTGTTCGCGGTCCGTAATATCCGTAACGGGTCCAACAGGTGTACTTACGGGCCAGTTTTTAGGTGCAATTGAGTGTGTAAAGGAGCGGTCAGCTAATACGGTTGTAATATTAAAGGCTTAGCTGTCCGTAAAAGGTCTAAAAGTGGTTAGGAATGTCTCTAAGGTCTCTTGTTTTTAAGCGTCTAAGTTAAAGTTAATTATAAGGGCTTCTATTAACTTATTAGGGGGCTCTTCTGCTTCCTCTCCTTTATATTCCAAAATAAACTGGTTAATACGGCTATTAAGTCTCTTCTTGGACTTGTTATATTCTTTCTGGATATACCTTATAGACTAACATCCTTCCTTACCGCACACGAAGCACTTCTGGCTGGTTTGTCTACGGGGGTATGTTTTTATATAGGGGTTGCTGTGGGGGTTACGGGTAAGACTTAGTCGGTATAGGTGCTGCTAGCGGTAGCGGCGGTCCGTAAAGTAGACGTCTAAGTCTGTTTACGGATATTAAATATCCATAACAAAGGCTTAAGTGCTGCCTGGTGGGTTTGAGACTTTATATATTACAATAGAGGAGCGTAGGTTATTAATAAGGCCAGCTAAGGTGTCTGTAGGCTTGTAATAGGCGTACTTATAGGGCTCTACTTCCTGGCAAGCCGTAATAAGTTTATTATGCAGGAAGTCGTCTGTTCAAAGCTTGGCGTTAAGGCTGTACTATAGGTGCTAGAGGTCTTTAATAAGAATTTGCGGGCACTCTATAGTTGATTTTTTAGTGTTCTTATTAATTACGGTCCATAGCTTAGTTGCATTCCATTAAGTAAGAATATCACGCTTATATTCTAGTCCTTTAAAGTAGTTGCGTGTAGCTTTATATAGCTTATTAAAGGGAACACTAAGGGGGTTACTCTTAAGGTTAGTATAGTAGTGGTTAAGGGCTAGGCCACGCAGTATGGTAGAGTAGGCTTGGCTAAATTCCTATTTGGGAATATCAGCCTTCTGGCAGAGGTCCGTAAAGATAGTCAGTTTAAAGTTAAAGTTATCGTTTTCACTGCTGTACTTGGATTCGTCGGTATAGAGCTTGGCCAGGTTAGCTAGCTCCTTGCCATAGGTCTTCGCTTAGGTAGGTTGCGGATCTGTAACTTGCGGATCTATGGCTTGCGGATATATGGCTTGCGGATATATGGCTTGCAGATCTATAACTTGGACAACAGAGGTAATTTGGTCCGTATTTTAGTTTGCGGGGGTATTGCGGTCCATAATTTGGGTTACGTGGGTATTGCGGTCCGTAACTTGGGTACTAGGTGTACTTTGGCCCATAAAATCAATTCCAAAACTACTTAGGTTTATAGGACGAGTTTAGTTAAGTGGGTTAAGTATAAGGCCAGTAATCACATTAAGTTTGGAAGAAGTAAAGAGTTCCTTAGTTTCTTAGAACTGGTCTAGGATTTCCTCTTTAGTCTATTCCGTTTAGTCCTTCTTGTGTATTGTGTTGTATAAGGACTGTGCAATAGTAACTCGTTTATTCCTTTTAACCCATACACCTTGGTTACATAAGAGGGTCTATAGGTTACAGATAGTAGTAGGGTTGCATGCTTTAAAGATAGCTTCTATAAAGTCCGCGAAGTCTTCCTAGTATTGCTCCCATAGGTCAACGTTCATGAGCTTAAAATATTCGTATTCAAGAACTTTGAATTTGATGTAGTTGTTAACGTCAGGTATAGACATAAGGTCGGCTCCCTGCCTCCACTTTTCCTAGCCTTTATTGACTTGCTTCCTTAGGTCTGCCATACTATATAGTGTAGTGTAGTACGTAGTGGGTGGAAGAGGTCTTATAGTGGTCCGTAAAGGCAGTTAATGTCCGTAACGGTTTATAGAAGGGTAGGGGGTTTCCATAAGGTCTTATAATGGTCCGTAAAATTAATTAATGGGTCCGTAGTGGTTTATAGGAGGGTAGGGGGTTCCGTAAAGGTCTATATTCGCGTTTATAAACTTCCAGTAAACCATACTAAGACTTAAATAAGTATATAGAGTTGGTAATAGGTCCGTAATCCCCAACTTCCAACCTTCTAGTAGGTCGTACTAGGAGTCTAAACGGGTGGTCGCTGTTGTATATCGCTCGGTAGGAGGTGTCAAGTAATTGCTGATCTATACGCGCTTACTGATCAGTGTTTGTACTAACTTAATAGCATAAGTGAGTTGTATCCCAGGGCACGAAATACGTATAGTATTGTATGCTCTTTGGGATGGTGGTGACTGTCTCTTGTATTAAAGCAGACTACGTGGTCTATATACTAATGCGACCTCCCCCTAATTAGTCAGTGCTTCAGGGGTGCACTAGACGC
>Ga0307507_10000472_pt1 | contig 84573 bp, 40 predicted proteins | sample 7_EM_MG_FD_207223 | JGI IMG/M metagenome (GOLD analysis project Ga0307507, IMG submission 207223) | Populus trichocarpa ectomycorrhiza microbial communities from riparian zone in the Pacific Northwest, United States - 7_EM | ecosystem: Host-associated > Plants > Roots > Unclassified | place...
ACAAAGTCCTCTATTTAGCTTTTTGGTAAAGAGAATAGGCGAGTTAAAAGGGGCTTAACTAGGTTTAATAAAGCCCTTATTTAGGTTATTAATAAGGTACTACTTTATAGCCTATAATTTAGCAGTAAACTGCTGACAAAGGGGGCTATAGCTAAGTATGTCTTCCTTATCTGGCTTAATCTTAATCTTATGGTTATACGGTTGGTGAGGCGGGAGTATATCTAATACTGCCTTAGAGAATATATCCTTAAATTTCTAGTATTAATAGGGTAGTTTCTGTTCTACCAGCTCCTTATTTACTAAGCTTATTTTCCTTTTCCTTAATTATTTAATTAATTTCATATAAGCTGGTGGTAAAGGCAACGGTATTAGGTTAAACTAAGTTCTAGTAGAATCCTATGGCGCTAATATAGCAGATATTAACTAGTGGGAGGCCCATAGGTTTTTTTATAGACTGTTATTAGGCCGTATTTTGCAGCCTAGGGTTTATGATCTTTCTTAGCTCCTATTCCATCTTCCGTAAGTTATCCCTCTAGTCTATACATTCTATATAGCGTCTAATGCTCCTTATTATTCTTTATAGCTGCATAGGGCCTAAGTTCCCTGTAGGGAGCTCCGCTAGCTTTTTACTAACTTTTTTAATCTCTAATATAGGTGGCATAATATAGGTAGTTTAGGGGCGGTATAGTATATAGATCCGTTACAGGTTAAGCTATATATTCTTTTTAAAAGCCTAGTCCCTATATATAGCATCGGCCTAATAAACGGTGTCTATCTATGGCCGCATAAGGTTTTCTATTATAATGCTGATTTCCTTTATAAAAGAGGGTGTTAGGGGTAGGGTTTTGGGCTAGACAAGCTGTCTACTCCGTATATTAAGCTATAAGCCTAGATAGGCTAGCCATTTTCTTTTTAAGATTATATTATGGCTTCCTAGGTCCGTAATAAGAAAGGGGATATTATACTACCTTCGTCCGTCTACACGGAGGTAAATCCGCAAGATAGTTATAATAGGTAGTCCTATCTATCCATTATACCCATAAATAGGAATTAGTTTAGGCAGTTCTTTAAAGGGTGCATTTAAAAAGTCAGCCAGCTTTACAGCATACTAGGTATCTATTAAGGCAAAGGCATTTGCTCTAGAGTTAGCTAAAGTAGAGGTTAAAACTTAATATCTATTACGGAATAAGGTATAAGGGATAGTACAGCTTCTTCTACTAACTAGCTAACCTAGATTAATATATAATATATTAATCCCTTTTAACCCTAAAGAGGAGTCTTTCTCTAAGGTTCCTCTTTTTCCAACTCTATACTATCCTCCTAAATTAACAGAACCTCGCCCGTTTTTACCTTTATCTAGCAATCCTTTATAAAGTGGTCTTTCTAGCTGTATAAAAAGCAAGCTCCTTAATTACTAAGGGCCTATTTATAGGGGTCGTTATACATAGGCTAAGTGTACGCTAAACCCATAGTAGGACTAGCTGTACAGCTAGCTGCTAAATTAACGGCGGGCTATATAGCTGGTGCCATAGGAGTTGTAGATTATGCTAGGGTGTTATAGGCCATTTATAAAGTGCTTATAGTTTGGTTTAAAGAGTTTCTAGCTTTATACCGCTCAGATCATACCTTAATTTAATAGAGGCCTTAGTTAATAGCTAGGCAGTAGTCCGTAAGTACCTTTAGCGTCTATATAGTAGTAAAAATTGGTAGTACGGCGCGTTATAGGTCTAGGGTAAGCTTATTAAAGAGGTCTAGCATTAGGTCTTTATAGGGAATTTGGGCTTAGCCAGCTAGGTATAGAAAGTGGGTCTAGAAGGCTAAAAAGGTCTTTGTCGTCTTTATATTAAAAGCTTTATAATTAAGGCGGGTATTCTATGTCTTAAAGGGGTCCTTATAAATAGAAGACAGGTAGTTAACTATCTTTTCTTTAGAGAGGAGGGGGTTTACCAAGTTCTAGGCGTATCACAGATGTAGATACATCTGTGTATTCCCGCCAGTACGGCCAAAGATATAGGCCATTTTAGCTTAGGTAGTAGGGAAGTGGTCCGCATTAACTTTAAGCTTATTTTATAGTTAAAGTTTCCAATTATTAAATATAGGGTCAGTTCCGTCTATAAGTAATAGGGGGTCTATAACCTTTACGGACCGCAACAATGCTAATGCTATATGTTAGGCTAGGGTCTTAAGGACTATAGCAAGTCTCTAGGTGTCTAATAACTCCTTACTAAGTATAGGGGTGTCTCTAGTTTTAAGCAGCTCTTAAAGCCGTTTAATTTTAGCATTAGCTGCTGCGAGCTCTTCCTGGGGGGTCAAGACAGTGACTGTTTCACTATTAGAGGTATTTATAGGTCCTACAGCAGCTTTGCCAGCTACTGTATTTCTTGGCATAGTGGTAGAGGTATTAGGTAATTTCTAGTGTTTGTTTATTTTCTAGGGGTTCTGCGTTCTATTTATATTCTTTTAGTTCTTAGGTCTGTCCTGTCCTTATAGTCCTAGTAATATCCTTAGGGTCCTATTCTATGTCCTTGTCCTATTTATAGTCTTGTAGATAGATATATTTAAGTTCCTTCTTAGGAAGAAGAGTAGATAAGCTTTGGATAATGTTAGCAACTTAGTTAATTAAGGCACAAGCACGGCAAGAGGGACGCGCAAGCCTATATAATTGGTAGTCTATAAACAAGGATCCAAAGCTAGAGAAAGGAAGGAGAAGAATAGCAGCGCCGCTTGATATTTTATACGGTCCTCAAGTCATGTAACTCGCGTCTACCATAATCCACGTCTGCCAAGATCTACCGTTTTCCACCAGCGCCGTAATATGTAGAAGTGCGACTCTGGAAGAGTTCAAAGTATTTACTAACGGCAAGGCACATATTTAAAATAGCATCTACTTTTAAGGATTTTTTATATTTTGTAGCTTACGCATTAACATCGGTCTAATATATCCGTGCCACTAGGGCCCTCCATGGCCATTGCTCTTCACTTTTCTGCGTCACTTTAATCACTAGCTCTGGCACTTCGCTTATTAGCTCTGCTACGGAAGCTTTGCATTTACGACTGCGTTTCCTCTTACCCTAAACCACCGTAGCTTTCTCTTTCGCAGTATACTTCGCTCGTGCCTCTTCAAGTTCCTTAAAACTTATTACCTTCCCCTTCCCTAAGACTACTAATCTGGTCAATTACCAAACTTTCGCTCTTTTATTAATCTTAGTTAATAATCAATTTTGGTCCTAAAGGAGGGCATATTTAGTAAAAGATATTTAAGCAGCACTAGTAAGCTTCTACACACGTCTCTAAAGGCGCTATTTACTTTTCTTGTTAAGCGTATAAGTATCCTATTTAATCAGATTATATAATAGTATAACAGCCTCTACTATTGCTGGCGTTATAGGCGTTTGTAGTACTTTATCTTATAGGTAGAGCACTACCTTATTAGCTTCTAAGATAGTTAATTAAGCTTAGGGCTTTATTATATGCCTAAGCACTCTCTCTAGGTTAAAAGGAAACAGACCAGTTATAGCCCATCTAGCTCTAATATTTCTCTTAGTAAACGCTATTTCCCTTATAGGGCTATATAGAGAAGTAAAATGCTTTTTACCAACTATATTTAATCCTCCTTAGTACAGCCGTTTAACCTAATCACAATAGGCTGTTTTTAATAGGGCAAAGACCCCAACGTTATAGGGCTAGAGCTTATAAGAGGTGTATAATAGGAGCCAATATAAATGTCGGTATACATGCTTTAATCAACGGGTACGAATATTACTGTATAATACGTATGCGTTGTTAATTGTTAGATAATTAATTGTTTTAGAAGTAAGGGGTTGCTCTAAGGTTAGGTTAACTAGCCTCGCTTCGCGGTCTTATAACTATGTTACATAACTAATATTCCGATACTAGAGCAACTCTAAAAAGAAGGCTAATCTATACTCTAAAGCTAAGTTTACTTCTAGACTTATTTGCAGTGTATACGCAATAGCTAGAGATCTAATTAATACGTAATAGCTTCCACGCTCCTTTTATAGGTCCGTAATTGCAAGAAGAATTATTAGGGGTAGTAGGTTAATATATCGCGAGGGCCGCTAAGGCGCTAGTAGTAAGCGAGCCAATAGTGATTTTCTATCCCGGGGATGGAAAATCCTAATTAGCTGGTTGAATTTAGGGTCTATATTGTTACAATTAGTTACCTAACGCTAAGCTAAATCTGAGTTTGTTTGTTCAACCCATCCTATAACTTGTAGGTCGATTTGGTTCGTATTAATAAGCTATTAAAGAGCCGCGCAGGGCTTTCCCTTCATCATAGCGTTAGTAGGGTTGGCCTCTCTATTAATCTATTTCACCTCCATAATCTGTCTCCGTTTGTAGGCTTACTGGAGGCACATTACATCAATTATTAGGCGCTTTTCTTGGGTGGTTCCGAGTTGTACTAAATAGTTATATAAGGACTTGGAATCAGTGCAAAGTATAAGTAGGAGGTTAATTTGTAGGATCTTATCTACTATAGATTTGATCGCAACGCCGATATTAAAGCTATGGGCTGTACTGTAGAGTTTAGAAGCTAGTACGCTCTAAGTAACTCTTTTGCACTTGACTAAGCTCTAATAGACGATGTTGGCCTTCTTTATAGCATTAGCTAGTACGATAACGTAGCTGATCTGCGAAGAGAGGTCCTTATTATTAGCAAATAACGCGTCTGTGAATACTAGGAGCTGTAGGGTTTTAATATCTAACTTAATGAACTTAAGGCCTCTATTGGCGTTCTTAATTTGCCAGTTTAGACGCTTATTTAACTGTTTTACGTCTTCCTTATTAGGGTTAATTACCTGGGCGGTAAAGGATAAATTAAATAAGGCTTCTGGCTGGCAAACTAAAGCGATATATATACCTCTAGCGCGTTAAGTGATGTACTGGTCCTTTAAAGTTAAGGTTCTTATGGCTCCTCTTAATCCTATACTTGTAGCAAGCTTGGTGCTAATTGTACTAAGGTTTATGCATTGTCGTTCCTAAGTAAGCATAATGCTCCTATTAGTTAGTAGCTGAATAACTCCACCATTGAACTTGATGGGCGTATTGACGGTAAGTTATTCCCGTTCTTTAGCCATAAACTTGGCCTTATGCAGCTTGTTTTACTCTGCGTTTATAAAGGTCTTATCTACCAGGAATAGAGTATTATTAGTTTATAGGCCTACAATGCCAAAGGGTTCGTTGCTCTGTAGGAGACAGGGGTTGTATATAGACTGGTCCATGTGTAACTGTTGGATATAATATAAGTGATATATCTTAAACTAGTGGTTACCGGCTTTTGGTACTCCGTAGAGTAGTTTTATAACCTTTAAAATGGAGGCCTTATTAATCCTAAGTTGCTTAATTAGCTTATGCGGAGGTCATATATAGAATTCTTAATTTAGTGTGGTGGTTGATTATACATAGGCCTGTAAAATGTCTCGGAGGTAAAGTCGTGCCTATAGAAGCTTTATAGCGGCGATATAGAGAATTAGTCGTTGGCTAACTTGTTAAATAGTTAGTAATTAGGTAAGAACCAGTTCCTTTTCTAAGTCGTTATAAGCTTATATAACTAGTTAGGATTTCTTAAAAGCCTTATTAATTCCCTTGTTCTTAATCTCGTCAACAAATCGCGAATTAAAGAGTTATACACCTTATAGTATATCTATAAGTCTTATAATCTTAAAAACTCCCTTCTTAAGTAGACCAGTAAGCTCCTTCTATTAGGAGGCGCTGAATTAAGTACTAAATTGACTGTCATCCTATAGGTAGATGGTGATGTCAGCTATAGCCGTAAGTAGAGGGTATTTATAAGGGCGTCCTCTGCCTCGTTTTAGGGGTTGTTGCTAAGCTTTAGCAGGTCTCTCTAAGACAGTCTTAGGAAGGGCTGACCTAAATAGAGGTTTAGGTAGCGATTTCAGTCCAATAATTTACTCCTGCGATTCAGTTGCTTAAAGGTAGGGTTTTATAACTGTAGATTAGAAGGCTGTAGGTCTACTAGACAGTTTAATGGTGCATGTTTCACCCTTAATAGTAAGTAAGGTAAATGGCCTGTCCCAATAGCCGCTTTAGCCAGTGTTTCCTTCTCTCTAGACCAAAACGGGCGAATTTGGTGGGAGATTATGAATTATATTAGTATTAGGTCCGTTTCGCATATTTAACACGTTAGCGATCTATTATTTAGCTTATAGCTTCTGTATCTCTGCTATAGCCTTTTTAATTACGGCAGCGCGTTATATAACCGTGGGGGATAGTATATTAGATTTAACTATTTGGGGGTAGGCTCTAAAGACTAGAAGTGTGGGAACTAGTCCTCCAGGGCCAGCTAAATCGTTAATTGCTTTAAACGCTATTTGGAGTCCTATCTCCTTATTAATTTTAGGGATTTTAGTTATAATAATCTGATAGGCTCGGTATAATGGACTATAGTAGCGCTCTACTATTCTAATAGAGTTATGTGCTTTAACCGGTACTCCCTTTATACTAATTCCCATAATAATAGCGTATTGCTTGAATTCCTTACTGACAAAGTTCTTTCTGGCGTTATAGGTAATTAGGTCTAGTGGCCCTAAATAGGTGTTAATCTAGCATATCTGTAGAACGTCCTATGTATATTTAGCGCTAATGTCTTATAGCTATCTACCGGCTTGGAATCGCGTTCCTTTATTAATAATATATAGAAGGGGTGATCCGCTGATGTATATAATATTGACAATGATATTATAGTTAAAATTAATATTATCTTATAGGGTAAAGCGGAATCTGCCTAGTAATTTACTAAACTTCTAATAGTGGTGGCAGAACTTGGTTAGTTGCTTAATGGCCATTCTGTCCGTTTTATGGCCAGCATAGTAGAGTAGTTTTTGCAATTTCTTAACTAAGGGATGTCTAAATCGATAATATAGGCGCCGTAGCTCTATATCTGTTAAGTAGTAGGGGTTCGCGTTAAAGGATTTAGACAGATATAACTATAGTAATATACTCTATAAGAGAAACGGGTGGCCAAACCGTTATACTACTGGTACTTTTTTGGTGTGAGTAATAACAACGTTTCTAAGGTTGTTATAGTAGATTTAGAGTCTGTCCATATCCACTAAGTAGAGCAAGAAGGGGGTATCTGTATGGACAACATAAAACTGTATCTTGCCTATAGGGGTGACGACATCCGCAGTTCTAATAGAGGTAGCGATTTTAATGCCAAACTGCACGTTAACTTGTCCTTTGGTTGAGGTATTAAGTCTTATAGATTGGTCCGCGTTCTATAGTGCCTAGAATTGTTTGTAACCGGCCATAGACTTCTTTAACGTACTAGTATTAATTATAATTCCTATAAATACCGTGGAAGTATAGCGTGAAGCGGTGGTTGTTGTGTTATAGTTAAACGGGTTGGTTTCCATAGTAGGTTCTATAGAGATTATAGTAAGTAAGTGAGCATAAGCCTTGTTGGCTAGTTCTATGCTTATAGAGGTTGCTTCGTCTATAGTAAGAGTCCCAAATGATGTAAGGTAGTAGTTGTTAGGGTCTTCTAATTCTTCCTTGCTGTTGTTATTATTAGTATTTTTATTAGTGTCTGTGTTTAGCACAAGAGCTTTAAAAGTCTTATTATACTTATTATTGTCGTCTCCTTTACAGTAAATAGTGTATTGTCTGAAGCGTTCTTTAAAGTTACTGTTGCGGCCCTTGTTATTATTAAAACGTCTTTTGTACTTATCTCTAGAACGGTTTCGCTCCTCCTCTGTATATTTCCATAAGCGGCAGCTCTCCTTTTAGTAAATGTAGCACTTAGCCTTTGGGGATCTGATGGTGTTTTGTCTATAGGAGCGGGTTTGGTCACGGTTATTATAGATGTTACGGCGGTATATACAATCCGTAAAATAGGTTCCTTGAGACGGTCTTATTAAGGCCTAGGAAGGGTGTTCCTTCTCCTATATAACTATAGAAGATTGCAACTTGCTAATTAACTGGGAGAGGTCTTTAGAAGGGTTGGAAATAGCAATATGGTATGCTGGTACTCCTTAGTAAGCAGTAACTAGCTTATTTGTAAGGAAGAAGTCTATACAAAACTCTAGGTGTAATCCGTGGTAATATTTTAAGAGCTTATTAAGGAGTAGTTAGAAACTTTAATAGATTTGCTTATTAGGGTTCTTATTAATAATTCCTTAGAAGTTAGTGGCGTTCCATTCTATAAGGTTTCTCCGATAGTACTCTAGTCCTTTAAAGAAGTGACGCATGTGGTTATATGCCTTAGTAAATAATCTAGTTAAAAGGCTGCTATTGTAGTAGTAATCCTAAGCAAGTCCCTTTAGCATGGTTGGGAGTGCGGTTATATAGCCTTTAGGAAGTAGACCAGCTCTCTTGTAGATATTATAGAAGATAGTTAACTTAAAGTTAAAGCTATTACTTACTCTATTGTACTTCTGGTTGTCTGTGTAGATCTTGGCAATAGTGGCTGCCTCTTTACTGTACATAGGCAGGTGCATAGCAGGGTCGGTATTGGCAGTACTAGGGTAAAGATACTGGGCAGAAGGGGGACCAGGTAGGGTAGAAGCGGTTACTAAAGGGAGGGTAGAGGCAGTTACCACAGGCAATAATTGCTAATTCTGCGTCTGTAGGAGTTAAGTAAGGAGAGTAAGTAGTTAATCTTGGGTAGAGGTAGGTGCAGCTTACTATTAGGTGGCGGTTGGTGCAGTTTACTGGGGTATAGATGCAACAGCTAGTTAGGGTGTTATAGAGGTAGGTATTTACGTTCTAGGTGTTGTGGCTGTAGCTATAGGCTAGATTGCAGGCGTTGGAGGTAGTAGAGGTAGTTAATAGCTTACAGGCGTCGGCACCATATAGGAAGGTAGTGGGCTGTGGGGGGGGGTTATAGGAACTAAAGAGGCTATAACTAATAGGGGTATAGCTTAATTCGATATTAGAGCTGTTTATATTAAGTTAAGCCGTTCTTATAGCGCCACTGTAATTATAGGGCTGACTGCCTTAAGAGCTTCTATAATTTCCTTATCTGTCCATTTATAAGGTTCTTCCTCTTAGAGGAGGTTGAATAGTGCTTCTAAGATTGAATATCTGCTATTGTGCTTTCCCACATATACTCCTCTCTTAAGTAGATAAGTGTGTAACTTTGCTCTTATATTAATTCGCATGCGTCTAAAATCTTCGGTAGTAAAGCCTTTAAATTCCTTCTTAAATACTGTTTATAATGTGTAGTCTGTGAAGTTCTCCTATGTATGTATATAGACCTTTGTTGCTACATAGTCTCCTAGCTCATCTTTGGAAGCTGTAGCAGCAGTGATTCTATTACTATGCTTTAATATCTTCTCATACCACTCTATTGTAGTTATGGGTTGAGTATCCGTAAGGTTTAAGTGGAGGTTTAAAGGTAAGGAGGTTTAAGGTTTAAGATTTAAGGTTTAGGGTGTTCTCTACAGCCTTAGGGCCTATAGAGTGTCCTTGGTCTGGGAGTTTAAGGGTTAAGGCTTGAACAGAGGTTGAGATTGAGGTTAAGGTCGAGGGTTAAGGTTGAGGTTAAGGGTAAGGTCAAGGGTAAGGGTGTAGTTAAGGTTGAGGTTTGTGTGTACGTTCTCTATAGCCGTTGGACCTGTAAAGTGTTCTTAGCAAGGCTGCTATTCTCTCAGCGATCTGCTGTATTAGCTGTAAGGCCAATACACGCTCTTAAGCTTAAGTAGAAGTTGTAGTCTTCTTCTTTAATAAAATAGACAAGAACTAGGCGATTGGTAAACTGTTTCTAGTACTACTCCTTAAGCGCTAGCTATTGCGTATTTCCTAATCTATACGTCTACTAATTAGTGTCGGTATACATGCTTTAATTAACGGGCACGAATATCACTATATGATACGTATGCGTTGTTAATTGTTGGATAATTAATTGTTTTAGAAGTAAGGGGTTGCTCTAAGGTTAGGTTAACTAGCCTCGCTTTGCGGTCTCGTGACTATGTCACATAACTAACATTCCGACAATAAAATAATATTGTTTTTAATGTAGAACTCTAAGATCTTAAGCGTCTTATATATCCTAAAGCCGTTATATATTAGGACTTATAGTTTCTAGTTAGCCTATCTTCTAGTTTAAGAATTATATACACGCTTAAGCCACTCTAAGCTAATCTTAGAGTTATTATATCCATTCTTAGAGTACCCATAATGCTATCTAAATATTAGGTATGTAGTCTAGTTACTCCGGTAGGTTAAAGCTGGCCAGATTATAAGTAGGTGCAGCAACCTACCGTTAGTATTAATGCACTTAATAGTAGTTGCTATTGTCTGTTTAACACCCGCACCTCTATAGTTATATAGGTCGTCTTTATCTATAAAAACTTTAACAGAGCTAAGTATATTTAGCATAACCCCGTCTTGTCTATATTATATATATTCTCTAATAAAAGAGCTAGATCCTATAGGACTAGATTAATTACCTTAAACCACTCTATAACCTTATTGTGTATATTATTCTTATACCACCCCTAGTTAATCGCCTTAACCCTTCTCACTTTAAGTTTAAAATAGCGTTTCTTAAAGGCCCAAGGCCAGTTCTTACTATAAGGCTTAGGTGGCTTTATAGACCAGCGGTAGGTAACACTAAAGGCGATTAAAGGTATATACTTTATTTATACAGGGTACTCAAGACTAGAATTTAGTAGTAAGAAGTTAACAACGGCTTTCTCTTCTTTTGGGGTGAGGTATTATTGGCGTTAAGCTTTTATCTCTTTCGACTCTTATTTACGCGCGCGATAATAGAGGGTAGAGAGAGGCACATTACCCTATTTTAATAGGGCACTAAGTGTTCTAGGTTCATCTGTATAGAAGGCTTGCTTTAATACCTAGCTGGCTCGGTCCATAATAGCAAATATAGTAATAGTGCTAATTGGACATAAACGAAGCTCTTTTAGACATATAGCAATAATAGAACGCGTGCTAAGATCCAAATTTAGCTAACACGTGAGAAGTATTAAGATCTATAAAAGGACGCCATATACTAAGTTTATCTAGCATAGCTTAGGATATAATACAGTATCATGTAAGCGCACTAAGTCGTAACGCTAAAATGTATCGCACACCTCTGCCTCCGGAGAAACTTGGAGTACTTACTTTCTAAGGGCCAAGGATCTATAAGATCTAAAACAATCTTCTTTTTTCAAGAGGTATCTGCTTAGTGCTCCGAATATTCGAGATATAATTAGAGCTGATATAAATCAGGGGTGTAAAGGCTAAAGTAGATCTAAATGCTGTAGATAGATGGATCGACAGCATAACCAATACCGTGTATTTTTCTCGATGCAGAGTGGTTTGTCGAGAAGAAATATCTGAGGAATAGTATTTTATAAACTACAACTTTATAAACTCACAAGGTAGAGATCTGAGATGCTTAAACAATGAACCCTTCTCGCCACGAGGGGGTTCTCGGCACGTAGGGAGGGACGTTAGGCTTTCATCCAGCATCAGCAAGCAGTCCGCTCCATAATTCCGTCTCCTATCCACTTAACTTTCACCACAAAGTACATCACATATCCAATTTAGCAAGGTATAATTAACTTTGGAATTTTTTTTTCTTCTTAAATTTCCTCATAATAAAATGAGCCCATATCCCATCCAAAAGTATCCCGGATACCCAAATAAATAAAATAAAATATGTCGTGGGTATAAAATGATGCACAAACGAAAAAATCCCATCCATCCTCACACATCAAACCCGCAGCCCCCTTCACACCCCCCTCGACCTCCCATACCACCTCTTCCCCCCCCGCGCCTGCCCTGCCACCGCCCCAGACCCGGCCTCGACCTCCTTCACCCCCTCCCTCCCAACATCCTTATCATCGACATCGAACTGCAGCATCCGCGCCTTCCCCCTCGCCGCCTCAGCTTCCAACAGCTTGCCCATGCGATTCCGCTTCCACCTGACGCACAGGCACGTCGCAAACGTCGCCAGCGCCAGCCCGCCGAACACGCCGCCGATCACCGCGCCGATCAGCCCTTGCTGCACGAAGCTGTTCTGGCGCGGCGGGTTGTACGGCGCCGGCGTCGCCTTCGGGCAGAAGGTCTGCGGCATGACGGCCTTCTGCTCCGCGATGGCGGGCGCGAGGAAGAACTGGTACGAGTCGTAGTCGGCCATGAGGTAGACCTGGGCCAGGAAGGCGACGCTGAGGTAGAAGGGCTCGGTGTCGTGCGGGTCGCGCGCCGCGACGGGGGAGATGGAGGACGCGTTCGACATGACGTCGGCGGGGAGGGTGACGGTGAAGCCGTCGGAGAGCACGATGGTCATGGTGCCGTTGAAGGGCTTGGAGAGGGCGAGCGAGTCGTCCGGGTTGCCCGAGGGGACTGCGGCGAGCTGCTTGATGTAGTTTTGCGTGATGTCGTAGGGGAGCGAGAGCGGGTACTGGTCGGTTGTGAGCTTGGCTTCGAAGGCGTCCGGGCGGGATTTCATGGAGGGGAAGGCGGCCGGGTCGAAGAGGGAGACGTTTCTGGTCGTGCCCGTCGGGTCGTTCAGGATGATGTCCGACACGTGCACGCTGAGCGGGTTGGCGTCCGAGATGTTCATCGGGTACCTGTTGATAGGTTCGGTGAAGCGGCCAGCGTCGTAGCCGCCGAAGGTGTTGCTGCCGTTGATGACGCCGCCTGCGCGGTCCATGCCGCTGCCAATGTAGAGGGAGTAGGTGCGCCCGGCGATCATGTTGTTGTCGTAGAGTTCTTGGAGTAGGGTCGAGGATAGGCCCATTCCTATGATTCCGGGTGAGATGGTTCCGGCATTGGCGACCTCCAGGGTGTAGTTGTTGATGACGTTTTGAAATGCTGGATCGGTTTCGAAAAAGTGAGTGTATAGATGTATTGTGTCATCTCCATAAGTACTGTTATAGATGCTTGTTGTGTTGCTGTCTAGCGATGTATAACTTGGGTCTTGAATGAATCTGATGATTGGTAAGAACAAGTGGTGTCAATATGATGATGCGGGGAGCATACGTTGTGGATAAAGAAGGATCAAAGTTTCCTCTTGTGGATTGCGCACAATTTGTGAGATTGCTATTATCACAATAATTTATGGATGCTATGGCGGTCTGGTTCTGCCTTAATGATGGCCAGAGACTTTGATTCTGGGCCGGATTTCCAACACCGATGAATGCACCATACTGAAAGACGTCGGTACCACGCACAGCCCGCTTGTGGATGTCGACGTAGATGGGAGGTTGTGAACAGTTGAATGCAAATGTTGACTGAGCGAACAGCACAGATGCAGAAAGATAAAACAGCAACGAGGCCATGTTGTGAGTCGGATTATGCTAATAGGATAGGCGTCCAGGCGAAGGTCGGAGGAGGGTTGAGTTTGTGAGGATAACAGCGGTCAGAGAGGACGAACAGCAAAGCAAGGCCAGCGTGCAGAAGGGAAGTGGCACAGTTGCCTCTGACAGTCACAGACCAGAAGGCGAAGTATGGAAGGTCGTTCTCTTGGGGCCCTTTGGCTTCATATTTGGCTACTGCATGACTGCGTCTGGCAAATAGGCCATGGCTGGTGAGGACCCATACCCGCTAGGCCATTGCTAAGAATACGCCCGCTAAGATTTGAGGTGCGCAAGGGGACCAAGCCGGCGGGCGCCCACAAATCTGAATTTAGCTCTACTCCACATCTCTGGGCGTCCCGTGAGGCTCTCGGGGAAGAGATGAGACCAGACGTGGGCGAGTGGTGGCGAGTGGTGGGCGAGTGAGCGCGCAGTCTGGCTGGGTGGGGCCCGCTCCCACGCAAAAGGCGAGCGCTTGCTGACGGACGCCCAATTGCAACTTAACCCAGAGCCGGGTTAGTGAGCGCTTGGATCTGACCGCATATTATCCGGACCCAGCCGATCCACCACTTGTCCCACATCCATCCACAACGACTGCAAGGCTGGAATTGTACAGGCATTCTTACTGGTCACAGCGAAAGAGTCGTCGGGACCGTGCATTGAATGGGGTCTAAATATACGTTCTGGGCGTCAAGCCGAAAGGCGAGTCGGTTGGCTATCAGCTCTCCTCCCAACAACACCTTAGTTGCAGAGGTACAGGGATTGGAAGAACGGCTTCTCATCCTCGCCAGCCACCAACCCACCGATCCAGCTGGCATGCCTACTCGCTTCGAGTTATTCCCGTATTTGAGAAAAGCCTGGACATCTGACCAGCTAACAAGCTAGCCAGCGAACCAGCTAACCTGCTAACCTTCGAGAAGCCTATGGCGACACGCTCCAGGACAAGGGATCTCGGAGAAAAGCCGACCAGCTTCCCCGCAACCACAACCCTTTCTAGTCTTGGGCCATCTTATCAGAGTCCAAATCTGCTCGTGAATCCCGCTCCATGCAGTAAAATCAAAACCATGAGCGTAATAAACTACTCACCATGATGCCGTACGTACGCGCTGGATGCGGCGCGGATTGAGGCTGCCGTGGCACCTCTCGGGGCGCTTAGTAGTCCTCCAAGGATTAATTACGCCAAAAGCATCCCCACCCTCCGCAAACACGCCGAAAAACTCCACTATACACTTCCTTTTAGCTATGCTGCATTTCCTATGCTTTTCGGCTTTTGTAGATTTGGGTCATGGTCGCCGAGATTATCTAGGGCGCCTTTTGGGTATGATAGGGTGGGTGGACAATGGCGCGCGCTTCGATAATAATCCATGGGTTCGGCTTTTTTCCACCGTGTCAAATCGCCTTCAGATGTCGACTTTCAACAAGGGTCTCTCCCCAGCTGAATCAAGTCTTCCGCCATCATATGCTTTGGGTACCGCTCTATTCCTCCGTACATCTTTTGTTAGCGAGCGCGATAGGTTGCTTTTCTGTGCGAAACCCGGCGCGTGCCACAATTTCTCAGTACCCGAAAGGGAAGAGAAGTACGCTGCCTGCACAGCAAGACCGAGCGGATTTCATCGCATGAATACCTTAGATTCAAATTTCCGTTCATATAAAATCATGACAGGAATCGCCTGATGACCGTGTCAGAATAACAGTGCCTGAGCCCGAGCTTACAAAACCACCGCCACCAAAACACGTGTGAGCTGCAAGTCAGAGAGACCTCGTTAGCCTTGGCATTAACACGGGACGGGATAATTGTAGACCGTCCAAGTGGAAGGCCAAAGTTGTATTGACATTACACTTGGACGTTATAGCTGCATAGTATATCTAATTCCCTAGCCTGAGCTCCATAAAAATATCAAGTCACATCGTGCTGAGAGTGAGCCAGAGTTGAGCCCTCCATCCCGCACATTCATAGAACAGTCCCCGTGAAATCAAAATCAAACGCTCACACCCATCCTCGCTTTTGGAAACCCACACCCAACCCATACGCCCCGGATACCCAGCTTGCAGCGCCCACAGTAAACCGAGCCTGCTAAATGTGTGATGTGTGGTGTAACATAAATAACATGCTTGTGCAAGTGAAGGCTAAACATTCATGGCAGTTGTTGACAATATTGCCGACAGGACGGCACATTCGCGCAATGAGACAGATTGAGCCCCTTGAAGTGGCTCTATCCAGGCGCTTCGTCATTCAAGAAAAATCCAAGGTAACGTGATCAGGGCGCGAGAATGACCCAGCGCTTGTCGACTTCCTTGGCACCAACACGGGTGGCGACATTGCTTAGAGTGTTATTGATGACATCCTTTGGCAGCTTGGGAAACCTATCATCTGTATTAGCGAACCTCCTTCGACCAGAATCGATTTTACGAGTGGCTTACTTCTTCTTCAGCGCCTCCACCAGTGCTAATTTTGTAAGATCACTGCCTTGAATTGCATCCTTGAACTCTTGTAACTGCTCAGGCGGCACCATCCGCTTCGGTGGTTTTGCAGGTTTGGAAGCTGCAATAACACCAATTAGCTTGGATGCCTTGGGATCAGTACTGCTGCCGTTCAAGGTGTTTATCATGCCGCTAATCATGCAGTTGGGTCGCGAGGTGAGCGGGAGCCTTGGTGGGTTCATGAGACCATTGCTAGCGCTTCCTGCAGATTCCTTAGATGGTACGGCTCGGGTAGTAGCGGCAGCGGGGATTGGTTGCCAATATGTCGTCGAGAACGGATCGATGGATCGAGGTTGCGGTTCTAGCAAGTCAGATTCCCGTTCAAACATCAGGCATGACGCATACTCACCCAACAACATTTCCATCTTGAACTCTCTGAAGTCGTGACAGATCTCTCCTGACCCATCAGCCCGTCTTGAAACACCATTGGCATCCTCCCAGCAAAGTCCAGTGCTCACTGGTTCAAGGTCGCCGGTGATAAGCCTCCTCTTGTTCTCCGCGACGTCCTCGTCGTCGAGGAAACCGTCTAAATCGTCGCCTCCATCGACGCTATCGTCGTCCTCACCTTCAGAGTCCAGATCCTCTCCCTCCTCAGGCTCCTCCCACTCGGCCTCCGAATCATAGTCATAGTCCGTCTCGGGAAGGTAGCGACAAAACGGGTTTCTGGCCAGCCTCGAAGCCTCGTGCTGGGTCTGCATCTTAGAGAAAGTTCCGTAGTAAGGGGGTCGAACGTCTTCGCCGAAGTGAAGATACTTCATTGAGACTTTTTTCAAGAGCTCTAGGGGTTGTGCTGCTTTGGTGTCGTTGGTTAAGTCGATAGGGTTATTAGGAGATCCGTTTAGACGTGCGATAATATCCCGCACTGGTATTGTTCTTTCGCCGCGCAAGGCAAATTGATCTAGGCGAGACTTGAAAGTGTCTGGCTGGCTTATCTCCATAGCTGTGCTATCTTGTTGGGGAAGAGCTTCGAGGCGCTTCCTTGCAGCTTCCAATTCTCCTTGATCGGCCATGAAATAATTGTACGAAGCCCATACAGCATGCGAAGGCAGTTCGAATGGAAGAAAGTAGCGTTCATAATCGGAAAGAATAATGACAGCCTTCTTGTGTGGTGAGGGCGATCGTGATGTGGAATCCAGCAATGTCCCCTCCGGTTCCAGTGAGACAGACTTTCTCCGTTCACCATCCTCAGCGGAAGAGGGCGGTTTGCTGGACGAAGATGGTTTGCATGGGCCCTCTCCAGCGCCCTTTTGAGGTTTAACGAAGAATGCATTCAGTCGCATTTGGGACTAAACTAGTCAGTATACCCGTGAAAGTGTCAATTGACTGAAAAGACCTACCCTCTCCTTTTTCCGCTTCTCCTCTTCCTTTTGCTGCAGTTCGAGCTCCTTAGCTCGCTTCTTCCCCTCCTTCTCCTCATTCTTCTTTCTCTTTTCCTCGTCTTTCATTCTCTTCTCTTCTTCCTTCTGAGCCTTCAGTTCAGCCTTTGCCTTCTCCTTTGCCTCCTTCTCGAGTCTCTTCTCCTCCTTCTCTTTCACAGTCAGCTTCCTTCTCTTCGCAGCTTGTGTCCCAGCTGCTGAAGTGCCATTCTGTATTGCTCCGGGAGCATCGTCGGAAATTGAGTTGGTACTGCTCGGAGCAGGCGACGGTTGTCTCGCAGCGGGATTAATTGAAGATTGGGGGCTTGGCTGAGTAGAGAGTACGGTCAACGGACTCGACTGAGGTTCCGAAGCATGTAGAGAGCTAGGCAGAGGTCTGCTGGGGGTGCCGGGATTGACACTTTGATCTTCCAGAGGTCGTTTGCGGGAGGGAGACAAGGCGACTGGAAGGACTTCCGCCATAGTAGGGCCGGTATAAATAAGGAACGAAGAATACAACAACAATTGGGAAGCAATCTAGCTGTATAGGTTACAAACTGGCATTTGGCAAAAGTGCGGATGGTTGATTGGAGGTCGGAGTGACGCGTAGAGGTGGAAAACGGTCGCGTTGGACCTAAACTCTTTTAGGAATCTAGTCTATCTTTACCACTTTGCGTCAAGCGTCTTAAAGTGAACCTCAACACAGCTTTGTGTGTCAAAATGGACGATGATGCCTTTGATGAAATGCTCTTTGGAGTATCGTTGATTGAAGACTCATCTCAGGAGTCACTAACAGATGAAGCTCACTTTTTTGAGGATTTGCTCGAAACTCCAGGAACGAACTTAACACTGACGTCTCCGCTGACCCTAGAAAGTTCCATTTCTAATAAGGGTCTGGAAAGAACAATCGAGCTAAATGAAGATGCATTGATGCTAGACGCTGGTCAAAGTCAATTTACAGGCACAGGTAAACTTCTGGAGACGGTTCAGAAACCTCACCAAATTATTCGGGATAGGTAAAGCTTTTGCGGACGTGCAGTCTAACGAATGACTCTAACTTGCTAATTGTATAGGGACTGGGTTATCGCAAGGATAGAAAGCATCTTCGAAGGTATTGTAGATGCCTTGCTCGAAGAAAAAACCAAGCTCTCGATCACTTTGAGTACTCGGTCTGGCACTGCAGGTCGAAAGCTTGATTCGACGAATGGCATTGTCACAACATCCACTGGGCTTCAGACGAGGGAAATCACATTCCCTGGAAGCACGGCGCAAGAAGCATGGAGATTCAGTCAAGCTCTCCTGCTCTTATCGACGTGAGTGTATACCACTAACATTTGCCCCAGCTGTCCTTGCCCGCATTCTCGAGATAATCCATGATGCGTTGACCGCGGACACTATCGTCACGAAACGGTGGGCCTTGGGATTTCCTATTGCTACCCATATCTCCTAATCTCTTAACTACATTTAGAGACATTTACTATAGACATCCAGATCTATTTGTCAAGCAAGCTGTCGTAGATCGATATGTTGATGATCTAGCCTGTACATTCGGTGTCTCACGTACCCTCCTCAATGTTGTATGTCTCTTACATCTCTTCGAATATCTAACTACCGTGCTCATAGGGTTGAAGTCTGCTGCTGCTAAAGGGCTTATTGCCGGTAATTTCACCATTCAACGAAGAGACGGTTCGCAGATCAATGGCCTCAAAGATCGAGAGGTTCGATCTCGACTTCCAAATTGAAGAGTCTTAATTAATCTAACCAACCAGGGTTTGCTTATCCCGAATCTCCACAATTCTGACACAATCGATATGTCAAATGTTCGATGGATCCTCGTGGTAGAAAAAGAAGTAAGCTGATCTCAGCATTGTCTCACCATGATTGACACTTGGCAGGCGACCTTCCGATCGCTTTTGTACTCAGCATTCTGGATTTCTGTCAGCTCCGAAGGAGTTCTCTTGACTGTATGCTTGGCATTTTATCCGCGTCTCTTCATAATCTTACTTTATTACTTCAGGCAAAAGGCTACCCTGACTTGTCTACACGTATCTTCCTAGGCTTTCTTACTTCCCGCTCTCCTCACATTCCGACTTATGCTGTTGTCGATTATGATCCAGATGGCTTCTCTATTCTCTCAACCTACAAGCATGGGTCATATGCTCTCGCGCATGAAAACTCGCTTGCCACATTGGGCTCTGCAGAAGGACAGCCATTGAACTTGCCACAACTCCGCTGGGTGGGGGTGAAAAGCCATCACCTCAAAATGCCTGTGTCCACAGATAACGGCTATGCAGAGCGGGAAGTTCGTCAGACTCAAGGTCTTATGAAGCTAACGCGTCGAGATCGATGCAAAGCACGCAGGATGCTCGAGTGGGAAGTATTTGCCGAGGATGGGATAGAGATTGAGTGGAGGAACGAGCTCCAGACTATGTTGATACTGAACGTCAAGGCGGAGATGCAGGTATTCGAGGAGCGGGATGGCGGGTTAGCACTCTGGCTGAGGGAGAGCTTGGTCTTGGCATCGAACTACGAAGAAAGGGTTTCTATGATTGAGTGTGTACGATAGGCCTGACAATATCTTCGCATGCAGGCTTTCGGTAGGCTTATGTACAAGGATAAATTCGTGGATATATCAGCTCCACGTTCGCAATATCAAGGGTACATATGCTCACGTGGACGAGCAATATAGTGTAACGGTCTGCACGATTCTGCACGATCACGGCATACCTACGCAAGCCCTGCACCTCTCTTCCCAAAAGTACCCTATGTGTGGTCATAATAGGAGAGCAAACTCATGGGTTCGTCTAGAGTCTCACGGAAGCAATGTTTGCACTGCGCAGAACGCCTCGCACGGCGAATTAGATACAAAACACCGTTGGACTACTCTCCAGCCTCCAATCCGTTCAGAACATGTCAACTCAACATACGGGCGTCTGTAATCTGTGTCCCGGGCTTGGACTCCCGTCCGTCGATGGCAGTTGGTTGCACAAGCGACTTCCGCCAAGATAGATTCGCACAGCCAACGCATCCCGCATCCCCCTCTGCGTACAGCGTCTTCCCCACACCAAACACTTTCCTCCGCTGCAGACAGCCATGCATTGACTTGCAGACTAAGGCCCACAATGCTCGAAGATGCCCTCCCTACGCCTACAAATCTCCCTGTCTCTTCACCTCAAGACACCGCCGTTGCTGCTGCCCTTCATATCTCGCTCCATGGTCATGGCCCAGATTCAACCACCGCAGCCTGTCTCCCCCCAGCCTTAACGCCCGCAACGACTCACAGACAGTCCGTCTCGCTGGGCGCGCTGTCGAATTTCTGGTCCAGCTCCGAGCCCAATCCACCATCCACCTCGAACCCCAGCTCTAATCCTCTAACGACCTCCACAACCTCCCCGAACCCTCCTCCTCTCCTCGACAACTCCACAACCAATACCATCAACACGACCACCGCCTCCTCCCTCCACCACTCCGCCGCCCTCCGTGCCCTCAACGCCGGCTCCAACCGCCACACACGCACCCGCCACCCCTCCAAAGCCCCCTCAACCAACACCTCGCTCTCGTCCCAACCCGTCGTCGTGCGGACCTACTCCGGCACGCGCTCACGGCCCTCCTCAGGGCTCCACTCTCCGCGGCTGGCCCCGGGGCCCTACACCAGCATGAACGGACACGCGGCATCCCCCCACCCCGCCGCGCGCCTCCCCGCCGTCGACGACTTCAGCTTCTCCGGCATCCTGCGCGCCGTCGATCCCGAGATCCGCGGCGCTATCGACGCGATTGCGGAGATCTGTGCGCGCAGTCGGCTGAGTCTGGCGGACGAGTACGACGCGCATTTGCCGCCGCAGGGCGAGATTGTGAATGTAGGCGCGGGGACGGGGTATGTTGGCTTGATGGGCCGTGCAAGGGCGCATGGGCAGGGTAGGGTTGGCAGCAGTGGGTGGGGCGAGCATGCGCTGACGGCTGTGCCGGAGGCGAGCAGTAGCAGCGAGAGGCTGGCGGGGGAGAACCGCAGGTCGACGCAGGCGAGGAGCGTGAGCGCTGGGGGGAAGGAGGACGGGCGGAGCGCGTACGGGAGTCTGAAGAGCGTGATGAGGAGCGGGAAGCGGGAGCGGGCGGACTTTTCTGCTGCTAAGACCGCGGAAGGCATGGTGGAGGGGCAGTGTGGTGGGATGGGGATGACGGGTGCGGCGCAGCGTGAGCCGGATGCGATGCAGACGGTCCCGCACTGGGCTGTCACGCACGAGGCGACGCCGCACCCGTCCATCACGCTCGCCACGCCGCCGACGGCTTCGAAGCAGCTCTCCGTTGTTGTCTCGGCGCCGACCGAGGAGCCGGATGCCCTGGTTATGAAAAGCACGCCAGCGCAGGCACTCCATCGTCGCCATACTTCCCTTAATTCTGTCCCGCAGACTCGTCCCCGCTCTGGCACCCTCTCATCCCTCGCGAGCTGGATACCGTGGAGCCGTGCTGCCGCTGAGCGGCCGAGCACGGCGACCGGCACTCAGCATGATGCAACGAAAGCAGAGGCGAAGCTGAAAGATTTGTTAAGAGCTTCGGAGATGGGGCAGGGACAGGAGAGAGATAAAGTGGCTGTGGTGCTAGGTTGAGCGGAGTATGCTGGTGGTAATTTGAAAAGTAAAGGCTTCTTGAAATTGAGCGAATGTACTAGTGCATACTACTGCCGAAAAGGCAGTGTGGAGTCTGGGTTTGATTTCGTGCTCGCCCAGAATAAAGTTACGGCCTTACTTGTTGGTGCGAGGGCATGTTTTATAAGGGTCACTGCTATGTTTGCAAAGCATTGCTGGCAGCTGGGGCGTTGCGGTTGTGTCATACAGTAAAAACTCTTTAGTACGATACGGTCCGTACGGCCGAGCGTATCGTTATAACAAGGGTATCGTTATATTTAATATTTATATATCAAATACACCAAAGGTCAAAATTATGTAATAATATCTTGTATCTGCATGCGCGACGTTAAAATTGATTAATTGGCTATACTAAAATAAGTTATAATCGAGTTTTGCTTGGTGTTGCGAATTCGTCGCCCTTATATTTAACGATCGTGCCTTATAAGAGCTGTAATTAAGTCTCTATTACTGTCTTCCTGTTGTTCCTTATAGAGATGAAGCTTTTATAAGGCTTGCAAGGCCTTATTAACCTTAATTTAAGGTTATATAAAGTCGTCCTTATTTATTTCTGTAATTAGTGGCGGCTACCACCATGGCTTGTTTGAACCTATAATAAAGGCGATTATTTAGTAGCTCCAGATGAGGCTCCAGATTTAACTTCGCATAATGCGTAATTAACATCGGTAAGCGATTTAAGTGAGCCTCTCTCTGCCACTAGGCCTCTATCACGACTCCCTACTTTGGTGTATTAATAGAGCCTCCTCCTCGGCTAACGCCCTCTCTACAATCAACGCTTTCTATACCTTTGTCCACCTCCTATAGGAGCCATAGTAGAGTTACAGCGACGCCCGCGATGCCCGCAGTGCATAGGAATACGCGTTTAATAAGATAATATATTATATAAGGCTTGCAAATGCGACAGCAGTATCGCGATCGGGTTATATAGAGTCGCTATATTACAAGAAGTGGTGTATACAAGAGCTCTAGATTAATATGGAATATAGAACGGGAGCTTAAAGGCTATATATTGAAACGGTGCCAAGAACCTTATTTTAACTACCGTATGCAGTATAGCTTGCGAATTTAACGCGCTTACCGATATAGAGGAACTCCATATTTAAAAGTCGTCAGATCTACCAAACAACAGCCTCATATTCATATTTGAGCTCCGGTTCCGTTACAATATGGAGCCTCCATATTCGTAACGGAGGTGCAACCGAACAACCCCTAAATCTTTATAAAGATAGATCTAAGATAGGCATACTATTAGATTAGGATTAAAGAAAATAATAAATAAAAGGCAGCCTTTAGGTTAAAGGAAGAACTATATAAACCATTAGTTATATAATTTAGGCTTATAAACGTACTAGTAATATTCTAAAAGTGAATTAATAGTATATTAGGAGAATACCTTAATTAATTAATAATGACTCTTTGATTAACGTCTGATACGGATTTTATCTCGGCCCACGCAGACTACTCCGTCACAGGGGGGAAAACTTGTGTATTTACAAGAAGAAAAACCCTGCAGTTAGGGGAGGAAAAACCCTATGAGCCACCTCAGTAGGATAAAAACCCCCGATTTGCCATTTCCGTCCGTAGCAGCGGCCCTGCAGGCCTATAGCTACGTCCTGTCCTCATTAGATGTTCGAACTCCTTGGGAACCACTGCTTCCTTTCTTAGCTTATCCAAAAACTAGGGTTTACTACGTCCCAGCTAGGCCTTGCCAATCGATTGCCATATGCTTCGTGTTCCATATCTTGACCATCCCCTATGTGCTATCTCTTGTAGACCATTGCCATATACCCCTACACCTCCCCCCCTTAAGCTCCCGAAGGCGTAAGGGGGATTCATCCGTTCCAACTGCTCCGCGGGCGATCGCCCTAGGGTTGGGAGGGGGGGTATATTTGTTCGATTCGTTCGCTCGTCCGTCGATGTGAGGTCATCGATGCTTTCTGTTGGGGGTCGGGGGATGTTATCGGATACTGTGCATCCATGTTGGATCGTACAGGTGCCTTAGATAGGAGAACAGCGTAGTAGCGGTATTGTAAAGGGCCAACAGTAGTGATTTCAAGATCTCACCCCTACACTTAAACGGGTACAAGAATGTGCTAGATAAATACAGGTCGTGGGCAACAACCCTAAAGAACATGGCGTCGGCGAGATTGACACCTGTCAGAAGGTCACCCTGCATAGGTCAACTCAAAACACGATTTCCTCACCTGCCAAGCCGATCAGGACCCGCCACGCCTGCTCCGGATAACACTGTCGTTTGCCTGAGAAACGAGGGGAAAGTTAACGTTGGGTGCCCACGAGGGCGATGGGGGTCGCGAAATTTCGACGTCGGAACACCTGCCAATTGGACCCAAAATGGCGGGCTAGCCTATATAGGTAACCATTATTCCTACCCAGGCATGGCGCGGTGGACTTAGACTGGAGCATTGATATCCACGCTAAGTTAAGCTGACACTGGCATATTTAAGAACAACCTAAGTCCAACACAATAAAAAGTTCTGGGCTTCCTTCTCTCCAATAAATACTTAAGGCTAAATACTTTTTAACACGACGGCACACCTCAGACTACAAACCTACGATTGACCCGAAAAGCAAAGTCTTTTTACTCTCCTGGACACTATTTATCCCTTACAACGGTACAATTCGTCCTACGGTTATCGATAAGATCCAGCCCAATAGAACCAATCGGATTAAGTTGGGATGCCCAATTGCTATTTTACCAGTGCACGGATCACTTGATGGTATGACGCTACCGTTGCATGGGATATGCAGCACACCAATAAATCTGATCAAAGTACCTAATCAAACTTATAGACATTCACACCTCCTCGCCCTGTCAACCAAAAAAACAATAGTCAATTCTCAAGGCTATTTGAATCTCTGCCCAGCACAAGAGGGGATGATATATTAAGAGTTTGAGGGATATAGGAAGCGGTACGGGAGTCTTTGCTTGTAGCCATGAAAACCACGGCCTCACGGAACGACAACATAAAAATTTAATAGGAAATCAGTAATCGCCGACGCAAATTTTTAGTAGGCCATTGGGAATATAAAATTCAGGAAGTGAGTTCTCGCAGCGATAACTCGACAGATTCTTCGAAAACCTTGCGATTCAGAAACGTAGTCGAATCAGACACCCAACGCCACGCCCCATGCAACAACACGGAAAGGCGAATGGCATATTATGAACAGTAGAAAAACCCGAATCATCGCATTCGACATTTCCGTAATCAAAAATGCTTGTAGGGGGTTTGTTAGGCGAGAGTATTACCTCTTTCACAGCATTTGATGGTCTGGTCGAAGCCGAGGTCCACTCAAGCATTAACAGAACGGTCTGGGAAATTCTCTGCTTTGCCGAGACGGCACATAGCAATCACAATAAAGGTGGAGCTCCGAGGCGTGAAACTAGCTATATAGATGGGTCTATATACAGATGTTTCTATATACGGTAAGTCTCAGTCTCGCATATGATGACTATACTAATGATGTTGAAGATATCTTCCCGTCGCAATCTACCTGTTGGCTAATCGCACTGGCCGCATAGTAACTTTGTTATTTCTGTCAATACACCTTGTTTCTCCAGTGACAGCAACCCCACTCTCAAGCCGATGGGCCTCCTACGGGCAACCTATCTCAGGATGTACGACAGCAATCACAGCATTTACGCATGCTGGATTACAGGCAAGCCCTAGCGTATCTATCACTTCTCGAATACTGTAAGTAATGCTAGCCTATGTCTTCGCCATCACGCTGACAGTTTTTCCAGAACATCGACGATGTGGACCATATTGCTAGTGATATTTACCTCCCTGCAGTGCTACTGGATAAAATCCAATATGCGTCGTTGGTACATTGTTAGCTTTATAGGCTGGGACATTGCTGGAGTGCTTATTCTGGGCATATTTACTCGGACTGCTGAAGCGTTTTCTCGGTCTTTCAATACCTATGCGCCTTTGATGCTTTCAGCCAGCGCTTTCTTGGCCTACCTTCCATTCGAGAAACGCGCCCTGAACCGACACACTAGAATATTGCATACAGAAACCAATGCTGGATTACACAACATAGGCGATGGATACGAAGACGGCACGGATGCAGTCCCTTTGCCTCCTATTGCGGCCATACCTCATAATTCAGATACCGATGACTACAACTCCACTAACACACACCAGACTCCGACTACTACTCCATTTCATACTCCTGGTCGGCAGGCAGAACTATCTGGTGGTGCTGGTGGCAGACGATTAGACCCTTGCAATATCACAGTGGCCAATAGATGCAACTCCCCCAAGCAGAAAAGCCTTTGCAATGGCACGGAAAACCTTAGCGAACTTCTGACATATGATGAGCCACGACAGCTTCATAAGTCTCGATCTTTTTAAAGTCGCTCAGTTCAAGTTTGGCGGCCCTATTTGATCAAGGTAGGTAGTTTGGGTTCCCTACTGCAATACAGGCGTTGTTAACATGTCAACCATTTTTTAAACTCTTTTTCTTTGAACTTCTTGTGACGTTGTACCAGACGGAGCCGTGGGGATTTCTGCTGTATTTGACATAGGCCCTTTTGGTGGTTTTCTACGTCTCTTAGCAAGATCTAATACGCCATTTAAACGATTGACCGTCTTAGAGAAAGAAAAGGGAGATTTCTAGAAAATAGCAACACAATTTGTAGAAGCGGTCTAGTCATAACTGCTCATTATATCCATACGCATTAAACAGAGTAAAAAAGAAAGACTGGCAGCTAGGTTTTTCTAGTAGAGTACTCTTTGGCCGAATACTTAGATCAATCGAAACTTGATTCTACGAAGCTACTCAGAGGTGAACTACATATACACGACCCATTTAAGTATAGGTCATCTAGATTTACCCAGCATGGGCCTCTGAGTATATTGGTCAATCCTGATCTACTTATAGTGGGGGCTTAGGGATAGGTTTAATTACTTAATTTAAGAAGTATTAAATCAACGCTATGCTGAAGTCAGCTTTCATGCTTCAGTACTGAAGCATATATTCGCGGGTCGCTGGGCCCTGTCCACCAGGATGTATAAGTTATCTATCGACCGGAATTTGAGGCTATATATTGTCCCAACTGGCGCTACCAGCAGGACCGGTCTTTTTGGTACCAATTAACGGTCAACATTATCTATCGACCTGTTGCCTACCACCCCGTTGCCTACACCTACCTCATGTATATATAGTGTGGTAGTGTAGAACGGTCGTCGCCTAGTGTCTTGACACTACCCCATTTTCCTGTATTTATTGAGCCCTCGGCTTCCCTCTTTCTCGGACATCACGAAATTTCTAGCGACCGGAATACATTCTTTTATTCTCTTCTTACTGACTGCTTTCCTACTGATTGATTCTGACTTTCCGACTGACTGATCACGACCGACCGACCGCACAGTGACTTCCTATCCGAGAGAGCCCTGAGTCCCCCACAATAGCCTAGAACGAAACTTACGAATTCTAAAACTTTTGTCGCAATAATCGCCTCCAATGAATATCAAACAGCATCCTAAAGAAAGGTAATTTGGCACGGTTTAGTATATAATCGAATATGGCATGGAAGTTTAACCAGTGATGGAATTGGATTGGCGGTGGGGCTCCAACTGGATCTGGATCTGGATCCTCTGATCTTGACGCCGGCGTGACGTGGATTGAAGCTCATGGAGCTCCTGGCGCGCCACAGTTTATACCTTATCGGGAGGGAGGTTGGGCGCTATGCAGTTAGTGCGCAGTGAATAGCTAACCGGGGAAGTACTACGCGTCCCTTGTCATAGTGTCAGCCACTAAATTAAGGACGCCTAATTATCGCTGCTCCCTTACCACTGCTACCGCAGCTTTTTTAGTGTGTGGAGACTCTATAGCGAAGCTATCACATAATCGCAGGAAGCTCCCGCCTATCCCCCCTAACCAACAGCTCATAATATCGCCCTTAATAGCGCCGTTCCTCCCACTAACCTCTATTACCACCTCTTCCTTAGTATTATTTACTATGCTAAGGCGCCGTAGAGTAAGAGGCTATTAGGGCAGAAGATAACGCAAAGTAAGCAGCTATCGCCGTAGGTAAAAGCTACTAGAAGAGACTCTTACTACTATTAAGGTTAATGTCGGTATACTCGCATTATCAACGTGCACGAATATCACTTGTAGTGGTACGTATGCGGTGTTGAAGTTGGTAGTTGATTGTTTTTTAGAAGTTAGGGGTTGCTCTGAGTTAGATTAGCCAGTCTCGCCTTGTAGTCTCGTGACTACGTCACGTGATTAACGTTCCGACACTGGAGTAACTCTAAAAAGAAGGCTAATCTACACCCTAAAGTTAAGTCTACTTCTAGACTATTTGTAGTGTATACGCAATAACTAGCTCTTCCGTCTATAATACGTAATAGCTCCACCTTTAATCCTAGAGCGCGCCACCTGTCGGATTCTGCCATGTCGTTAAATTAGCCAATTAGGATTTTCTATCCCCGGGATAGAAAATCGCTATTAGCTCGCCTACTACTAGCGCCTTAGCGGCTGGCTCTATATTGTACAAGTCTGTTATACCTACTAAAACCGAATCCGTTCGTTTAACCCACCCTACGGCTCGTAATTCAACTTAATTTATATTAATAAGCCATAATAGTGCCGTATAAGGCTTGCCCTTTGTTATAGCATCCATAGGGTTAGTATCTCCATTAATCTACTTAACTTTGGTAATCTGTCTTTATTTATAAGCTTAGCAAAGGCATATTATATTAATTATTAAGCGTTTCTCTTGCGTAGTTCCTAGTTGGACGAGATAGTTATATAAGGACTTTAAGTTAGTGTAGAGAATAAGTAGTAAGTTAACCTGTAAGACCTTGTCTAGCGTAGATTTAATTATAGCGCCTATATTAAAACTATGCGCTATACCATATAGCTTTGAGGCTAATACACTCCTAGTAACTCTTTTACACTTAATTAAGGACTAGTAGATAATATTTACCTTATTTAAGGCGTCTGCTAGTATAAGTACATAGCTAATTTGCGAAGATAGGTTCTTGTTATTAGTAAAGGAAGTGTCCGTAAATACTAGGAGTTATAAGGTGTTGGCGTCTAGCTTAACGAACTTTAGGCCTCTATTTACGTTCTTAATTTGCCAGCTTAATTACTTATTAAGACTCTTTATATTATCTTTAACTGGGTTAACTACCTAGGCAGCAAAGGATAAGTTATATAAGGCCTCTGGCTAACAGACTAAGGCAATATAGGCTCCTCTGGCGCGTTAAGCGATATACTAGTCTTTTAGCGTAAGTAGGCCACGCATAACTCCTCTAGAGCTAATACTGTCTACTAGCATAGTGTTAACCACACTAAGGTTCTTACACTAGCGCTTTTGCGTTAGCGTAATACTTCTATCTTATATTAATTAAATAAGTCCTCTATTAAACTTAATTGGTATATTAGTGGTTAGTTGCTCTCGCTTCTTAGCTATAAATTCGGCCTTATATAGTTTGCTTTATTTAGCCTCTATAAAGGTATTATCTGCAAGGAACAGTGTATTATTAGTCTATAAGCCGATAATTCTAAAAGGCTTATCGCTATAAAGTAAGCAGGGGTTGTATATAGACTAGTCCATTTGCAGCTAATTAATGTAGTGTAAATAGTAGGTCTTAAACCAGTGGTTTCTAGCTTTAGGTACTCCGTAAAGTGGCTTTATAACCTTTAGAATAGAGTCCGTATTAATTTCCAGTTGTTTATTTAGCTTATGGCGGTTGTATATAGAACTCGCGGTTTAGGTTTATAGTAGACTGGACATAGGCTTGTGAGATATCTTAGAGGTAGAGTTGTGTCTATAGTAGTATAGCGGCGATATAGAGAATTAGCCGCTAACTAACTTGTTAAATTATTGGTAACTAAGTAAGGACTAGCTCTTTCTCTAAGTTATTATAGGCCTATATAATAAGTCGTAATTTCTTAAAGGCTTTATTAGTTCCCTTATTTTTAATCTTATTAATAAACCGTAAATTAAAGAGTCTGACTCCCTTTAGCATATTATATAGCTTAATAATCTTAAAGACGCCTTTCTTAAGTAGGCCTATAACCTCCTTTTATTATAAAGCGCTAAATTAGGTGTCACTATCGTTCTATAAGTAAATAGTAGTGTTAGCTATATCTGCGGTATTATTGTCCTGTAAGTAGATAGCGATATTAGTAATATCCGCAATATTAGCAATATCCGCAATATTACCCGTAAAAGCGCCTGTATCTATTATAGCATCCGTAATAGCTATGTCTGCGACAGCCGTAAGTAATAGGTATTTACGGGGGCGACCTCTACCTTGCTTTAGCGGTAGCTGTAGTTTAGCCTTAGGTAACGATTAAGGTTCGGCTAGTAAAGGTACTGGTTTATCTAATTTAGCAAACTCTTATAGTTTAACTGGGTCTTGTGGGTCTAGTAGGTAAGATTTTATAACTATAAAGCGGAAGGTTATAGGCCTATTTAGTAGCTTTACAGTGCAGGTCTTGCTGTTAATGGTAAATAGTATATATAGTCCGTCCCAATAACCACTTTAGCCAGTATTGCCTTCTCTCTAGACTAAGATAGGCGAACTAGGTAGAAGACCGTAAATAGCGTTAGTTTATAGTCCATTTTGTATATTAAGAGCGTTAGCAATCTATTGTTCAGCTTATAGCTTTTAGATTTCCACCATTGCTTTCCTAATAGCCGCAGCTTGTTATGTAACTAAAGGTAATAGCGCGTCTAATTTAACTATTTAGGGATAGGCTCTAAAGACTAGGAGTATAGGGACTAGGCCTTCTAGGCCGGCCGTGTTATTAATGGCTTTAAAGGCCATTTATAGGGCCATCTCCTTACTAATTTTAGGGATTTCAGTTGTAATAATTTAGTAGGCTTGTTGTAGCGGACTATAGTAGCGTTCTACCATTCTAATAGAATTGTGTAATTTAACTAGAACTAACTTTATAGTTGCTCCTATAGTAGCAGCATAGTGCTTAAACTCCTTATTAATAAAGTTCTTTCTAGCGTCTATAGTAATTAAGTCTGGTAGTCCTAAATAGCTATTAATCTAGTATATTTAAAGAATGTCCTAAGTATGCTTAGTGCTGATGTCTTATAGCTATCTACCAGCTTAAAATCGAGTTGCTTTATCAATTACGTGTAGTAGGGGGGAGCCGTTAATATATATAATGTTAACGATGATATTATAATTAAAATTAACGTTGTCTTATAAGGTGAAGTGAAATCTACCTAGGGGTCTACTAAACTTCTAGTAGTAGTGGTAGAGTCTGGTTAGCTCTTTAATAGCAGATCTATTAGTGTTATAGCTATAGCCAGCCTTATTAAGAAGCTTTTATAGTCTATTAACTAATAGGTGACCAAATTAACGGTATAGGCGTTATAGTTCTATGTTAGTTAGGTAGTAAGGGTTCGTATTAAAGAACTTAACTAAATAAAACTGTAAGGAGAAGCTCTATAAGAGAAATAGGTAGCTGAATCGTCTAACTACTAGCACCCTTTTGGTGCGAGTAATAATAACGTCGTTTAGGTTATCATATTTAATATAGAGTCTATCTATATCTGCTAGGTAAAGTAGGAAAGAAGTATCTACTTTAATGATATGGAATTATACCTTGCCTATAGGGCTGTTAACGTCTATAGTTCTAATAGATATTAAGGCTCCAATCCCAAATTGGATAGTTACTTGGCCCTTAGTTAATATATTAAGGCTTATAGACTTTTCTACGGCCTGTAAAGCTTGGAATTAGCTATAGCCAGCTATAGACTTACGCAAAGCACCCATATTAATTATAATTCCTATAAAAACCGTCAAGGTATATCATAGCGCTATAGTTGTGGCCATACTATAGGTAAATGGGTTAGTCTCCGTGTAAGGTTCCGTAGTAGACTCTATAGTAAGTTCTAAAGCTATAAGTAGGTGTATATAAGCCTTATTAACTAGCTTTACGCTTATAGAGGTTGCTTCCTCTATAGTAAGTGTTCCAAAGGTGGTGATATAGGCAGAACTGTTATTAGGTTCTCCGGCATCGCTCCTAGAGTTATTAGCGTTATGTATATAGGCTTTAAAGTCTAAGTTATCCTCTTTATCTCTTTTACAGGCGGTGACGTATTATTTAAAGTGGTTGTTAAAGTTGCCCTTACTACGGCCCTTAATATTAATAAAACGTCTCTTATAGTCGTCTCTAGGCCGATTATACTCCTCCTCTATGTGTTTCTATAAGCGGCGTCCTCCTTTTTACAGATATAGCACTTGGCCTTTAGTCTGCCGTTAGTTCTATAGGGGCAATTACTGCTATAGTAATTGGTGTTTCGGTCTCAATTTTGGTTATTTTAATAGTAACATTAATCTGTAAAAAAGGCTTGGTGAGATAATCTTATTAAGGCCTATAGGGGGTGTTCTTTTTCCTATATAATAATAAAGGATTATAGCTTACTAATTAACTAAGAGAGGTCTTCTAAAGGGTTAGAGACAGCGATATAGTATACTAGCACTCCCTAGTAAGCAGTGACCAACTTATTTATAAGAATATGGTTTATATAAAAGTCTAGGTATAGTCTATAACGTTACTTTAGCAGTTTATCTATAAGCAGTTAGAAGTTCTAATAAATTAACTTATTAGGGTTCTTATCTATAACTCCTTAAAGGGTTATACTATTCCACTCTATAAGGTTCTTGCGGTAGTATTTTAGCCCTTTAAAGAACTGTTATATATAGTTGCAGGCTTCCGTAAGAGGTCTTAACTTAAGGTTACTATTATAGTAGTGGTCCTAAGTAAGTCCTTTTAGTATGCTAGGGAATGCCACTATATAGCCTTCTGGTGGTAAGCTAGATCTCTTATAGATGTTATAGAAGATGGTTAGCTTAAAGTTAAAGCTATTATTAACTTTATTGTACTTTTGGTTATCTATATAGATCTTCGCAATTATGGCTACCTCCTTACTATATCTAGGTCCTTACTCTACACTAGGCACGGCTGGTTTAGGTAGTGTATATATATATAGCTGCTGTAGTTGCTGCTCTTTTAGCTATAGCAGTTAGTTAATAAGAGTGTAGATTTAGTTATAATTAGAGAATTAAAAACCGGGAGGGGTAGTAGGGGTAGTAGGGGCAGTAATTAGAGTAGCTAGCGGTGTAGCGATAGGAGTAGATCTAGGGGGGGTAATAGGGGTAGTAGGGGCAGCAACCAGAGTAGCTAGTGGTGCAGTAATTGGAGTAGCTGGCAGTGTAGCAATTAGAGTAGCTAGTGGTACAGCAAGCTTATCTAGGGTTGTATTAAGTTAGTCTTATAGAGCCATAGTAATTATTGGCTTAATATTATTAAGGGCTAGACCAATCTCTTCGTCCGTCTATTCGTGAAACTCTTCTTTATTAGTAATATCCGTTAGTACCTTGCTAAGGGAGTATCTCTTATCTTGCTTAATAATATATACTCCTCTCTTAACTAGGTATTTACGGATTCCTATTCTAGTATTAGATTATACTTGTATAAAGATCTCTAACATAAAGTCCTTAAAGTCTTCCTAAAACACTATCTATAATAAAGAGTCTATAAGGTTAGATTGTGTGTATAGGTGTATCTTAGTCTTTATATACTCCGCTAGATTGTTATCTATAGCCGTCTCCAAGTTAATTCCATTACTGTATTTAGCAATTCTTTCCTTCTAGTTAATTTCTATATTATTATGTTTTTGTATATATTTGGTTTAAGGTTAAGTAGAGGTTCTAGAGGTTTAAGTTTAAGGTTAAGGTTTAAGGTTAGGGTTAAGGTTAAGGTTAAGGTTAAGGTTAAGGGTGTAAAGGTGTATATATGTCCTATTAACAAATCTATAGTTCTTAGATACTGTAGATGATTTTTAGTAGAGATATGGTCCTCTAGGCGATCTGACGCGTTAACAGTTAAGTTAATACGTGGTTTTAAGCTTTAAGGGTCCTCTAGGCGATTTAATGTGTTAACAGTTAAGCTAATACGTGGTTTTAAGCTTTAAGGATAATGTAGCTCTCTCTAAGTAAAGATATAATTCTCTAGGCGATCTGACGCATTAGCAAGCTAATACATGGTCTTAAGCTTTAAGGGTAATGTAGTTTTCTCCTTTAACTAAAATAGGGCGATAGCTCTGCGATTTAACGCGTTAACAGTTAAGCTAATGTGTGGTTTTGAGCTTTGCTATTGCGTATTTCCTAATCTGTACGTCTACTAATTAGTGTCGGTATACTCGCATTATCAACGTGCACGAATATCACTTGTAGTGGTACGTATGCGGTGTTGAAGTTGGTAGTTGATTGTTTTTTAGAAGTCAGGGGTTGCTCCGAGTCAGATTAGCCAGTCTCGCCTCGTAGTCTCGTGACTACGTCACGTGATTAACGTTCCGACAGTTAACGATAACAGTAACGCGTTAAGCGAGGTAATACCGCTTAAGAATAGCAATAATCCTAAAGAGGAGGGCGAGGAGGGCGACCTGGAGGAGTAATATAGTTAATCTTATAATATTCGCCACCCACTACCTTCCTTAACCAACACTAAAGTCGTGCCAAGACCTCTACTGATAGCTGGATATCCAGCAGCGTTCCTGGAGCGCCGCCAAGGATTACAACAGCTAGCGTGAATTTGAAGGCTGGCGCCAATCCACGCCAATCCAGTTCCATCACCGAGTTTAATTGTGTACTTGCAAGAAAAATAAAATCTGATCTGAATTACAAGTTTTACACTCGAAGTCTAGCTTCTCCCCTGATCAAATGTTCTTGAACATGTTACTATGGAGCAGAATCTTTCGATTGTCGTGATATAAATTTGTCAACCGGAAATTGAGGTCAGGAAAACTCGTGTGAAGATTGATCTATGAAAGAAAAGAGACTATATACATGAGGTAGTGGCAAAGGCTGACGTCGATACTGACGTCGATTTGAAACTGTTACGTCATTGCCACCTGATCGACAGAATTACTATCATGTCAGATTTCCGGAGGCATCTTCAAGGTGGATTTCACAAAATCAGCCTCGAGATATATTCTCCCATTGGCAACCAATCTTAGACAATTAATTCCATATGTAAGGGTTGGACGAAGTTTCATTGAGGATTGCGGGCCTCTCGACTTGAGTGATAGATGTAAACCAGAAGCAAGGTAGTCAGCCATTTTCCCCGCGTGTGTTTTACTCAGGGTAGTGACATGACTTTCCCAACCGCTGTGAAGATGGTTCTCGGAAGGCAATGGAGGAGGAACCATGTTGATTGTTACTGTGTTAATAGCAAGGGCGCTTGAGCCTTCGAACTTTTGTGTAGTAAGTGCATTAAATGTCGATGCACTGTCTGCAAAATTTCGAATGAATTCAAGGAATGACTGCGCCCAGACCAACCATCTTTGGTTGGGTGAGTCGGGTCCCAGATTTGCACACGCATCAAAAGCGAAGCGGAAATCTACGTCGATATTGTCGATGTGTGGTATGAACGCGGGCATTTCAATCCAAGTAGGATGGAAGAAGAGGGGTCTATTAAAAGCAAAACAGTCGAGCCTGTAATGGAGCCGTGTCTGGGATGCCAGACGTCGAATAGCTTCGCGTGTCTCTTGGCTCACTTTGTGGTTCACCAACAAAAGTCCATATGATGCGGGTCTTAGTGGTTTGAGGGAGAATGAGGTCGGGCGGTAGTTCTCATATGGCTTTGGAGTGTAATACGTGCATGACGCTGGTAGATTAAATGGTGCCGCGACCTTGGAGGCCAGAACCAGCTCGTAGATGATATCGCGGATCTCCCTGGGCAGATCCAAAAGTGACTTCATGATAGAATCGTGACCTTGGAATTGTGATTGACGAGGTTGAGGTGTGACGTTAGCAATGAATCGGGCACAGTGGTTGAGCAGGCGGCAAATATTTGCTAAGCACCAGCTGATTCCACTGCTCCGGATCAAAAGCTCGGCACGGACACACCTTATGCACGCTTTTCTATAAAATGATGCTATAATATTACTATAATATAGAGATAATAGAGAAAATAAAGAGCTTTTAGCTCGTAGTATTTTAGTAATAATTAGACATAGAGAAGTACGTAAGGCATAGTAGTAAGGCAAGATTGCGATAAAACTAGACTAAAACCAACCAATTGCCTATATCTCTTAGTATAATATAATTGGTTTAGGACTTGACAGGACTAGGGTAGTGATTTGGTTGGCTCAGGAGTCCACAAGCGTGGCACCAGATCCCTGGGATTTCTCCCTAATTTATGAGATAAGGGCTAGCTAACCGTTCTAAGGAAGGTCCTAAATTCTGCCGACCCTTCTACCGCTAACGGCCCTCAAGAAACTGATTAAGTCTCTGCACAAGCCACGAACAAGTGTGCATATTCAGACAAACGCGTCCTTTTCTGCCGGACTTTCAGTTCAGATTTGATTTGAAGTTTTGCAACCAAATGCACCCTTAAACAAACTAGTTAAATATGTGTGAAACGGCTGCCAAGTTCGAAGGGATTGCCCATTGATTTCCAAAAACCTTTTCATCAGACTGTCAGTGATTCTCAGCCTAGCGAAGGTCCAAATGTTTGTCTGGTCCAGCTTCTGGAGATATATTTTCTGGTTCTTGTTGTGGAGCGATCCCGTTCCGGTGCCCGGTTTTGGGTCCCGCTCCACTTCCACACCCCGTCCGGTCTGTTGGAAACTCTTGGAGACCATCGCACCCACCTTCACGTCTACATTCCATCCTGTGGCGAAGACGCCTTTACCCCAAACTTATCTTATCTCTTCATGCGAGTCAAAATATTGTTCGCAACAAAGGTGTGGCCGAAGCGCGTCGGCCGCCTTCCCTGCTAGCGCTTACAGGATGAGAGCTTCGGGCGAATTTACGCGCAATTCTAAAAACGGCTAATAGGGAGGCTGCTCACTCGGAGTGGCCATGGAAGAACAAGCTCGAGGCCGGGAACAGCCAATGAATGGGAGAACGCTCCTGAAAAGATTCTGGCACCAGCCAATCATTTCGCGGCGCAAATGCAGCCCCACCACCGTTGACGCGGGTACAAGTACTCGTTCTCACCCGCGAGAGGTTCATGTGAAGCGAAATCTGTATTTGCTCCTTACTAGGCTTCTTATCTTTGTGCCGTGCCTAATTCATCATGCCCACCGACCTCACTCAAGATGACTGGGATTTGGACCAGGCTACAATTCGGTCCCTCTACCTTGCCGAGAACAGCGGTGTGATGCAGCAAATGTTGACGAAATATGGGTTCAACACCACGTAAGAAACCCCTTCCAAGACTTCGTCTCGACGTCCACTAATAATACCTCAAGAAAAGCCCAGGATGATCGGCATTCACCGTTATATTCCATCACCAGCGGAAGAAATTTGAAGATCGCAGACCCCAGGTGTTGGAGTTGCATTCTTCTAGACAAACCGGTAAGACTTTAATCTATTGCTTTACTATGTCTGGAAATACTAGCTGACAATCTGTCCAGTGCGACTCCCGAACCATCTGTCAGACTTGCGTCGACGACCGTGAACGTGAACCTTCGCTTCTAGACTGCACAAGAGGAATATTGGCAGATAATTGGGAACAGGTACCTTCTAGTAGGTAGAGCTTGCCACCTAACGCTCTTTCCTATTCCATGGCTAGCCCAGCTAACTTCACTAACAGAACTCACCGAGCTCGCTGACGGGGTCTGGATTTTGCACACCGGTCCTATTCACTGGAAAATAGTCGTCGACTACACGAGTCTGGGTCGAGAAAAGGTTTTCGAGTTTGCTATCGTGGACTTGCCATGGTTCGTGAATGGCGATTCTGTGGTAGAGGAGCGCGACACGGCGCATGTCGAATTCCTAAATCAGTTTGAAACAATCCAGGTTCGCTGGAACGACTACGAACAAATTACGGAAGATATCATCTCATCGGCTGCTAACTACCAGAAATCCCTCCTGCAATTTGAGAGTAGGGACCTCTGGGAAGCAGACGAGGACATACTGGTCTTGCTCGCTCTCCGATGTCTGGTGATATCCCATGATCTGTCAGAAATCGGTGGCAACCTTCCCATCAGCTGGGTGATAGACGAAGATTTCGACCATAAATACTGGCAGATAGCGGAAGCCAAACTGTGTCCTCATCCAAGAAGACCCCTTAGTGGCCAAATGCTGGATCCATCAATCGAACTTTGGCAGATGTCGGAAGATTACGAGTTGCCGAACGACCGGAAGGAACACACCAATACACTCCGTTTTCTTCTCCGGAAAACGTTTCAGACAGCCCAGAAACTGCTTCTCCGAGGTCGACCTGAAGACTGGCCGACCATATTCTATACCCTCTGTTTGTTGATGATAGTATATGGTACCTTCGACCTGGCAAGTAGCTTTACCCGTGTTCTTCATCGCACCAGCAGAGAATTTCGTAGAGCCTTGAAATCTTTAATTCGGCTCTTCCTCTATTGCTGTGGAGATCTCCACCCACTGAATAATGTATTCGATATCAAGTCGTATGCATTGATGGTAGGCGGAAACACTCTTCTTGTCGAGCACTATATGGAGATGAACAGCATATGGGTTGAATGTCGTACGTTCTCAAACCCTCTAGTGCGATGTCTGACGAGCTAATGAAATTTCGAGGGCGCGACTTCGACGTTGTCAAAAATGCAGATGACTTCTTCAAACACCTTGAAAATTATTGTGCAGCATTCGTGATTCAATTTTAACGGTATGTCAATGCCACACGTCTCCTAATAATATATCATGAAGACCCATTTTACAGGGCATGAAGGGCGTTGACTTCGTGTTTACCAGACTAAATCTGAGGTCATTGTATCTCCTATATATACTGCTAAGGCACGCCTCAACTATCGAAAAAGAAACGGCATCTTTAAATTCCGTTCGTGATTCGTCGCATTCGGTAGCCTCCCGACCTGACTTCGTTTTCTTCGGGGCTTCTGGGACGCCTGAACCTGGGTTCTAGGTGTCGTAGTGCTTTTAGTGTACTCTTTCGAACCTTCATAGGTGGCAGGGCATCATACCAATTTCCAAATAGAATAGCTCCATACCGCACCTAGGGAACGAGAGTACTCACAGATGCCTGGGAACACAGAATAGAAATAGCGCTTGCGTAGAAAAGTTCTAGTGGGAACTTTGCTCCGAAAAGGTACTTACAATTTACTTATTACTATAATAAACATCAACCTTGGAGCCTCGAGAGTTATTTTCGAAAATCTCAGTGTGGTCGTTTTTAATCTTGCAGATGATAGGATGCATGCGAGGCTGGGACGGCGGCTTATTGCAACCGCCATCCAATTGGTGTCGATGCTGCCGACATGGCAGCAGAAAACACTCCCCAGGATACCTGAGTGGCGTTAGATAATGCTTCTCTGGTCTATAGAAGGAGAGGAAGGATGCAGCATAGCTACTAAAGATCCAAATTTGGGGCTTGCTTCGAGCGAGCGAACTACAGCGTAGGCGGAAAACACGTCTCCAGGCGAAGGAGATTCGTGAATTAAGATAAATGATGGAACCGGCCTGCTGTCTGGGGTATAGAGAATTTGGTTAAGATCATGAAATTTCCACTGCTTGCCATCCAACAGCTATTATCGCTCAATGTAGTAATGTAATATGCCGCACATACAATGCTCCAAACCAACCGGTTCCTCGCAACTCACGTTGTGATTACCGGTCGTTTGATCCTGGACTGGTGATCGGCAATTGGCCAAGAGCATCCGGTGGGGCACCTTTCTGCTTAGTTAGAACACTCTTCTACTTGGGTCTGGGCAAATCATAGCTCGCTAGATGCTGTAAAATACTTTAGTTTTGGACTTCTGCCTGACGCGGAATCCGACATTTTCTCTCTTGGATTAATTTGCCATCTAATTTCACATTAACCGAGCAAAGGGGGAAGTAACAAGTCTCGGACAAGACGAGAACGGAAACTGTAAGTTAAAATGGTGGAAGCATGAATTTCGTGGCTCTTCCGGTGACTCTTGGCACAAATTTACCCCGCCTACCCGCTATAAGAGGACAAATGCATCATTGATCATCTCCGTCGTCCTTAGGATGGGTATCAAGAACCTTCGCGGGCCAGAACCACATTATTGAAAGGGTTAAGAACTTAAAAGCGGGATAACCAGGACGAACAACGACCATGGCAGGCACGTGAGCTATTATTCTCTTCCACGAACTTTTGCTAATAACGCATCTCTAGAGAGCAATCGTAAGCCATGACCAGGGTCCTTTAATCACACTGCTACTCACCGTATAGAAGACCAGAATCAATATTCAGGTTGGTATCCTCCACCGCCTCCTTCCACCGGCCGCACGCCATATGCATCACCGTTGCCATCCGCAAATGGCGGATCATATCCTGCGTCTATCACCAACGCCCCAACGTCACAAGCCTACACACCACCTCCGCACAACCTACGGCAAACTCAACAGCCCTACTCCCAATCTCCGCAAAACATGCAGCAAAATCCACAGGGTCACTATCAGTCTCCGCAGAATCCACAGCAGACTTCACAACCCTACTACTCACCACCGCAGCAAGCTCCACCATACGCAGGCGGCATACCACCGTCTGGTCTCACAAACCCCTATTCCTGGGCACCTGCCGGAGCGTACGGTTCTCCACCCACTTCACCCACAGCTCCACCCAACGCCTTCACATCCGCTCCTCCCCCTCAGCCGCAACGCCGCCGGTCGTCCTTCCGCTCCATAGTGGGCAACGTCATTCGTGAAGCTTTTTCCCCTGTACCAACCTACACCAACCTTATGCCGCAGCAAGCCCCGACCTACGCACCCAACCTCACCCCAGCCGCCAGCGTCATCATCGTGAATCGCGTCGCCCTGGATCCCACATCACTCTCCCTCTTGCAACGCCACGCTCTAGTCCCCGTGCAGCCAGGGCGGTACTGGTACGACGCCCGCAGCGGCGCCTGGGGCCTGGACGGCGGCCCGTGCCTTGGCGCGATCGCACCGCGCCTGCCACTCGGGGGCCCGCTCCCTGCCGACGCGTCCGGGCCCTCCACGACGGGAGTCTTCATTAACGGGCGGCAGATCCACGCGACGGACGCGCTACAGCTACAGATGATGGGGATCACACCGATACCGGGAAGATGGTGGGTGGAGGCGGATGGAAGGTATGGGCTAGAGGGGATGCCGATTGCGATGGGTAATCTCATGGTGCAGGCAATGGCAGCGGGCGGTGGAGGAGGGGGTCAGAGCTGGAGTACGAGCGGAGGGAGCTTTGGGGGGACGGATGGGAGTGGGTTTGGGTATGTGGGAGGGACAGACTCAACGGGGCGTATGTGGAGTGTGAGTTATGGGTCGTGAAAGGAGGCGTGCGTGAATTTTGAGTGAGCTGGAATGGATGGATGTTCAAATTTGTTCGGCAAATGTTTATTAAACCCATTGTTGATGAACTGCCACTTGGGCGCCTCAGCTGCTTGGTTGGTGTGAGGGCGTAGTCATCGTGGGCTTGTGATTTAGCATCATACTGAGCTATTCGGCTTGGAGAGATGTTCTGGAGATGTGTTATCCTCCCGCCACATCAAGCGATCTGTAGGAAGCATCTTGTAGCTTTTTCAATAATGTCCACAACTTTGTCTGGCGCAGTTAATATAGGGTTATGACTAGCGGGTAAAGTCTCAGTCGTAAGGTCTTTTGCGTTCCTCGCATTCGCCACCATTACCTTCGGCAGCTTAAGCTTAATGCCACGATCTCGCTCACAATGGATGTATACGACTGGTAGTGTATTCCAGGCCGCTTAACATGGGTATCTGCCTGCGCCTGCTACTTTTGGCACCAGTTTACTGACCCAGATGCGAGCCTGTTCTGGTTCGAGGTCTTAAAGAGTACGTCCACGGGTTTGCCGCAGTGTTAACTGCGCCGTTAGATTCCATCTTTATATCTCGTCAGGAATCCGTGTTTCTACGTCATACTCTGCATAGTGCCTCGGGGAGTAACAAGCCATCCGTTCAAGTGGACGAGGCCCACCACGCCGCCAGTGTTGGAATTACAAGGTCATAAGGTCACAGCGGAGCTGTCTTGAGGGGTCAAATTGATGATAGAGATGACGCAGACGATGAATATTGATTGATTTGTGATGCAGTAGATGCCGTTAATGTCTATCTAGATTGCATGCAGAGTTTGACCTTGCAGAGCTTAGTTAGCATCTCTCGCTAATTTTAACACTCCCCCATACTGACGACGCTCTCCTCGTCTGTCCCAAATAGGTAATTATAAAGCTATTCCTAAATACCTTACAAGTGCTATTCGGCCTACGTATAGAGGGAAAACCTAGTAGGCGAAAAACCTCTGTTACTTGCTCTGTTAGTTACCGATTTCTAGCGTTTTATCTCTTAACCCGTCGATTCGGGTCCTACGTTATTGATAAGGACCTGGCCAATAGGAAGCTTCTGTTTGAGCCTCCGTGATAAGAACTGCAATAACCTAAGGTTATTTAAATATGCGATTTCTGTATATATATCTAACTATAGAGCTAGTTCTTGGTGTTAAGCCTAGCTAGATGTTCGCTCTAATAGGGCCCTATTATGCAGAGCGGAATTTTGTACATGGAGCAGCCCTAATAGGTTTTTGGTGACCTTATACGCCGCTTCTAGCCTATACTATCCTCTCTACACTTCCTTGTGGTGTTGACTGATAGATTTGTGATGGCTTCCGAGCGCCTATGTGTGGTATAGCTGTTGTACGCCTGGCCTTAATGCAGGCCAAGCAGAAGGCCTGCTTTGACCATAGTCTCTTGTGTAGATGCTCCTTGACTGGGCGCTATGTTATTTCCATTATTCCTTTGCGCTTTTGTGAGACTGGCCGCTGTCTAATTTAAATAGAGGCGTGGAAGAGGGCATCTTGTAGGCGTTGATGGAATGTGAGGTGGGTATGTTGTTGCAGCGCTTGCTTACCCACAACTCTGTAGTTGGAGAGCTGATAGCTATTGCCTATAATTATGTCTAAGAGGAATGAGAAGAGGGGTTTCTATGTCTTCCTGTGGACTCTCTTAGTATTATAGTAAGACCTTAGCTGGTTGGTGATGTTAACACTGTATATCTACAGATTGTACTCCTTTATAAAATCTGGTATATCCAATTCTACTCTAGGCTTATTTCCAAATATCTTAACCGTCTGCCTATAGCCTATAGCTGTTGTAGAGGGTTGCTTTTAAAGCTTTGTAAGGTAATTCTGACCTAGTAATGTATAATATTAGCCAGTGATTGTATTGGACTGGGGTAATGTTAGAGCTCCATGTGGATCTAGGGGTTGCATTGGAGCTGGATCTAGTGATTTTAGATTCGGAGTGGAGTGGATCTGGTTAAACTGGCGCTCCTAGAGCTCCAGTTCTATGCCTGAATAGGAAGATTCTAACCTAAATAGGAATAGTTCTAACCTAAATTAGAAGGAGGTTAAAGGAGGAAGGAGTAAAACGTGTTAATGCGGGTTAAGGACCAATCGTCCGTTAGCTCTAGCGGTGAGCGTCTACCCCAAAATAGCGTGTTATCGTCGCGTTGTTACTGCTGCTTCTGCTGTACTCTTACCGTTTTAGTGTTTTCCTACCTACTGCCGCTATATGGCGATTTTATCTTTAACTTCGCTACAACAAAGAATTTGACGTAATTTAATACTAGTAGGATCGCTCTACTAGCCAACCTAACCTTGCTTAATTCGCCCTTAATATCCCCGCTAATATAAACGCCCATTTAGCAGCTATAAAATCCCCCTTAAAGACCAACGATCTTAACTCTAGATGGATATAATTAAGGCAAATAAGATCCTTTATACTTATTTAGGCCTCCGCGGAGAGATATATTTAATAATAAGGATATTAGTAAGGCAGAAGGCAAATTATAGCCTTTATTAGGAATACCACTAATAGAAGCCGCGAAGGCTTGTACTGCTGTAGATATTGCTGTAATTACTACTGCGCAGGCGGAACTTGGTAAGGTTAATGCAGTAGATAGGCTTAATTGAATATAATATAGGCTACTTTTGTATTAAATTTGGTATATTTACTTACCTACCCGTCTTAATACCAACACCAAAATCGTGCCAAGACTTACTATTTATAGTATATATTTGCATTGGATTCCCTTGGAGCTCCAGGAGCCAAATTCTAAAAGAATTAGGTGGACTGGATTTGAGCTCAAATCCAGTCCAGTCCAGTCCAATACAATCACTAATATTAGCGTGGTAAAAATATAGTGTTAAGAATAAAATACCTACTATTATGGACGGTGGATAGGAAAAGAACTATTGTAGCATCCTTTTAGGCAAACTCTATTACCTGGTGACTTCTAGATAGCTCTGCATAGAGCGTACCCTATGGAATTTAGGCCTCTATAGGTACCTTCTTTTTGTGCCTTATCTGCTTCTTTATATGTGGTGTAGACACTATAGACCTAGCTAGGTCTTCTGGCTTAACCTTAATAGTCTCCTCCTAGATATTGTATTCCTCCTTACCCATTTCCTCTTAATGTGTATGTGTTGTTCTGACTGTTCTAGCTGCCCTAATCCCTAGAGAGCGTAGCTGTTTAAATAGCTTTATGCTACTAAATAGATTATTAAGCTAAACTATATGCTTGCCTGGTGGATAGAGCTGCTTGTTAGTTGTAGGATGGTGCTATATAAGGAGGTTAAGGACAACTGATTGGGTCTTTGTAAAGCCTTTATTAAGGAAGGTAGTGTTAAGGTCTACTAGGCCCTTCTTATTGCCTTTAGCATGCTATAGCCAGTTAAGAATGTAGCCCTGATTTGCCAAGACCTATATCTTAAAGCCTTCTGGTATAGGCTTTGATGGAATATTAATAATTTCTGGCGCTCTTCCTATGAACCTTTATATAGTCTTATTGATAGCTAGGTGTGGGCTGAGGCTCTAGAATATGCGGTAGAGTACTTGTAGGTGCTTAGAGAGCTTATCTACGCGGTTAAATGTTGTATGGAAGCCATTAGGAGGCACAGAACTGCATTAAATGTAGCGCTTAAGCTGCTCAAACTGAGTCTTTGATATGTACTTAGTCACCTTATAAGTAGCGCCCTTTTTAATTAGCCCCTAGTAGTCCTCTACGATTGGCTCTATTGTAATTCCTATATGGATTATAACTCCAAAGTATGCATATAGCTCCTGCCTGTATATAGGAAACTATGGCATTGCCCTGCACTCTAGGGCTTCCTCTGGCATAGAATTGGCTTCTGTATAAGTATTTGTTTAGCTAGCCATCTTATCCAGTATCTTATTGGTAAAAAATAGGTGGAATAGGGCTAGAGGATTGCTATGGTTAATGCTAGAGGGGATAGTAGCTTTTTCTGGGTCCTAGTAGTTGTCTACTTAAAGGGGAGTAAAGGGCGGTATGGCCCATGGCTCTGGCGGTGGCTTCTTTGACTTTTTTGAATGAGGATCCTTCCACTTCACATAGTTGATGTTATTGGATGTTCGCGGCATTGCGTGGCATTAAAATGGGCAAAAATAACAGCTTATTTGGACTGTTTACATGCTCTGTTGATGCCTCGTGTACAGCTCAGCACGGTGTTTGTGCACGGTGCAGCTTGGCATTGTACCTTGACGGGTTAAGAGATAGTGCTTTGTAAATTAGTTAATTGGTAGCTATTTTATAAGCATATCTCTAGGTTAATCTTTACCTAGTACATATACTACTTTAAGTTAACCTTGCTAAACCATGTTGTTTTATATAAAGAGGTATTAAGTCTTAATATGCTTAGCTTTCTAGTAGTGTGGTGGTGTAGATTGGACGTCGCCTACTGTCTTGGCATTTTCCTGTATTTATGGAGCCTTCGGCTTCCCTCCTTCTTAATTATCACTAACCTACCAGTTACCGGAAATACATTCTTTTCTTTCTTTCTTACTGACTGCTTTCTACTGATTGATTCTGACTGATTATAACCGACTAACTAACTGACCAACTGACAGATAGATAGACTGACTGACTGACTAATAGTACCTTGACTTTTCTATTAGAGAGACACCATACCCTCCCATAGTAGTGCTTTATATTGTATAAAAGGTTAACTGTACCCTTATTATTATAGTAGAGCGTAGGGATAAAAGGGTTATTAACTTACCACCAAATCTCACTACTAAGGCAGCGAGTTGCTAGCTAGCTGCAGTCTTATAGCTGACTGACTGTTATAACTCTATAAGCTTGCTGACTGCTTACGTTATCAGCCTCTTGGCAGCGACGCTGACTCTTAAATACACTGGCGAGGTGCGTAAGGGAACTAACTTATTACTGGTAGGCTAGTATTCTTTAAGGATTTGTCTACTAGTCAGACGACGGAGTTAGTTTATTAGTAGGTAGTAGTGCTCTAGTGAACCTTTCTGGCTAAATATTGAATTAACTAGCTACCTTTTTAATGTAGGAGTTTTGGTAGAGCTAGATTTTTTAACTTAGTCGATCTTATTTAATATAAATTCCTAGAAACCACTATAGGTCTCCTAGTATATAGATCTCATATTAGTGTAGTAGTTTGGCTTTAAATTTCTTATGTTTTAAAGGTCCTTCTTAGTAAATAAAACGGCAATATCGTCTATATAAAAGAAGATAATAAGTTATCTATTAGTAAATAGGCAGTTAGTACCTAGAATAAGCTTTAATCCAAATTTGGCTAGTATATTGGTAAGCTCTTTGTACCAAAGTAGTAGTAAGATTTTTAATCTATATAGCGCTATAAGTAGCCCTAGGATATATCCGTTTTAATTAAATCCTTTTAGGTAGTAATAGTAGACTAGCTTGTCTAGCTTAGTATTTATAAATGCGTTTACAGCGTTATACTATTAAATTTCCAAATTAAATGCAGCTGCTATAGCTATAAGGGTACGGAATATAGCTATGGCTCCGATTGGTTTATGGGCCATATAGCTAGGCTAAAATCTTCCTATTAAGAAGGTTGATTAAGTTATTAAATCTAGGGTATTTATAGGCGTAGGCTCTCTATGCATTAGTGCCCAGTGTACCCCTAGTTGTCTTGCATAGTATACTGTTTCGCCAGTTACTAGATAGTATAGTAAGTTTCGTCCTAAGTTAAAATGGATATCGTTATTAGTAGCTCTTAAGAGTACTATAATATTTATAAAAAAGGTAGGTGCTAGTGCTATATAGAATAGCTTTATTTCTAACTTCCTAATAGGTGTATTAACAGTAATGGTTACTATTCCGTAAGCTTAATTTTTTTTTTAAATTTCCGCTAGTAATTAGGTAGTTGTCTTCTACTACTAGGTATAAGCAGATAAAGTCTTCTTTACTGTTATAGACGTATATATCTATAATAGGGTTAAGTATCTAGGTATTCTGGAGTTTAAAAGGAATTTAGCCTGTACTAAATACGGTAGTATGGCTAGTTAGTGTAGTGGAAGCTAGGGTTTTAAAATTAAAATTAATTATAGATTCTATGTTCTTCTAATTATTTTCCTTTACTTCCTATTATCTTTTTTAAATCCGTTTAATAATGCGTTTAATCTAAGGTATAAATAAGATCGTTTTATCTACCTTCTTCTAAACGTCTATTTTTAGTCTCTATCCTTACGGGCGCTTATACTTAGCGATGTAGTAGTATTTATTAAATTGATGTACGAGGCCGTATATGCATTCCTTATGCCATCTCAAATTTAAACTTAAATTGCTGTTAAAATCTAAATTGGAATTGGAATTTGAGTTGCTTTAAGGGATTGCAAATACAGAGTTATTAGCAGTCGAGGTAGAAGAAGATAATGCCATTTGCTACATACGGTAGTGCTTCTTAAATTCCTCAATTAGATTAATAATAGATAGTACGGCTTTGTCTTTCCAATCTTTTCTAATTAGGTCTACTTCTAGTGCTCCTATAAAACTAGAAGAGATGGGTTTAATAGCTTAAACAAAATCGTAGTAGGGTATGAATCCCTGGACGTCTGGTAGCTCTAATTGTTCTACTAGCTTATAGATATTCCTCTAGCTATTTAATCATTTATTAATGCTCTGCTTTATATTATAGGCTTTAAGAGCCGCATATTAATTAAGAACGTTGTGCTTTTAAGCTAAGGTGGTAGGCTAGTGCATTCTTAAGTGCTTGTAGCCATTTATGTACCATATTAAGGCCGTTAATAAGTAAAAGGTAGGCTGCCGATGTTAATTGAACAATATAGTTGCTAACATTGCTTATGGCCTACTCTCGCTTCTAGTATATGCGTAGATTTAATTATATACAGTAAGCTAGGTTTGGCCTAGCTATGCTATTAATATAGCTGCAGAAAGTACGTTTACGGGTATAGGTCGATTTGGTAGCTCTAGCTTTAGAAGCTTGTCTTTCTTCTTAAATAGGTCGATATACTGCCATACCTTATTAGTTTTAGTAGTATTTTATATAATAAAGAACCATTAAACCTACTTAGATGGCTTGTTAAGAATAGGTTAATTTTAAATAAAGACTCGTTTATATTGGTTGTTATTTTTAGGATTTTAACAGATTAGGCAGTTTTAGGTTAGTGCCTTAGCAAAACCTTATTTTAACGATTTGATTCGTTTATTCGTTCTAGTACGCTTATTAGTTAGGTTTAATCGTCCATTTATTTAGTAGGTGAAGAAGCTTAAGACACTATAAAGGTGGTAAAAGTAGTAACTTCTTAAATGAGATAGTATTTAATTAGTTAGCAGGTAGTGTAATCTGGGGTTATAACTATAAGCTTTGCAGTGTAGGAGAATTAAATAAACGACTTAATTGTAAATCTATAGAAATTAGGCAGACTATATACACGAAATACATAGTAAAGGTTAACGGCGATGCTAATAACAATTTATAACTATTACCTAATTAGCCACCAGGTTAATATTGCCACTTAGTTGGTAATAGGTAATAAATAGGTAATAGAAGTAGGTAGTGAGGTGTGTAATAGCAAGAGACACGGTAGTAAGTCATAAGGTAGCGCAAGCTTTGGTACCGATAATTGGTTATATAATAGCTTATACCATACTTAGCGTTTTTATAAATTTAGTATGCGTTATTATAACAAAACGTAAAATGCTTAATTAAATACTTTTTAGTCCCGCGTAATACACTTATATCTATATTATTATACCTTAATAATCTAGTGCCTTTTATCGCGTAGTTACTCTAACTATCTTTATAGTCTTTGGCGAAATAAGCCTATTTTCCGCAATTTATATAAGCTTCCTTTTTAAACTATTTATCTTATTATAGAGTCTACCTAAACGTCTTCTACTACTAAGATCCCTAGTTTAGCCTCTGCTTCTTAGTTCTATAATTACTTAATCCTTAACCTCTAGGTTTCTATAGTTTCTTATTTTATCTTTTAGATTCTTTAGTATTGCTTAAGTCTATTAGCTCTAGTCCGCCATTTTATAGTTTCTAATTCTATTAATACGTACTTTATGCCTTATATAACTATAGAACATTATCTTACCCCTTCTTAGCTTATTCCCTTTAGTAGATCCTATTATTAATCTTTATTACTTAATTAATTAATTCTTATATAGTAGTCGCATATTCTATAAAAATTATTATATTTTAGACTATTGCTTTAAGCCCCTAATTATACTATACTATAAAGTCTCTATATATATTTATAATTTTCATTGCCCTTTTCTTCTTATTATATATAACTCTATAAAAGGAGTTCTTGCTGCACCCAGCCCAAAAAAGACCAAAACCAACCAAAAGAACCCTGAAAAACTCCCAGAAAATCCCCCTAAGATACATGCATCGCAGGGAAGGCACACATCAAACAACGGTGGTTCGTACTCATACGCAACCGCCAGAACCACGCCTAATAATAGCCCTCCACAACAAAGACGGGCAAATACCATACTATAAAGCAGAAATACCTCTATTAAAAAGGCATCTAATAAAATATAAAGCCTATTAGACATGTCTAGTATCTAAAATTATAGGGGAGTAACTATTAGCTATAACAAATTAACGCAGCTAGCAGAATAGCTCCGCTAGTCCAGTAAACCTTAGGCGCCTCTCTAGCAAACCCTTAATTAAATCCTCTAATAGCTAAGTAAAATTAAAAATAAATATAACCCCCCCTTACCGGCGAACCGCACCTAGGCCGCTGTAGCTGCGCTTCTATAGCATAGGGAACCCACCCCCCTTAAAACAATAACTAGGTATATAATTATAATATAACCAAACATAGAAGGGGCAGAGGGGCTTAGGGGACAATTAGAAATAGAAGTCCTTATAGAAATTTATAAAGAGGTCTATAACGCTATTACAGTCTAACACCTTAGGAGCGGAGATATTAGAGTTACCTTAAAGGACCAATAGGTAAAGGAATAAGCCATAAGGGCAGGGGATAGGCTAGGAGAATGCATTAGTATAAAAGTGCTCCGCAAAAATTACCTAGTTAAAGTCCTAGCGGTCCCCCTAAGCCTTAGGGTAGAAAAGGGACGCTAGGCGGATAATATAGCAACTATATAGGAGATAGTAAAATAAATAAAATGCCTTATATTAGGTCTTAAGATCACCTAAATCCAATGGCTTTAATAGGAAAATATAAACTAAGCATATAATGAGAACAATAAGAGGATATAAGGGTTATTAGAGACTTACTAGGGAGACACTAGATAAATATATAGCTCCCTTATTATCAGCACATATATGCTAGGAATGCAAAAACTCCTTATCCAAAAAGGAATAATTATAAATAGCCTTATATATAATATAAGGCTCTATAACTATAGACTACGCCTAGAATAATACTATTACTGCGTATAATAGGGACACACCTAATCTATATATGCAGTACAGGTATGCTGCGACCACTACGCAGGCCCCCACAATATAAGATACTGCTTAAATTAAGACTAAATAAAATACATAAACTGCCACTAAAGCATATATAAGGCGTAGGAGAGAGAAGACTATATTAAATACAGAAGATAAAAGGTAAGGGCTTAATAGCTACAGGAATAACTGTATATTAGGTTATACAAATAGAAATAATAGGCAATAAGCCAAGGGGACATAGGTGCCTTCCTAGCATTTCCTACCTTTAATACTAGGGGGCTAGGCCAGCCATCTTAAGCCTTAACAGGCCAGAAGTAACGCTGCACGATATCTCTAGACTAAATAGGGACATAAGGGTTATAGGGGATATAAAGGAGAGGACGCCCTATAGGAAGACCCCTATAGACAGCTATAGTAAGCTTAAGACCAGGATAATTAAGAATTAAACTTAACGCAGTAAATATAACATTCGCAGCCAACCTATAAAGGGCATATAGCTGATTAATAAGATTAGGGGAAGAACCAGAGATAATAACAGATTTAGATATAGAAGTATTAGTAAGAACATAAGATATAGAAATAGAAAGCTTTATATAAAATAAATAGTAACTAGGGTGCAGACATAAGAGACAGAAGTTCTAAAAATCCTAAAGAAAGTAGAATTAGAAGAAGTAAGGAATAAAGGAGAGACAAAGGACCCTCGCTAGGGGTCCGCCACCTATTTATTATATAGTATAACTGCAGTAATACAAACCACCATCTTACAAGGCCCCTACTAGATAGTCTAGACCTAGAGAAACACTATATCCTTGCTATATAAGAGCTGTATTATAATAACTATATATAATCAATATACTGCCCCTAAGGATTCCAGTTCCTATACAAACCAAAAGTAACTATACATATATGCTTTATAATTAGCAAGGCTATCAGCCCATCCTTATAGTTATAGTAGGCAGTTAACCTAGATATTATAGTTATAACAATCCAGACATATAGGGGACTAATATAAATTATTAATATGTATAACCCTAGGGTTAAAGGGGTCCTATAAACAGAGAATATTATATTAGCAATAAGCCTACTAGAAACTAAAGACACAGAGTCTATCCTATTAGGAGATATAAACCTCTACCACCTATAGTAGGGGGGTATCTATATTGCTGCTAAATAATAGGCAGAGTGCCTACTAAGAGCTATAAACATCTAGGGCCTTAAACTGGCTACCCCCCTAAGAGCAATTATATAGCAATAAGGCACCACCAGAAGTATAATTGACCTTATATTTATAAACAAAGGCCTATACCAGAGACTTAAAAGGTGCAACCCTAAAGAAAAATAAGCACTCGCCTTAGACTATATCCCTATCTAGATACAGCTAGATCTAAATATTAAGGCGTAACTAAATAGTAAAAGATACGCAATAGGAAGCTTAAGACAAACAGTTTCCTTAATACAGTTAAAAAATAACTTTAAGACCTAGAAGAAATCCACCCAATACTAAATAAGTGAGGCTTATTAGCTACCCCTAAGGAAATTAACCGAAGACTAGAAAGGATCTAGGCAGCAATTAAAAATAGGCTAAAAAAGCACTACCTGGTCTCACAACTAGGCCCCTATACGCAATACACATAGTCTATACAATACTCAGTTCTTATTGCCAGCTAATAATAAGCAAGAAGGAAATATATAAGTAGCTATAACTTTAAAAACAAGAGATAATATAAAGACATAAGAAACCAGTTAAAGAATACCCCAAAAAAAGAAGTAAGGAATAACTAGAAACGGTTTATAAATAAATATACTTCTAACCTAAGCCTCCCCAATAATAAGGGCCTCTGGGCCATAGTAAAATAGGTAAAAAAAAAAGGTAGGGCGTTTAGTAGAAGACCTATACCTACTGCCCCTATAAAGAGCAGGGGAATTATAGGCTACTAATAACAATAATAAGAAGGTAAAGATCCTTATAGAAAGGTTCTTCCCCTAACTAGCTCCAGCTAACCTTAGTAACATTATAGGTAAAACACCAGTAACTTGCCTATAGGTTAACAGCGATATAATATCAGAGGAAATGGCTAAAACTATTAGCTGCCTTTTAAATAATATAGCTCTAGAACCAGATGGGATTCTAAATAAGGCTTTAAAGACCTATAGACCACTTATAGCACCTTAGCTTACAGATGTAGCCAGAGCATACTTTACTATAGGCTACTACCCGCGACTTGGCAGAGCTATAATAACAGTTATTCTTTAAAAAGAAAGCAAAGCAGATTACTTAACCCTAGAAAGCTACCACCCTATTGCCTTAAAAAACACCCTTAGCAAGATCTTAGAAAGGGTAATAGCAGACTATATAGCAGACACGGCTAAGAAACACGCCCTACTACTATAAATCTAAATAGGGATAAGAAAGAACCGCTTAACACTATCAGCACTTACACTACTCACTACCACTATTAAGTCCGCATGGGCAATGTAAAGGGACTTTATTATATCAATGCTTAGCTTAGATATAAGCGGTGCCTATAATAACATACCTTACAAGCGCCTCCTATACATCCTTAGGGCAAAGGGCTTCCTAGAATAGATTATACAGTTTATCTAAGAGTTTATAGGCCAGAAAGAAACATTACTGGTCTTTAGCAGATACTAAAGCCCCCCTATTACAGTCGCAACAGAAATACCACAAGGATTACCCCTCTTGCCTATACTCTTCCTTTTCTTTATAAGCAACCTGCTTAACTCCTTTAAGGAAGGGGCGATCTAGGGGATAGGCTTTGTTGATAATATAAACCTAATTATATATAGGCTAATAGCCGCAGAGAACTACAGAACACTAAAGAAAGCCTATAACACCTATATAGAATGGGCAAGATAATATAGAGTCCAATTCTTACCAGAGAAATACCAGCTAATCCATTTTACAAGAAAACGCAACCAATCTATAGATCTCTAGTATATAATCCACATTTAAGGCTTTGGGGGTTAACTAGTTTAGGGCCTAAGGGTATTAGGAGTATAGGTAGATAGTAAGCTCTAGTAGAGCGCACATGCGGCATAAGTAGCCCGTAAAGGCTAAGCACAGTATATTGCACTATCTAGGATTGTCAATTCTATATAGGGCCCATGCTTCTAGAGGTCACGCCTACTATACATAGTAGTTGTCCGGCCAATTATAACGTATAGATCCAGTATTTGGGCTATTAGAGAAACCAAGAAAGGCCCCCTTAAATTACTCCTTAAACCACTCTAAAAGGTCTAAACAGCCTACCTCTAGAGCATAACAGGCGGGTATAAGTGAATAGCTATAGCACTGCTTAAGAAGGAAGCCAATATTCCCCCCCCTATAACTATATATTAAAGCCGCTGCAATATAAAGGGCGCAAAATAAACGCAACTCTAATGTTATAAAGTATATTAAGACACGCCTAAATAAACTATAGAGGGACCCTAGGGTGCCCTATAGGAGAATAAACTAACAACCCTAAAGTAGGGAAGATATATTGGAGAAATAGGTAAAGAAAGTAGAAGAAGAATGGTGCTGTGTTAGGGCCTAGGCCTATATAAAGGAGGAAGGGAGACGTGTAAGAGGCCAGTAAAGATAATAGTAAGAGAGAGAAAGGAGCTAAAGTAGAGCATAAAAGAACGCTAGGAAACTATCTACCGCAATATAATACTGGTTAGACTAACGCTGGAGAGATATATAGGAGTTAAAGGTATAGAGGCTAACTTAGACAAGAGGAACCTAAGCTATAGCATGGTTAATACCATAGGGGGTAAACACTTAAGGGCTCCAAGAAGGCCTAATAAAGGCAGAAAATATAATGGCAATACTGTTAAGAACAGGAATAATAGGACTAAAAGATTGGCTCTACTAGGTAGGTATCCTAGTAGGTAGCCTAAGATATAAATATAGCTGGCCAAGACAGACACCAAAACATATAATACTATTATGCCCCTTACGCACCAACTAAGAAGCAATGCTCTTAGTGGCTGGCATAGAGAATTATAATACACTACTCTTAATACAAAAAGGTCTTAAGGTGGTTACCTAGTGGCTTATTAGCTAAAGTGTGCTAGACTAGTTTTAGGTTGCAAAGGAAATAGTAATAGAAGGCAAAGGGGCGGGCAATAGGTGCCCCCTAATGACTCTACAGTAGTAGAGTAAAGTTTATAATACTAGCGCGTTTGTAGGCTTGTTATGGCAGCAGTGGTTCCTAAGGAGGTCAAAAAGTAAGGTAGAAGAGCACTACAGGCGACTCGCAGGCACTAAGTAGGCAAGTCCTAAAAGGCGGGGAGATGGATTATGGGGTTTTCTTAAGCAGAGTTTTCTCCCTACATGTAAATAAGGAGTAGTCCGCGTGGGCCTGATAGGGATCCGTATTGGACGTTAAGCAATGAATAATTAATTAATTATTTAAGGACTATTTTAATATGTTTTTAATATTTGGAAAGCAAGAATAAGTAGATTAAGATATTGTTAATATACGCGGTAATAAATATATTAAGGAACTTACAAAGTATATTATTAATATATTGCTAAAATATACTAGGACCGTTCTTTACGCTAAATGGTATTACTAGGTAATTAAAGAGTCCCTATTGTGTATAAAAAGCTATATACTTCTTATCTCCTTTATATATACGGATTTTATTAAAGGCGGCAACTATATTAAGCTTTATAAAGTACCGTGCCTTTACTAAACAGTTAAGCGTCTCTTAAATTAGGGGAATTAGATATTAGTTTTAAATTATAATTGCGTTTAGAGCTTAATAATTAATATAGAATCTTAAGCCTCCTCCTAGCTTTTTAATAAATAGTATGGATAAGGCAAATAGAGATTAACTAAGGCGAATAAATTCTTTTTCTAAATACTTGTTAAGGTATTATCGCATTACAAGTAGTTCTTCTTATAATATACCATATAGCGAACCGAACTTTAGTGTTATATTAGGCTTAAGTTCTATTTTAAAATCGTGCTTATCTTGGTGCGGGGCTAGTTAGTCTATAAATCGTTTTTTAAACTTGTTAATTAAATTATGGTATTCTTTAGGTACGAGTGGTTAAGGATTAGTATATTATTTTAGCTCTAGTGCTTTCTTAATATCTTCTATAGTTATAGTAAAGATTTTATAATCTTATCTTTTTGCTAATAAGATAAAAGGCGCGGCCTATATTATATAAATTTTAAGAGGTTTTAACAAAACGTCTTTATATTCTTTACTATAATTAGCAGTTATAGATTTATTATATTAGCTTAAGGTTCGTGGCAAGGGCAATTTATATTATATTAAATTTAAATAGTTATATATATATTTGTAGGGTAAATAGTTTTTTAAGCAATAACTTTAGCAGTAGGTTATATGGAACTTTATTATTTCCTTAACCTAGCTAATTAAAGGGTTATGTTGTTTTAGCTATCCGTGTCTAAGTATTATCTTATAATACTTTAAAGGTGTTATAAATAGGGAAATGTATTTAAGGTGTTCGCCTATCTGCAATTTTATAAGAGTGTAGTGCGTTAATTTGCTATATATTAAAGGTTTAATATTAAAGCCTTATAGGCTTTAGGGCTTATTAAGTTTCTTTAAATTTAGGCGTTAAGTTTTTGCGTAGTTTATATTAATAAAGCCTATGCTAGTAGCTCCACTATCTATAAGGATTTATACTTCCTTCTATTTTCTAAGTATTTAAATTTCGCTAAATATATTAAGGGAGTTGTGTTGTGTATTAGCGCTGGAAGAGCCTAGACACTTATACTCTTTTACTTCTTGTCCTAGGGCGTAACTTGGCCTTAGGATAATTTGTTTTCCAAGTTAACTAAAGGTAAGATACTTTATAGCGTCTAAGTACAATTTATAGAGTAGGTATAATTTAAGGAATAAGTATGGCTTAAGGAATAGGAGGAACTACAGCGGACCTTTTTAAAGTGGTAAATTCGGCAATGCTTTTAAATATATCCCTTTTTACCACATCTAAAGCATTCTCTATTTATGGCTTAAGTTCTTTATTTATTGGTTCCTAAGGATATATAGGATTAAGCGGCATTAAGGTCTATAGGGTTATATATAGGGCTTTTAGGTTTTAGAGACGGATTGTGCTTTGGGGTATATACCGGGTTTATAGTGTTTTAAATATAAGGTGTAGTTAACTTTAGAGAATAAGTCTACTTATTGTATTAAAGGTCCTTATTAATTTGTTAACATATTATAGTAAATTTGGACAGGTTTTTTAGCAGTTTCCTACCTACTAACTAGGCTCTAATTTTATCTAAGATAGCTTATTAAAGGGTAGTAACTCTAGCGGCTTTATTCTAATCTAGTTTACTAATAAGGCCTAAAAATTCCAAAAAGAAGCTAGTAAAGTCTCGGTTTTGTTATTATAGGTTTTTAAGTTTGGTAACAGCTATGTGTTCGCGGCTGGCGTTATTATATATTTATTCTAGCAGAGAGATAAAGATTTTAAAATTAACGAAGGTGCTGTTACAGAAGAATGGATCTATAGTATGTATAGCGTCTTTACTTAAATAAGACATTCTATAGCTAACCTTGCTAGCTTTAGTAGGGTATTGGTTATAGTTTATTAAAAGTTTAAGATAGAGCTTGCTTATAAAGGGATATAGGTTGTTTTAATTTCTATTAAACATTAGAGGATTAGGGAGCCTTTTAGATTTTATAGTGGGTATTAAATTCATTATAGATATAGGTTAAGCTACTATTACTAGCTTAGTGTTCGCATTTAACGGGCTAGGTTTAGATATAGTTACTTCAATCTTATTTACAGGCGTTGTTATTAGGGTCTTTAACGTAAGTGCCTTAACATTGCAAAGTTCTTTATGGAGTGCTTCTATTAATTACTAATATTGGGCTTCCAGTACAGCCCACTATTAAGCTAGGGCATCCGTAAAGGACTGTTATATTATGGTTAACTATTCCCTAACTAGGGATATAATACTTATGGTTATTAAAGCGGATTTGGATTTGTTTGCTATTTTAATAGTAGTTGTTTTAATATAATATAATATAAGGGCGCGAAGAGGCTTTAGGGAAGATTTAAAGGAATAATATAAATTCTATCTAAATCTAAGGGTATATAGCTCTTATAGAGTATAAGACGTTGCGTGAAGAAGAGAAAGAAATATAGGAAACTTATAACTAAATATTTGGGGTCTTAGCAGCAGACGCGTGGGCATAAGCCTATGCGGATTTTAATAGGTTTTAACTAAATTCTATTACGTTAGTGGAATTTGGTGGAAACTAGTGGAAATTAATTAAGTTGGCGGAATTTGGCAGAATTTAATTAAAGCGTCGGAATTTATCTGTTGAGTGTTTCACCGAGACATTCCTACTGTAACTGGGCTAGTCCCGTTACAGGTAATTAGGTTTATTCTTTAAAACTAGAAGGTTATATTTTCTAGTAAGAACGACTTATTTAGTAATATAAAACTATATAATTCGGAGACCGGCTTAGAAGCAAATATATATGCTAGTATTATTATAGGTTTGAATTGGGTTTAACTTTAACTTCTAGGTTCAGACTTTATATTATTTTGCCATTTAGTAGTATTAGTTCTTTAGGATAATATAAAAGGAATAATAGCCTATTTAGACTAGCTGTTTAAAGTATGTTCCTTCTTAGGTTAGTTACTAAGAATCTTTTAAATAAACTAGTTGCGCGGCACTTTATCTCTAGTAGTATAAAATATAGATTTTTTAAGCCTAGCCTCTTATATATTATCTAGGATTTTATTTCTTAATTTCCTTAAGGTAATAAGTATTAATATCCCATCCCTTCCTAATATCCAAGTCCTTTATTATAATATATAAAGATACTAAGATGGAATAAAAAAGGAGTGGAGCGTCGCTATATAAAAGTAGAAGAATCTAGTTAGTATTTAGTAAAGGTACAAGTCTAAAGTAGGTGGGTAAGATAAACTAATTATAAAAGTTAATCTACTACGCAGATTGCTGTAGTTTTAGGGAGTAAGTTACAGCTTAAAGTAGAAATTGGCGGTTAAACTAATTAATTAACTAATTAATGTCGCGTAGAAGTGCTGTGTAAGAGTTAGTTAAAATAGTAGAGGTAAAGAGTATAAAGTAAAGTGGATAAGCCCAAGGTAAATACTCTCCCAGTAATAATAGCTAAATGGTTTTTGTATTTATATGCTTATTATAACCACTTAAATAGGAAAAGGCTAACCGGAATAGTTAGCGTTAAGTAGTAAGGTTAAGGTAAAGCTGGTTTGCGCTAACTAAATATAATACGCGTACGTTAAAGGGCAATTTGCTATAGTAGATTGCCGCTAAATACGCTTCCTCTGGTTATAGAAAATATTCTTTATAAATAACTAGCATAATAGGCGGAGTTAGAAGTACCTAAAAATAAGGGTTAATACGCCTAGGACGTTTTACCTACCTAGGATTAATATTTTAGCTTAATTAAAACCGCTTTAATATACCCTTTTAAGTAGGGCTCCTAGTAAATGATTAAGACTCTAAACAGCATTAGATTTAAAGCTATAAGGACTACAACTATATACCGCGTATATTTGCAACTATAAAAATAATTATATCCTTAGAGGCTTTAAGCGTTTATTATATTACATACTTTAGAAGTCCTACATTCCGAACTAGTATAATTATTAGTGTATCTGCCTATAACTCCTCTGTCTTTAGATTAACTCCAGCGTCCTAGGCAATATTAAGAAACTTAAGGAAATCTAAAAGACTTATCCACCCTTCCACTAAGTTAGTTTAAAGTAGACTAGCACCCAAATCTATATAAATTATAGACTATGGTATGTTCTCTAAATTTTAATATATATAGATTACGAGACCCTAAACGTCATATTTATTAACATGTTTAGGTAAAAGAGATTAATATATATCCTAAGGCTCTGCACAAGGGTACCCTATAACAGAATTTATAGCTCTATGCCAAAGTCCTAATTTAATACTGGCCCAGCCAGCTTTCTTACGTATATTTAACTGAGTGCGAATAAGGAGATATTAGGCCACTTCCTTAATCCACCTAATTAGAGCATTACTAGACTCTAGGATTTAATTAACGATTTTGGCTATAATCTTACTTTAAATAGCGTGATTTATTTAGTCTTGGAAGCGTATAGATATTGTATTGCTCTAATTTACGATATCCTTAACTGCCCCTTCAATCTTATATAAACAAGCGCTACTAATATTAAACCTAGATATAATCTACTTATCCTTCCTAGGAGTTTTACCAGTAGACTTATACTATGCCTCCTCTATAGTATACATACTATCTAATTATGTTGTTGCCATGCTAGGTATATATAGTGTTAGCAAGGGACGCAGGATTAAAGGTTTTGTAAGGGCGCGAAGAGGCTTTAGGGAAGATTTAAAGGAACAATATAAATTCTATCTAAATCTATGGGTATATAGCTCTTGCAGAGAACAAGACGTTGCGTAAGGAAGAGAAAGGAATATAGGAAACTTGTAACTAAATATTTAGGCTCTTAGCAGCAGACGCGTAGGCATAAGCCCACGCGGATTTTAACAGGTTTCAACTAAATTCCATTACATTAGTGGAATTTAATCAAGTCAGTGGAATTTGGCGGAATTTAATTAACTTTAGCAGAATTTGGCAGAATTTAATTAACTTAGTAGAATTTGGTAGAATTTAATTAGAGCATCGGAATTTATCTATTAAGTGTTTCACTAAGACATTCCTACTATAACTAGGCTAGTCCCGTTATAGTACCCCCCCTTTAACCAAAGATCCAAATAATTCAATTTTAGTCAAGACTTATAACTTATTACGTGTTATATAATCGCGTTATAAGCGTTATAGTGCATTTTAAGTTCTTTTTAATTTTAAGTTTCCTACTATCGTGTTTTGTGTATTTGTGTTAGGTAGCAATTGTTTATTTTTATATTATATCCATCTAGCTAGAGTAGGCCGCAAAGGATAGTCCTTATAGAATTATTTTACTAAGAAAGGCGCGTTAGCCTTAATTTAGTTATAGGTTTCCTAGGTTTATGTTTTATATTCTTCCTACTTAACAAAAAGTTTAAATCGTTTAGATTATGTTTTTTATTGTATATTATTAATTAAGTTAATAAAGTAAGAACCGTTACCGTTGTTAACAATTATAGGAGGTAGCGGTGGTACTTTATAAGTTATAGGGTTGTCTTTTAAAGGTTATAGTAAGCTTATATAAAACATTAGGTGTATTTTTATTTTAGTTAATAGTTTAAGCTTATAGGTATATAGGCTTAGTTTCTTCTTAATTTGGTATAGGCCCATGAACTTCCAATTAAGTTTCTTTAAGGGCCGTTAAGTCTTTAGGTTTTGTGTATTTAGGTAGGCTATATTACCTTCCTTAAAGTCCTATACGGGAGCTTATCCTTTATTTGTATACCATTCCTATAACATTTAAGCATACATTAATTTACTTCGTAATAGTTCCGTTAACTACTTTATTTAATTAGTAAAGTTATACGCGTTAATTAACTAAATCCGTTTAATTATGGGTCCTATTATATTAATATTAGGTTATAGTTTAAATATAAGTTAAGGGTCTTATCTATAGGTTACGTAGAATAGTATTACGCCTATTAATACGTTTATTATATTATTTACAGTAAACTTAGCTAAAGGCAGCTATTTTTCCTAGTCGTCTTATAGGTAGGAGCAGTATATTTATAAGTATTGTTCTATAATTACGTTCGCAATTTTAGTTTAGCTATCTATTTTTAGATAAAATATAGTTAAGAGTCGTATTTAAATACTTAATTGTTTATATAGAGCTTGCTAGAAGTCTAAAACGAACTAGCTTCTATAGTTAGATATTATTAAGTTAGGAAGTCTATATAGCTTAAAGACGTATTTAATAAAATATTTGGCTACTAATATTGTATTAATTAAGTCTATGGGAATTATATATCATATTTTTATAAAGTAGTTAATAACTACTATAATATTTATAAACCCATTACTGTTAGGCAAGTTAACTATAAAGTTAATTAAGATGTTGCGCCATCTTTGTATTAGATTTGGTAGCGGTTAAAATACTCCTTACTTCTTTATATAAGAGGTCTTTCCATATACGCACATTCTATATACTTAAATATATTTTTATACGTAGTTATATATTATAGGCTAGTAATATACTTATTAAACGATCTTGTAAGTTTTTATATAGCTAGGATATCCTACTATAGGGGAGTTGTGTATAAATTTAAGTATCTTAAATTATAAGGGTTTGGAATTTAGAACTACTATCTTTTATTAATAGTACAATTGATTATTTTAAATTTCGCATTTAGTAAGTGTAATATCCTTATACTATTGTTTTCCAGTTTAGATTGCCTTTATTATATCTACTATCTATACATTATTTTTATATTTGTATTCTATTAGCTTATTAATTTCTATTTCCTATTTATTAACTTCTAATTTATTTCTATTAAGTTCCATATCTAGAAATATAAGATATAGTTTTTTAAAACGTTTAGGGGGCAGTAAGATCTGTAATTAATTTATAATCTGTTTATCTAAAGCGTTTATAGGTAAGTCCTATAATCGTTATATTAATATATTAGGCTTTTAATTAAGTTTACCCAGTTAATATATAATCTTAATGTCGGTATACATGCTTTAATCAACGGGCATAAATATCACTGTATAATATATATGCGTTGTTGATTGTTGGATAATTGATTGTTTTAGAAGTAAGGGGTTGCTCTAAGGTTAGGTTAACTAGCCTCGCTTTGCGGTCTCGTGACTACGTTACATAACTAACATTCCGACACTAGAGCAACTCTAAAAAGAAGGCTAATCTACACTCTAAAGCTAAGTTTACTTCTAGACTTATTCACAGCGTATACGTAATAGCTAGAGATCTAATTAATACGTAATAGCTTCCACGCTCCTTTTACAGGTCCGTAATTGCAAGAAGAATTATTAGGGGTAGTAGGTTAATATATCGCGAGGGCCGCTAAGGCGCTAGTAGTAAGTGAGCCAATAGCGATTTTCTATTCCGGGGATGGAAAATCCTGATTAGCTGGTTGAATTTAGGGTTTATATCGTTACAATTAGTTACCTGACGCTAAGCTAAATCTAAGTTCATTCGTTTAACCTATCCTACAACTTATAGGTCGATTTGGTTCGTATTAATAAGCTATTAAAGAGCTGCGCAGGGCTTTCCCTTCGTCATAGCGTTAGTAGGGTTGGCCTCTCCGTTAATCTATTTCACCTCCGTAATCTGTCTCCGTTTGTAGGCTTGCCGGAGGCACATTACGTCAATTATTAGGCGCTTTTCTTAGGTGGTTCCAAGTCGTACTAAACAGTTATATAAGGACTTGGAATTAGTGCAAAGCATAAGTAGGAGGTTAATTTGTAGGATTTTATCTACTGTAGATTTGATCGCAACGCCAATGTTAAAGCCGTAGGCCGTACTGTAGAGTTTAGAAGCTAGTACGCTCTAAGTAACTCTTTTGCACTTAACTAAGCTCTAATAGACAATATTAGCCTTCTTTATAGCATTAGCTAGTACGATAACGTAGCCAATCTGTAAAGAGAGGTCCTTGTTGTTAGTAAATAACGTGTCCGTAAACACCAGGAGCTGTAGGGTTTTAATATCTAACTTAACAAACTTAAGGCCTCTATTAGCGTTCTTAATTTGCCAGTTTAGACGCTTATTTAACTGTTTTACGTCTTTCTTATTGGGGTTAATTACCTAGGCGGTAAAGGATAAATTAAATAAGGCTTTTGGCTGGCAAACTAAAGTAATATATGCACCTCTAGCGTGTTAAGTGATGTACTGGTCCTTTAGAGTTAAGGTTCTTATGGCTCCTCTTAATCCTATACTTATGGCAAGCTTGGTGCTAATTATACTAAGGTTTATATATTGTTATTCCTAAGTAAGCGTAATGCTCCCGTTAGTTAGTAGCTGAATAACTCCACCGTTAAACTTAATGGGCGTATTGACGGTAAGTTATTCCCGTTCTTTAGCTATAAACTTGGCCTTATGCAGCTCGTTTTGCTCTATATTTGTAAAGGTCTTATCTGCCAGGAATAGAGTATTGTTGGTTTATAGGCCTACAATGCCGAAGGGTTCGTTACTTTGTAGGAGATAGGGGTTGTATATAGACTGGTCCATGTGCAACTGTTGGATATAATATAAGTAATATATCTTGAACCAGTGGTTACTGGCTTCCAGTACTTTGTAGAGTGGTTTTATAACCTTTAAAATAGAGGCCTTGTTAATTCTAAGTTGCTTAATCAGCTTATGCGGAGGTCATACGTAGAATTCTTAATTTAGTGTGGTGGTTGATTATATATAGGCCTATGAAATGTCTTAGAGGTAAAGTCGTGCCTGTGGAAGCTTTATGGCGGCGATATAGAGAATTAGTTATTAGCTGACTTGTTAAATAGTTAGTAATTAGGTAAGAACCAGTTCCTTTTTTAAGTTGTTATAAGCTTGTATAACTAGTTAGGATTTCTTAAAAGCCTTATTAGTTCCCTTATTCTTAATCTCGTTAATAAATCGCGAATTAAAGAGTTATACGCCTTGTGGTATATCTGTGAGTCTTACAATCTTAAAAACTCCCTTCTTAAGTAGACCAGTAAGCTCCTTCTATTAGGAGGCGCTAAATTGAGTACTGAATTGACTGTCATCCTGTAGGTAGATGGTGATGTCAGCTATGGCCGTAAGTAGAGGGTATTTGCGAGGGCGTTCTCTGCCTTGTTTTGGGGGTTGTTGCTAAGCTTTAGCAGGTCTCTTTAAGACAGTCTTAGAAAGGGCTAACCTAAATAGAGGTTTAGGTGGTAATTCTGGTCCAATAATTTGCTCCTGCAATTTAGTTGCTTAAAGGTAGAGTTTTACAACCATAGATCAGAAGGCTGTAGGTCCGCTAGATAGTTTAATGGTGTATATTTTACCCTTAATAGTAAGTAAGGTAAATGGCCTATCCTAATAGCCGCTTTGGCTAGTGTTTCCTTCTCTCCAGACCAAAACGGGCGAATTTGGTGGGAGATTATGAATTGCATTAGTATTGGGTCCGTTTCGCATATTTAGCGCGTTGGCGATCTATTATTTAGCTCGTAGCTTCTGTATCTCTACCATAGCCTTTTTGATTGCGGCAGCGCGTTATATAACTATAGGGGATGGTGTATTGGATTTAACTATTTAGGGGTAGGCTTTAAAGACTAGAAGTATGGGAACTAGTCCTCCAGGGCTAGCTAAATCGTTAATTGCTTTAAACGCTATTTGGAGTCCTATCTCCTTATTAATTTTAGGGATTTTAGTTATAATAATCTAATAGGCTTGGCGTAATAGACTATAGTAGCGCTCTACCATTCTAATAGAGTTATATGCTTTGACCGGTACTCCCTTTATACTAATTCCTATAATAGTGGCGTATTGCTTAAATTCCTTATTAACAAAGTTCTTTCTGGCGTTGTGGGTAATTAGGTCTAGTAGCCCTAAATAGGTATTAATCTAGCACATCTATAAAACGTCCTATATGTGTTTGGCGCTAATGTCTTATAGCTATCTGCTGGCTTGGAATCGCGTTCCTTTATTAATAATGTATAGGAGGGGTAATTCGCTAATGTACATAATGTTAATGATAATATTGTAGTTAAAATTAATGTTGTTTTATAGGGTGAAGCGGAATCTGCCTGGTGATTTACTAAACTTCTGACAGTGGTGGTAGAACTTGGTTAGTTGCTTAATGGCCATTTTGTCCATTTCATGGCTAGTATAGTAGAGTAGTTTTTGTAATTTCTTAACTAAGGGATGTCCAAATTAACAATATAGGCGCCGTAGCTCTATATCTGTTAAGTAGCAGGGGTTCGCGTTAAAGGATTTAGATAGATATAACTGTAGTAATATGCTCTATAAGAGAAACGGGTGGCCAAACCGTCGCACTACTAGTACTTTTTTGGTGTGAGTAATGATAACGTTTCTAAGGTTGTTATAGTAGATTTAGAGTCTGTCTATATCCGCTAAGTAGAGCAAGAAGGGGGTATCTATATGGATAATATAAAACTGTATCTTGCCTATAGGGGTGATGACATCCGCAGTTTTAATAGAGGTAGCGATTCTAATGCCGAACTGCACGTTAACTTGTCCTTTGGTTGAGGTATTAAGTCTTACAGATTGGTCCGCGTTTTATAGTGCCTGGAATTGTCCGTAACCGGCTATAGACTTCTTTAACGTACTAGTATTGATTATAATTCCTATAAATACCATAGAAGTATAGCGTGAAGCGGCGGTTGTTGTGTTATAGTTAAATAAGTCGGTTTCCGTAGTAGGTTCCGTAGAGATTGTAGTAAGTAAGTGAGCGTAAGCCTTATTAGCTAGTTCTATGCTTATAGAGGTTGCTTTGTCTATAGTAAGAGTCCCAAATAATATAAGGTAGTAGCCGTTAGGGTCTTCTAATTCTTCCTCGCTGTTGTTGTTATTAGTGTTTTTGTTAGTGTCTATATTTAGCATAAGAGCTTTAAAAGTCTTATTATACTTATTATTGTCGTCTCCTTTATAGTAGATAGTGTATTGTTTGAAGCGTTCTTTAAAGTTACTATTGCGGCCCTTGTTATTGTTAAAATGTCTTTTATACTTATCTCTAGAACGGTTCCGCTCCTTCTCTATGTGTTTCCATAAGCGGCAGCTCTCCTTTTAGCAAATATAGCACTTGGCCTTTGGGGATCTAATAGTGTTTTGTCTATAGGAGTGGGTTCGGTCACGGTTGTTACGGATGTCACGGCGGTATATGCAATCCGTAAAGTAGGTTCCTTAAGACGGTCTTATTAAGGCCTGGGAAGGGTGTTCCTTCTCCTATATAACTATAGAAGATTGCAACTTGCTAATCAACTAGGAGAGGTCTTTAGAAGGGTTGGAAATGGCGATACAGCATACTGGTACTCCTTGGCAAGCGGTGACTAGCTTATTTATAAGGAAGAGGTCTGTACGAAACTCTAGGTATAATCCGTAGCAATGTTTTAAGAGCTTATTAAGGAGTAGTTGGAAACTCTAATAGATTTGCTTATTAGGGTTCTTGTTAATAATTCCTTAGAAGTTAGTGGCGTTCTATTTTATAAGGTTTCTCTAATAGTACTCTGGTCCTTTAAAGAAGTAACACATATGGTTATATGCCTCAGTAAATAATCTAGTTAAAAGACTGCTATTGTAGTAGTAATCCTAAGCAAGTCCCTTTAGTATAGTTAGGAGTGCGGTTATATAGCCTTTAGGAGGTAGACTAGCTCTCTTGCAGATATTATAGAAGATAGTTAACTTAAAGTTAAAGCTATTACTCACTCCATTATACTTCTGGTTGTCTGTGTAGATCTTGGCAATAGTGGCTGCCTCTTTGCTGTATATAGGTAGGTATATAGCAGGGTCGGTATTGGCAGTACTAGGGTGAAGATACTGGGCAGGAGGGGGACCAGGTAGGGTAGAAGCGGTTACTAGAGGGAGGGTAGAGGTAGTTACCATAGGCAATAATTACTGATTCTGCGTCTATAGGAGTTAAGTAAGGAGAGTAAGTAGTTAATCTTAGGTAGAGGTAGGTGCAGCTTACTATTAGGTAGCGGTTAGTGCAGTTTACTGGGGTATAGATGCAACAGCTAGTTGGGGTGTTGTAGGGGTAGGTATTTGCGTTCTAGGTGTTATAGCTATAGCTATAGGCTAGATTATAGGCGTTAGAGGTAGTAAAGGTAGTTAATAGCTTACAGGCGTTAGTACCGTATAGGAAGATAGTGGGCTGTGGGGGGGGGTTATAGGAGCTGAAGAGGCTATAACTAACAGGGGTATAGCTTAATTCGATATTAGAGCTATTTATGTCGAGTTAAGCCGTTTTTGTAGCGCCACTATAATTATAGGGCTGACTGCCTTAAGAGCTTCTATGATTTCCTTATTTGTCTATTTGTAAGGTTCTTCCTCTTAGAGGAGGTCAAATAGTGCTTCTAAGATTAAATATCTGCTATTATGCTTTCCTATATACACTCCTCTCTTAAGTAGATGAGTGCGTAACTTTGCTCTTATATTAATTCGCATGCGTCTAAAATCTTTGGTAGTAAAGCCTTTAAATTCCTCCTTAAATACTGTCTATAATGTGTAGTCTGTAAAGTTCTTCTGTGTGTGTACGTAGACCTTTATTGCTATATAGTCTCCTAGCTTATCTTTAGAAGCTATAGCAGCAGTGATTCTATTACCATGCTTTAATATCTTCTTATACCACTCTATTGTAGTTGTGGGTTGAGTATCCGTAAGGTTTAAGTGGAGGTTTAAAGGTAAGGAGGTTTAAGGTTTAAGATTTAAGGTTTAGGGTGTTCTCTACAGCCTTAGGGCCTATAGAGTGTCCTTAGTCTGGGAGTTTAAGGGTTAAGGCTTAAATAGAGGTCGAGGTTGAGGTTGAGGTTAAGGGTTAAGGTTAAGGTTAAGGGTAAGGTTGAGGGTAAGGGTGTAGTTAAGGTTAAGGTTTGTGTATACGTTCTCTATAGCCGTTGGACCTGTAAAGTGTTCTTAGCAAGGCTGCTATTCTCTTAGCGATCTGCTATATTAGCTGTAAGGCCAATACACGCTCTTAAGCTTAAGTAGAAGTTGTAGTCTTCTCCTTTAATAAAATAGATAAGAACTAGGCGATTGGTAAACTGTTTCTAGTACTACTCCTTAAGCGCTAGCTATTGCGTATTTCCTAATCTATACGTCTACTAATTAGTGTTGGTATACATGCTTTAATTAACGGGCATGAATATCACTGTATGATATATATGCGTTGTTGATTGTTAGATGATTAATTGTTTTAGAAGTAAGGGGTTGCTCCAAGGTTAGGTTAACTAGCCTCGCTTCGCGGTCTCGTAACCACGTCACATAACTAATATTCCGACACTTAAAGTTAAATTATAAGAGGTATTCGGCTTAACAAATTTGGCGCTACGTTAATTGTTTTATAGTTATAAAGTATTATAGGTTCTTATGGTCCATTAACATACATATTAGAAATAATAATCCTTTTAGCTTAGGACGCTATTATTTAAAGCATCTAATAATTATAAGCAGTTCCTTATTATATATCTTATAGTTTAATTTAATAGGGGCAAGTTTTTAGGAGAGAAAGGCTACTAGATATAGTTTGCAATTCTTATTATATTATAACAATACTCCCTCTAGCGTATAATTAGATAAGTTAGTTTTAATGGTATATTTAAGGTTAGGGTTAAAATAAGTAAAAATTGGAGTAGTTATAAAGTAATATTTTAAATTATTAAAAGCTCATTTGCATCTAGCGGTCTATTTAAAATTTATATTCTTCCTTATTAGGTTTACTAATAGCTAGGTAATTTCTAAGAAGTGGTTAATAAATTAATAATAGAAATTTACAAATCCTAAAAATCCTTAAATGTCTTATATATTGCTAGGGATTTCCTAGTTTATAATTATAGCGACTTTCTTAGGGTCTATTTTAATTCCATTGCGGGATATAATTAAGCCTAAGTATATAACCTTAGACGCGTAAAACTTGTATTTCTTAATATTGCATTGTAAGCCCGCGTCTTATAAGCGTTTAAAGACCATTTTAATATATTTCCGGTGTTTAGAAAGCAAGAATAAGTAAATTAAGATATTATTAATATATGCGGTAATAAATATATTAAGGAATTTATAAAGCATATTATTAATATATTGCTAAAATATACTGGGACCGTTCTTTACACTAAATAGCATTACTAAGTATTTAAAGAGTGCCCATTGTGTACAAAAAGCTATATATTTTTTATCTCCTTTATATATATGGATTTTATTAAAGGCGGTAACTATATTAAGCTTTATAAAGTACCATACCTTTACTAAATAGTTAAGTGTCTCTTAAATTAAAGGAATTAGATATTAATTTTAAATTGTAATTATATTTAGAGCTTAATAATTAATATAGAATCTTAAGCCTCCTTCTGACTTTTTAATAAATAGTACGGGTAAGGCAAATAGAGATTAACTAAGGCGAATAAATCCTTTTTCTAGATATTTATTAAGGTATTATTATATTATAAGCAGTTTTTCTTATAATATACCATATAGCGGACCAAACTTTAGTATTATACTAGGCTTAAGTTCTATCTTAAAATTATATTTTTCTTAGTACGGGACTAGTTAGTCTGCAAATTATTTTTTAAACTTGTTAATTAAATTATAGTACTCTTTAGGCATAAGAGGTTAAGAATTAGGATATTATTTTGGTTTTAATGCTTTCTTAATATCTTCTATAGTTATAGTAAAGATTTTATAATCTTATCTTTTTATTAATAAGATAAAAGGCGCGGCCTATATTATACAAAATTTAAAAAGTTTTAACGTAATATCTTTATATTCTTTACCATAATTAGCAGTTATAAATTTATTATATTATTATTCATTGCTTAACGTCCAATTCGGATCCCTGTTAGGCCCACGCGGACTACTCCTTATATACATATAGGGAGAAAACTCTACTTAAGAAAACCCTGTAATCCGTCTCCCCGCCTTTTAGGGCTTGTTTATAAGTCGCCTGTAAGTCACTAGTGGTGCTCTACTACCTTACTTTTTAACCTCTTTAGGAACTACTACTGCCGTAACAAACTTATAGACGCGCTAGTATTATACACTATACTCTACTTCTATAGAGTTATTAGGGGGCGCCTGTTACTCACCCCTTTGCTTTCTATTACTATTTCCTTTATAACCCAGAATTGGTCTAGCATATTTTAGCTAATAAGCTACTAGGTAGCCGCCTTAAGGCCTTTCTATATTAAGAGTAGTGTATTATAGTTTTCTATGCTAGCTGCTAAGAGTATTGCTTCTTGGCTAATATATAAGGGGCATAATAGTATTACGTGTTTTGGTGTCTGTTTTAGCTAGCTATATTTATACCTTAGGCTACTTACTAGGACACCCACCTAGTAAAGCCAATCTTTTAGTCCTATTATTCCTGTCCTTAAGAGTGTTACTATTGTATTTTCTGCCTTTATTAGGCCCTTTTAGAGCCCTTAGGTATTTACCCCCCATAGTATTACCCATACTATGGCTTAGGTTCCCCTTGCCTAAGTCTACCTCTATACCTTTAACTCCCATTTATCTCTCTAGCGTTGGTCCAACCAGTATTATGTTACGGTAGATGGTTTTCCAGTACTCTTTTATGCTTTACTTTGGCTCCTTTCTCTCCCTTATTATTGTCTTTGCTGGCCTTTTACGCGTCTCCCTTTCTTCTCTATATAGGCCTGGGCCCTAGTGCTGTACTATTCTTCTTCTACTTTCTTTACCTGTTTTCCTAATATATCTTCTCTACTTTAGGGTTGTTGGTTCCTTCTCCTATAGGGCACCCTAGGGTCCCTCTATAGTTTGTTTAGGCGTGTCTTAATATACTTTATAATGTTAGAGTTATATTTCTTTTGCACCCTTTACATTACATCGGCTTTAATATATAGTTATAAAGGGGGAATATTGGCTTCCTTCTCAAGCAGTGCTGTAGCTGTTCGCTTATACCCGCCTATTATACTCCTAAGGTAGGCTGTTTGGACCTTTTGGAGTGGTTTAAGGAGTGATTTAGGGGGGCCTTTTTTAGTTTCTCCAGTGGCCTAAATGCTAGATCTATACGTTATGGTTAGCCGGATAACTGTTATATATAGTAGGTGTAACCTCTAGAAGTATGGACCCTATATAGAATTAACGATCCTGGATATAGCGATATACTATACTTAGCCCTTACGGGCCGCTTGCGCTATATATATGCTCCACTAGAGCTTACTATCTACCTACACTCCTAATACCCTTAGGCCTTAAACCAGTTGACCCCTAAAGCCTTAGATATGGATTATATGCTAAAGATCTACAGATTGGTTACATTTTCTTATAAAATGGATTAGCTGGTATTTCTCTAGTGAGAATTGGACTCTATATCATCTTACCTATTCTATATAGGTGTTGTAGGCTTTCTCTAGTGTCCTGCAGTTCTCTGCGGCTGTTGGCCTATATATAATTAGGTTTCTGTCATTAACAAAGCCTATCTCCTAGGTCGCCTCTTCCTTAAAGGTATTAAGCAGGTTGCTTACAAAGAAGAGAAAGAGTATAGGCGATAGAGGTAATCCTTATAGTATTCCTATTACAACTGCAATAGGGGGGCTCTAGTATCTACTAAAGACTAATAACATTTCTTTCTAGCCTATAAATCCTTAAACAAACTAAATAATCTATTCTAAAAAGCCCTTTGCCCTAAAGATGTATAGGAGACGCTTATAGGGTATATTATTATAGGCGCCGCTAATATCTAGGCTAAGTATTAATACTATAAAGCCCTTTCGCATAGCCTATGCAGTTTTAATGGTAGTAGCGAGTAGTGTAAATGCTAATAGCGTTAAGCGATTCTTTCTTGCCCCTATTTAGCTTTGTGGTAGTAGGGCGTATTCTTCTACTATATCTGCTATATGGTCCGCTATAACCTTTTCTAAGATCTTGCTTAGGGTGTTTTCTAAGGCAATAGGGCGGTAGCTTCCTGGGATTAAGTAGTCTGCTTTGCCTTCTTTTTATAAAATAACCGTCGTTATAGATCTTCTAAGTCGCGGGTAGTAGCCTATTGCAAAGTATACTCTAGCTACGTCTGCAAGCTAAGGTGCTATAAGTAGTCTATAGGTCTTTAGGGCTTTGTTTAAAATCCTATCTAGTCCTAGTGCTATGTTATTTAAGAGGCGGCTAATAGTTCTAGCTATTTTTTTAGTTGTTATATCGCTGTTGACCCTTAGGCGAGTCACCGGTGTTTTACTAGTAATATTACTAAGGTCTACTGGAGCCGGTTAAGGGAAAAATCTTTCTATAAGGATCTTTGCCTTTTTATTATTGTTGCTTATAGCCTGTAGTTTGCCTACTCTTTATAGGGGTAGTAGGTGTGGATCTTCTACTAGGCATTCCACCTTTTTCTTTACCTATTTTATTATAGTCTAAAGGCCCTTGTTATAGGGGAGACTTAGGTTAGTAGTATATTTATTTATAAACCGTCTCCAGTTATTCCTTGCTTCTTTTCTTAGGGTATTCTTTAGCTGGTTTTTTATATCTTTATATTATCTCTCATCCTTAGAATTGTGGCTGCTTATATATTTCCTCCTTGCTTGTCATTGGCCGGCTATAAGGGCCGCGCATTATACGGACCATACATATTATATATAGGGGCCCGGTTTTAAAACCGGGCAGTGCTCTTTTAGCCTACTTTTAATTGCTACCTAGATCCTTTCTAGTCTTTAATTAATTTCCTTGGGGGTAGCTAATAAGCCTTGCTTATTTAGTATTAGGTGGATTTCTTCTAGGTCTTAAAGTTGTTGTTTAATTATATTAAGGAAGCTATCTATATTAAGCTTCCTTATTGCGTATCTTTTGCCATTTAGTTGCGCCTTAATGTCCAGATCTAGTTATATCTGGATAGGGATATGGTCTAAAATAAGTGCCTATTCTTCTTTAAGGGAGCACCTTTCGAGTCTCTGGTATAGGTTTTCGTCCATAATTATAAGGTTAATTATACTTTTGGTGGTGCCCTATTGCCATATAATTATACCTAGGGGGGTAGCTAGCTTAAGGCCCCCGTTATCTATAGCTCTTAGTAGGCACTCTACCTATTAATTAGCAGTAATATGGATGCCCCCCTACTATAGGTAATAGAGGTTTATATCTCCTAGTAAGATGGACTCTGTGTATTTAGTTTCTAGCAAGCTTATTATAGATATAATATTCTCTGTTTATGCTACCCCTTTAACCCTAGGGTTATAGACATTAATAATTTATACTAGTCCCCTATATATCTAGATGGTTATAACTATAATATCTGGGTTAACTGCCTACTATAACTATAAGGCAAGGCTAATATTTTTACTGATTATAAAGCATATACGTGTGGCTGCTTTTGGTTTATATAGAAGCTGGAATCCTTAGGGGCAGTATATTAATTATATATAGGTATTATAATACGGCTCTTATATAGCAAGAATATAGTATCTCTCTGGGTCTAGACTGTTTAGTAGGGGCCTTACTAGACGGTGGTTTATATTGCTATAGTTATACTATATAATGGTTAAGTAGCGGACCCCTAGTAGAGGTCTTTTACCTCTCCTTTACTCCTCGCTTCTTCCATTTCCACTTTCTCTAAAATATTCAGAACTTTCGTCTCCTATATTTGCTCCCTAGCTACTACTTATTTTATATAGAGCTTTCCATTCCTATGTCTTATATTCCTCCTAGCCTTTCTAAATTTAAGTTTATTATTGCCTCCGGTTCTTCCCCCGTTCTTACTGGTTGGCTATATGCCCCTTATAAGCCAGCTATATATATTATATTTGCCGCGTTAAATCTAATTCTTAATTGTCCCGGCCTTAAACTTACTATAGCCATCCATAGGGGTCTTCCTACTGGGCGTTCTCTCCCTTATATCCTATGTGTCCCTTGTGTCCCTATTTGGTCTGGTAATGTTGCGCAGCGTCGCTTTTGGCCTATTAAGGCTTGGGATAGCTAGCTTAGCCCCCTAGTGTTAAAGGTAGGAAACGCTAGGAAGATACCTACGTCCCCCTAGCTTATTACCTGTTGTTTCCATTTATATAACCTAGCGTGTAGTTATTCCCATAGCTATTAAGCCCTTTCCTTTTGTCTCCTGTATTTAATGCAGTCTTCTCTCTTCCACGCCTTATGTGTGCTTTGGTGACAGTTTACGCATTTTATTTAGTCTTAATTTGTATATTGTCTTGTATTATAGGGGCCTATATAGTGGCCGCAGCATACCTGTGCTGCGTATATGGATTAGGTGTGTCCCCATTATATATAGCAATAACATCGTTCTAGGCGTAGTCTATAGTTATAGAGCCTTATGTTATATATAAGGCCATTTATAATTATTCCTTTTTGGATAAGGAGTTTTTATATTCCTAGTATATATACGCTAATAATAAGGGAGCTATATATTCGTCTGTTGTTTCCCTAATAAGTCTCTGGCGCCCTTTATATCCTCTTATTATTCTCATTATATACTTAGTTTGTATTTTCTTGTTAAAGCTATTGGATCTAGGTAATTATAAGTCCTAGTATAAGGCGTTCCGTTTGTTTTACTATTTTCTATATAGTTACTGTATTGTCTGCCTAGCGTCCCCTTTCTATCCTAAGGCTTATGGGAACCGACAGGACTTTAACTAGGTAATCTTTATAAAGCACTTTTATGCTAATACGCTCTCCTAGCCTGTCCCCTACCCTTATAGCCCGTTCCTTTGCCTATTGGTCCTTTAGGGTGACTCTAATGTCTCTACTCCTAAGGTGTTGGACTGTGACGGCGTTATAGACCTCCTTGTAAATCTTTATAAGAACTTCTGTTTCTAATTATCCCCTAAGTTCCTCTGCCTTTTCTATATTTAGTCATATTGTGATTATATACCCGGTTGTTGTTTTTAGGGGGGTAGGTTCCCTGTGCTATAGAAGTATAGCTACGGCGGCCTAGGTGCGGTTCGCCTATAGGGGGGGGTTTTGTTTATCTTTAATTTTGTTTAGCCGTTAGAGGATTTAATTAAGGGTTTGCTAGAGGGGCGCCTAAGGTTTACTAGACTAGAGCTATTCTGCTAGCTGTATTAGTTTATAATAGCTAATAGATACTCCCCTATAGTTCTAGATACTAGACGCGTCTAATAGGCTTTATATTTTATTAGATACCTTCTTAATTAGGGTATTTCCGCTTTTTAGTGTGGTATTCGCCCGTCCTTATTATTATTGTGGGGGGCCATTGTTGGGTATAGGTCTGGCGGTTGCGCGCAACTGCGTACCACCGTCGTTCCACCTATGCCTCCCCTATAATGCATGTATCTTAGGGGATTATCAAGGTGTTTTTTAGGGTTCTTTTAGTTGGTTTGGTCTTTTTTTGGGCCGGGTGCAGCAAGAGCTCCAAAAGTTGGTGGTCTCTTTTCTAGCGTATATCAAATTTATTATATTGGCTTAAGGTTTATAGTAAGAGTAATTTATATTATATTAAATTTAAATAGTTATATACATATTTGTAGGACAAATGGTTTTTTAAGTAATAACTTTAGCAGTAAGTTATACGGAACTTTAGTATTTCTTTAACCCAGCTAATTAAAGGGTTGTATTGTTTTAGCTATTTATATTTAAGTATAACTTTGTATTACTTTAAGGGTATTATAAATAGGGAGACGTATTTAAGGTATTTGCCTATCCGCATTTTTACTAGGGCGTAGTGCGTTATTTTGCTATATATTAAGGGTTTGCTATTAAAGCCTTATAGGCTTTAGGGCTTATTAAGTTTCTTTAAATTTAGGTGTTAAGTTTTCGTATACTTCGTATTAACGAAGCCTATACTAGTAGCTCCGCTATATATTAGGATTTATACCTTCTCCCATTTTTTAAGTATTTAAATTTTACTAAGTATATTAAGGGAGTTATGCTGTATATTAGTACTAGAAGAGCCTAGACACTTATACTCTTCCACTTTTTATCCTAAGGCGCAACTTAGCCTTAAGACGATTCGTTTTCTAAGTTAACTAAAGGTAAGGTGCTTTATGGCGTCTAAGTACAATTTATAGGGTGGGTATAATTTAAGAAATAAGTATGACTTAAGGAATGGGTATAATTTAAGGATTGGGTATAACTTAAGGATTAAAAGGAACTACAGCGGACTTTTTTAAAAAGGTAAGTTTGGCAATACTTTTAAATATATCCTTTTTTACTATATCTAAAGCATTCTCTATTTATGGCTTAAGTTCTTTATTTATTAGTTCCTAAGAGTATATAGAATTAAGCGGCATTAAGGTCCATAGGGTTATATATAGGGCTTTTAGGTCTTAGAGAAAGATCGCGCTTTAAGGCATATACTAGTTTTATAGAGTTTTAAACATAAGGTGTAGCTGGCTTTAGAGAATAAGTCTGTTTATTATATTAAAGGTCCTTATTAATTTATTAATATATTATAGCAAATTCAGACAGGTTTTTTTAGCAGTTCTCTACCTACTAACTAGGCTCTAATTTTATCCAAAATAGCTCGTTAAAGAGTAGCAACTCTAGCGGCTTTATTCCAATCTAGCTCGCCAATAAACCCTAAAAATTCTAAAGGGAGGCTGGTAAAGTCTTAATTCCATTATTATAGGTTTTTAAGTTTAGTAACAGCTGTATATTCGCGGCTGGCGTCATTATATATTCGTTCTAGTAGAGAGATAAAGGTTTTAAAATTAATAAAAGTGCCATTGCGGAAGAATAGATCTATAGTTTATGCGGCGTCCTTACTTAAATAAGACATTCTATAGCTAACCTTACTAGCCTTAGTAGGGTATTGATTATAGTTTATTAAGAGTTTAAGACAAAGCTTAGTTATAAAGGGATATAGGTTATTTTAGTTTCTATTAAATACTAGAGGATTAGGGAGCTTTTTAGATTTTATAGTAGGTACTAGGTTTACTATAGGTGTAAGTTAAGCTACTGTTACTAGTTTGGTATTCACATTTAACGGGTTAGGTTTAGGTACTGTTATTTTAATCTTGTTTATAGGTATTACCATTAGGGTCTATAATATAAATACCTTAATATTGCGGAGTTCTTTACGGAGCGCTTCTATAGATCACTAGTGCTAGGCTTCTAGTGCAGCCCGCTACTAAGCTAAGGCGTCTATAAAGGCCTATTATATTATGGTTAACTGTTCCTTAACTAGGGTTATAATACTTATAGTTATTAAAAGGGATTTAGGTTCGTTTGCCATTTTAATAAGGGTTGTTTTAATATAATATAATATAAGGGCGCGAAGAGGCTTTAGGGAAGATTTAAAGGAATAATATAAATTCTATCTAAATCTATGGGTATATAGCTCTTATAGAGAACAAGACGTTATGTAAGGAAGAGAAAGGAACATAGGAAACTTATAACTAAATATTTGGGGTCTTGGCATTAGACGTATAGGCATAAGCCCACGCGGATTTTAATAGGTTTTAACCAAATTACATTACATTAGTAGAATTTAATTAAGTCGGCGGAATTTAGTGAAATTTAATCGACTTTAGTAGAGTTTGGTAGAATTTAATTGACTTAGTAGAATTTAGCAGAATTTGATTAAAGCGTTGGAATTTATCTATCGAGTGTTTTACCGAGACATTCCTACTATAACTAGGCTAGTCCCGTTACAGGTTTATAAATATTTGGCGGTTATAAATTAATTATAATAGGTACTATAGGATATAATACTGCTTTATATATTATTAGCGCTTAGGATAATATGCTACTTAGTATATTTAACTTATAATTTAAAAGGAGCAAGCTGTTATAGTTAGTTATTAAAATGGCTAGCAGATCGCCATAGATTGCGGCTATTGGATTGGTTATGCAATCCACCGCCCTTTTTAGGCACAAACCTACTTATCTAATCTTAATAACGTAAGGAGCCGCATTTATTGCTATTATAATGGGCTTAATAAATCGCTAGTGCCCTAAATACAAGCACATAATTTCTACTATAGGTAGATTGGCGTGATATAAGCTATACTGCAAAGCTATAGATATAGACTATCTTAACTAATAGGATAATATCCATCCTATAATTTAGGCTTAAGTGGATATATATAAAGACGACGGGTTTACCGTAGAATAATAGGTATATGACCTTATAGCAACTAACACCGCTGTTAATAATACTTTACTAACCATTACAGGAAATACCGGCTTGATATTAGTAGAGGAGCTAAGCCATATAGTACCGGTAGAATAACTAACCAGTACTAAAACGTATAGTTATACGGCAACAAGCCTCTCTACCTTAGATATTTATTATACCCAAACTTATTATAAAGTAACTGGCCGCTATATAGGAATCCCGCTTAGCTACCCAGAGGGGAGCTCTAATTAGCAATCTGCCGTAGATCGTAACTACCTGCTAAGGCCTAGCCAGCCAGTAGATGGAATAAATAAAGGCAATAATATATTCTACCCTTTTACAAGCTCTATAAAATGGGCGCAAGTTGCCTAGTAGGTATGTAATAGTACATTAGTAAAAGAAATAGACGCGTAGTTATAAGACCCCTATATTAAAAATATAAGGAATGGATATATATTATATTAAAATGCAAAAAAAGTTAAGACAAAACTATATTCTATTTTTAAAGGTGTAAGTAATAAGAGCTAGCAAATTATAGAACTTAATATATATAGCAAAAACCTAAAGATATACCACTGTAATATACTTAGCGTGGTGGCCTTCCTAATTAGTTATTTCCCATTTAAAGATAATATAGTTTATTCCCCTATTAGTTGATTTAATATTGTTGGGAATGAGGCAAGCGGTCGTCACGTGACGCCGCCGCACTAGCGTGGCGAGGAGTCTTAAGCTCCTCGCCCTTCCTTATTCCAAATATATCAAGCTTTTAACCAACATCACTGTAACCTACTTAAGTAGCCGTTATTGGTGAGTCACCCTGTGTGACCAATACTGATTAGTGGTTGAATACACAGTTAACCATAGAGCAGCTAGGTTTTTGAACAGAAGAGACAGTCTCGTATAGGGGTGCTATATGCGCTTATATGGAATGGATCCCGGCGATACTATACTACCTTAGACTTACGGAAAACTAGTAATAGAAGTGTTACTAAGTACTAGGAGATACCAAGTTGCGTCTATTACGCAGAACAACCACGTTTACGAAGATTTGGTTAAGTACTTTAGGTTAGAAGTATTACTAAACCTAGGGTCCTAAGTTAACGTCTAAAACGCATTAAAACAACTATCTTAATACCTTTAGTGTACCTTTATAGACTATAGGATTACGATTACTACCTAACTACACGTCGAATAACCTTTATTTCCCTTAATTTTTATTAAAACGCGTTAAATAATCTTTAATAATAGCTATTATGGCATTAACCTACCTAAAGAAGTACAAGGACGACATTAACCTAGAAATATAGAAAACCGCTATAATTAATCCTAAAGATGTTAATTAACAAGACTTAAACGGATTCTTATTACACCGTATAGTATACTATAAAGACAGCGAATACAACGACACCATACTATAGTACTATATGAAGGAGGACTTTATTGGATGGATAAAGGAAATATAGGCTTCTGCGAATAAGGATATTGTATAGGACTTCCGTAACTTCCTACAGGAGAATGGAGTGTTTGTACCTATAGATAGGGGTGCTATTAGAGATAATATTCAGGAGCAAGTTATTAACGCAAAAGAAGAGCATAAATGGACTCTATAAGAGATTGAGCACCAACTACGTACTATAAGGAAGCTTAATTCACGATGGAACCTAAGTAATATACTATTAGAGACGCTTCTACCTCCGTCTTTAACTCCCCTATATTAACTAATTTAACCTGCAACTTCAACTACTGCCCTTTAGCAAGTATAAGATCCCCCTACTTCGCGATCTAATAGCCTTTAGACCCTACCGACTAGACCTATATCCCCACTATAGCCTATAATGCAACTCCTACCTCCTCTATCTTAATCTTAAATTGGAGGCAGTTTAAAATTGCTTACAGAGCTTGCGAAGCTCTATTTGGATTAGGAGAAGAAGTTTAATAGGGAATTATATAATGTTCTTAATTCGAAACTACGTATCTTCTATAACTGTTGCTAGAAGGTAGGAATAGAGTTTAATAAATACCATAACGCCTATTCCGTTATGCTTAAGGGCCGAGCTAGTACCTTCTATTATAATTATTTAGTAGGAAAAGGATACGATTTCGACCGTATAATATATAAGTTAAGATGCTACTTTAAAACAGAAGAGAACAAGCAGCAGTATATATTAGAATAGAGAGAGACTACCTTTTTAAGGATTATTACTACAAACCTAGGTGTCCCTTGGCTTAATTATCTTTAAAAGCTCTTTAATTAACTTTAGATAATTTAGCATGGTTTATCTAAATTATATTAAGAGGATTTTAGCCTATGTGATTAAGTTATTAGCATATACTAAGGCGTTGAAGAATACAACCTTGCTCTCTTTAATCCTGTAAATACTTATAAAGGAGTATATGCTTAATTAAGATCTTCTATTAGCACCGCTCTATACTCTTAAGAAGTATAGTAATTTAACGCCTAACTCTAACCTACTTTAATTAACCCGCCCGACTAATATAATTACAACTGGACTGATCAAACATATAGTGGCCGTGGTAGGCAATACGGCAGAGGGTATAATTAACGACTATAAGGCAAAGGTAGAGGTCCTTATAGAGGTTCATTCCGAAGTAATTACTAGAAGAAGTGCTATGTTTGTAAGAAACCAAATTGCTAGTTAACTAGGCATTCTCTTAATAAGCGAAAGGAGGTATATAATAAGTTTCGCCAGAGTGCAAGAAACGTTAGAAATTATAAGGTTACTATAGCCTACTTCTAAAGCTTCCTGGTTTAATATAAAGGCGTAGAGGATCTTAAGAATAAGGCTAATAAGGCCAAATAGCTTCTTATAGATATGGAAATTAAGGACTACTCTCTTAACCAATACTTCACTAAGTATAGTGAGGTAGATGGTATATAAACTATCGCTATTCTTAATAACTAATCCACGCTCCATACTATTACGAAGTTAGACATCTTTAATAAGCTAAAGGAGAGTTCTATATTCTCCTTTAATAATAGATACTCGGCGAACGTCTTTTATGGTATTATACCAGATACTAGAGCTGCAGGAGTATCTATAGCAGGAGAACCTTAAGTTTAAGCTCTTTAGCAGCTTAATAGCTCTATTTAGATTAACTAATTAACGGCAGGCCAATATACAATTCGTTTTAGCAAGGGTACTACAATCTCTCTTAGTACAATTAAGGTTAAAACCCCCTTAGGGTATATTACTTTCTATATTATTCCTATAAATACCCCGTTTCTATTTTGCATTGGAGATATGGATAAATTAGGCGTTAAACTTAATAACCTTAAGAATATACTCGTTTAGGGAGATAATTGGGTGCCTATTATACGCAAATAGGGTCACCCCTAGTTGCTCCTTTATTAACTAGAAAAGAGCGTTGCTTAAAGCCACTTAACTAAGTTAGAGCTATGTTAACTATACTATTATTTTGGCCACCTATCTATTTACCAATTATTTAGGGTTCTTTAGAGAGTAGGCTATAAAGTCAAGGTTAAGGCAATTAAGCATCTTATAAAGTACTGCTATTATTGCTAAATAAACCAGAAGTCCCCTGGCCGATTTAAGTTCACCCTTAAAGATAACTACGACTTTAACTTCTATATTATTGTTGATGTTATATATCTTAGTGGTAAGCTAGTACTTTAAGTTGTTAACTTTTTAACCTCCTTCCAAGCCACATGTTTCTTAAAGGATATATTAGCTAGGAATACATAGAATACCCTTTAATTATGCTAGATTAATATCTACTAAGGACCCCCTAACTAAATCGTCTATAATGTAGGAAAGAACTTCTTATCTATAGAGTTTTAATAATAGATAAAGGCAATAGTAATTAAGGTTAAGGAAGTCCCTATTAAGGCATATAATAGTATTGGAAAAGTAGAGCGATATCACGCACTATTACACCGCGTATATAAGATTATCTCTTTAGAACTAGAGGACACTAGCAAAGAACTTACCTTATAAATAGCTGTTAAAGCTATTAATAATTCCGCTAGCCCGGATAGACTTATACCCACGTTGCTAGTCTTTGGCGCCTACCCTTAAATAACTAATAATTCTCCACCATCTCCCTCTACCGTGTAATGGGCTGAGGCTATTTGCAAAGTAATAAAGGAGGTCCGACGTCTCTACGCTACACGCCAGGTCAACAACGCACTAGGAATAAGAAATGGCCTAAATACCTTAACTATACTTAATCTGCCACTCCAGTCTAAGGTACGCGTATGGCGTAAAAAGGGAGGATAGTTAGGCCTATATTAACTTATTATAATTAATAGTTAAACTTGCACTATTTAGATGCCTCATAAACCCACTTAATTCCGTTTAACTGTTATTAAGCCTTACTATAAAGATAACAGTTTTAAGCCTTTGCAGGATGCCCTAGAAGATGCCCTAGAGGAGAACCACAATTAACATGCTCTAGAAGGCGACTACAATTCTAATATAATTGTAGTAGATACGCCACAACTATAACGCGGTAGAGGTCGCCTAAAGGGATCACAAAATTGCCAACATCTTGTTAATTTTAAAGAGTAATTTGTTGTCGCTATTAAGAATAGAGTTAAGTTATTAATGGCTTTTATAACAGCTAAGGAGAAGGCTGACTTTAAGCTCGCAAAACAGCTCTAAAAGGAAGGTTATATTATAACCTTAGGAGCTCCTTTCTGAGCATCTAATAAGCAGGAGATTAATAGTCTTATTATAAAAGAAGTTTTTAAATTTAAGAAGTATAACCCTATTAAGTTCGATAAAGTTCGCATCTTTAAGTTAAGAATGGTTAATAAGATTAAGGGTAAAGCTACTAACACCCTATTTAAAAAATTAAGGCTTGTTATTTAAGGTTATAATAATAATGGTAAGAAGGTAATTCTTACGTAATCTCCCACAATTTAATAAGCTAGTTAGCGGGTTATTCTTGCACTAGCTCCCTCCTTAATAAAGAATAAAATAGCGGTCTATTTATAAGATATTACTTAGGCTTATACCTAATTAAAGACGCACCTTTAGCGCTTAATATTGGCATACCTTCTAGAGCAAATTCGCCACTAATATCCCGAAGATATGATTATAGTTGTGCTTAAGCCATTATATGGAATCGCAGAGGTAGGAACTTATTAGTAGGCTACCTACAGCAAGTACTATAAAGAGAAGCTTTTAATAACTACTTCTATATTTAACCTATGCTTCCTTATCACAACTATAGGAACTCTATTTGGAATTGTTGGTATGTAAACTAATAATATAATTATCTTAGGAGACAACCAATTCTTAGCTCTTAAAGAAGATGAGCTAGTAAAGATAAATCTTATAGCAAAGCCAAAGAAAAAGCTTAATTTAATAATACTATTACTTTTTAATGGATGTATCCTCTCCCTAAACAAGGATTCTATTGCTTTGCGCCAGAAAGATTAAGGCAAGAAGATTAATATTATTAACGTTAATTCTCTAAAGTAAGGATACGTGGAGCAACGCGCTTATGGAGCTTATATTGCTTCTATCTATTAACCTAAGGCTTTATTTAATCTCTCTATTGCCGCTTAACACTAGGAACCAACTAGGGATAATATCCTTGCCCTAAATAAGCGTCTTTCCTAGTAAATAAACCATCTTAATTAGGGACTACTTTATGTGCCTATTAATCTTCCTACCGCTAGGCTCTTTGTATTTGTTAATAGATTGTTTATAAATAATAAAGATTTTAGCTCTTAGCTAGAATATAAAATTATTATTACAAACGAATCTACTAGAGAGAATAACTTTATAATCTACGGCAATTTTATCTATTAGAGCTTAATTAAGAGTAAGTATATTACCTAAAGCGTTCTAGTATTAGAGATATATGGAATGGTTAGCGGAGTTAATATAGTAATTGCAATTAGAACTACCCTAAAGATAATTATAGATTAACTTAAACTCCCCATTATCCCTATAATTATGTACACCGACTTATATTCCCTCTATAAGTGTTTAGTTAAGCTTGGTACCACAAAGGAGAAGCGCCTTATAATTAATATTATAGCACTTTAGTAATTCTATAAATGGCAAAAACTCTTTAAGATTTAATGGATTAATGGCCAAGACAACCTAGTAGATGTAATAATAAAGGCAAACCCAAACAAGGCTCTAGAAATGTTTGTTAACACAAACACTCTATATATATAGGTTAAAGGTTGGGTTAAAAGGGAGTAGGAGTATAATAATTTATAGACCCTGATTCCAACTAGCTAATTAGGATTTTCCATCCCTAGGATAGAAAATTGCTATTGGCTCGCTTATAACTAGCGCCTTGGCGGCCCTAATATAATATACGCCCACGACTCTAAGTAAGAAAGCACCACATACTAAAATACAAATTTTAGGATAGCGAGACTTATATTACAATAGCAATAGTAAGTAAGGAGGATTGATATTTGTTACGCTAGCCAAGCAGTATTTGTATATAGATGGCAACCACAAAAGAAGAGTTGCTAGTG